>Ga0247823_10003504_pt1 | contig 12684 bp, 11 predicted proteins | sample 13C_PalmiticAcid_2_FD_192426 | JGI IMG/M metagenome (GOLD analysis project Ga0247823, IMG submission 192426) | Soil microbial communities from agricultural site in Penn Yan, New York, United States - 13C_PalmiticAcid_Day30 | ecosystem: Environmental > Terrestrial > Soil > Agricultural land...
GGCCAGATAGACCAGCTGCTCACCGACCTTCATCTTCGGATAGAGCCCCCGCTCCTCCGGCATGTACCCGATGTGCCTGCGCGTCTGCAGCGTGATCGGCCGCCCATCCCACCTCACCTCACCCGCATCGGCCGCCAACACCCCGAGCGCGATCCGCATGGTGGTCGTCTTACCGGCGCCGTTGCTGCCGACGAACCCGAACAACTCCCCCGCCCGCACGTCGAACGTCATCTCGCGCAGTGCCACTACGTCCCCATAACGCTTGGAGACCCGATCGATCTCCAACCTCCGGTCAGCCACCGCGGCGTCTCCCCTCCGTGTGCGCCCCATCCTGCCGTCGCCCCTTGATCGAAGCATCCGGGACCACCCCTAGGTGGCGCGCGGGCCGAACGGGCCGACCGGGTATCGTGTCGGCGCACGCCCTCGTAGCTCAGGGGATAGAGCATCGGTTTCCTAAACCGTGCGTCGCAGGTTCGAATCCTGCCGGGGGCACCACCTTTCGCCGGGTGAAATCAAGCCCTGACCAGCGTAAAGCCGGTCAGGGCTTGATCTTGTCTTGGTCCGGTACGCGTATGGCCGGAACCGGTCGTGGCCGGATTCACCGCTGCCGAATGGCGCGCGACCCACGTAGGTTTTCGCCATCGAGGAGTCGGGAGAAGGAAAGCCATGGTCAAACGGATGTTCGCGGCGCTGATCGCCGCCCTCGCGATCCTTGGGACAGTGGCGGTGGTGCCCGCGTCGGCGATCGACCCCAAGCTCCAGGTCGGCTGCGTCTGGGAGTGGGGGACCGACATCGACGACATATGCAAGCCCCCCACGGGGCCTATCGTGATCGCGCCCTGAGGTCAGGTCAGCCAGCCCAGCCGGGTGGCGGCGTATACCGCTGCCACCCGGTTGTCGGCGTTGAGTGCTTCCAGCAGGCCGGACACATGTCTTCGTACCGTCCGTTCGCTCACCTTGAGGTGTCGGGCGATCGCGCCGTCGGTCATGCCCGTGGCCAGTAGGTCGAGCACCTTCGCCTGGGTCGGGGTCAGCCAGTGTCGTTCGCCGCCCTCCGGTTCGATCAGCGGCACCGCCTGGCCCCACACCAACTCGAACAGCATTCGTAGCGCCGCGACCACCGTTGGTGACCGGACGAGTGCCGCTCCGCCCATTCCGCTCGGGTCCATCGGCACCAGCGCGCTGTGGCGGTCGGCGATGACCATCTTCATCGGCAGCTCCGAGGTCACCCGCAGCTCCCAGCCCGCTTCGGCGCACGCGTCGACCACCTCGCGCGCACTGTCGAATTCCAGCGCCGCGCGCTCGTAGACGTTGCGCAGCCGCACACCCCGGTCCGTGACGGCGGTCGGCAGCCGCATGACCGTGCTCGCGTCCGGCGTTTTCTTGAAGTGCCGGGTGGTGAACGAGAGAAACTCCTCCCGCGCCGACAGGCACAGCTCGACGGACGCCGCCGCGATCCGACTCGGCTCGGTGAGGACCTCCAGGTCGGCGTGCCCGGAACCGTAGGTCTCGCGGTAGGTCGCCTGCAGCGCATCGAGTTCCTGCCGTGCCGTGACGATCTGCTGCTGTCGCGCCACGAGTCGCCGCTGCTCGGCGAGGATCGCGTGGTCGACGGCCCGCGCGGGCTCGACGGGGGCGATCATGGGCGCTCCGTGGTTGTCCCTGCGGACGAATCCACTGTCGAACAATTCGGCCATCGCCGGCCAGAACGCGCGCGGGTCGTCCGCGGGAATCGCACCATCGCGCAGCAATTCGCCGTAGAGGGCACCCGCCGCCTCGGTCAGCAGCCCGTCGAGCATCGCACCCCCAGGTCTTGTCGGCTGAGCTTACGTCCGATGACCGGGACCGGACAGTGGCCGCCTTGTCGCCTACCGCTGTGGACGCCTGCCCATGAAGCTGGGTTGCGTCAGCCACCTTGACGAGGGGAAACCATGATAAAGCGCGTTTTTGCCGCTGTTGCCACCGCCGGACTGACACTCCTAGCGGGTGCGGGTTCCGCAGACGCCGCGACGAATCCTTACACAGCCCAGCAGGCGTGCGGTTCCAGCTACTACCTCCAGCACAGCATGCCGGTGACGACCGCCTCCGGTGCCACCTACGGCCGTGTGTACCTGATGTACAGCAACACGACCAAGAAGAACTGCGCGGTCACTCTCAAGTCCGCTTACGTTGGTGCTTCGACGCTCACCGAGGTCTACATCGAGTCGAAGAACGGCGCCGTCGACGGCGAGTTCGACCACACCCACCTGTACTACGCCAACGCCTACGTGTACTCCCCGAACGACTGCGTCCGGTACCAGGGCTTCATCTGGAGCGGCGCCACCACAAGCTCGACCCTGGCTGCGTCCGCCCTGAGCGGCTGGCACGGCTGCGGCTGATCTGGGGGTTGACTCGCGGGGCGAGTGGTTGGTCACCCGCTCCGCGAGTCAGGCCGAGCCTGCTGGCCGAATTTCGCCACGCTCCGCGACGATCAGTTACACCGGATAACACCGTCTCATTGGAATGTCCGATTTAGATCGTGCGTGTAGATCAGTGACCAGCGCGCGAAGGGCAGGCGTCAACATCTTGCAAACGGGTGACGCGCGGGACGTTTCGCGGAAAGTGATCAAGCGCTCACGAGGCGCGCCCGACGGGAACCGCCGTAGCGGGCCGCCTGGTCGTGTCCGAAGTGGAGTGTCGGGACATCCTGTGGTCGACAACCAGCTAGCGACCGACCCGGTGGTCCATCCCACGCAAAAAGGCCAGAGCGGCCAGTACCCGCACGTTCATGCCACGGCGCTGCGGCTGGTCGATCGCGGACAGGCCGAGTTTCGACGTGATCGCGGACAGGTGCTTCTCCACGGTGCCGACCTGGCACGCCATCTGTTCGGCGATACCCAGGTTGGACCGCCCTTCGGCGACCATGGCCAGGATCCGGCGTTCGTGCGGGCTCAGCGAGTCGAGCGGGCTTGCGGCGCGCCTGCGCGTCATCAGGCCGTTGATCAGGTTCGGGTCGATCACCACGTCGCCGTCCGCGACCCGACCCAGCGCTCCGACCAGCTCGTCGAGGTTGCCGACGCGCTCCTTGAGCAGATAGCCGACCGCGCGTGGTGGGTCCTGCAAAGTGAGCAGTCGTTCGGCGAGATCGAGTTCGCCGAACGACGATAGAACTAGCAAGCCGATCTCTGGATGACGCGCACGAGTGGCCTGAGCGATCTGCAGCCCTTCGTCGGTGTAGTCGGGCGGCAGGCGGACGTCCAGCAGGAGCGCGTCAGGTGGGTCGCGGTCGAGCAGCGCGGCTACTTGACCCGCGTCGCGCGCCAGGAACGCCACGACGACCCCACGACTTCGCAAACCCTCGGCGAGCACGTCCTGCAACAGCGGTTGATCCTCGACAATCCCGACCCTCATCGCCCCTCCACCGGAAGCTCCACCCGGATCCGCGTGCCGGCGCCGGGTTCGCTCACCACCGTCAACTCCCCACTGACCGAGGCCGCCCGTGCCCGCAGCGCGGCTGGATCGGTGGCCCCGCCCAGTCCGTTATCGACGACGTCCAGGACGAGGTGGTGGTTGCGTTGGCGGATAGCGATCTCCACGTGTGAAGCGCCCGCGTGGCGGTAAGCGTTAGCTATCGCCTCTCGGACAAGGAAGTAGGCGACGAGTTCTACGCGCGGCGACCACCGGTCCGGCGGCACGTCGACGGTGAGCGGAATCGGGGACAGTTCGGCGATCTGGGTGAACGCGGCGGCGAGTCCGTGTTCGCCAAGGGTCTGCGGGTAGACGCCGCTGGTCAGGTCGCGCATGGCGGTGATCGCGTCGCGCAGGAGCCTGTTCGCGCGGTCGAGTGTCGGACCGATCGGGGCGGAACCGGTGCGGGCAAGGTCCAGCAGGAGCATCGCGGCGTAGAGCGGTTGCTGCGCGCCGTCGTGCAGGTCGCGCTGGATGCGGTGGCGCTCGACGAAAGCGGCGTCCGGCAGTTGGCGCAGCCGCGTGTGCAGACTCGCGTTGTCGATCGCCAGCGACGCGATGTCCAACGCGGCCGCGGTGACCAGTCGCTGTTCGCTCAGCGCCTCATCGTGCTCGACGATGGCGACGAGACGGGCGCCGCGCTCGACTCGCGTGATGGCGCGGCCAGGTCTGGCCTGGGGTTCTGGGGTGACGCGGCCGTGGATGTCGACCCAGGTGCCGTCGTCCTTGGGGTAGTGCAAGGTGAGGCTGGGATCCCCGACGGCGTCGGCGATAGCGCGCCGCAGTCGGGCGGGCGGCACGGTGTCGGTGCCGGTCTGGATGTCGAGCACGGCCCGCGCGGCACGGCCTTGCGCAAGAACAAGGTGGATGCGTCGCAGCAGCAGGCCGATCGGCATTACCAGCACGATCAACGCGGCTGCGGCGAGCAGGATCCGGGTCCGCGCCTCGATTCCCGCGCCGAGCGCGCTGGCCAGCGCGGCGCTGATCGCGGCGACACCCGCCACGATCGAGCACGCCCAGATGGCCGCGATCTGCCTGCGGCGCACCGTGGTCGAGCGGACCCAGCGGCGGATCAGGACCGCGAGCACGACAGCGGAGATCGCGATGTAGATCAGGCTGCTCGCCATCGCCCACGGGGTCTGTTCGCCAGGGTCGTAGTTCCACCACCACGGCGGTTCGGGCTGGTCGGCGAGGTACCGGCCGATCTGCGTGCCGACGGCGGCGAGGTAGGACGCGGCTTGCAGCAGCCGGATAGAGGTGCTTCCGAGCCGGTCGGAGGGTAGGGACAGGACGACGTGGGTGATCATCGCGGTCCACAGGTAGGCCAGGCAGAAGCCGATCGCGAAGACGGTCTGGTTCGGGCTGACTCGGAGATCACCGAGGTAGAAGGCGGCGCCGGTGAGCACGATGAGCCTGCCCACCCTCGGCACCCGGCGGGCCAGCACGAACCCGATTCCGATCGCCACCGCGCCGATGCAGTGGAGCAGGACGTCGGTCAGCGACCTGTGCGCGAACGGTGCGGAGTAGGCGAAACACGCCGCGGCCAGCGCGCAGGCGGGCAGGGCGTACACCTGTCTTCGGATCACCCCAACTCCTCGCCGTCCACATCCAGCGTAGTTGTCCACAGGCTGGTGCCGGGGTGGTTCGGCGGACGGATCTCTTGTGCTGCACTGGAGGGGCGGCGATCAAGGGGGTTGAGGGTGGCGGTCGAGGAGGCACTGAATGAGTTCTTGACGATGGAAGGAGTCTTGCGGGAGGGGCGCGTGCTCACTCACGCGGTAGTGGTGTTCCGAATGGTGGAGATCGACGACGGCGGGCGCGCGATCACACGAAGAGGCCGCTGCTACCCATTGGGCGAGCTAGACCCAACCTTGGAACGAGGAATGCTCGACGACGCGCTTTGGGACGCGCGTAGGGAACGGGGGTGACGATGGGAGTTGCCGCGCGGGGTTAGACCTAGTCGGGAGTTTCACGAAGCCGATTGCGTCCTGGGCAATGACTGAGTGAATCCGGATAGGGGTCTACGAGCCGCGTCGAAACGACGGGGCGTGCCGCGGCGAGTGATCGGCAGTGGCGGAATTGGTTGGCATCGGTTTGGCGGGCTTGGCTAGTGGCCGTCTTAGGGCAGGGTGGACCAGCACGCGTTCGAGCATCCCCGCACGGACGGCACGACAGCCCGCCGACGGGACCGGGGAGCGCGGTTGGCCGGGCGAGCCGCACGGGTCTGGCCAGACCGAGAGCCACACCAAGGCCGTGGGCGACTCGGGGTCGCCAGCCAGCGGCAGGTCGCCGGACGCAGGTCACAGGTCGCCAGCCGCTGGCAGGTCGCCCTTCGCTGGCAGGTCGCTGGACGCCGGTCGCAGGCAGGTCTGCGAGCGCGAGACGCCAGTGCATGAAATATGGCGCACCGGGCGTGGAGCGAGGCGATAGGTGAGAAGGAGAAGAAGCGCGCAGGCGGAGATCAGGAAACGCGGCCCGCGCCGTGAGTCACGGGCGGGGAGTCACAGTCGGGCTGTACGCGATTTCGGGGTGGCCATTGACTCCGGCTCGGACGCGCTCGCCGGGCGGCCACCGCGGAGTGCTTGATCCGTGGCGGCCGCGTCGGGTCCAATCGCCAACCGGCACAGATCACAGGCTCATCGCGAGCCGGGTCCCCTGGTCGATCGCACGTTTCGCGTCGAGTTCCGCCGCGACGTCCGCGCCGCCGATGAGGTGGATGGGGACGCCCTTCGCGCGGAGGGCATCGGCTAGGTCGCGGACGGGTTCCTGGCCCGCGCAGATCACCACATTGTCTACGTCGAGTACGCGGGCGCGTTCGCGGTTCTTGCCGAACGAGATGTGCAGTCCCTCGTCGTCGATGCGTTCGTAGTTGACACCTGGAATCTGTTCGACGCGCTTTGACTTCAGGGCGGCTCGGTGGACCCAGCCGGTCGTCTTGCCGAGGCCCGCACCGATTCGGCCTTCCTTGCGCTGCAAGAGGAAGACCTGGCGGGGTGACGCCTCGGGGCGCGGCTTGGTCAGCGTGTTCTCGTCGTCGACGCCCCATTCGGCGCGCCAGGTGGTCAGGTCCAGGGCCGGGGACTCGGCGTGGGTGAGGAACTCGCTGACGTCGACGCCGATGCCGCCCGCGCCGATGACCGCTACCTTCGCGCCGACCGGGGCACCGTGTCGCACGACGTCCACATAGGACAGCACCTTCTCGTGTCCGATGCCCGGGATCGACGGCACCCGAGGTGTCACGCCGGTGGCGAGGATGACTTCGTCGAACCCCGCCAGCCCGGCCGCGTCAACACGCTGTCCCAAGTGGACCTTGACGCCGGTCACCTCAAGCTGGCGCGCGTAGTAGCGGATGGTCTCGTCGAACTCCTCTTTGCCCGGGATCCGCCGGGCGATGTCGAACTGCCCGCCGATCTCGGACCGCGCCTCGAACAGCTCCACGTTGTGGCCGCGCTGCGCCAGGGTGACCGCGGCCGACAGGCCTGCCGGGCCCGCGCCGACGACCGCGACGCGCTTGGTCCGTCGGGTCGGCAGCAGCACCAGTTCGGTCTCGCGGGCCGCGCGGGGATTGACCATGCAGGACGCCTTGCGGTTCTGGAACACGTGGTCCAGGCACGCCTGGTTGCACGCGATGCACGTATTGATCTCGTCGGCGCGGTCCTCCTGCGCCTTTCGCACCCAGTCCGGGTCGGCGAGCATCGGCCGCGCCATCGACACCAGGTCGGCGTCGCCGCGACCCAGCACCTCCTCGGCCACCTGCGGCATGTTGATGCGGTTCGACGTGACGACCGGGATCGACACGTGCGGCCGGAACCGCGCGGTGACCGACGTGAACGCCGCGCGCGGCACCGACGTGACGATGGTGGGCACCCGCGCCTCGTGCCAGCCGATGCCGGTGTTGATGATCGTGGCGCCCGCGGCCTCGATCTCCTTGCCGAGGGTGACGATCTCGTCCGAGGTCTGGCCGTCCTCGACGAACTCCGCCATCGACAGCCGGTAGACGATGATGAAGTCGGTCCCGACCGCCTCCCGCGTGCGCCGCACGATCTCGACGGCGAGCCTGCGCCGGTTCTCCGGCGAGCCACCCCACTGGTCTGTGCGCTTGTTGGTACGCGGGGCGAGGAACTGGTTGATGAAGTAGCCCTCGGAACCCATGATCTCGACGCCGTCGTAGCCCGCGGCCCTGGCCAGCACCGCGCAGCGGACGAAGTCGCGGATCTGCGCGCGCACCCCACGATCGGACAGCGCGCGCGGCCGGAACGGGTTGATCGGGGCCTTGATGGCCGACGCGGACGCGCTGAACGGGTGGTAGGCGTAGCGGCCCGCGTGCAGGATCTGCAGGGCGATCTTGCCGCCCGCGGCGTGCACGGCGTCGGTGACGACGCGGTGCCTGGCGGCCTCGGCGTCGGTGGTGAGCTTGGAGGCGAAGGGCTTGAGCCAACCGGTGCGGTTGGGCGCGTAGCCGCCGGTGATGATCAGGCCGACGCCGCCGCGGGCGCGCTCGGCGAAGTACTCGGCGAGCTTGGGGATGTCGGCGGCGCGGTCCTCCAGGCCGGTGTGCATCGAGCCCATGACGACCCGGTTGCGCAGGGTGGTGAACCCGAGGTCCAGCGGGGACAGCAGGGCCGGGTAGTCAGTCATCAGGATTACCTCTCTCTCGCCGCAGGGCCGCGGACACCTCGTCGCACCACGCGACGAAGCCCCGCTCGGCGCTCACGCCGCCGCGCAGGACAAGGAACTGGTGCAGTGCCGAGCCGGTCAGCCGGTCCGGGTCGGGGAAGTCGCGGCGCTCCATCGCCTCGTACAGCGCGAGCCGCTCGGCGTGGTGCGCCCCGTGCCGTTCGACCTCGGCGATCATCGCCGCGAGGTCGCCGTGCGCGGCGGCCCGCAGCTTGACGGCGAGTTCGTCGCGCAGTTCCAGCGGCGCGCTCGGCTCGCCGACCCAGCGCTCGATCTCGGCGGCGCCGTCGGGGGTGACCGTGTAGACCTTCTTGTCGGGCTTGCCGTCCTGTGGGACGTGCTCGACGTGGACCCAGCCCGCCTCGTCCATCCGCTTGAGGACGCGGTAGATCTGCTGGTGGGTGGCGCGCCAGAAGAACCCGATCGACTTGTCGAACCGCCGGGTCAACTCATAGCCGGACCCGGCCCGCTCGGTCAGCGAGACCAGGATCGCGTGCTCCAACGCCATGCCGACCACTCTAGATATGCACCTAGTTGCATTGCAACGCGACGCATAGCACACGCAAACGTTTGCCTACAGGAAGGCGCGCACGTGGGCGGCGAGTGCGTTGGCCAGCACCGGCGGCACCGCGTTCCCGATCTGCCGGGCGATCTCGATCTTGCTGCCGCACCATTCGAACGTGTCCGGGAACGTCTGCAGCCGGGCCGCCTCAAGGTGGGTGATCGGCCGGTGCCAGCGCGGGTGCAGGTACTGCCCCTTCTCCGGCTTGTAGAACTCGGTGCGGATGGTCAGCGACGGCTGGTCCCACCGCATCCGGCCCATCACGTCGGTCGTCCCGGTCTTCTTCTCCCGCCAGCACCTGGGCAGCAAGTGGTCAGGCAGGTCGAACCGCCCTCCCCCGGGCGGAATGTGCCGGTAGCGCTCCAGCGACAACTCCGTCGGGTTCCGGCCCAGGTGCAGGTCCAGGCTCTTGAACCGACCCGCGACCCGGGTGCCGAACACCTCGACGGTCGACACCGGCAGCGTGGTCGTCGCGGGCCGCTCCGGCAGGTCGCCCAACACCGTCCCCACCCCGGCCCACGGCAGCGCGCCGACCGGCAGCGGGATCGGGCCGACCCGCGAGCCGATGACGAACGCGCGCTTGCGCCGCTGCGGCACACCGAAGTCCGCGGCGAGGAGCGTCCCGCTGCTCAGCGTGTAGCCGAGACGGCCTGCCTCGGCGAGCAGCAGCGCGAACTCCGAAGACGCCAGGAACCGGTCGACATTCTCCACCACGAACACCGATGGCTGGGCCGCGATCACGACCCGCAGATACTGCTTCCACAGCTGGTTGCGCGGGTCGTCGACGTCGCGTGAGCCCAGGTTCGAGAAGCCCTGACACGGTGGCCCGCCGATGACGACGTCCGCGGTCGGCACGTCCGACACAGTGGCGATGTCCGCGCACAGTGTGTGGTCCTCGCCGAAGTTGGCCGCGTACGTGGCCGCGGCGTGCAGGTTGTGCTCGACGGCGAGGACGGGCCGGAAGCCCGCGGCGGCGAACCCGGCCGTCATGCCCCCGCAGCCCGCGAACAGGTCGATCACGGTGTGCGCCACGACGGTCAGGTTAGCCGGCCCACCCGGCCGGTGACCGCGTCCGACACGCGAACCGCCGCCACGGCCGGCTCCTCGTGTTCCCAGACCCGCACGACCGTCCAGCCCGCGGCTGCGAAGACGGTGTCGGTGTCACGGTCGCGCACGCGGTTCTTCTCGATCTTCGTGCGCCAGAACTCGGCGTTACGGCTGGGCCAGGTCGCGTGATCCGGGCAGCCGTGCCAGAAACAGCCGTCGACGAACACCGCCACGCGCGCCCGGACGAAGACCACGTCGACCTCGCGCCGGACACCGGGCAGGGGACGGCGGTGGACCCGGTAGCGTAGGCCGAGCGCGTGCAACGCCCGCCGCAGCGCCAGTTCCACCTCGGTGTCCTTGGAGCGCTGTCTGCTCATTCGCGCGCTGGTCGCGGGCGTGGTGTCCAGCGAGCCGCCGTCGGGTTCGGCCACCGCGACATCATAGGTAGCCGTCGTTCCCGCGGGCTGGATCATAAAGTCCAGTACCCCTACGGATGCCGACCCTGATTGTTCCTTACCTGGCGTCACTCGAAAGTGACGAGCAGCGAACCGCCGTCATCCCTGCCCTGAGACGAGCGTTCGCCAGATCCGGAAAGGAACCATCGTGAAACGAACAGCACGGTCCTGGGGTGTGGCCGCACTGGCCGCGGCCGCGGTGCTGGTGCCGCTGGGCACCACCATCGCGACCGCGGCCGAGACGGCGAACGCGCCTGCGGCGAATTTCGAGGGCGCAACAGTTCCGACCGACCTGGGGGACGCGAGCGCTCAGCACTACGGCGGCACCCCGGCCCACGTCAGCGAGTTTCCCGGAATCATCGGCGGCCTGCGCGCGGGCGGTCCCCGTCCCGAGGGCCAGACCTGCACCGGCACCCTGGTCGCCCCCACGAAGGTCCTGATCGCCGCCCACTGCGCCGACGCGGCCGGGGAGAAGACCTTCGTCTACGGCCTCGACGACCTCAAGCAGTACGCGGGCGGCTCTGGCACCGGCTTCCAGGCGTCCAAGGTCGTCAGCTACAAGAAGCACCCGAAATACGTCAACTTCGACCAGGGTTACGACGTCGCCGTCGTCACGCTGGAGAAGTCGATCACCCTGCTCGGCGGCGCGTCGTTCCCGACCTACGCCACCTCCGCCGACGCGAACGACGTGCTGATCGGCAAGACCGGTCTGAGCTACGGCTATGGCAAGAAGGACTTCAACGACACCACCAAGGACGTCACCCTCACCAAGGCGAACATGCCGATCGTGAACGGTGACTCGGTCTGCCAGGGTGTCGGCGCGGGCTTCAAGTCGGCGACGATGATCTGCGCGGGTGACCCCAACGGCAACCCGACGATCCTGCCCGGCGACAGCGGCGGCCCGCTTGTCGTCAACAACAAGATCTACGGCGTCGCGTCGTGGAGCCGCTCGGACTTCAAGTGGTACGGGGTCTGGGGCAGGCTCAACAACGACATGGGCGACTGGGTGAAGACGGAGGTCGGCACGACGCCAGTCCCGACCGACTTCAGCCTGTCGGCAAGCCCGGCCAGCGGCTCGGTGAAGGCGGGTTCGTACATCTCCTCCACCGTGACCACGGTCGCGGGCAGCGGCGGCGCGGAGAACCTGAAGCTGACCGCGAGCGGCGTGCCCTCCGGCGTCCAGGCGGTCTTCCAGCCGACCGACGTCGCCGCGGGCGGCACCGCGAAGGTCACCTTCGACGCGTCGACGAGCGCGCAGAACGGCACCTACAACGTCACGATCACCGGGACCAACGCGGGCGGCAAGACCGCCACGACGGCGTACTCCCTGACCGTCACCGACGGCGGCAACCCGACGGGCGACTTCAAGGTCACGATCGATCCGTCCAGCCTGACGATCAACGCGGGCGCGGGCGCTTCGACCGCGCTGTCCTCGGTGGTCGGCGCCGGTGGCGCCGAGCAGATCAAGCTCACCGCGTCCGGCGCGCCCTCGGGTGCGACTGTCTCGTTCGCGCCGGACACCATCCAGACCGGTGACGGTTCCAAGGTCATCGTCGAGTCGGCGTCGACCACCCCGGCAGGCACGTACACCGTGTCGATCACGGGCACGAACACCGGCGGCAAGACGTCGACGGCGACCCTGAGCCTGACCGTCCAGGGCGACACCGTCCCGGCCGACTTCAAGGTCGCGGTCAACCCGAGCAGCCTGACCGTGGCGAAGAACGCGTCGGTCTCCGCGGGTGTCACCACCACCGCGGGCCAGGGCGGCGCCGAGAACATCAACCTGACCGCGTCCGGTCTGCCGACCGAGGCCCAGGCCACGTTCCAGCCGTCGTCGGTGCAGACCGGCGCCCCGGCCAAGCTGTCGATCAAGACCGCGGCGACGACCCCGTCCGGCACGTACACCGTGACCGTCACCGGCACCAACTCCGGTGGCAAGACGGCGACGGCGACGCTGTCGCTCAAGGTCGAGGGCACCGACCCGCCGCCGCCCGGCGACGTGAAGGTGACCCTGTCGCCGTCCTCCGGCACGGCTCAGCAGGGCCAGATCGCCCAGTTCAACGCCTCCGCGACCGGCGGCACGGGCAAGCTGACCCTCACCGCGTCCGGTGTCCCCGCCGGTGCCCAGGTGTTCTTCAACCCGGCGTCGATCAACCAGGGCGCCAGCTCGCTGATCTGGGTGTTCACCAACTTCCAGACCCCGGCGGGCACCCACCCGATCACGATCAAGGCCACCTCGGCCGACGGCAAGTCGGGTACGGCGACGTACACCCTGACCGTCACCGCCTTCGGCTTCCCCATGGGCAGCGCCGGCCGCATCTAAATCCGTCCGATACCGCGGCCGAGCAGCCACACCGCTCGGCCGCGGTGGCGTATCGGGTGCGTGAACGCGCCGACGAAGTCTGGCGTGTTCGCGTGCCCGATACGCCACCTAAAAGCGGCCGAGCCGCATCCCCGAAGGGGAGGCCAATGACAGAGTCCTTCCCAGTTGCGCTC
>Ga0247823_10003505_pt1 | contig 12682 bp, 8 predicted proteins | sample 13C_PalmiticAcid_2_FD_192426 | JGI IMG/M metagenome (GOLD analysis project Ga0247823, IMG submission 192426) | Soil microbial communities from agricultural site in Penn Yan, New York, United States - 13C_PalmiticAcid_Day30 | ecosystem: Environmental > Terrestrial > Soil > Agricultural land...
CGTCTGCTCGCCGTGCGCACGAATCCGGGCTCGCCCGTGCGCTCGGCGAGCAGACGATCGTATTCATCGCGCAGGATCGGCAGCGAGTCCGCCGGAGCGGTGCGCATGAGCGCGTCGAGCTGTCCGAGCCGCTCGCCGAGGGTCATGCCGGCCGGCAGCGTCCCGGTCGTGCTCGTCGTCGGCGTCGCGGTGCTGTCGTCCGGATGGTCGACGAGCGCGCGACGGCTGCCGCAACCGCTTCCCAGCACGACCGCGATCGCGAGCGCGCCCGCGATCGCGCAGCCACGGAGGATCGCGAAGCGATCGTCACGCGGATGTTCGTCGGGGAGAGTCGTGCCGGAGGAGAGCATGGGTCGAATATACGGCTTTCACCGGGCGTTGAGCTCGCGACGCAGCGCCTCACGCTCGATCTCGAGCTGGCGGATCCGCCGCTCGATCGAGTCGAGCTCCGACGGCATCGAATCGATCTCGATGCGCAGCTTCGACGCGGCCTCGTCGATGAGATCGATCGCCTTGTCGGGAAGAAATCGATCGGCGATGTAGCGGTCGGAGAGCTGGGCCGCGGCGACGATCGCCGAGTCGGTGATGCGAACGCCGTGATGGACCTCGTAGCGCTCCTTGAGCCCGCGGAGGATCGAGATCGTGTCCTCCGGCGACGGCTCGGGCACGAACACGGGCTGGAAACGACGCTCGAGCGCGGGATCCTTCTCGATGTGCTTGCGGTACTCGTCGAGCGTCGTCGCTCCGATCGTGCGAAGCTCGCCGCGCGCCAGCGCGGGCTTCAGGATGTTCGCCGCATCGACCGATCCCTGGGCCGCTCCTGCGCCGACGAGCGTGTGCAGCTCGTCGATGAAGAGGATGATCTCTCCGTTGGACTCGGCGACCTCGTTGACGATCGCCTTGAGCCGCTCCTCGAACTGCCCGCGGAAGCTCGTGCCGGCGACGAGCGATCCCATGTCAAGCGTGACGATCTGCTTGGTGCGGAGGCCTTCGGGCACATCGCCCTGGACGATGCGGATGGCGATCCCCTCGGCGATGGCGGTCTTGCCGACACCGGGCTCGCCGATGAGCACGGGGTTGTTCTTCGTACGCCGCATCAGCACCTGCATGACGCGCCGGATCTCCTCCTCGCGGCCGATGACCGGGTCGAGCTTCCCCTTGCGCACTGCGTCGTTGAGGTTGCGGCCATAACGCGCGAGCGCCTGGTACTTGTCCTCGGGATTCTGATCGGTGACACGCTGCGATCCGCGGATCGAGCGCAGCGAGGCCAGCACCGTGTCGTGCGTCACGCCCTGGTCGCGCAGCAGGCGTCCCGCCGGCGTCGCGCTCTCGTCCGCGGCGGCCAGCAGCAGGTGCTCGACCGAGACGAACTCGTCACCCATCTTCTCGGCCTCCTTCATCGCCGACTCGATGAGCTTGCCCGTCGACTGCGAGAGGTACTGATTGCCGACGGTGGCGCCGGAGACCTTCGGGATCGCTTCGATCGCCTCGTTGACCTTGAGCTTCAGGTAGTTGACGTTCGCTCCGATCTTCATGAGCATCGGAGGGATGATCCCGGCGCTGTCCTGAAGCATCGCGCCGAGCAGATGGACCGGCTCGATGTACTGATTACCGTAGCTGCTGGCGATCTCCTGCGCCGCCTGCATCGTCTCCTGCGACTTGAGGGTGAGCTTCTGGAAGTTCATGGCTGTGCGTGAATCGTTGTCGTTGGCGCCGCGTCCACCGAAAGTACTGATTCACGTCGACCGGCGTCAGCGTCGAATCGGGGAGCCGGAGGACGTTGCCGCGTACGGGATCGCGATGCTCGAGACCCTATGTGTCGATCCGGTCGAGGGAGTCGCGGTCCAGGCTCAACCGAGAACGAACTTCGTCGAACCGACCAACGCTCCGTCTCCGATAATCGCGAGGAAATAGTAGCCGGGAGGAATCACCTCACCCGTGTCGACATCGTAGCCGTCGATCGAGATGTTGAATGTGCCCGCTGGGAACGGGAGCTCGCTTCGATAGGCCGTTGCAACCCGCCGCCCGATGACGTCGAAGAGAACGATCTCGAACGGTCCCGAACCACTCGAGAAAAAAACCGTCACCGTCGTGCGGTTGCTCGACGGATTTGGATAGATCGCCGACGTCAGCGCGCGAGGCGATTCGGTCGCCGGCTCGTCACCCGGGCCGAAAGCACCGATGAGCGCCGCGGCGAGAACGATCAAAGACGGCATCGCGGTCACCTGTAGACTGCGGCGCGAGCGCCGGATGATTGTGGATGTACCGTGATCGAAGCTCAGCAGGCGCTGTCACCCTCGCGGCAGCGAGACGGTGAATCGGGTCCCGACGCCGGGACTGCTCGTGACCTCGACATCGCCGCCGTGCGCCTCGAAGACGCGCTTGATGATCACCGTGCCGATGCCCGAGCCGCCCTCGCGCTCGGTGTAGAACGGCTGGAACAGCCGCGCCAGCGTCTCCGGGCGCATGCCGATGCCGTTGTCCTCGACGGTGAGCGCGACTGCGTGCTCCTGAGCCGCGAGCGTCACGCCGATGCGCGCGCCGTCGCGGCCGGCGACGGCGTGGCGAGCGTTGTCGAGGAGATTGCGCAGCGCGACGCTCACCTGCTGCACGTCGATCGTGCAGCGATGGTCCTCGCCCTGGATCAGGACTTCGAGCTCGACGTTCGGCGGAAGGTACTCACGGTAGTCGTGCGCCAGCGAGCTGATCAGCAGCGACAGATCGGCGCGCGTCTTCTGCAGCGACTCGGTGCGGGCAACGGTCAGCAGGTCGTCGACGATCTCGCGGAGGCGCTCGGACTGCCGGAGGATTCTCGTCGTCGCTCGGAGGTAGTCGTCGTCGCGGCCGTTGGAGGCCAGTCGGTCACGCAGCATCTCGGCCGTCATGCGGACGGTGCTCAACGGAGTCTTCATCTCGTGCGCGATGTGATGCGCGACCGAGGCCCAGTTGACCAGGCGCTCCTGCGCGATCGTGCGCGTGACGTCCTCGACGAGCAGAAGGTAGCCGGCCCGGAAGCCGGCGCGCGTCAGCATCGTGCGTCCGCGAAACGTCAGGGCGCGGACGGACTCGCCGCCCTCGAGATCGAGCCGCTGCTCGAAGGATTCGCCCTCGATGAACAACCGCCGCATGCTCGCGACGATGCCGCGCAGCTCGTCGCGCGTCAGGTACTCGCCGATGTGCCGGCCAAGCGGGATGTAGCTGCTGACGCCGAGCAGCTCGCGCGCCGATCCGTTCATCTGCGTCACCCGCTGCGTCCGCGAGAGCACGATGACGCCGTGCGAGCTCGGCACACCGACCAGGTTGAAGTAGATCGACTGCACGAGCGAGTAGCGCGCGATCATTGCCGCGATCGCAGCGACACCGAGCAGCAGCGCGAGGCCGCCGAGCAGATACTGCCAGTTCCGCTCCAGCCAGGAGATCCGGCCGGCCTCGATCGCCAGGCGCATCGACCCGGTCGATGTCGTCAGCAGTACGAAGCCGTGGCCGAGCTCGCTGAGTCGGGGATCGTCGACACCGGGCGAGGGATAGACGCCGATGAGCTCCCATCGCTTCGAGTAGATCGCGACGCTGTCCGGCGCGATGAGCGCGACGTGGGCGCCCGAGATCGCAACGGATTCGAAAACCGTCGACAGGGGATAGTCGACGGCGATCGACTCGACGCCGTCGGCCAGCGGCAGCAGTCGTGGCCCGGATTGCGCGCGCACGAGCGCCGCCGTCAGCGCCCGTCCTTCGAGATCGAGCGGGACCAGCGCGGTCGGCACCGACGCGAGCTCGATCCGTGGCGGTTCGATGCTCTGCGCCAGGTCGACGATCCATGCCGCGTTGCCGGCACGTTTCGACGCCAGCGCGAGCGCCGGCGGCGCGTCGGTGCGCAGCAGCGTGAGGATCTCTCCGGTGAGCGGCAGTGTGATCGGACGTGTCGTGCGGCCCGTGCGCGCGTCGAGCACGACGGTGACGACGTTCGTTCCTTCGCGCCACGCGAGCGCGAACTGGGCGCCGTCGCGCGCGATCGGGTGCGCGGCGAGCATCGGCCGCTGCACGCGCCAGCGCAGCGTCCCGTCGAGCGAGACGATCGCGAATGCGGAGTCGCCGACGAGCGCGGCCTCCTGACGGCCGTCGTGGTCGAAGTCGCCGGTGGCGACGACGCGCTCGAGCGGATGGCCTTCACCGCGCCAGATGAGCACGGGCTCCGGCGGCGCGTCGACGGGAACACGAAAGAGCGCGGGAACGCCAAGAGGGGCGGCAAGCAGGATCGCGTGCCCGAGCGCGGGCTGCCAGACGGCATCGATCGGGGCGAGTCCGTAGCTGTTGCTCGAGGCGCGCTGGTGGAGACTGTCGTCGACGACGCTGAGTCGCGCGAGCTCGCCCTCGCGCGCGATCCCGAGATACCCCTGCGGAGCCGGGCCGCCGATCAGCCGCGCGCCCGCGACGGGCACGAGCCGCTCGTCGCTGCGCAGTGCGGGCTGCGACAACGCCGGCGTCGCGACGAGCAGTGCGACGAGAAGCGCGACGACGGTATGGATCGGAGGGAGCACTGGCGCCTCGAACGAAGGCGGAGAACGGCGGAGGGTCCGGTCGGGACGACCGGCCGACGGATGCGAACGGGACAGGGCGCGGCGCCGACTCAGGACGATGCCGCGACGGTTGCGACGGCGTAGGCGGCGATCCCCTCGCCGGCACCGATCGGACCGAGCTGCTCGTTCGTCGTCGCCTTGATCGAGACACGACGCGATTCCAGACCGAGCGCGCCGGCGATAGTCTGCTGCATCGCGATGCGGTGCGGGGAGACCTTCGGGCGCTCGAGCACGACGGTGCAGTCGACGTTGTGCGGTCGCAGGCCTTCGGCGGCAAGGAGCGCGACGACGCGCTCGAGCAGCACCATCGAATCGACGCCGCGATAGGCTTCGTCGGTGTCTGGGAAGTGCACGCCGATGTCGCCGAGTCCCGCGGCGCCGAGCAACGCGTCGCAGAGCGCATGCAGCAGGACGTCGCCGTCGGAGTGAGCGACGGGTCCCGCCGGCGCGTCCGGCAGGTCGATCCCGCCGAGGCGCATCGCTCGGCCGGGCTCGAGCCGATGGATGTCGTAGCCGAATCCGACGAGCATCGCGATCATCTCCGCGAGCGGATGAACCAGAGCTCCCCGACGGCGAGCTCGACGTTGAGGCGACCGAAGAGCTCCTGGGTCAGCCCGTTGTCGGTCGAGCCGCGCTGGCCGATCTCGAATCCGAGGTCGAGCGTCGTGCCGACGTTGAGTCGGGAGACGGTCGTGATCGGGATCGACGCGCCGATGGCCACACCGATCTCGTCGATGCCGTTGCCGGCGATCGAGTAGTAGGTCTGGTCGTAGAACGCGCCGGCGCGCAGCGTCCATCGATCGAAGCCGGTCGTGCCGGCGGCGTCGCGGCCGATACGGTCGAACCCGACCGCCATGCGCATGCTGCTGCGCGAGTCCGGGTATTCGTCGATCGGCCAGGACTGGAACGTGCCCTGCGCCGAGAGCAGTGCGCGACCGGTGAGGAACGAGGCGGCAGCGGTGATTCGCGGCGGGATCGTCACGGTCTCGGTGCGCGTGTCGGTCGTGTCGACGACCTGCGTCGACTGATCGACGTACGCGGCGATGTCGTGGCGCTCGCGCGTGAGTTCGGCTCCGGTCTCGAAGACACCACCGATCGTCAACCCTTCGACAGGCCGCACGGCCACACCGGCGCGCATGCCCCAGCCGCCGAACAGATCGTTGCGCTGGTAGACCGCCGGGTTGAGCGACTCGTCGGGGAACTTCACGCCCGACGCGTTGCGGATCGCGCCGAAGTAGCGCGTGCCCGCGACGCCGACCGTCAGCTCCGGTATCGGCGCGAACGAGCCGCCGAACGTCGCCTCGGTGATGCCGCCGTCGCCGCTGTAGGAGATCGTCGCGTCGGTCGAGTCGCCGGTCGCCGTCGGCACGCGCGAGGTGGTCTGCGTCAGATAGTTGACCGTCGAGTACGGACGGATCATCAGCGCGAAGGCGGCGCGATAAGTCTCGGACACCGGGAAGCCGGCCGAAAAGTTCTGAAGGGCCGTGCGGTTCTGGTACAGCGACGAGCTCGCGTCGCTCACATGGTACTGCACGAAGCTCAGCGCGGCCTGTATCGAGACGGCTCCGAGATCGCCCCAGAGCGCGGGGTTGGTGCCGTTGATCGTCTTCTCGGACGTCGTCGAGGCCTCGATGCCGCCGCGGCCTGTGCCGGAGGCGGTCACGGTCTGGCGCACGTCGCCGATGTTGAAGATCGAGTAGCTGCTGCCGCCGTCGGTCTGGGCCGCCGCGGGCTCGACCGCGAGCACGGCGATGGCGGCCGCCACGACGGCAGCGAGGAATCGCTTACGGTGCATCGTTCTGGGTCGAGTAGATGATGGTCAGTTTCGGATGCAGCGCGGAGTCCGGCGCATCGAATCCGTGGAAGTAGAGACGATCGACGGTGCCGCTCTCCTGGTCGGCGCGGCCGCCGCTGCCGCGACCGAGAGCGAGCACGAACGGCGCGACCGCGGTCTCGCCCTCGCGACGTCGCGCGCGCACCGCGCTGGTGAGCGCCGGAGCCAGCCCGTTGATCTCGAAGATGTCGCGGAAGCGCGCGGTGTCCTCGGCCTGGCGGAACCCGCTCATCAGTCGTCCCACCGACAGCGGCATGAACGACGTGCGCGCGCCGGCGTCGGCGTCGTAGAGCACGACGTAGGAGATCGGCTCGCTGGTGCCGCGCTTCGAGCGCGCGGTGTCGACGTGCAGCACCAGGCGCGCCTGGTGGATCGTGGCGGCCAGCGGCAGACCTTCCGGTCGCACCTGGATGAACGTGCGGATCGGCTCGCCGCCGGCGACCATCAGCGTGTTCGCACCGGGCTGCTCCGGCAGATCGGCGATCCAGCTCGCGACGCCGAACAGCAGCGTCGCGGTGGAGTCTCCCATCGTGACCACCAGTGCCGGACGCAGCGAGTCGGCGACGTCGGTGTAGGTCGCGCCGAGCATCGAGGCGACGACCGTCGAGCCGGTGCGCGCGCGCAGCGCGAGCGACTTGAGCGTGCGTGTCGTGATGATCGTGTCGGCCTTGCCGTCGGTGGTGCTGATCGTCGTGTCGCTGGCGTAGTAGCTCTTCAGGAACGCCGTCGCGGCATCCTTCTCGAGCGTAATGGTCACCACCGCGGAATCCGGAAGCACGCCGCTGTAGGTGCCGAGCGACGGGGCCGCAGCGATCTTCGCCACGAGCGCGGGCGACCACCGCAGCGTGTCGAGCGCCGACTCGTCGATCGCGACGACGTCGAACTCGCTCTGCTTCGACGAGAGGTCGCCGTAGCGGTACGGCAGCGTGCGGAAGCGCAGCGACACCGCGGTCACCTCGCGCGGATTGGAGCCCTCGAGGGCGCGGATCGGATCGGTGAGGACCAGCAGGCCGTGGGCGGTCGTGCCGTCGGCGGCCGATCCCACGAGCACCGTCGTGCCTCCCTTGCTCGTCGCGTTCGAGAGCGAGGGAGAGCCGCTGAGGATCTCCATCTCGGCGGCCCCGACGACGTACGACGAGAAGCTGACCGTCTCCGGCAGATAGTCACTGCCGACCGGTGTCGGCTCGTCGCTGCAGCCGGCGACACCCAGCATGGTCGCCAGAGCGAGCGAGAGGATGGAGCCGAGGCGAGGCAATGGTGTATGGAGCATGAAATGAAGCTATTGGTGCGCTCGGGCGCGGGCAAGCCCAACGGAGCCGGCCGGCGCGAATGCCGCGGCGATCTCGCCGACGAGCGAACGGATCAGAGGCTGCGATAGATCTGCAGGTACTGCTCGGCCGATGCCTTCCAGCTATGGTCCTCGCTCATCATCGAGCGCTGAAGCTGTTCCCACTTCTCCTCATCGCTAAAGAGCTCGACGCCGCGACGGATGGCTGTAACAAGACCATCGGTCGAGTACTCGGTGAAGACGAAGCCGTTGCCGACGCCCTTCTTCGCGTTGTAGTCGGTGACGGTGTCGCCGAGGCCGCCGGTGCGATGGACGATCGGCGCGGTGCCGTAGGCCAGGGCGTAGAGCTGATTGAGTCCCGACGGCTCGAACTTCGAGGGCATGATGAGCATGTCCGAGCCGGAGACCATCAGGTGGGCCAGCGTCTCGTCGTAGCCGAACTCGACGGCGAGCTCACGGTGCTTCTTCATGGCCTTCTCGAGGCCCGTCTGGTACTTCTTCTCACCCTCGCCCATGACGAAGAGCTGGACGCCCATCTTCATGATCTCGTCGATCGCCTCGAGCAGCAGGTCATAGCCCTTCTGCTCGACCATGCGTGCGATCATCGAGATGATCGGGCGGTCGACGTCGGCCTCCTTCTTGAACCGGCCCGCGAGCGCGCTCTTGTTCTCGAACTTCTGCTCGAGCGTCTCGGCCGTGTACTTCGTGTCGATGAGCTTGTCGGTCGCCGGGTTCCAGACCTCGGTGTCGATGCCGTTGGAGATGCCGGTGAGCTTCTCGCGGTTCTTCTTGACGACGGCCTCGAGTCCGCACCCGTGCTCGGCTCCCGTGATCTCCTTGGCATAGGTCGGGCTGACGGTCGTCAGCGCCTCGGCGCCGATGATGCCGGCCTTCAGGAAGTTGACCTTTCCGCCGTGCTCGAGCCACTTCTCGCTCATGAGCTCCGCCGGCAGGCCGGTCTTCGCGAACGTCGAGGCGGGGAAGACGCCCTGGTACGCCATGTTGTGCACGGTGAAAACCGTGCGCGTGTGGGCGAAGAAGTTGTCGTTGGCGTAGAGCTCCTTGAGGAAGACCGGGATCAGCGCCGTCTGCCAGTCGTTGCAGTGAATGATGTCCGGACGCCAGCCGAGGCGGTGACAGGTCTCGAGCACCGCCTTCTGGAAGAAGATGAAGCGCTCGTCGTTCGACGGAAAGTCCTTGCCGGTCTTCGGATCGGTGTAGATCCCCTTGAGCGGCTCGAGGTACTTGTCGTTGGTGACGAGATAGACCTGGACCTTTGCGCGGGAGTTGACGACCTGCGAGCTCTTGACGGTCGCCATCGTCGACTCACCGGCGACCTCGATTGGAATGTCCTTGAGGCGCTTGATCTCGTGGATCCGATTGCGCCGCTCCGACACCGTCCCGTACTTGGGCGCAACGATCCGGACGTCGTGTCCGAGCTCGGTGAGCGCCAGAGGGAGGGCGCTCGAGACGTCCGCTAGACCGCCGGTCTTGGCGAACGGTACCACTTCGCTCGTCACGAAGAGAATGCTCAGGCTCTTTGCCATACAGTAGGGAATTGAGGCTATGCCGCGGATGAAGCTGTGCAGAAAGCGGCGAAGATAACGCTTTTCGCGATACCGTCCCGCGTCCATACGCTCCGCCGGCGACATGGTCGCGCCGTGGCGGCGCACGCCTGGCAAAGACTTGTAACAGGCCCGCCCCGATCACCCTTCAATCGCTAGTTTTCCGCGATACACTCATCGGTTATGGCACCTATGACGGCAACCGAGACGCGGTCGATGCTGGCGCAGTCGATCTTTCCCCGGATCGACTGCTCGCGCTACGTCGCCGACGCCGGGTTCCGCGATGCGATGATCGCGCTGGCGGAATCGGGAAGCGTGGGGGGATTCGTGCTCTTCGACGGCACGGTCGAGCAGGTCTCGATGATCACCTCGACGCTCGGCCGCCTTGGCGAGGGACGCCTGCTCTTCGCCGCCGACTGCGAGGACGGCGTGACGATGCGCTTCAGCGGCGGCACCGAGTTCCCGTCGATGATGGCGCTCGGCACCGCCGACGACGTTTCGGCGACCTATGCGGTGGCGCGCTCGATCGCCCGCGAGATGCGCGCGATCGGACTGCACTGGAATTTCGCTCCGGTCGCCGACATCAACACCAACCCCGACAACCCCATCATCAACGTGCGCGCCTTCGGCGAGACGCCCGAGCTCGTCGGCCGGCACGTCGCCGCGTACGTTCGCGGCATGCAGGATGAGGGAGTCATCGCCTGCGCGAAGCACTTCCCCGGTCACGGCGACACCGAGCGCGACTCGCACATCGAGGTGCCGGTCGTGCGCGCCGACCGCGCCCGGCTCGAACGCGTCGAGCTCGTTCCGTTCCGAGAGGCGATCGCCGCCGGCGTCCGCTCGACGATGATCGCGCACGTCGCGGTGCCGTCGCTCGACCCGACCGGCACGCCCGCGTCGCTCTCGCGCGCTCTGACCGAGGACTTGCTGCGGCGCGATCTCCGCTTCGACGGCGTCATCGTCAGCGACGCGATGGACATGCACGCGATCACCGAGCGTCTCGATGCCGGCGCGGCCGCGGTCGCGGCGTACCTCGCCGGCGCCGACGTGCTCGAGACGCTTCCGGATCCCGTTGCCGCGCTCGAGGCGCTGGTGCAGGCCGCCGGCGACGGGGTCATTGGCGGAGCGCGCATCGCCGCGACCGCCGCGCGCATCGACGCGATGCGCGAGTGGGCGCTCGGCGTCGCCGCGCCGCCCACGCTCGAGAGCGCGCGTCACGGGCACGAAGTCATCGCAGTCGAGGCGGCGCGGCGCTCGACGCGCGCCGAGGGCACGCTGCGCCGGATCTTTCCTCCGCTGTTCGTCGTCGCCGTCGCCGACGAGGCAACGATCGCGAAGGCCGAGGAGTGGTTCGCGTACTTCTCGGCATGGTATCCCGGCGAGGCCGGCGGCGCGATCGCGACGCCGGAGATGTCCGACGAGGACCTGGCCGAGATGCGACGCTGCATCGCCCAGGCCGGAACGGTCATCGTCTCGCTCTTCGTCCGTCCCAGAGGCTACGCGGGGACCGTCGGGCTGAGCGACCATCAGCGCGAGATCGTCGAGTGCGCCGCGGCCAAGCCGCTCGCGCTGCTGAACTTCGGCAACCCCTACCTGCTGCGCGACGTCGAGTCGCGCTTTCGGCTCGACGCCTTCTCGAGCGCATCGGCGAGTCTCGCCGTCTCGATCGAGAAGCTCGCCGCCGCCGTCGACTAGCGGACCGTGCATACGACAACCAGATTCATCTCACTCAATCCATATCGCTCACAGCCATGGCGAAGAAGATCAAGCAGTACGCTCCGACAGAGTATCTGAAGTTCGATCAGCCGCGCGTCCGCAAGCAGCAGGAGGAGGCGATCGCGGCGGTGCGTCGCCGCTTCGGCAAGTCGTATCCCCTGGTGATCAACGGCCGCAAGGTCACGACCGCCAAGCAGCTCGAGTCGCACAACCCGGCGAACCCGTCGGAGATCGTCGGCCGCTTCTCGCTTGCCGGCCAGGCCGAGGCCGAGCGCGCGATCACCGCGGCGGCGAAGGCGTTCGAAACCTGGCGCATGGTGCCCGGACCCGATCGCGCGCAGTATCTGTTCGAGGCCGCGCGCGTCGTGCGCGAGCGTCGCATGGAGATCAACGCGTGGATGATCAGCGAGGTCGGCAAGAACTACCTCGAGGCCGACGCCGACACGGCCGAGGCGATCGACTTCCTCGAGTTCTACGGCCGCGAGATGCTCCGCCTGTCGGGGCCGCAGGAGGTGATCCCGATCTCCGGCGAAAAGAACTACCTCGAGTACATCCCGCTCGGCGTCGGCGCGGTCATCCCGCCGTGGAATTTTCCGTTCGCGATCCTCGTCGGCATGACCTCGGCCGCGCTCGTCACGGGCAACACCGTCGTGCTGAAGCCCTCGAGCGATTCGCCGATGATGGGCTGGCTCTTCGTCGACATCCTCCGTCAGATCGGTCTGCCGAACGGCGTCGTCAACTTCATCCCGGGCAACGGCAGTGAGATCGGCGACTACATCGTCGACCACCCGCAGATCCGCTTCATCAGCTTCACTGGCTCGGCCTCCGTCGGCAAGCGCGTCTACGAGCGCGCCAGCCGCACGCCCGACGACCAGCTCTGGCTCAAGCGCGTCGTCGCCGAGATGGGCGGTAAGGACGCGATCATCGTCGACGCCGAGGCCGACATCGACGCGGCCGCCGACGGCGTCGCGGCCGCGGCCTTCGGGTTCCAGGGACAGAAGTGCTCCGCGTGCTCGCGAGCGATCGTCGACGCGCAGGTCTATGACGAGTTCGTCGAGAAGCTGCGCCGCCGTGTCGAATCGCTCGAGGTCGGCGAGCCCACGCAGAACAAGCCGGTCGGTCCGGTCGTCAGCGACCGCGCCTTCAAGAGCATCCTCGAGTACATCGAGATCGGGAAGAAGGAGGGCAAGCTCATCACCGGCGGCGGCGCTGTCTCCGACACGGGATACTTCATCGCTCCGACGGTCATCGCCAACGTCAAGCCGAACGCGCGCATCGCGCAGGAGGAGATCTTCGGACCGGTGCTGGCGGTGATCAAGGCGCGCAACTTCGATGACGCGCTGAAGATCGCGAACAACACGAAGTACGGTCTGACCGGCGCGCTCTACTCGACCAACCCCGAGAAGCTCGATCGTGCCGCGCGCGAGTTCCACGTCGGCAATCTCTACCTCAACCGCAAGTGCACCGGCGCGCTCGTCGGTGTGCATCCGTTTGGCGGCTTCAACCTTTCGGGCACCGACTCGAAGGCCGGCGGTCACGACTACCTGCTGCTGTTCCTGCAGGGCAAGTCGGTCGCCGAGAAGGTCGGCGTGCGGGCAAAGAAGTCCGCGTCGGCGAAGAAGGGTTCGAAGAAGACCGCGGGCACGCGCGCGAAGAGCGCATCGACCAACGGCGCGTCGACCAACGGCACGGCGAAGCGGATGAC
>Ga0247823_10003506_pt1 | contig 12682 bp, 10 predicted proteins | sample 13C_PalmiticAcid_2_FD_192426 | JGI IMG/M metagenome (GOLD analysis project Ga0247823, IMG submission 192426) | Soil microbial communities from agricultural site in Penn Yan, New York, United States - 13C_PalmiticAcid_Day30 | ecosystem: Environmental > Terrestrial > Soil > Agricultural land...
TACCACTTCGCGATCCTGTTCGAGGCGCTGTTCATCCTGACCGCCGTGGACGCGGGCACCCGCGCCGGCCGCTTCATGCTGCAGGACCTGCTGGGCACGTTCGTGCCGGCCCTCAAGCGCACCGACTCGCTGCCGGCCAACCTGATCGCCACGGGCCTGTGCGTGGCCGCGTGGGGCTACTTCCTGTACCAGGGCGTGGTGGACCCGCTCGGCGGCATCAACACGTTGTGGCCGCTGTTCGGCATCTCGAACCAGATGCTCGCCGCCGTGGCGCTGATGCTCGGCACAGTGGTGCTGTTCCGCATGAAGCGTGGCAAGTACGCGTGGACCACGGCGCTGCCGGCGCTCTGGCTGCTGGCCTGCACGCTGACCGCGGGCTGGCAGAAGATCTTCTCGGCCGACCCGAAGGTGGGTTTCCTGGCGCACGCGAACAAGTACGCCGACGCGCTGGCGCAAGGCACGCTGCTCGCGCCGGCGAAGACGCCCGAGGCGATGTCGCGCATCGTGTTCAACGACCGCCTCGACGCTGCGCTGTGCGCGCTGTTCATCGGCGTGGTGCTGAGCGTGCTGGTCTACAGCATCAAGGGTGTGCTCGATGCCCGGGCGAAGTCCAAGCCGAGCGCGAGCGAGACGCCGTACCAGCCGATGCCCGAGGGCGCGCGATGAACGCCGCGCAACTCGCCGGCGAGGTGCAGCAGGCCGGACGCTACCTGGTGCAGTCGCTGCGGCTGATGGTGGGGGTGCCGGACTACGGCACCTACCTCCGCCACATGGCCGCCACGCACCCGGACCAGGAACCGATGGACTACGAGGCGTTCTTCCGCGAGCGGCAGGATGCCCGCTACGGGTCGCGCACGGGCCGCTGCTGCTAAGAAGCTGTGAACGAATCGGTCGCGCCCGCTCGTGTCGCCAGAGGCCGCCCCCTCGGCGTTGCAAATGCTCGCCGTAGCGCGAGCTACGGCTGTGCTTTGCGCCTTGATGGGGCGACCTCTGGCGACCCGCTCGGGCGCGCCCGACTCATTCACAGCTTCTGAGGGTCTTCATCCGGCCGGCGACAATGGCCCATGCGCCTCCAGTCCAAGCTGATCCTGCTCGCCGCGTTGCCGCTCGTGCTCTCGCTGGTGCTGATCGCCGTGGCGGTCCGGCACCAGGAGCGCGCGCTCGCGCACCGCGAGCACGAGCTCGTCGAGCAGGCGTACATGGCCGCCCGCGAGGCGGAGTTGCGCCATTACGTGGACCTCGCGCGCGGCGCGCTCGCCCCGCTCTACGACAAGTTCGACGGGGAACCCGACGCGGCCACGCGGGCCGAGGCGCTGAGCCTGCTCGCGTCGCTCGAGTTCGGCGCGGACGGCTACTTCTTCGTCTACGACCTCGACGGCCGTTCGCTGATGCACCCGCGCCAGCCCGAACTCGTGGGCACGGACCTGTGGAACCTGCGCGACGACGCGGGCGTGCCCACCATCCAGCACCTGATCGCGAAGGCCCGCGCGGGCGGCGGGTTCATCCGCTACCAGTGGCGCAAGCCGTCGACCGACCAGCGCGTGGCCAAGCTGGGCTATGTCATCGCGCTGCCGAAGTGGGGCTGGATGATCGGCACCGGCCTCTACCTCGACGACATCGAGGGCACGCTGCAGGCGCTCGACCGGCAGGTGGTGTCGCACATCGAGACCACCATGTGGTGGATCGCCGGCATCGCCGCGCTGGGCATCGGCCTGATCAGCGCGAGCGGGCTGTGGCTCAACCTCAGCGAACACCGCGTGGCCGATGCGAAGCTGCGGCTCCTCGCGCGGCAGGTGGTGCGCTCGCAGGAGGACGAACGCGCCCACCTCGCACGTGAACTGCACGACGGCACGAGCCAGACGCTGGTCTCGGCCAAGCTGCTGATCGAGTCGGCGGTGGACGGCCTCGAGCGCCGCCAGGAAACGGTGCCGCCGGGCCTGCAGACCGCGCTGGCGCGCCTCAACGATTCATTGACCGAGGTGCGTCGCATCTCCCACCGCCTGCGTCCCGCGATGCTCGACACGCTCGGGCTGCCGGCCGCGCTGGAGCAACTGGGCCGCGAGTTCGGCGAGGCGGGCGGCACGCGGGTCATCGTGGCCATCGACGACGGCGCCGAGCAGTTGCCCGACGACGTGAAGACCGTGCTCTTCCGCGTGGCCCAGGAGGCCCTCACCAACATCGGCAAGCACTCCGCCGCGCGCGAGGTGCGCCTGTCGCTGCACGCCGACGCCGAGGGCCTGCGCCTGGCCATCGCCGACGACGGCCGCGGCTTCGACCTCGACGCGGTGCAGCTCGACCCGCGCCGCGGCATCGGCCTGCGCAACATGCGCGAGCGGGTCGAGGCGATCGGCGGCGGGCTCGTGGTGGTGTCGTCGCCGGGGGAGGGGACGCTGGTGGAGGCGCGGCTGGTGTCGCCGGTGCTGGCGGGCTAGCTCGAACAGCCGAGCCGCCGCGCGCGCGTCTGGTCCGCCTCGCTTGGCCCGCCGAACAGCCCGCCCCGTGTCAGCCGCGCGCATTCGGTGCGGCGCACTTCCTCGGCCGCCTGTTCGGCGGTGCGCCTCGGCGGTGACGGGGTCGCGGCCGGCGGACGGGGTTTCTCGGCGGGTGGCGCGACGGCCGCGGCGAGGGGTGCGGGCGTCGGGGCGGGTGACGGTGCCGGCGGAGGTGCGGGCGGAGGTGCGGTCGGCGCAGCGGCCGGCCCCGCCGCGGTGGGCGCCGTGGTGAGCACCGTCTCGATGCCGTCGTCGTCCTTCGGCGCCGCGGGCGACACGGTCTCGACCGGGGCGCTGCCGCGGGCCGAGGTGTCGGTGGTGTCTTGCGGGCGCAGCGTCCATGCCGCCGCGGCGAGGGCCGTGCCGGCCACGAGGGCGGCGACGGCGTAGGCCGGCCGGTGTGAACGCGGCGGGGATGCGGGCGGCGGCACGTCCTCCGCCACGACCGGCGGCGACAGCGCCACGGTGCCGTCGGGGTCGGCCTCGCGCGTGGCGCGGGGGCGCGGCTCGGCGCGCGCGGCGAGGTCCCTGCGGAAGGCCTCGATGGTGGGCGTGCGCTGCTCGGGCCGCACGACGAGCGCGCGGTCGATGGCGCGCAGGAACTCGGGGCTGTAGCGGCCCGCGGCGGTGACCTCGAGCGGCTCGTACGCGTCTTCCAGCATGCGGGCCACGGCGGGCGGTGGTGTGTGGCCGGTGATGATCCAGTGGACAGTGGCGGCGAGCGCGTACACGTCGGTGGCCGGGCCCTGACGCAGGCCGGGCACCTCGGCGTACTGCTCGATGGGCGCGTAGCCGGGCTTCAGGATGGTGGTGAGCGAATGCGTCATGCCGCCGATCACGCGGCGGGCCGCGCCGAAGTCGAGCAGCAGCGGGCGGTCGGCCGGGGGCAGCAGCAGGATGTTGTCGGGGGCGATGTCGCGGTGGTAGCAGTGCGCCGCGTGCAGCATCGCGAGTGCGTCGCACAGCGGCGTCAGCAGCCGGCGCAGCCAGGCCTCGTCGGGCGGGTGGGGCATGGCCTTCACCGCGGCCTGCAGCGTGCCCGCCTCGTAGAACGGCATCACCATGCACGCGGTGCCGTGGGCCTCCCAGAACCGGTACACCTTGATCAGCGCGGCGTGGTCGAAACGCGCGAGCAGGCGGGCCTCGTTGACGAAGCTGCGCAGGCCGGCCTCGAAGGTGTCGCGGTGGCGCTCGGACCTCGGGCTCACCGTGGTGCCGTCGGCCCGCGACGCGAGCGTGGCCGGCATGTACTCCTTGAGCGCCACGCGGCGTTCGAGCGAGTGGTCCCAGGCGAGGTAGACGATGCCGAAGCCACCCTCGCCGATGACGCGGATCAGTTCGAATTCACCCAGGCGGGTGCCTTCGGGCAAGGTGCCCGTGATGTGCAATTGCGTGGACAAGGATGAGCCTCCGACTGTCGGACACTGCGGTCCGATCCTCACCTGGCCCCGGGGGCCTCCGATGTCCCCGACGATGCGGCAAAGGGGGAAGCGGCGTCAAGCGGCGCGGAGAGACCCTTGGCGATGTCGATCATTCCATCATGCGCGACGCGCATGTTTCAGCACCGACCGCACCAGTTCCTCGGTGTCGATGGGTTTGGTGACGCGGTCCACCATGCCGGCGGCGATGCAGTTCGCGCGGTCCTCCTGCATCGCATGCGCGGTCTGTCCGATGATCGGCAGTTCAGGATCCGCCACGCGGATGCGGCGCGCCGTCTCGTAGCCATCGATGCCCGGCATCATCAGGTCCAGCAGCACCACGTGGTACGGCTCGCCGTTCTGCGACGACACGCGGCTCACCGCCTCGAGGCCGTCGGGCACCACCTCGGCCGACGCGCCCTCGAGCTCGAGCAGGCCCTGGATGACGATCTGGTTGATGGCGTTGTCCTCCGCCACCAGCACGCGCAGGCCGTCGAGCCGGTTGCGTTGCGAATCGACGCCGGCCGCGCGTCGCGCACCGGCCAGGGCCGCGTCGTGCGGGGCTTCGCCGGCATCGTCGGGCGTGGGAGGCATCGGCAGCCGCACGGTGAAGGCCGACCCCGTGCCGGGCCGGCTCGAGACCGAGATGCTGCCCCCCATCAGTTCGACGAGCCGCTTGGAGATCGCGAGGCCGAGGCCGGTGCCACCGTACCGCCGCGTGGTGGTGGTGTCGGCCTGCTCGAAGGCCTGGAACAGCCGGGCCATCTGCTCCTCCGACATGCCGACGCCGCTGTCCGTCACCATCAGCATCAGCTGGTCGTCCATCAGGTCGACGGTCAGGGACACGTGGCCCGCGTCGGTGAACTTCACGGCGTTGGACAGCAGGTTCAGCAGGATCTGCCCGAGCCGCAGCGGATCGGTGACCACCACCTCGGGCACGCGTTCGTCGACCACGAGGCGCAGGTCGATGCCTTTGGCGAGCGCGCGGTCCTGCACGAGTTCGATGGTGTGGCGCACGGCCGGGCGCAGGCGCGTGGGCGTGCGGTCGAGCGTCAGCTTGCCCGCCTCGATCTTCGACATGTCGAGCACGTCGTTCAGGATGCCTTGCAGCAGCTTGCCGGCCTCGAGGATGCGGGCGAAGTTGCGCCGCGCCTCGAGCGCGATGGCCGCGTCGCGGTGACCGATCTGCGCGAAACCCAGCACGCCGTTGAGCGGCGTGCGGATCTCGTGGCTCATGTTCGCGAGGAACTGCGACTTGGATTCGTTGGCCGTCTCGGCCAGCTGCTTGGCCTGTTGCAGCGCGTTCCACGCCTGTTCGCGTCCGCGGCCGGCGCGGGCCTGCTGCACGAGCGCGGCCACGGCCACCGCGGCGAGCGCCACCCAGAACAGCAACGTGGTCCACAGCTCCCCGCGCCAGGAAGCGAGGTAGTCGGTGTCGGACAGCCCGACGAGGATGTACGCGGGATACTCGCCGAGCTTGCGGTACATCAGCAGGCGCGTGTGGTGGTCGATGGAGCTGCTCGCGGTGAACATCGCCGTGGTCTTGCCGGCGCCCAGCGCCTGGAGCGTCTCGGGCGCCGAGAGCCGCGGCGGGTTCTCGTCCTGCATCAGCGGGTGGTCGGGGAAACGCAGCAGCACCTGGCGGTGCGCGTTGAAGAACGTCACCACGCCGTTCGGCCCCACCTTCAGCGAGCCGAGCAGCGCGTTGAGCTGGTCCACCTCGATGTTGATGTAGACCACGCCGCCGGGGTTGCCCTTCGCGTCCTGCAGCGGGCGCGCGATGGGCAGCACCCAGCGTTGCGTGATGCGCGATTTCAGCGGCAGCCCCACCACGAGGGCGTTGCTCGCCATGGACTCGATGAAGAACTGGCGCCGGGCCACGTCGAACGGCTGGGCGGGGTCGACCCGCGTGCCGTAGAGCACGCGACCGTCGCGGTCCGCCGCGCGGACGTCGGGCGCGTCGGCGAGCCGGCTCTGCAGTTCCGCCAGCGCGGCGCTGAAGGCGACCGGGTCCAGCGACCCCGAGGACGTCAGGCGGCGGTACTCGCCGGCGGCCGTCTGCAGCACGAGGTCGGTGGACTGGATGCGCGTGAACAGGTAGCGCTCGAGGTTGAGCGTGAGGTTCTGTACGTTGTCGGACGCGGCATCGCGGTAGCGGGTGTGGCTGAGCGCCAGCGCATGCGCGAGGAACGCCCCGACCGCGACCAGCACGACGAGCATGCCGAGCGCGGAGCGGCGGAACGACCGTCGCCAATCCACGAATTCTTCGTCCACGTGGCCTCCCTGGTGGATCTTCGACCCGTTATACGTGGCGTTCGTGCAATTGGGAACCGGTTTTCTGCGTAAGGCGTGCACTGGCCACGAACTTCGGGGGTGGTGCGGCCGTAGCGCGACGGGCGCTGGGCGAAAATCCCCGCCCATGACCTCGATCGTCCTCTTCGCCGCCGTGTCGGCGCTGTTCGCGTGGATCTCCCGGCATGCGTTGCGCAAGCCCGACTCGCACGGCTTCTACCGCTTCTTCGCCTGGGAGTGCATCCTGGTGCTGGTGCTGATCAACTTCCCGGTGTGGACGACGGACCCGTTCTCGCCGCACCAGCTCGTCTCGTGGGGGCTGCTGGGGGTCTCGGTGTTCCTCGTCGTCGACGGGCTGCGCCTGCTACGCCGCGAGGGCCGGCCCGGCGCCGCGCGCACGGATGCCGAGCTGCTGTCCTTCGAGCGCACGTCGGCGCTCGTGACCTCGGGCACCTACCGCTACATCCGCCACCCGATGTACGCGTCGCTGATCCTGCTGGCCTGGGGGGCGTTCTTCAAGCAGGCCACGTGGACCGGCGCCGCGCTGGCCTCGGGCGCGTCGGTCGCGCTGCTGCTCACCGCGCTGCGCGACGAGGCCGAATGCATCGCGCACTTCGGCGAGGCTTACGCCGCGTACATGGGCACGAGCAAGCGCTTCGTGCCGTTCCTGGTCTGAGTCAGCCGAACGCGAGGGCCCCGGCCACGACCGATGCCGCGCCGGCGAGGGCGGCCAGCACGCTCGCGAACCGCGGCGCGTAGGGCAGCAGCAGCACGAGCGACAGCGCACCCGCGGACAGGAACCCGGCCCAGACGACCGGGCCGATGGCCCCGCCCCAGGCGTCGATGCACAGCAGGAAACCGCCGGCGAGCAGCACGACGCCGGCCACGCGCAGCAGGCGGCGCACGAGCGCGCTCGCGTCGCGGCCCCACACCTGATCGTGGTGGCGGTCCATGGCGAGGCACAGCCCGGCCATGCCGGCGTAGCTGGTGGCGAGCCCGAGGGCGGTGGCGGAGGCGATCGACAGGGCGGCCATCACGAGGCGGTTCCGGTGGCGGGTTGCTGGCCCACGGGGGCCTGGGAGGTCGTCTTCGCGACGCGGGCCGGGGCCGCGCGGCGCAGGTGGACGACGGCGGCGACCATCAGCAGGCCCGACACGAAGATGGTGGCCTCGACCCCGGCGGACAGCGCATCGCCGCGTGCGATGGCCAGCGCGAGGTGGTCGCCGGTGCTGAAGGCGTTGAGCGCGGGCAGCAGCAGGCACAGCGCGGCGCCGGCGGCGAGCTGCTCGATCCAGGCCTTGTGCACCGGGCGCACGAACGCGTGCAGCAGCGTCGCCACCCACACGGCGAAGAACAGCGCGATCTCCCAGGTGCCACGGTGTTCGACCGCGAGCGGCACGAGCCGGTTGGCCCAGAAGAAGGCGATGGACGCGACCGCGAGACCGGCCACCGAGGCGATGTTGAGCGCCTCGATCACGCGGTACACCCGCTGCGTGGCCTTGCCGAATTCGTTCTCCTGCTTGCGGCGGCGCTTCACCGTGAACAGGATCATGCCGGAGGCGAGCATCGCCGCGCCGGCCAGGCCGCAGAAGAAGTAGAGCCACTTGGCCAGGTAGCCGCCGAACTGCACGAAGTGCAGCGCGTTCATCACCTGCTGCACGTGCTGGGCGGGGCCGCCGCGCGAGCCGAGCGGCATCTCGACGTCGAGCACCTCGCCGGTCACGGCGTCGAACGTCATCTCGCCGCTGCTGAGCGGGCGCAGGCGGCCGTCCTGGGCGGCCTCGTCGCGGCGGCCGAACACGCGCAGGCTCGCGCTCGAGTCGCCGGGGTGTTCCACCACGACGAAGCTCGCGGGCCGGCCGAGCTTCTCGACGGCCTGCGCGGCCATCGGGCCCATGGGTTTCACCGGTGCGGAGACGCCGGTCTCCTCGCGGTGGGCCGTCTGCTTCTGCACCTCGGCGAAGTACGCGTCCTCGTTGCCCTTGTAGCGCGCGGCGATGCCGGCCGGCATGTAGGTGGCGTAGAACACGATCACGCCGGTGTACGAGATCATCAGCAGGAACGGCAGCATCAGCACGCCGGTGGCGTTGTGCGCGTCGAGCCAGGACCGCTGGCCCTTCTTCGGGCGGAAGGTGAAGAAGTCCTTGAAGATGCGGCGGTGCGTGACGATGCCCGAGACCAGCGCGACCAGCATCGCCACGGTGGCGACACCGGCGATCCAGATGCCCGCCATGCCCGCGTGGAACTCGAAGTGCATGTGCACGAAGTGGTGGCCGCCCTCGGTCTCGCGCGTGAGGCCCGGGGGAATCGCCTCGCCCGTGGTGGGGTCGAGGCGGGCGCTCTGGAAGTTCTTCTTCTCGTCTTCCCAGAACACGCGCAGCTCGGGGTCTTCCTCGCTTGGCAGGCCGATGCTCCAGAAGTGCGACTTGGGCGCCACCTTCACGAGGTGCGCCTGCGCGCGGTCGACGATGGCCGGCTGCTGCGCGGTGGTGTCGCCGGCCGCGGCCGCGAGCGCGCGTTTTTCCGGGTTCATCCAGTGGGTGATGGCCTCGTCGAACACGCCGATGGCCCCGGTGAAGAAGATCGCGTAGAGCACCCAGCCGAGCCACAGCCCGCCCCAGGTGTGCAACCAGGCCATCGACTGGCGGAAGGTGCCGTTCATGTGTTGAAGCCTCCGAAGGTGTCCAGCACGAGCGACAGCACGCCCATGGCGATGGCCGGCACGATCAGGCCGAGCCAGGCACGGCGCAGTGTCTTGACCGCGAAGACCCACACCACCGCGCCGGTATAGACCGCGTAGCTCAGCAGCGTGGCGGCCAGCACCGCTTCCGCCCGCTCGGTGGGGAAGAGGTAGCTGAGGAACACGGTGGCGCTCGACACGAGCACGTAGCCGCCGAACACGGCGGCCGCGACGCGCGACAGCAGGGCGTTCCGCGAGGAAGTGGGAATGGCCTGGGCCATGGACGCTCCATCTGGAAGAGGGGTGGCCACGCGAGGCGTGCCGGGAGCGGGATTGTAGGCCGATTCTCGATACTGAGAAACATTCGCATCTGAGGGCGAGGGCCTCGCGTGGGTGGCCACCGACGACAGGCATCGCGGTTGCTTCCGGGCGCCTGGGAGCCGCGCGGGAGAGAGCCCCCTGTTTAAGGTCCCGTCGACGCGACGGGAACGCAGCGGGCTCCCGTATGATGGTCTCCACACCTCGCGGCAGTACGACAACCAGGTCACGCGGCGGCCCTTCGGCGCCGGGAAGGAAACAGGATGCCTCAGTGGTGGGAGCGGCTGTTCGGCCGCCCGACGATCGACCGCCTCGCTCACCTCGTGGCGGCGGCGCTCCAGGCGCGCGGCTCGCCGGCGCTGACCTTCGATCCCGCGCAGCGCGAGTTGCGCACCGGTGAAACCCCGCCGCGCATCTACTACCTCGGCAACGTCTTCAGCGACTACGCGCGCGCTCCGCGTGCGCAGCGTCCGGCCGTGGTGGCCCGTTTCGTCGAGGCCATGGCCGCCGCGGAGGAGGCCATGCCGTTCCAGTACGCCGCGGCCCGCCCGCACCTGATGCCCGTCGTGCGCGGCGCCGGCGAGGACGACCTCGCCCGCCTCCAGGCCCGGCGCTCCGGCGCCACCGAGTCGGAGGTGGCCACGTTCCACCCGGCGGCGCGTCCGCTCTTCGGCGAACTCACCGTGGGCCTCGCGTACGACACCCCGCACGCCATCCAGCGCCTGAGCACCGACCAGCTCGCCGACTGGGGCGTGGCGTTCGACGACGCACTGCGCGACGCCCTCGACAACCTGCGCGCCCGGCCGGAGAACCCGGGCTGGGCGCCGCTCGCGCATGGCGTGTGGTCGGGCCAGTGGGGCGACGACTACGAGTCCTCCCGCCTCCTGCTGCCCGACCTGATCCACCGGCTGGGCGTGCACGAACCGGTGGTGCTCACGCCGCTGCGGCGCATGTTGCTCGTGACCGGCGCGCGCAACGAGGCCGGCCTCGCCGAGATGGCGCGGGTGAGCCGGGAGGCCCTGCAGGAGCAGCCGCGGTGGCTGTCGGTCACGCCGATGCGCCTGGGCGACGCAGGGTGGGAACCGTTCGAGCCGCCACCGGCCGTGGCGCCGGCGTTCGCCGAACTCGCCGCCATCGAGAGGGCGGAGCGTTATGCCACGCAGAAAGCCGCGCTGGACGACCTCCATGCCCGCGATGGCCTCGACGTCTTCGCCGCCTCGGTCATGCTCTACCGCACGCCCGATGGCCGGCCCACCGCCGTGACCACGTGGACCCGCGGCGTGGCCACGTGGCTGCCGCGCACCGACCTCGTCGTGCTGGTGGACGGCGACGCGTCCATCGCCGTGCCCTGGGCGGAGGTGCGCGCGCAGGCGGGTCCGCTGATGACCGCGCTCGACATGCAGCCCGAACGGTTCGAGGTCACCGGCTTCCCCGACGCGGCGGCCTGGGCCACGCTGTCGTCGCGGGCGATCCCGATGCCCTGAGCGGCGCGGGCTACAGGAAACTCTCCGGCGTCACCGCCCACAGCACTTCCGACAGGAAGCGCCGCCACGCCGAGGTGTCGGGTTCCACGTCGGTGGTGATGCGGATGCCGCTGTCCTCGCGTTCCCACACGAGGCGCTCGTCCCGCCAGAAGACCCGGTAGCACTGCGTGGCCAGCACCTGGTCGAGCCCGGCGCGCAGTTCCAGCGCGAGCGCCTCGCTGTCGATCACCACCGCGGTCTCCGTGTTGAGCCACACCGAGCGGGGGTCCCCGTTGAACGAGCCGATGACCACGGTGCGGCCGTCCACCACCATCGTCTTCGCGTGCAGGCTGGTGCGGGAGTTGAACGGGCCGGAACCGCCGTCCTTCACCTCGGGGTCGCGGTCGGGTTCGAGCGGACGCAGCTCGTAGAGCTCGACGCCGGCGCGCGCGAGGCCGGGCCGGTAGTGGGCGTAGCCACCGTGCGCGGGGATGACGTCGTTGGCGGCGAGCGAGTTCGTCACGATGCGCACGCGCACGCCGCGGTCCACCATGTCCTTGAACTGCTTCACGCCGAGGTCGCGTGGCACGAAGTACGCCGAGACCAGCGTGAGCTGCTTCTGCGCGCCGAGCAGCATCTGGCGGATGCGCGGTCCGATGCGCACGCCTTCCCGCGCGGCCGAGGCCTCGCCGCCGGCCTTCTCGGGCAGGTCGTACAGCACCTCGGCGGGCGCCCACGTGAACGGCACTGTGCCGGCGAGCAGGTGGCTCGCGAGGGTGCCCGCGCCGGGCAGTGGCATCACGTTCGTGCCCACCGGCGGCAGCGCGTCGGGCAGCGTGTGGAGGAAGTGTTCGACGGGGATCGCGTACGGGCTGTTCCAGTACGTGTCGAACGCGGCGGAGGTCTGCTGCGCGACCGGGCCGATGGCCAGCACGTCCATGTCGACGAACGCGGTGGCGGCGCTGGTGCCGAAGTACTCCTCGCCGAGGTTCCGGCCGCCGACGATCGCGGCGGCGTTGTCCGCGATCATCGCCTTGTTGTGCATGCGCCGGTTCAGCCGGTCGTTGTCGACGAGGAACTCGGCGGTGCGCCAGAAACCCATCGTGCCGCGCACCCGGAACGGGTTGAACACACGCACCTCGATGTTGGGGTGCCGCGCGAACGCGGCGGCGAGTTCGTCGCGGCCGTCGGAGTGGATGTCGTCGATCAGCAGCCGCACGCGCACGCCGCGTTCGGCCGCCTGCGTGGACAGCCGCAGCACCGTGCGGCTCGTCTCGTCGGCGGTGATGATGTAGTACTGCAGGTCGAGCGTCCTGCGCGCGGCGAGCGCCAGCGCGTGGCGCGCGGTCAGGGCCTGGTTGCCGCGGGGCAGAAGCCGGAAGCCGGACTGGCCCGGATGTTCCGCGGCCTGCGCGGCCACGGTGTCGCCGAGCGGGGTGCTTTCGGTCAGGGGCAGCGCGAACGAGTCGGGCCGGGGCAGGTCGGTGCGGAGGGTGGTGCAGGCCTGCAGCAGCACAGCCGCCACCACCACGAGCAGGTGCGCGAGGTGGCGGGCGGGGGAACGGCTCGACGGGTCCAGGGGCATGGCAGTCCGCGTGGTGCTGCCCGATGGTAGCCCGGTCGCGCACCCGCCGCCTGCACCCGCGGACAAACCCCGACGTGCCCCTTCCGGCCGAGGCCGGCGGGCCTCAGCCCTCGGTGCCGCGCGCCACCCACTCCCCGAAGCGCGTCGCGTCGATGTTCGACCCGCAGACGACCAGCGCGACCCGCTTGCCGTCGAGCCGCGAGCGCAGCGGTCCGAGCAGCGCGGCCGTGGCGGCGGCGGCCGCGGGTTCCGCCACCAGCTTCATGTCGCGGTACAGGTGCGCCATCGCGCGGCACAGTTCCTCGTCCCACACGCGCACGATCTCGTCGACGAAGCGGCGGCACACGCCGAAGCTGTACGGCAAGGTGTACGGCGCGCCGAGGCTGTCGGCGATGGTGTCCACCTTGTCGAGCTTCTCGGGCGCGCCGTACACC
>Ga0247823_10003507_pt1 | contig 12682 bp, 13 predicted proteins | sample 13C_PalmiticAcid_2_FD_192426 | JGI IMG/M metagenome (GOLD analysis project Ga0247823, IMG submission 192426) | Soil microbial communities from agricultural site in Penn Yan, New York, United States - 13C_PalmiticAcid_Day30 | ecosystem: Environmental > Terrestrial > Soil > Agricultural land...
GCCCAGGGGGGCCCACTTGGTGCGGGCCGCGAGGCGCGTGCTCCGGTGAACCAGCGTGACCCACTTGGTGCGGACCGCGAGGCGCCTGCTCCGGTAAAGCAGCGTGACCCGCCTGATGCGGGCCGCGAGGCGCCTGGTCCGGTGAACTACGCGGCGGGTGCCCGGGTGCCACGAACCCGCTCGCGGGCCCTGCCATCGGGTTCCCTCGGCCTTGCTGACGTGGGTCACCGACTGGACGCGCGTGTGGATCAGGCGGCGGCCCCGCCGGGTGTCCCGGTATCCGCGGCGGTCCCGCGGGCGGCCGTGGCAGATCGCCTGCCGAGGCACGCCAGGCGCCACCGGGTCGTCCGTCCACCGGCTGACCGCCCTGAGGCCGTCCCCCCTCGGCCGGGCCACTCTCCGGAGCCGTCCAACCGCTCGCCGCGGGTGGGTTCCAGGGCGGTGCGTCGTCTGGGGCGATCCATGCGGATTCACCCGATTCAGTGAAATTCCCCCGAGTCTCGCCGGGCGGTTCGCCCGGGGTCACCACGGCTCGTCGAATTCGCCTGCCTTGGCGCCCTCGACGAAGGCGTCCCACTCGGATTCGGTGAAGACCAGGACCGTGTCCGTGGGGCCGGTGAACTTGGAGTTCCGCATGGCGATGTAGGTCTTGCCGTCCGTGTGCGGCACGAACGCGATCTCGACGTATTCGCCGTCCGGGTCGGCGTCGGGCTCGGCGGCGCGCTGCCACTCGGCCTTGGTCAGGTCGAGGTTGCCGCGGACCTCGGCCTTGTCGTCGTAGATGGGGGCGCTGTCCATCACGTCTCCTAGAGCATCACGGAATTGTCGCGCCCAGGTATACCGCAGTGGACGGGCCCGTGATGCCGGAACGTGTCGGTCCGCCCACACAGTGATCGCGCTCAGTAGCGTGTCGCCCGTGATCTCGTACTACCGGCGGTACCTGCATGGCGAACACGACGCCGTCTGGGCCGAGTTGCGCGCGATCGGGACTATTCCCGATCACCTGGCCGACGACGCCGCCGCGGTGGCCGACGAGACGATGATCAGGGTGTCGCAGCACGTCGCCCGGATCGCCGCGGCGCTCCCCGAGTTGGGGTGGGTGGCCGCCGACCGCCTGGTCCCGGCCCACCAGCCGCCGACGGAGTCCGACGACGACCTGGTCGACACGCTCGTCGACAAGATCGGCGGTCTCCCGCTGGCGCTGGAGGCGTGCCTGCGCAGGGTCGGCGAGGTGTGGTTCGCGGGCGACTGTGAAGCGCTCGAACTGACCTATCACAACCAGCCGTCGCCCAAGGGTGACCCGCCTGGCCCCGAGTATCCCGACCCGCTGTGCCTGGGCAACGCCTACTACCTCGCCTACGAGTGGGAGCAGTGCGAGAACCCGGACCGCTTCACCTTCGCGCTGGCGCCCGACGAAAACCTCAAGGCCAACGTCGCGGGCCGCACGCACGACGTGGAGCTGCCCGCGCTCGGTGTCGACCCGGTGCTGCGGCACGTGGCGGGCCGACCGGGCGTCACGCTGGTCGAGTACCTGCGCGCGTCGATCGCCTGGGGCGGCTTCCCCGGCTTCTCCTTCGCCCCCGAACTCGCCCCGGCCGCGCTCATCACCCTGCAGACCAGGCCGGACTTCTAATCCGAAGAGGGGACCTGCCGAAGCAGATCCCCTCTCAAGTGAAAGAAACGTCAGGCCGTCTCGGTGATCGGCCGGTCGACCCAGGACATCAGGCCACGCAGCTTGCGCCCGGTCTCCTCGATCGGGTGCTGCTCGCCCTGCTCCTGCAGCTTGCGGTAGTTCTCGCGGCCGTTCTCGTCCTCGGCCACCCACTCGCGGGCGAAGGTGCCGTCCTGGATCTCGCCCAGGATCTTCTTCATCTCGGCCTTCACCGCGGGGGTGATGACGCGCGGGCCGCGGGTGAGGTCGCCGTACTCGGCGGTGTCGGACACCGAGTAGCGCTGGCGGGCGATGCCGCCCTCGTACATCAGGTCGACGATGAGCTTGAGCTCGTGCAGCACCTCGAAGTAGGCGATCTCCGGGGCGTAACCAGCCTCGGTGAGCACCTCGAAACCGGTCTGGACCAGTGCGGACGCGCCGCCGCACAGCACGGCCTGCTCGCCGAACAGGTCGGTCTCGGTCTCCTCGGTGAACGTCGTCTTGATGACGCCCGCGCGCGCACCGCCGATGGCGGCCGCGTAGGAGAGCGCCAGCGCCTGGGCGTTGCCGCTGAAGTCCTGCTCGACGGCGATGAGCGCCGGGACGCCCTTGCCGTCGACGAACTGGCGGCGAACCAGGTGGCCGGGGCCCTTCGGCGCGACCATCGCCACGTCGATGTTCGACGGGGGCTTGATGAGGTCGTACCGGATGTTGAAGCCGTGGCCGAAGAACAGCGCGTCGCCGTCCTTGAGGTTGGGCTCGATGTCATCGGCGTAGATGAAGCGCTGCTTGGTGTCCGGCGCCAGCAGCATGATCAGGTCGGCCTCCTTGGAGGCCTCCGCCGGGGTGAGCACGCGCAGGCCCTGCTCCTCGGCCTTGGCGCGCGACTTGGAGCCCTCGGGCAGGCCGACGCGGACGTCCACGCCGGAGTCCCGCAGGCTCAGCGCGTGGGCGTGGCCCTGGCTGCCGTAACCGATGACCGCGACCTTGCGACCCTGGATGATGCTCAGGTCGGCGTCGGCGTCGTAGAAGATCTCGACGGACATGCTGCTCAGTTCTTCCTTCCTGGGACTAACGGACTGCGGTAGCAGTGATAGAGCGGGGACCACGGCCGATTGCGACCATGCCCGACTGGACCATCTCGCGCACCCCGTAGGGCTCGAGCATGCGCAGCAGCGCCTCGAGCTTGTCGGAGTTGCCGGTCGCCTCGATGGTCAGCGCCTCGGGGGAGACGTCGACGACCTTGGCTCGGAACAGGTGCACTGTCTCCAGCACCTGGCTGCGCACCGTGGCGTCGGCGCGCACCTTGACCAGCAGCAGCTCGCGCCGCACGGCGATGGACGGCTCCAGCTCCACGATCTTGATGACGTTGATCAGCTTGTTCAGCTGCTTGGTGACCTGCTCGAGAGGCAGCTCGTCGACGGCGACCACGATCGTCATCCGGGACACGTCCGGGTGCTCGGTCGGGCCGACGGCCAGGGACTCGATGTTGAACCCGCGGCGGGAGAACAGCCCCGCGACGCGCGCCAGGACACCCGGCTTGTTCTCGACCAGGACGCTCAGAGTGTGGGTGGTCATGTGCTCAGTCCTCATCGAACAGTGGCCGGATGCCCTGCACGGCCATGATCTCGTCGTTGCCGGTGCCCGCGGCGACCATGGGCCACACCTGGGCGTCCTTGCCGACGACGAAGTCGATGACCACGGGCCGGTCGTTGATCTCCATGGCGCGCTGGATGACCGCGTCGACCTCGTCCTTGGTCTCGCAGCGCAGACCCGCGCAGCCCAGGGCCTCGGCCAGGAGCGTGAAGTCGGGGATGCGGTACTTGTGCGTGCCGAGGTCGGTCTGGGAGTAGCGCTCCGAGTAGAAGAGGTTCTGCCACTGCCGGACCATGCCGAGGTTGCCGTTGTTGATGACCGCGACCTTGATCGGCGCGCCCTCGATGGCGCAGGTGGCCAGTTCCTGGTTGGTCATCTGGAAGCAGCCGTCGCCGTCGATGGCCCACACGACCGTGTCGGGCTTGCCGAACTTGGCGCCCATCGCGGCGGGCACGGCGTAGCCCATGGTGCCCAGGCCGCCGGAGTTGAGCCAGGTGCCCGGCTTCTCGTAGCGGATGTGCTGGGCGGCCCACATCTGGTGCTGGCCAACGCCGGCGGTGTAGATCGCGTCGGGCCCGGCTATCGCGCCGATGCGCTCGATGACGTACTGCGGTGACAGCGTGCCGTCCTCCGGCCACTCGTAGCCGAGCGGGTACTTCGTGCGCCACTCGTCGAGCTGCTGCCACCACGGGGCGATGTCGGTGACGCCGAGGGCACGCTCGGCGCGGACCGCGGCGATCAGCTCGATCAGGATCTCCTTGCAGTCACCGACGATCGGCACGTCGGCGCGGCGGTTCTTGGAGATCTCGGCCGGGTCGATGTCGGCGTGCACGATGGCCGCTTCGGGGGCGAAGGAGGCCAGCTGTCCGGTGACCCGGTCGTCGAAGCGGGCGCCGAGGGCGACCAGCAGGTCGGAGCGCTGCATGGCGCCGACCGCGGGGACCGTGCCGTGCATGCCGGGCATGCCGAGGTGCTGCTTGTGGGAGTCGGGGAACGCGCCGCGGGCCATCAGCGTGGTGACGACCGGGATGCCGGTCAGCTCGGCCAGCTCGAGCAGCTCGGGCGAGGCCTGCGCCTTGATGACGCCGCCGCCGACGTAGAGCACCGGGCGCTTGGCCTGGCAGATGAGCTTGGCGGCCTCGCGGACCTGCTTGCCGTGCGGACGCGTGGTCGGCCGGTAGCCGGGCAGCCGCAGCTCGGGCGGCCAGATGAAGGACGTCTGCTCCTGCAGGACGTCCTTCGGGATGTCGACCAGCACCGGGCCGGGGCGGCCGGTCTTGGCGAGGTGGAACGCCTCGGCGATCGTGCGCGGGATGTCGGCCGGGTCGGTGACCAGGAAGTTGTGCTTGGTGATCGGCAGCGTGATGCCGCAGATGTCGGCTTCCTGGAAGGCGTCGGTGCCGATGAGCGCACGCGACTGCTGGCCGGTGATGGCCACGACCGGCACGGAGTCCATGTTCGCGTCGGCCAGCGGGGTGACCAGGTTGGTCGCGCCGGGGCCGGAGGTGGCCATGCAGACGCCGACCTTGCCGGTGGCCTGCGCGTAGCCGGTGGCCGCGTGGCCCGCGCCCTGCTCGTGGCGGACCAGGATGTGGCGCACCTTGGTGGAGTCGAGCAGCGGGTCGTACGCGGGGAGAATGGTGCCGCCGGGGATGCCGAAGACGATCTCGACGCCTACCGCCTCAAGGGACCGGACGAGTGACTGCGCACCGGTCACCCGAATCGGGGTGCCGGATGGCGGCGCTGGCTTGGGGCGGGCGGACTGCCCGGCCCCAGGGGTCGCGGCGGCCGGAGTGGGCCGCGAGGTGGCGCTTGTCATCGGTTTCTGCCTCGTGGGTAGAAGGTCTGCGGGTCTACGAGAGATGCGGTTCTGCGGTGAATCTGGTCCGGGCACAAAAAAGCCCCCGTCGACCGGCATGGTCGTACGAGGGTCCGCGCGTTCGATGCGTGCTGGCTCCCGTCAGCGTCGAACGCGCGGCGGAAGTACGAGAATTGACTGTGAAGGCACGTCTAGGACGTTAATGCGTTCGGCCTAGGGCGTCAACTCTGCGGGATGGTGATCCCGGATACTGGACTGGTCCGCCTCACTAGTCCGCCTCCCCGAACCTGTAGGCCACTCACCTTCCGGCGTCGGGCGGCGGATAGTGGGCCACCGTGGTCGATCGCCGTCTCGTTCCCCTTAGGTCTCGTCGCGTGGTCCTCACCAGCGGTGGCACTGGGGTGCGGGACAGCCCCGGGCCATGCCTGCGAGCTGGGTGGGTGCACCATTGAACCGTGTCCGAGCAGCAGATTCCCTCCCGCCTCGTGTTCCGTATCCCGGGCGTGGCGATCCTCGCGGCCCTACTCCTAGCCGTGTGCGCGACACCGATCGTGTTCGCCGGTCCGGCCTTCGCGGTGCTCTTGGTGATCCCGCTGTCCATCATCGTCTGGGTGGTGCGCGTGCGCACTACGGCCGACGTCGATGGGCTGGTGGTCCGCCAGGTCATCGGCCGCAAGGTGCTCCCGTGGGACTCCCTCAAGGGCCTGCGGCTGACGAAGAACGCCGGGGTCAAGGCGGTGCGGTCCGACGACACCGAGGTCGCGCTGCCGTCGGTCCGGGTCCGCCACCTGCCGGCGTTGGCCCTGGTCAGCCGGGGTCGCCTGGACGACCCCACCGAGCCGAACCCGTCCGCCGAGACCGAGGGTGACGTCGCTGACCAGCCGACCGAGGCCGCCGCCGACGCGGAGTAACCTGAACGGCACCGCTCCCGTGTTACCCGGCGCCCATCCCGCGCCCGTGCCCGAGTAGTCGCTAGCTAGCAGATATTGGAGGAGCCGTGCCCGCGCTGCGCTCCCGCACCACGACCCACGGCCGCAACGCCGCCGGAGCCCGCGCGCTCTGGCGGGCCACCGGCATGACCGACAGCGACTTCGGCAAGCCGATCGTCGCCATCGCCAACTCCTACACCCAGTTCGTGCCGGGCCATGTGCACCTGCGCGACCTCGGTGACATCGTGGCCGAAGCGATCCGCGAGGCGGGCGGCGTGGCACGCGAGTTCCACACCATCGCCGTCGACGACGGCATCGCCATGGGCCACAGCGGGATGCTCTACTCCCTGCCGTCGCGCGAGATCATCGCCGACTCGGTGGAGTACATGGTCAACGCGCACCAGGCCGACGCGCTGGTGTGCATCTCCAACTGCGACAAGATCACCCCGGGCATGCTCAACGCCGCGCTGCGGCTCAACGTGCCGGTCGTGTTCGTCTCAGGCGGACCGATGGAGGCGGGCAAGGCGGTCGTCGTCGGCGGTGTCGCCCAGGCCCCGACCGACCTGATCACCGCGATCTCGGCGTCGGCGAGCCAGGAGGTCGACGAGGCCGGGCTGAGCGAGGTCGAGCGGTCCGCGTGTCCGACCTGCGGTTCCTGCTCGGGCATGTTCACCGCGAACTCGATGAACTGCCTCACCGAGGCGCTGGGGCTCGCGCTGCCGGGCAACGGCTCCACGCTGGCTACCCACTCAGCCCGCAAGGACCTGTTCGCCAGGGCGGGCACGACGGTCGTCGAGCTGTGCAAGCGCTGGTACGGCGAAGATGACGAGACGGCCCTGCCGCGCTCGATCGCCAACCGCAAGGCCTTCGAGAACGCGATGGCCCTCGACATGGCCATGGGCGGCTCGACCAACACGGTCCTGCACATCCTCGCCGCGGCCCGCGAGGGCGAGATCGACTTCACCCTGGCCGACATCGACGCCATCTCACGTCGCGTGCCGTGCCTGTCGAAGGTGTCGCCGAACTCCGACTACCACATGGAAGACGTCCACCGCGCGGGCGGAATCCCCGCCCTGCTGGGCGAGCTGTACCGCGGCGGCCTGCTCAACACCGACGTCTTGTCGGTGCACAGCCCGTCGCTGGAGCAGTGGCTGTCCGAATGGGACATCCGCGCCGAGGCGCCCTCCGCCGCGGCCGTGGAGCTGTTCCACGCCGCCCCCGGCGGAGTCCGCACGACGCAGGCGTTCTCCACCTCGAACCGCTGGTCCTCTTTGGACACCGACGCCGCGGGCGGCTGCATCCGCGACGTCGCGCACGCCTACACCGTCGACGGCGGCCTGGCCGTCCTGCACGGCAACCTGGCCGAGGCGGGCGCGGTCATCAAGTCCGCGGGCATCGAGGAGGAGCTGTTCACCTTCCAGGGCCCCGCACGGGTCGTGGAGAGCCAGGAGCAGGCCGTCTCGGTCATCCTCGGCAAGCAGATCCAGGCAGGCGACGTGCTCGTCGTGCGCTACGAAGGCCCCGCCGGCGGCCCTGGCATGCAGGAAATGCTGCACCCCACCGCCTTCCTCAAGGGCGCGGGCCTCGGCAAGAAGTGCGCCCTGATCACCGATGGCCGCTTCTCCGGCGGCTCCAGCGGCCTGTCCATCGGCCACGTCTCCCCGGAGGCGGCGGGCGGCGGCACCATCGCCCTTGTCGAGGACGGCGACCAGATCCGCGTCGACGTCCACGCCAGGACCCTGGAACTGCTGGTCGACCCAGAGGTCTTGGCCGAACGACGGGCGAAGATGGAATCCAGCGAACGCCCGTGGCAGCCGGTCGACCGAGTCCGCCCGGTCACCGCCGCCCTCCGCGCCTACGCCCGCATGGCCACCGACGCCTCGACCGGCGCCGTCCGCGACCCGTCGCGGTAGCCACCCGATTGACTGCTCCGCACCCATGAACTAACCTCCTTAGCTAAGGAGGTCGCCATGGGTGCGGAGCCCGTTTCCCAGTTCAACATCCACGACGCCAAAACGAACCTGTCCCGCATCATCGAGCGGGTCGAACACGGCGAAGAGATCATCATCAGCCGAGCGGGAACGCCGGTGGCGAAGGTGATCCCCCTTCCCCGAACGACGGGACGTTCGAGCTACGGGATCTTGAAGGGCCGGATCACCATCGCGGACGATTGGGATTCCGACGCGGTGAACGACGCTATCGCCGGTGACTTCTACGGAACGACATGAGACTTCTGCTCGACTCGCACGTCGTGTTGTGGTGGCTGACAGGCGATCGTGGCCTGTCCGAGGAAACCAGAGCATTGATCAGTGATGAACCTGACGTCTTCGTCAGCACCGCCTCCGTGTGGGAGCTCGGCATGAAGCAGGAGTCGGGAAAGCTGGTCGGCCCGGATCGCCTGCCTGAAGTCATCATGGGCGCGGGCTTTCGCGCCCTGCCGATCACACCCGATCACGCGATCAAAGCGGTTCGCCTTCCGATGCTTCATCGGGACCCATTCGACCGCGTGTTGATCGCCCAGGCATTGATCGAGGACCTGACCTTGGTCAGCAAGGACACGTACATCAAGCAATACGACGTGCCGATCCTGCTGCCATAGACGCAAAGAGGGGCGCATCCACAGTGGATGCGCCCCTTCGTCGGTCATTGGGGACCTAGCGCATGACAACCAGCGTGACCACCGAGAGACCAGCGGCCAGCAGCAGGAAGATGAACCCGAACGCGGGCGCCCGCCGGAACCACGGCGTGTTCCGGTCCAGCGAGATCTTGCCCGCCCCCGCGAACAACAGCGCGAACGCCGCCGCCGCGTACAGCGTCTCCTTCTCCACCGCCCCCGCGAATTCCTTGATGTCGACCTGGACCCAGATCGCGTTGGCGATCACACCAAGCACACCCGCCGCGGCCGCCGGGGTGAACAGGCCGAGGATCAGCAGCGATCCCGAGACAAGCTCGGTGATCCCGGTGACCCAGGCCAGCAGGGTGGCCTGCTCGAAGCCGAGGCTGGTGAGCCACTGGGCGAACCCGTTGATGCCAGGGCCCTGCATGATCCCGAAGACCTTCTGCAGACCATGGCCCACGACCAGCGCGCCGAGCGTGACACGCAGGACGAGCAGGCCGAGGTCGGCGCCGAAGTGCCACTGGTGGGGTTCGCGGACGGCGACATCGTCCTCGGTGGTCAGAGCGGTCGTCGCGTCGTCGTAGCCGGATCCGGCGTAGCGCTGCTCGGATGGCGTGAAATATCCGCTGTCTGCGTTGCCGCCCGTCGAGCGGCCGTCATCGATACTCACCGCCGCAGACTAGGCGATCAGTCAAGTACACGCCGTGTCGACACGGTTAATAGAGACCCTTGACGAGATTCCGAGGGTTTTCCCCATTGATGAATCTGGTGATTTCCGCGGCGACGACCCGGTAGGCGCGCTTGCGGTGTCCCGCGCAGCTCCCGGCGACGTGCGGGGTGATCAGCACGTTCGGCGCGGTCCACAGTGGATGTCCAGGTGGGAGCGGTTCGGGATCGGTCACGTCCAGCGCGGCGCGCAGCCTGCCCGAGGTGAGTTCGGCGAGCAGCGCGTCGGTGTCGACGACAGGCCCGCGCGCGGCGTTGACCAGGATCGCGCCGTCGCGCATCCGGGCGAGGAAAGCGGCGTCGACCAAGCCGGTCGTGGCCTCGGTGAGCGGCACCATCAGCACCACGGCGTCGTGATCGGGCAGCAGGTCGGCGATCTCGTCGATGCCGCGCACGCCCGCGCGCGTCTGGGTGCCGACGAGCGTGGTGTGCGCGTCGAACGCGTCGAGCCTGCGGTGCAGCTGCTGACCGAGGTCACCCGCGCCGATCACCAGGATCCGCTTGTCCTGCAAGGAATCGGTGATGTGCTGGGTCCACTGGCCCGCCCGCCGCGCGATGTCGAAGTCGATCAGCTCGCGGTAGATCGCCAGCAGCGCCCCGACCACCCATTCCGCGGTGCTGCCGCCGTGCGCGCCGCGTCCGGTCGACAGCATGACGTGCGGCGGCAGCTTGCCCACCCACGAATCCGCGCCCGTCGTCAGCAGCTGCACCAGCCGCAGGTCCGGCAGCCGCTCGATCAGGGCGATCGTCGAGCCGCCGAGGAAGTCGGGGACGAGGACCTGCGCGTCCACACCGTCGGCAGGCAGTTCAGGCGAGTGCGTCAACACGCGGATGCCCTCGATCCCGGCCAGCGCCGCGACCCCGTGCTCATCAGGAACCAACACAGTGACCGTCACGGGGAACACACTATGTCGGCGCGAAATTCGGGCACACTTTGTCCCGATGCGTGAACACGACCTCACCAGCGCCGACGGGACACGTCTGCGCGGCTGGCACACCGAGTCCGACGGACCGGTGGTGCTGCTCTGCCCCGGCCTCGGCACCATCCCCGAGGCCTGGCCCGCGCTGCTGCTGCCGTCGTCCGGCGTGCGGGTCATCAGCTGGTACCACCGCGGCACCATGGGCTCCGAGCGGCCGACCGACCCCGGCCGGATCACCCTGGACGACCACATCGCCGACGCCATCGCCGTCATGGACGCCGCCGGGGTCGAGCGGTGCGTGCTCATGGGCTGGTCGATGGGGGTCATGGTGGCCACCGAGCTGGCCACCCGGTATCCGGAGCGCGTGTCCGGGATGATGCTGGCCGCGGGCGTGCCAGGCGACCTGTTCGGCGCGATGCTCGGCCTGCCCGGACTCCCCGTGGCGATCCGCCGCCCGATCGCCCGCACGACGGTCCAGGGGCTGCGCGCCGCGGGCCCGCTGATCGACGCCGTGCTCCACCGCGTGCCAGTCAACCGGCTCACCGCGACCGCGCTGCGCCACAGCGGCTTCATACTCCCCAGCGCCGACACCGGGGACGTCGTGCGCGCGCTGCGCCGGTTCCTGCGCCACGACTGGCGCTGGTACCTGACGCTCGCGCTGGCCCTGTCGGACGTGCCGTTCCGGGACCTGACCGGCATCACCTGCCCGGTCACCGTTCTGGGCGGCCGCTACGACCTGCTGGCCGACCCACGCTTCGCCGCGCGCGCCGCCGCCGTCCTGCCGCACGCCAGGGTCAGGGTCGTGCCGACCAGCCACTTCCTGCCGCTGGAGGACCCGCTGACGATCATCGAGGAGCTGAACCTGCTGCTGGACCGGGTGGCCGCGGTCGAGCGCTCGCTCACCGGAGATTCACGGACGTCCTTCTAGCCTTGGCACTCATGTCGGGTCGACGCGCGCTCGCCGCCACATTCGTGGTCGCCGCACTGCTGACCTCGTGCGCCACGTTCGAGGAGCAGCCGCCCGCGAACAGCTGGCAACCGCAGACCCCCCTCACCCCGCAGTCCGCGCCCGAGCCCGACACGGGCGGCGGCGACAGCGGCGGCGGCCAGGTCGACGTCCCCGACCGCGACCCGAACGAGCCCATCCCGCCGCCGGACGGCTGCACCGACTTCCACCCAGCGGTACTGGCCACCTGCCTGGACACGATCGTCGCGGTGGCCGCCCTGCCCGGTGACGGCTCCACCCCGACTGCCCTGGTCGGCGAGCGCAAGACCGGCCGCATCCTGCGGGTCCGCAAGGACACCCCGCCGACCGTGGTCGCCACGGTGCCGGTCGACGCCACCACCGACGGCGGCCTCACCGGCCTCGCGCTGTCCCCGACCTACGCCGAGGACCAGCTCGTCTTCGCCTACGTCACCACGGCCACCGACAACCGCCTCGTCCGCGTCGCCCCCAACGACACGCCGAAACCGGTACTCACGGGCATCCCGCGCGGCGCGACCGGCAACCGCGGCGCCCTGGCCAACGACCACCGCGGCGCGCTGCTCATCGCCACCGGCAACGCGGGCGACCCCGCCGCCGCGGCCGACCCGAAGTCGCAGGCGGGCAAGATCCTGCGGATCAACTCGGCGGGCAAACCGGCAGAGGGCAACCCGACACCGTCGTCCGCCGTGGTCGCGTCTGGCCTGACCGCGCCCGGCGGTCTGTGCAGCTCACTGGACGGGTCCAAGACCTGGGTGACCGACCGAACCGCCGCGGCCGACGTGCTCTACAAGGTCGACTTCGGAAAGCCACTCGGCGCCCCGGCGTGGTCGTGGCCGGACAAGCCGGGCGTCTCCGGCTGCGCCTCCCCCGCCAGGACCCTGTGGGTCGCCATGTCGAAGGCGGGCCACCTGCAGAACCTCGCCCAGGCCCCGGACGGCACGTTCACCGGCAAACCCCAGATCGTCATGGCTGACGCCGAGGGCTTCGGCCGGGTCGACGGCCTTGACCTGATGACCGAGCAGCTGGCGATCGGCGGCACCGTCAACAAGGACGGCGGCAAGCCGGTCTCCTCCGACGATCGCGCCGTGGTGATCGTCGTCGAGGCGGCGGGCGGCGGCTCGGGGATCGACTAGAAACGGCCCGCCCCCAAGCGGGGACGGGCCGTCTGAGCTTCTCACTCAGGCGCCGCAGCGCTCCAGGATCAGCTCGCGGACGCGCTTGGCGTCCGCCTGGCCCTTGGTGGTCTTCATGACCGCGCCGACGATGGCGCCCGCGGCGGCGACCTTGCCGTCGCGGATCTTGTCGGCGACGTCTGGCTGCGCGGCCAGGGCCTCGTCGATCGCGGCGTACAGGGCCGAGTCTTCCGAGACGACCTTGAGGCCGCGCTGCTCGACGACCTGCTCCGGCTCGCCCTCGCCCGCGAGGACGCCGTCGACGAC
>Ga0247823_10003508_pt1 | contig 12681 bp, 10 predicted proteins | sample 13C_PalmiticAcid_2_FD_192426 | JGI IMG/M metagenome (GOLD analysis project Ga0247823, IMG submission 192426) | Soil microbial communities from agricultural site in Penn Yan, New York, United States - 13C_PalmiticAcid_Day30 | ecosystem: Environmental > Terrestrial > Soil > Agricultural land...
GCTCGGCGCGCTGCGCGGGCGGCCGCCGGGGCCTGCTGCCACTGGCGCAGCGCGCCGAGCAGCTGGTCGTTGTCGGCGACGGTCTGCTGGTCGCTCTCCAGCGCTTCGCCGACGTGGGTAGCCTGCGCGAGGGGCGCGAGGCTCAGCAGCAGGGCGGCAAGGGGAGCAAGGGGGGCGAGGCGGACGAGGGGCATGGAAACTCCGGGCGCGGACTGGGTGCGGCGCCAGTGTGCGAAGCGAGGGGGAAGCTGTCAGTAAGCGGGCGTAATACGCAGGCAAAAGCGCACACCGGCGCGCCGCGCGTCTTCATCCGCGGCGCACGCGCCGCAGTTCGTCGAGGATCAGCAGCACCGCGCCGAGCGTGATCGCGCTGTCGGCCAGGTTGAAGGCCGGGAAGTGCCAGCCCGCCCAGTGGAAGTCGAGGAAGTCGACCACGTAGCCGTGCAGCAGGCGGTCGATCACGTTGCCGACCGCGCCGCCGAGGATCAGCGTCAGCGCCCAGGCGAAGAGCTTCTGGTGGCCCTGGCTGCGCAGCATCCAGACGATGAAGCCCGACACGCCGATGGCCAGCGCGACGAAGAACCAGCGCTGCCAGCCCGAGCCGCCGGCCAGGAAGCTGAAGGCCGCGCCGGTGTTGTGCACACGCACGACGTTGAAGAAGGCCGTGACGGGCCGCGAATCGCCGTAGGCGAAGTCCGACAGGATCAGCGTCTTGGTGAACTGGTCGAGCACGACGATGATGGCCGCGATCGCGAGCCACAGCCACAGGCGGTTGCCGCCCGAACTGCCGCGGGCCATGGCTCAGGCGATGCGCCGGGTTTCGCCGGCGCCGTGCAGGTTGGCGACGCAGCGGCCGCAGATCGTCGGGTGCGCGGCATCGGTGCCGACGTCGTCGCGGTAGTGCCAGCAGCGCTCGCACTTGGTGGCGGCGCTCGGCTCCACATCGACTGCGAGCGCCTCGGCCGCCTCCAGCACGACGCGCGAGGTGATCATCACGAAGCGCAGGTCCTCACCCAGCGACGCCAGCAGGGCGCGGTCCTCCTCGGCCGCGCCGAGCCTTACCTCGGCCTGCAGCGATGCGCCGACACGGCCTTCCGAGCGCAGCGACTCGATCGCCTTGTTGACCTCGTCGCGGATCGCGCGGACGCGCGCCCACTTGGCCAGCAGCACCTCGTCCGGAGGCCCGAAGTCGGCGAAGGTCTCGGTGAAGATCGACGACGACACGCCCGGCGCGAAGATCGGCCAGGCCTCCTCGGCGGTGAAGCTCAGGAAGGGCGCCATCCAGCGCAGCATCGCGTGGGTGATCTGGTGCAGCGCGGTCTGTGCGCTGCGGCGCGCGAGCGACTTCGGCGCGGTGGTGTAGAGCCGGTCCTTCAGCACGTCGAGATAGAACGCGCCCAGGTCCTCGCTGCAGAACACCTGCAGCTTGGCGACCACCGGGTGGAACTCGAACACCGCGTAATGCGCCAGCAGCTCGGCCTGCAGCTCGGCGGTGCGCGCCAGCGCCCAGCGGTCGATCTCGAGCAGCTCGGCCTCGGGCACCGCATCCTTGACGGGGTCGAAGTCCGAGGTGTTGGCGAGCAGGAAGCGCAGCGTGTTGCGGATGCGCCGGTAGGCATCGACGACGCGCGCGAGGATCTTGTCGTCGATGTTGAGGTCGCCCGAGTAGTCGGTGCTCGCGACCCACAGGCGCAGGATCTCGGCGCCGAGCTTGTCGCTCACGGTCTGCGGCACGACCACGTTGCCCAGGCTCTTGCTCATCTTGCGGCCCTGGCCGTCGGTCGCGAAACCGTGCGTCAGCAGCCCGCGGTAGGGCGCACGGCCCTCCAGCGCGCAGGCGATCAGCAGTGAGCTGTGGAACCAGCCGCGGTGCTGGTCGTGGCCTTCGAGGTAGAGGTCGGCCTCGGGGCCGCCGTCCTCGCGCCCAGCGCCGGCGTGGCTGCCCTTGAGCACATGCGAGAAGGTCGAGCCCGAGTCGAACCACACGTCGAGGATGTCGGTGCTCTTCGCGTAGTGCTCGGCGTCCGGCCCCAGCCAGTCCTCGGCATCGAGCCGCGACCAGGCCTCGATGCCGCCCAGCTCGACCAGCACCGCGGCGCGGTCCATCAGCGCCAGCGTGTCGGGGTGCAGCTCGCCGGTGACCTTGTGCAGGAAGAAGGGTAGCGGCACGCCCCAGTTGCGCTGGCGGCTGATGCACCAGTCGGGCCGGTTGGCGATCATGTCGCGCAGCCGCGCGCGGCCGTTCTCGGGATAGAAGGCGGTCGCGTCGATCGCCTCGAGCGCGGTCTGGCGCAGCGTCTTCGCGGGGTGCTCCGTCGCGAGCACGCCGACACCCTCGTCCATGCGCACGAACCACTGCGCCGCGGCGCGGTAGATCACCGGGCTCTTGTGGCGCCAGCAGTGCGGATAGCTGTGGTCGAGTTTGGACGTCGCGAGCAGGCGGCCGGCGTTCTGCAGCGCCTCGACGATGTGCGGGTTGGCCTTCCAGATGAACTGTCCGCCGAACAGCGGCAGCGCCGCCTCGTAGACGCCGTTGCCCTGCACCGGGTTCAGGATGTCGTCGTGGCGCAGGCCATGCGCCATGCAGGAGTTGAAGTCGTCGACGCCATAGGCCGGCGCCGAGTGGACGATGCCGGTGCCGTCTTCGGCCGTCGCGTAGTCGGCCAGGTAGACCGGGCTGGTGCGCGCATAGCCGGCGTCGACATGCGTCAGCGGGTGGTAGAAGCTGAGTCCGTCGAGCGCCTTGCCGAGCGTCGTCGCGACCACCGTGCCTTCAAGGCCCCAGCGCGCCAGGCACTTCTCGACCAGCGCCGCAGCCACCAGCATCAACCCGCGCGGCGTATCGACCAGCGCGTACTCGAGCTCGGGATTCAGGTTCAGCGCCTGGTTCGCGGGCAGCGTCCACGGCGTCGTGGTCCAGATCACCGCGAACGCGTCCTTGGCGAGCGAGGTCAGCCCGAAGGCCGCCGCCAGCTTGGCCGGCTCGGCGGCGAGGAAGGCCACGTCGACCGTCGGCGAGGCCTTGTCGGCGTACTCGATCTCGAACTCGGCCAGCGACGAGCCGCAGTCGAAGCACCAGTAGACCGGCTTGCTGCCGCGGTAGACGAAGCCGCGCTCCATCAGGCGCTTCAGCACGCGGATCTCGCCGGCCTCGTTCAGCGGGTCCATCGTCCGGTACGGCCGCCCCCAGTCGCCGAGCACGCCCAGGCGCTTGAAGTCGGCCATCTGCTGCGCGATCTGCTCGGTGGCGTAGGCGCGGCTCTTGGCCTGCACCTCGTCGCGACCGAGGTTGCGGCCGTGGGTCTTCTCGATCTGGTTCTCGATCGGCAGGCCGTGGCAGTCCCAGCCCGGCACGTAGAGCGCGTCGTAGCCGGCCAGCTGCTTGGACTTGACGACCATGTCCTTGAGCACCTTGTTGACCGCGTGGCCGATGTGCAGCGCGCCGTTGGCATAGGGCGGGCCGTCGTGCAGCACGAAGCGCGGCCGGCCGGCGCGCGATGCGCGCAGGCGCTTGTACAGGCCCTCCTCGTTCCATTGCTTCACCCAGCCCGGCTCGCGCTTGGGCAGGTCGCCGCGCATCGGGAAGGGCGTGTCGGGCAGGTTCAGCGTCGAGCGGTAGTCGGTCGGCGCGGGGGGGGTGGAGTCGGTCATGGCGGCGGCAATCGGTGAGCGGGCGCGGATCGCCGGGCACCGGCGGTGCGACGGCGGGCGGTCATCCCTGGCGGCGGGGACGGCGCCGCGTCAAATTCGGTCGCGGGTGGTCTGCCGGCCCTGGGCGGCATGCGCGGCGGCGAGCCAGCGGCGCGCCTCGGCCTCGTCCTGCGCGATCGCGGCGGCGAGTGCGTCGAGCCCGTCGTAGCGGGCTTCGTCGCGCAGTTTGTGCAGCAGTTCCACGCGCACGAGTTTACCGTAGCCCCCTTCGGCGCCGAGGGCCGACGGCCAGTCCAGGCAGTGCACTTCGAGCAGCACGCGGCCGGCGTCCTCGACCGTCGGCCGCACTCCGAGGCTGGCGACGCCGTCCAGCGGCACCGCCGCCAGGCCGTGGGTGCGCACGACGAAGATGCCGCGCGCGGCGGGACGGTGGTGCGGGAAGCGCAGGTTCAGCGTGCGGTAGCCGTCGTCGCCGGCCGAGCCGGCGGCCAGCGTGCGGCCGAGCTTGCGGCCGTGCACGACATGGCCGCTGATGCTGTACGGCCGGCCGAGCAGGCGGGCGGCGAGCGCCATGTCGCCGGCGGCGAGCGCCTCGCGCACCGCCGAGCTGCTGACGCGCAGGCCGTGCACCTCGTAGCTCATCATCCGCGCGACGTCGAAGCCCTGGGCCTCGCCGGCGGCGTCGAGCATCGCGTAGTCGCCGGCGCGCTTGGCGCCGAAGCGGAAGTCGTCGCCGACCAGCACGTAGCGCGCGTTCAGCGCGCCGAGCAGCATGTCGTCGATGAAGGCCTGGGGCGGCTGGCTGGCCAGCGGTCGGTCGAAGGGCAGGATCACGACCTGCTGCACGCCGCAGCGCTGCAGTTCGACGAGCTTGTCGCGCAGCGTCGCGATGCGCGCCGGCGCTTGCTCGGGCCGGCCGGCGAGCGCGGCGAAGAAGTCGCGCGGGTGCGGCTCGAAGGTCAGCACCGTGGGCACGAGCCCGCGGTGCGCCGCTTCGTTGACCAGCAGCGCCAGCATGGCCTGGTGGCCACGGTGCACGCCGTCAAAGTTGCCGACCGTGACCGCGGCCGGGGGGCCGCTGCGGCTCAGGCCGCGGAGGATGCGCATGCCGCGATTATCGCGGCCGCCGGTCAGGGGTAGCCGGCCAGCAGCGCATCCATCCACGGCCCCATCCTGGCGCCGATCTTCTTGTAGCCGGCCGGGTTGGGATGGATCTCGTTGACCCAGTCGCCCGAGTCGCCGGCGGCCTGCGGGTCGGAGGGCGTCAGGCCGCCGTCCTTTGCCGAGTCGAACACATGGACCTGCGGCAGCGCGTCGGCGCTGCCCGAGGCACCGTCCAGCGACAGCAGCAGCGCGCGCAGCCGCTCGAACAGCGCGGCGGCGAGGCCCTGGCGCTCGCCGCTCGGAATCGCGTAGGCGCGCAGCGCCGGGTAGAGCCAGCCCTCGGCCGCGCCCACGGTGCCCGAGGGCCGCACCACCGGCACGTGGTAGGTGTGCAGGCAGATCGGCCGGCCGGCGCTCTGGCCCTGATCGCGCGCCGCGACCAGCGCGCGGAAGTTCGTCTTCAGGTAGCCGGCCAGCAGCGCCCAGCCCGGTTCGCTGATGTAGCGCTCGGGACCGGCGACGCCGGGCTGGACCGCGGCCGCCTCGGCCGGCGTCAGCAGCAGCCGCTCGGCCAAGGTCGCGGCGCTGCCGTCGCGGCGCAGCGGCCGCAGCTGGGCCGCGGCGATCAGGTCGTTGCCGCCGGCCGAGACCAGGATCGCCTCCCAGTAGCGGCCGATCGTCGGGTGGCGCAGCAGCTGGTCGAACTGGCTCCCGTGGGCGAGGCCGTCGACCATGTGCACCAGCTCGTCGCCGGGGTAGGCGCAGCTGATGACGATGTGCTGCTGCGCGAACACCAGCTCCTTGAGCAGGTTGGAGTTCTTCAGCGGGCTGAGCCGCCCGATCGTGAACCAGGAGTCGCCTTCGGCGAGGAAGCGCCGGCCGTACTGCGACAGTGGCGGTGGCAGGCCGGCCGACAGGTCGTCGGCGGTGAATACGTCGGGCTTCATCGGGCGCTCCTTGTCCAGTCGGGCGCCTCGATGCTAGCGAGCGGCGCCGCGCCCGCGGGGCCTTCGTTCTAGGGTCTCAGGCGGTCCGCGCGGCGCCGGCGATGACGTCGTAGAAGGCACGCACCATGCGCATTTCCTGGCGCTCGGCCAGGCAGACCACGTGGGCGTAGGTCTTGACCTGCGCGTCGCTGATGCGCACCGCGTGCAGGCCGGGCCCGGGGACGTACTCGACCTCGGACACCGCCGCGATGCCGAGACCCTGCACGACCGCCTCGCGGATGATCTCGCGGCTGCCGATCTCCATCACGACGTCGGGCTCGACCTGGGCCGCCTTCAGCGCCGCCTCGAGCGCCTTGCGCGTCGTCGAGCCCGACTCGCGCACCAGCAGGCGCTCGCCCTGCAGTTCGGCGCTGCGGATGCTGCGGCGCTTCGCGAAGCGGTGGGCGCTGGAGCAGAACACCAGCACCGGGTGCTCGCTGAAGGGCACCGATACGAAGCGCTTGTCGCGGAACACCTGCGCCAGCACGCCGACGTCGGCCCGGTAGTCGAGCAAGCGGTCGAGCACGTCCTGCGAGTTCCCGGTGCTGACCGAGATCTTCACGCCCGGGTAGCGTTGGTTGAAGGCGGCGAGCATCTTCGTCACGTGCGACGGGCCGACGGCGGCGACGCGCAGGTGGCCGGAGCGCAGTTCGCCGACGTCGCCGAGCAGCTGGATCGCGTCCGCCTCGAGGCTGAAGATCTGCCGCGACAGGTGCAGCAGCCGCTCGCCGATCTCGGTGGGCCGCACGCGCCGACCGGTGCGATGGAACAACTCCACCTTGTACAGCTCCTCGAGCTGCCGGACCTGGGTGGTCACGGTGGGCTGGCTGACGTGCAGCTTCTCGGCGGCGCGCGTGAAGCTGCCCTCGGTGGCCACCGCATGGAATGAACGCAGTTGTGTCAGTCGCATGACGAGGTGACTCGTGCTTTCCCGCGCAAACTATAGAGGCGCTGAATGGATCGCTGCCAACTTTTGTATTGGTCGGATCAACCGGCTGTCGCCGAGAGTCGCCGCTCCTCGCACTTCACAGGAGACCGGCATGACGACGATTCGGTGGGCCCCGTGCCTGCTTGCCCTCTGCTTTGCGGCTTTCGCTGCCCGCGCCGACGCGGCGGCGCTCGACGCCTTCGACCTGACGCCGAACGCGGCGATTCCCGGCTACAACGTCCAGCAACTCGCCAATGTCACGCCAGAGATGTGCGCGGCAGCATGCCAGGACAGCACGCGGCGCGGTTGGTGCAAGTCGTTCGATTACCACAAGGCCGTGCAACGCTGCGACTTGAGCGACAAGCGGGCGGGCGATGTCGGCGGGCTCAAGACCGACTACGCGGGCAATCCGTACGACCACTACAGCCTCAAGCCGACCGCGCTGGAGGGCTTCGTGCGCACCCCGAACGCCGCGATCTCCGGCTACAACGTCGAGGCCCTGCTGAACGTGGCGCCGGCCGACTGCGCCGCGGCCTGCACCGATGGCGCCCGCTCGGCGTGGTGCAAGTCGTTCGATTACCACAAGAGCGGCCTGCGCTGCGACCTCAGCGACAAGCGCGCCACCGACGTCGCGGGACTGAAGACCGACTACGCGGGCAACCCCTACGACCACTATTCGCTGCCGCCGCCGAACGGCATCGCCAACCCGATCCCCGGCAACAAGCGCGTGCTGCTGATCGGCATCGACGGCCTGCGCGGCGACGCCATCCATTGCAGCGGCTGTGTCGCGACGCCGGCGATGTCACGGCTGATCGACGGCGGCGCATTCCACAGCAACGTGCTCGCGGGCGGCACCCAGAGCACGTTCAGCGGCCCCGGCTGGGCCTCGGTGTTCACCGGCTTCTGGGCCGCCGACCATGGCGTCACCTCGAACGACATCGCGCTGCCGCTGCGCAAGCCGCACGTGTTCGACTTGATCAAGCAGGCGTACCCGGCCGCGACGGCCGCGGTGGTGGCTGACTGGGCCAACCTGACGCAGAACCTGCGGCCGGTCCACGCCGACTACGTGACCGTCAACGCCGCGAAGAACTCGCAGCAGGCGACCGACGCGGTGAAGCAGCTGCTCGCGCTGCAGCATCCGCCGACGTCGATCTTCTACTACCTGCACCGGGTCGATATCCACACGGCCAGCTACGACCCGTTCAACACGACCTACCGCAACGCGATCGCCGCCGAGGACGCGCAGATCGACCAGGTGCTGACGGCGCTGACGGCGCGCCCCGACTACGCGAACGAGGAGTGGCTGATCGTCGTCACGTCGGACCACGGCGGCATCAGCAGCGGGCACGGCGGGCAGAGCGCCGCGGAACGCCGGACGTTCGTGATCCTCAACAACAACTACCTGAACCCGTCGAAGCCGAGCTATTGCCGCGGCGACCTGACGGCGACGCCGCTCACGCAGGTGGACGGCACGACGCCCCACATCCTCGACTTCCTGCGCCTGCCCAATGCGACGGTCGGCCGCAAGCACGCGGCCTGCACCGGGTGACTTGCGCGTTAACCCACCCAAACTATTGAGCTGACGAATGCAAAGATCGAAAAACTTGAATTGGTCAAATGGATCGGCGACGACGAAAGTGGCTGCATGCGTCGCTCGTTCCACGCAAGGTGCGAGCTTCGAAACCCCGACCGAACCCTCTTCAGGAGACAAGACATGAAGTTGACCCGGCGAACCTTGATTGCCAGCGCACCGGCCCTGCTGGGTGCACCCCTGTTCGGCCTCGCATCGCCGGCCCGCGCTGCCGACGTGCTGACCGTCGGCCTGATCCCGTCGGAGGACTCGCGGGCCATGATCGCCAACAGCCAGGCGATGATGGACATGCTCTCCAAGTCGCTCGGCATGCCCGTGAAGCCCTTCGTCGCGGCCGACTACAACGGCGTGATCGAGGCGCTGCGCTCCAAGCGGCTGGACGTCGCCTACCTGGGGCCCTTCTCCTATGTCCTCGGCACCACGGTCGCCGACATCGAAGCCTTCGCGGTGGCCGAGACCAAGAAGGCCGGGCGCACCTCTTATCACTCGCTGGTCGTCGCCCACAAGGACAGCGGCATCAAGACCGTGGCCGACCTGAAGGGCAAGACCTTCGCCTTCGTCGACCCCAGCTCCACCTCGGGCCACCTGTTCCCGAAGGCCGGGCTCAAGAAGGCCGGGTTCGACACCGACAAGGATTTCGGCCGCGTGATCTTCTCCGGTTCGCACGACTCCAACGCGGTGGCGGTGCAGAACAAGAAGATCGAGGCGGTGGCGATTGCCGACCGCATCCTCGACGCGGCCATCGCCAAGGGCCTGGCCAAGCGCGAAGACCTGGTGGTGGTGTGGAAGTCCGACCCGATCCCCGAGTCGCCCACCGTCTGGCGCAAGGACCTCGACCCGGCGCTGAAGAAGCGCGTGCAGGCCGCCTTCCTCGAGGTCAAGAACATCCCCTGGTCCGACCAGGGCGAGTTGAACGGCTTCCACCCGACCAACGACGCGGCCTATGACGTGATCCGCGAGACGGCCAAGCAGCTCAACCTCGATCTGAGGAAGATGAAATGATCAAGATCCGCGGTCTGACCAAGCGCTACGGCGACTTCGAGGCCCTCAAGGGCATCGATCTCGACGTCGCGCCCGGCGAGTTCCTCGTCGTGCTCGGGCCTTCGGGCGCCGGCAAGTCGACGCTGCTGCGCTGCATCAACCGGCTCGCCGAGCCGACCCGCGGCGACATCCACATCGACGGCCAGCTCGTCAAGGCCGACGCCGCCAGCCTGCGCAAGCTGCGGCTGCAGGTGGCGATGATCTTCCAGCACTACAACGTCGTGCCGCGCCTGTCGGTGCTGAAGAACGTGCTGACCGGCCGGCTCGGTGCCGTGCCGTCGGTGCTGTCGTGGCTGCAGCTGTTCCCGCGCAAGGACGTGGCGATCGCCCGCGAATGCCTGCGTCGCGTGGAGCTGGAAGAGAAGGCCGAGCTGCGCACCGACACGCTCTCGGGCGGGCAGAAGCAGCGCGTCGGCATCGCCCGCGCGCTGGCCCAGCAGCCCAAGATCATCCTGGCCGACGAGCCGGTCGCCAGCCTCGACCCCAAGACCTCGCGCACGGTGCTGCAGTACCTGAAGCAGGCCAGCCGCGAGCTAGGCATCTCGGTCGTGTGCAACCTGCACCAGATCGAGTACGCCCGCGAGTTCGGCGAGCGCATCGTCGGCGTGTCGGCCGGCCGCATCGTGTTCGAAGGCGGCCCCGACGAGCTGACCGACGAGGTGCTGCAACGCATCTACCCCGGGCTCGACGACGGCCAGACGCCCGCGTCGTCGCCGGTGCGCGGCGACGTGCCCGCCCCGATGGTCCGCCACTTCACCCTCGAGGACGCATGATGAACATCGGTTCCTACTCCCTGCTGGTCGCCCGACCGGCCGGCCCCCTCGGCTGGTGGCCGCGTGCGGCCATCGGCGCGCTCACCGTCGGCGTGCTGTGGTGGGCCGCCAAGGGCAGCCAGGTCAGCTTCGGCGAGCTGGCCAAGGGCCTGCCCTGGATCGGCGACTTCCTGGCCCGCATGTTCCCGCCGAACTGGGCCTTCCTGAACAAGCTGGTCGTGCCGGCGATCGAGACGGTGCAGATCGCGATCTGGGGCACCTTGTTCGCGATCCTCCTCGCGGTGCCGTTCTGCTTCCTGGCGGCGCGCAACCTGACGCCGAACATGGCGGTGTTCCACGCCATGCGGCAGGTCTTCAACGTCACGCGCGGCATCAACGAGATCATCCTCGCGCTGATCTTCGTCGCCGCGGTCGGGCTCGGTCCCTTCCCCGGCGTGCTGGCGCTGGCGGTGCATGGCGCGGGCATGCTCGGCAAGTTCTTCTCCGAATCGATCGAGGAGATCGACCAGGGGCCGATCGAGGCGCTGCGTTCGACCGGCGCCGGGCCGATCCAGATCATCGTCTTCGGCGTGCTGCCGCAGGTGATCACGGCCTGGATCGCCGTCGTGCTGTACCGCTTCGAGACCAACCTGCGGCAGGCCACCGTGCTCGGCATGGTCGGCGCCGGCGGCATCGGTTTCGAGCTGGTGGGCAGCATGAAGCTGTTCCAGTACCAGGACACCGCGACCTGCATCCTCGTGATCATCGCGATGGTGATGGCCGCCGACTACGTCTCCACCCGGCTGCGCGCCTGGATCCAGAAGGGAGCCCGCTGATGGACAAGCGCGTCGAGCCGATCGAGGTCAACGGGCGGAAGTACGCGCGCCCCTCGGCGCCGGTCGTGGTGGTGTGCGTCGACGGCTGCGAGCCCGACTACATCACCCAGGCGATCCAGGCCGGCGTCGCGCCCTTCCTGCAGCGCATGCTGGCGCAGGGCAGCTCGCTGATCGGCGACTGCGTGGTGCCGAGCTTCACGAACCCGAACAACGTGTCGATCGTCACCGGCGTGCCGCCGGCGGTGCACGGGATCTGCGGCAACTATTTCTACGACGTGGCCAAGGACCGCGAAGTGATGATGAACGACCCCGAATTCCTGCGGGCGCCGACCATCCTCGCGGCCTTCGCCGACGCCGGCGCGCGGGTGGCCGCCGTCACCGCGAAGGACAAGCTGCGCACGCTGCTCGGCCATCGCATGAAGGGCATCTGCTTCTCGGCCGAGAAGGCCGACCAGGCGACGATGGCCGACGGCGGCATCGACGACGTGCTGCAGCTGGTCGGCAGGCCGGTGCCGTCGGTGTATTCGGCCGAGCTGTCGGAGTTCGTCTTCGCCGCCGGCGTCAAGCTGCTGCAGACGCATCGGCCCGACCTGATGTACCTGTCGACCACCGACTACGTGCAGCACAAGTGCGCGCCGGGCACGCCGGAGGCCAACGCGTTCTACGCGATGCTCAGCGGCTACCTCGAGCAGCTCGACGCGCTCGGCGCGGTGATCGGCCTCACCGCCGACCACGGCATGAGCCCGAAGACCGATGCCGCCGGCCGACCGCGCGTGGTCTACCTGCAGCAGGAGCTGGACGACGCGCTCGGCGAAGGCCGGGCGCGCGTGATCCTGCCGATCACCGACCCCTATGTCGTGCACCACGGCGCGCTCGGCTCCTTCGCAACGGTCTACGTCGCCGACACCGCCGGCGCGCGCGAAGCGCTGCTGGCCTTGCCCGGCGTCGAGCTGGTGCTGGGCCGCGAAGAGGCGGCGCGCCGCTTCGAGCTGGCAGCCGACCGCATCGGCGACCTGGTCGTCGTCGCCGACCACCTGACGGTGCTGGGCACCAGCGCGGCGCGTCATGACCTGAGCGGCCTGACGGTGCCGCTGCGTTCCCACGGCGGCCTGTCCGAGCAGAAGGTTCCGCTGCTGTTCAACCGGCCGCTGCACGGCGTGGCGACTGGCCGGCGGCTGCGCAATTTCGACGTGTTCGACCTGGCGTTGAACCACGCCAGTCCGGCACGCTAGAGGAAACCATGTCTCACGATTACTTCAACCCCGTACGCAGCGTCTATGGGGCCGGCGCCCTGTCGTCCCTGCCCGAGCTGCTGGCCGGCCGCCGCGCGCTGCTGGTGACCTTCCCCGAGGCGCGCGCGCTGGGCCTGGTCGGCCGCATCGAGCAGCTGCTCGGTGACCGCCTGGCCGGCGTGATCGACGACGTGCGGCCCAACCCCGACGTCGCCGAGCTGAAGGCGACCTACGAGGCCTTCTGGCGAGACGACGGCGCCGCCGAGGCGATCGTCGCGGTCGGCGGCGGCAGCGCCATCGACACCGCCAAGGCTCTGATGGTCGGCACCGCGAGCGGCCGCTTCGACGATCTGGTGGCGCTGCTGGCGGCCGGCCAGCCCTTCGTGCCGGCGGCGACGAAGACGCTGATCGCCGTGCCGACCACGGCCGGCACCGGCAGCGAGGTCACGCCCTGGGCGACCATCTGGGACCGCGGCGCGCAGAAGAAGTATTCGCTGCACCTGAACGAGACCTGGCCGGAGATCGCGCTGATCGACCCCGCGCTGATGCTGTCGCTGCCG
>Ga0247823_10003509_pt1 | contig 12676 bp, 9 predicted proteins | sample 13C_PalmiticAcid_2_FD_192426 | JGI IMG/M metagenome (GOLD analysis project Ga0247823, IMG submission 192426) | Soil microbial communities from agricultural site in Penn Yan, New York, United States - 13C_PalmiticAcid_Day30 | ecosystem: Environmental > Terrestrial > Soil > Agricultural land...
GAGTAAGATGCGGCGAATCGGTGCGGTGGGCAAGTGCGTCGGTGGGGTAGAGCGGGCGCGATGCGTCTCGAGTCAGGAAGGAGATAGCGCCGAAGGGCTGGCTCATGCGTGTGAGCCAGCCCTTCGTTGCGACGATGGTTGTGCCTGATTACGACAAAACCTGGCAGTAGTAGACGCGAACCGAATACGCTCCACTGACCGGCTCATCGACGCATCCCATCAACTCGACGTACATCGACGGCTCGCTCTTCTGGGTCCAATGGTGCAGCGTCTCGAATCCGAGTCGCTGTTGGTCCGCGGGTGACAGCTTCTCGTGTGTCCGTGCCGCGCCGTACCTCACCGTCAGCGCATCGACGAGGGAGGAGTAGACGCTTCGCGCATCTTCGCTGCCGTCGGACTCGATCGTCGCCGCTACCGTACACAACCCTTTGGTGGGCTTGTCGAACGGTCCGATGCCACCGCCAGCGAGGAAGATCGTTGCCGCATGTCCTCGATAGCTCCAGCCCGATGCGTACAGTCGAAACCGTCCATGCGGGAGGTTCGTGTCCAACTTCGTGATCGTCAGACCTGCACGCTCGCACGGGGGTGATTTCATCTGGTTCTCCGGTAGACAGGAGGATTCCTACCCTACGTAGCTCAACATACCAATTGGAATGGCTCGGGCATCGGAGATGACGCTAATGACCGATCGTCCCGCAGCGCGCTACATCGCTCAAGCCCTGCGAGTTTTATCGCTCGCTAATCGAGAGGTTGAGCCTCGGGATTCGCATCGGATGATCTTCAACACCGGTCACCTGCGCGACACTCCGTTGGACGCTCCCGCCCGCCGTCGCCAGGAACATGTAGCCGCTCGGATGCTCGACGATTCGAGTGAGCGCGGTCATTTCGATTCCGGTGCTGATCTCTCTCCAGTCGCCCGCACCTGCGGATTCGCGCCGGAAGGCCTTGCCCGCACTGGTGATCGCGTAGAGGCGGGCATCGCGATCAACGGCGAGATCGACGATCTCCGCAGTGTCGAGCGGCGAAGGCCGCTCGAGCACGCCCGCCGCACTGTCGAGTATCATCACGCGCCCCTCTGCGGTGCCAACAACGAGGTTGCCGTCGACGAGCGGCAGCACCGATGTGACGTACTCGTCGACCTCCACCGCGTGGCGCCACGTGACGCCGCGATCGGAGCTCCGCCGGACCTTGTCTTCGGTCGCAATGAACAGGTCCGCCTTGGGACCGGCGCGCATGATTCCAAGCTGGTTTCCGCCTTCGATCGGCACATCCAACCACGTCTCGCCATCGTCAGTGGAAGTCGCAACGAAGTACCCTGATCTTGAAACTCCCGTGGCGGCGACGACCCCTCCCCGTGCCGCGGCGATGCCGTAGATAATCCTGATGCTGTCACCCTCGCGGATGGAATGCCACGTCGAACCAAAGTCGGTCGAGCGTACCAGACCGTTGTATCCACCGGCGAACACGATACCCGTCGAAGTGCCCGCGATGGAGTTGGTCCATCGCGTCGTATCGGTCAGTGCCCACGAACCGCCGAGATCGGTCGACCGATAAATGCCGGCTTCTGTGCCGGCAATGATGTCGCCATCGATCAGCGTCGCTATACTCGTTGTCACGTGTGCAGTGATCCCATCGCTTGCGCTCGACCACGTCGCTCCGTCGTCGAGAGTGCGGAAGACACCCCTCGCTGTCGGGGCATAGATGGTCCTACCATCTGGTGACGTGCCCAGCTCCTGGTGCGCGAAGACCCAGTCGTCGCGGCCGGCTTCGAACGATGAGATGTTCTCCCAGCGTTGCTCCCGGTCGCTCCAACGCGCGACACCATCCGCAAGGAACGCGAGCATTCGCCCCTCTCCATCCGGGTGCAGGATACGAACAGCGCGTCCCTCGAGACCGGCGGTCGCATCAGACCACGTTTCCCCATCGTCGAGCGATCGAGCGACGGCGTGCGAGGCGACGGTGCCGAGGCCAGCGATGAAGATTGTGTCGCCGCGTCTGCGCGCAATCGCGTTGACGTGACGCATCGGCCACGGAATCGGCGACCAGGTCACACCCGAATCCCTGGATGCCATCCATCCAGCGTAGGGATGTGCAATCACGAGATCCGATCCGACAACGTGGACGTCGAGGCCGGTCATCGACGGAATGAGTACTTCCGTCCATGAGATCCCGTCGTCCGTCGAACGATACAGTCGCGGATCGAAATCGGCGACGATGCCAAAGAGAATTCCGCCCGGTCCGCTCGCGATGTAGAAAGGCTTGTCGTCACCACTGAGGTCCGTCCACGATGCTCCGTCGTCGGTAGAGCGCAGGTAGCGGACATGAGATGCGGCGATGACGGCACCACTGATCGTCGTCGTCAGTGCCGAAACTTCCTGCTCGCGAAGCGCAGGAGCCGTCAGGCTCCACTGCTCGCCACGATTGGTCGAGCGGAAAAGCCCATGCGACGTCGCGGCCAGGAGCGTTCCCGTACGCGTGGACACGGTCTTAATCACATTGCCACCAAACGGTCCGTTCGACGCAGACCAGAACGGCGATTGTGCAACCGCCGTAGAGGCCAGAGCGAGAAGCAGGAGGATGCTGAAGGGAGTGTTCATCGCAAACTCGCCTGCAGTGGGGCAGCGATCGAAGCGGCGGATCGTCATGGCGAATTCGTCCGGCTAGTGTGCTCGGCAAAGGGTCTCACGTGCCCGTCGACAGAGCGGGGCGATCCGTCGGCGTGGGAACCAGCCGTCCGCTATTGCGCGCGGCCTCGAGCCACGCAACCTTGGCCACCGTCACCTCACGCACAGCCTCCTCGGGCGTCGAGCCGAATGCTGAGCAGCGAGTAAGGTCGGGGATGTCGGCGATCCAGCCGCCGTCCTCGTCGCTGTAGAACACTATGATGTGGTAGTCGCTCATGCCTCGCTCCCTCCTAGATGGAGTTCGCTTTCTGGAGCCGCCTCATACTCCCATCACCGCGTCATCCGAATCGTTCGTGATGTGCTGACACCGCCGCCGCATTCGAGTGCCACGACATACGTGCCGGCCGCGATGCCGCCGAGGTCGATGGTGATCGGACTATTCTCGACGACGACGCCGGCCTCGAGAGCTGTTCGCCCGAGCACGTCGACGAGACGCAGCGTCATCGCGCGGCGGCCAGGGCCGCTCACGGTGAGCGTTCGATCGACGAGCGATATCGACAGTTCGTTCGTTGACGGCGCGGACTCGATCGCGCTGGGTTGGAAGAGATCGTCGTACCGCCACATTATCACATCCCCGTCCCAGCCGCCGGCGACGACGTGTCCGGTCCCCGGCACGACGGTCGCGTACATCATGTCGGTGACGTAGTCGAGGCTGTCGACGAAGCGGTGGAGCGTCACGCCGGACTTGCGATCGATCGCGCGCGTGGAGACTCCCGAGACGATGAAGGCGTTGCCGTCGTCGGTGATGTCGATGTGCTCGAGTCCGGCTCCGTATGTGCCGACGACCCGCGTCACCGTCGCATCGAGCGAATGTTCGCTGACACGCCCGGACGCGCCGAGCGCCGCCACGTACCGCCCGTCCTTCGTCAGGACGATATCGCGAACACCTCCTTCGCCGACTTCGAGCGTTGCGCGGATGATCCCGCTGGCAAGATCCCACACGTTGACGGTGCCGTCGTCGCTGCCCGAGAGCAGCGTTGCGCCGTCACGCGTGATGCGGAGAGCTCGAACGGGGCGGCCGTGTCCGAGGAGCCTTCGCTTCTCCGCAAGTGTGATCGCATCGACGAGAACGACGGCGCCTCCGCTGGCATAGATGGCGGTCGCTCCGTCAGGCGTGAAGATCGCGGCACAGGTCGCGGCCTCGCGGCCGTGACTCGCCAGGCGCCGTCCATTCGTGTCGAACAGGAAGATCTTTCCGGGGTTTTCGCCTACGAGAACGATCCGCGATCCGTCGGGACTGAACGTGGGAAGCAGCCAGTTATTGCCCTCGAGCCTCGCCGTGGTCGTCACCTTCGTCGCGCCTGTCGCAGCGTCGAAAATGTTCAGCCTGCCGTCGCGCGCGGTCGCGACCATTCTCGAGTCAGTCGAGACCGCGGGGCGGCCCGCGACCATGGCATGTCCGCCGAGCAACCGGGGACCGAATCCGGTATCGGCGAGTGCGCGCATCCGTAACGATCCATCGTCGGTCATCGCGACGATCGCCTGACCGTCGGTCGTCAGCGCCATCGCGTAGATCCCCGCCTGGTCCTCGCTGGTGAGTGGCATCGGCGTCCGTACCGAGTCGAACAGACCGAAGAGCACCGGCGGTCTGTTCGGCCACCAGTAAATCCACGTCAGCACGTGCTGATGCATGGCGTCGGCGAACATCGCCGTGTAGGGATCGTGGGCGCGGTCCTGCATCGTTCGCAGGAGCTCGCCGGAGCTCGCGTTCCAGACGCCGATGTCGCCGCCGTCATAGGTCACGACGAGCCGTCCCGAGTCGGCGAACGACGCCTGGCGGATGCCGAACAACTCGGGATAGAGCGCGCGCTTCCAGATCGTCGCCCCCGTTGCGCAGTCGCGGACCTCGAGCGTCTCGAGCACGAGCGACAGGCAGAGCCGCCCGTCCGGCGAGATGTCGAGGGCCGAGGCGGGGTGGTCGGTCACGATCGGATGTGACCAGCGCTGCGTGAAGGTCGGAAGCGTGAACAGCCGGAGCACCTTGTCGTCGCACAGCAGGAGCGTCCCGGCCGCCGCGTCGATGTGGGCTCGTACGGTGCGCGGCCGGCTCAGCGCCGGTCCGGTCGCAAGGACTTCACGCGTTCGGATGTTCCACAGTTGCAGCCGACGGAGCGAGTCGCTCACGATCACCAGCTCGCCGTCCGGCGTGACCGATGTACCGTTGATCGACCTGACGCCCTGCAGTTTCCCGAGCGAGCGCAGCAGCGCGCCGTCGGAGAGTCTCGTCACCTGCACACCGTTCGTCGACTTGATGATGAGCGTGCCCGCGTCGCGGTCGGCGTGCATGTGCGGCGCGGGAGGCTCCTCATTGACCGCCGCCGCCTCCTGATCGACGCGAAAGCCCCGCTGCGCCCAGATCGGAGACTGCGCATGCGCGGCCGTCGCGGCGCACAGACTGGCGCAGAGCAGGAGAAGGCGGACCTTGTGAAGCTCGTTCATTGTTCACGGCCGATATGCGATGATCGACGAACGCCACGTCGAGCCGTCACCCACCGACACGACGTAGACACCGGCGGCGATGCCCGAGAGATCGATGCTCACGTGGTCGGAGCCCTCGCTGGGCCGCGCGACCGATCGCACGCGCCGCCCCAGGAGGTCGAAGAGCTCGATACGGATGGCGTCTCCGACGGCTTTGCCGGAGACGACCAGCGTTGGGCCGGAGACGCTCGTCGCAATGCCCTGCGTCTGCCTGTCGCGTGGTGCTTCGGTCCCGAGCGTCCGGAGAATGCCCGTGCCGTCCCAGCGAATCAGGTCGCCATCGGTCGACGACGTCACGACGCCCGCCACTCCCGGTATCAACCCAACGCGGTAGGCCTGGCGGATGACGTCGAGCGAGTCGGCGAACGTGCCGATGCGAGTGACCGTCGGGAGGGAGTAGAGGTAGACCGAGTCACCGCCGACGACGAGCACGCGACCGTCGGTCGAGACGGCAAGCGAGACGATGCTGTCGCCGACGAGCTTGTGCGACGTCCCGGTCGAGTCCTCGACGGAGGAGATCGTCAATGCCCGATTCGGGTGCAGCATGAATACGCGCGAGCCGTCGGCGCCGAGCGCGATGTCGAGCACGCGCGAGGTTCCGGGACGATGCCGGCGGATCTCCAGATGTGTCGTTGCATCCCACAGAACGAACGACCCCGACTCGTATCCCGCGGCTACCCGACGTCCGTCGGCGGAAAAGGCGAGCGCGGTCGCGACCTGCCTCGGCCCGACGAGCGTTGCGATGCGCGCCTTCGTCGCTACCGAGTAGAGACTCACGACGGAGTCGACGATGACGATCGACTCTCCGTCGGGACTCAGTGCGGCCGCGGTCACAGAGAGGCCGTTCGCGAAGTGCGCGACGACGGCTCCCGCGGTGTCGAACACCCACACCTGCCGGTGATCCCAGTCGAGCGCGGCGAAGCGTGTTCCGTCGCGCGAGGCCGTGAGCGGATTGAGCAGGTTGTTGCGCTGCGGGCCGATCGTGTGTAGGTAGGCTCCGTTCGTGTCGTACAGATGAGCGAGCGCGCCCGCGACCGCGATCGTGCCGCCGCTGCCCGAGACCGGAGCCGTCGTGTACGGGGTCCATGCTCGTGGGAATATCATCCCGACCTCGCCGCTCATCAGATCGATCGGCACGACGACACCATACTTCGTCAGTGCGATCAACTCGCTGCCATCGGGCGTGATTGCCATCGTCGCGATGCCCGAGACGATCGACGACGGCCCGTAGTCACGGATGCGCGCCATGGTGCCGGGCAACCAGATGCGAACGGTCGAGTCGCCGTCGCGTCCCCACTGTCCGTAGGTGACGACGTACCGTCCGGCGGGGTCGGATACCATTTCGTGGAGCGGGCAGCTCGCGCGATCGCGGGTAGTGTCGAGCAGCGCGCCGGTGGTGGCATTCCAGCGGTAGATCACACAGCCGGTGTACGCGAGCACGAATCGCGATGAATCGCCAAAAGCGACGCCGAGGTCTCCGATCACTCCGGGGTAGCGGCGTACGATCAGGCCGGTCGTCGTGCTGCGAGAGGTCACCACACCGTCGTCGGTGTAGACGAACGACCGTCCGTCGTGAGAGAATCGGGCGGCGCCCGCCGCGCCCGCGGTAACGCTCCAGACCGTTCCGAGATCGGAGCGTCTCAGCGCCGATATGCTCGCGCCGTCGAAGAGCAGGACCATCGAGCCATCGGGTGTGAAGTGCGTGCGTGGCGGGGCGCTCCGTACCGTCAGTTCCGCGCGCGCCGTCGACATGCCGGTTGCCGCGTCGATGAGCAGCAGCGACTGCATGTCGAGGGACGTCATGACATGGGTTCGTCCATCGGGCGACGTCGACTCCCCCAGCGTCGGACGAAGCTGCTGCCGGTTGCCGAGCGCCTTCAGAAGCCTTCCGTCACGTGTCCAGGTCTGCACCGACGTCGGCGTCGAGATGACGATCCGACCATCGTCGAGCGGAAGCATCCAGAGATCCGACTTGATGCCGCTCGGGCCGATATAGATCCTCCGGTCGGCCCAGAGTATCTTCGGCGACTGGGCGATCGATCGCGTCGTCACCAGTCCGGCGCCGAGCACGAGCCCCGCGAGCATGCACCAGAAATGAAAGCGGCGAAGGAGACGGCGGGATCGCAACATGAGCGGGGCGTCGGTCGGCGTGCAGAGTTCGTTCACACGGCCAACACCGCGGCGCCGGATATGTTAGCGTGCGCGGGTCGGGCTTCCTGGTTCGCCGCTGAAGCGCGCCCGCGCCAGCGTCGGCGACATCACTCCGCGCCCACGCGCCGCATCTCCCACCGCAACACCAGACCGTCCTCCGGATCGATGACTTCGCCGACGCGCTCGAAGCCGCATTTCTCGAGCACGCGCATCGAGGCGACGCCGTCGAGCCTCGTGTGCGCACGGACGACGCGGACGGCGTCCTGGCCGAGCGCGAAGCGCGCCATGGCGAGAGCCGACTCGGTCGCGTATCCCCGGCCGCGGTGTGCCTCATCGACGCCGTAGCCGATCTCCACCATTCCTTCGTCGTCCGGAGGCCCCTTGAACGCACAACTGCCGACCGGCTCACCATTGTCGCGATCGACCATCACGAAGCCATGGACCCACGGGTCGGGCTCGGCCGACGACGAGATCCTCGCGACCCAATCGGGCGAGATCTCCGCGCGTGTCGCGGGGTCGAGCGAGTCGATCCAGGCGAGGACTTCGGCGGGCGTGCGGGTGACGAGATTAATGGTGTCGCTAGGGATCGTCATTGAAAGGGCGATTAGTGATGGAACGGTCAGGCTCAAGCCCAACGCTCTGCGACATTACGCATGACATTGGTACCTGGTCAAGCGTCAAAGGGTAGTTTGCTTCCAACGACAGGCATCGGCGGCCGGCGCCTGCAACGACACCTGGTGATCACATCAAAAGAACTCGATCAATGCGTACTCGCATGCTTGGTCCGGATGGCCTCACCGTGTCAGAGCTCGGTCTCGGATGCATGGGGATGAGCCATGGTTACGGCGCGGCGAAGGATAAGTCCGAGATGATCTCGCTCCTGCGAACCGCCGTCGATCGCGGCGTCACGTTCTTCGACACCGCACAGGTTTATGGGCCGTTCGCAAACGAGGAGCTCGTCGGCGAGGCGCTCGCACCGGTACGGGAGCAGGTCGTGATCGCGACGAAGTTCGGCTTCGCGTTCGATGGAGACGGAACGTCGGCTGGGCTCAACAGCCGACCCGATCACATTCGTGTGACCGTCGAAGACTCGCTCCACCGGCTTCGTGTCGACACGATCGATCTCCTCTATCAGCATCGCGTCGATCCCGACGTGCCGATCGAGGAGGTCGCCGGGACCGTCCGCGAGTTGATCGCCGAAGGCAAGGTCCGGCACTTCGGATTATCCGAAGCCGGCGCTACGACGATTCGTCGCGCCCACGCCGTTCAGCCGGTCACGGCGCTGCAGAGTGAGTATTCGCTCTGGTGGCGCGAACCGGAGGAGGAGATCCTCCCGACACTCGAGGAGCTCGGCATCGGGTTCGTCCCGTTCAGTCCCCTCGGCAGGGGTTTTCTCACCGGGAAGATCGACGAGACGACGACGTTTGCGAGTAATGACTTTCGCAGCAGCGTGCCGCGCTTTGCACCGCAGAATCTCAAGGCGAACCAGGCGATCGTCGACATGGTCAGGCACATCGCGGAACGGAACCGTGTGACCCCGGCGCAGATCGCGCTTGCCTGGGTCCTTGCGCAGAAGCCATGGATCGTTCCGATCCCGGGGACGACAAAGGTCGAGCGGCTTGAAGAGAATCTCGGATCGGTCGATGTCGCTCTCGCTCCGGAGGAGCTACAGGAGATCGAACAACTCAGCGCGACGATCACGATCCACGGCCATCGATATTCTGAAGGATCGCAGCGAATGATCGATCGCTGAGATTGCTCCCCCGATCCGGCCGCACTTCAGTCGACGAAAAACACGACTACTGCAGCTGACCGATCTCGGGATCCGATTCGACGCCGTAGCGGATTGCGTACACGTGGTAGTTGAAGTATTTGCGCAGGTCCAGATCTCGGAGCACGACGCCTTCGGTCCCCGCGTCGACGCCGGCCACGACGACCTCGCCGTATCGCAGGCAGTCGTAGGCGTAGATGCGGTATTCGATCGGACCGGTCGACGGCGTGCGGGTCCATGTGACGCGCACCGAGGTCGGATCGACACGCGTGACGGTCGTGTTGACGGGCGGCAACGGCGGCGTGGCGCGGCCGGCCGCCCACGTCGACTCCTGCAGCACCGTCGATCGCGACGCGCGTCCACCGTCTTCGTAGCGGGCGACCAGCTCGATGAAGACGGGGCGGACCACGCCGGGGATGGGCACCACCGCCTTTCGCACGGTCTGTCCGAGGAGCTCGTACGGGTCACCGGCATTGGGATTGACGACCTGCGACGACCAATTCGCATCGCCCATCATCCGCCACCGCATCTCGAAGTCCACCAGCCCTGCTTCGTCCGGCGCCGAAAGCCAGCGGATCTCGGTTCCCTCCAGAGCGCTGCCGCAGGAGTAAATGTAAGCGGGCGTCCGTGGCGTGACACGCTCGCTCACCTGCCACTCGTCAAGCAGCACGACCCTCGCTTCACCTTCAGAGCCACCGACGAGCGCGCTGACGAAGAACGCGCACGGAGGATAGGAGTCGATGCTCTCGAGATCGATGCTTCGCGCCTCGGGTCCGAGATCGAACGTGCGCGCCGAATGCGCGGCGGACCACTCGCAGCGGACACGATAGCCGGTGACGCCGGAGACGGCGAAGGGCGGCTGCCACTCGAGATGGATGGTGCGCGGCGTGGTGCGCGCCGCCCAGACCTGCTGCGGCGCCTTGTCGGTCTGGTACGGAGACATCGCGTCATCGAATGCGCCGGAACAACCGGCGGCGACCGTGGCGGCGAGCAGCAACGCAAGCGTACGGGGTGCGAGGTGAGACATCAGCGGCGCCTCCGGAGGGATTCATGATCGGTGCGAGGGGGAGAAGCCCCGCTGATGCGGGACGGTGCCTGCATGAGCCCAACCATCGTGCCGCCGCCGAATAACAAGTCCGCAGCGGGATTCACGGCCGTGTCGTGCCGACCTGCCCACACACCGTGACCGTCGGCCACGGTGTCGGCGACGGTAAATCTGCCCCGCACCGTAGCGCCATCGACGACGCAGCGTGCCGGCCGTCTCGCGAGTCGGCTGTACCGCGTATCTTTCGGTCCCTCTCCGACGCCCGCTTTCACGACGAAATCGTTCGCGGTCGCGACACCCCCCCCGATCGTACCTCACTTCAAATCCCACGGCCATGAAATCGACGACGACGCCGGATCGTGACGAAGCAGCGCGACCGATAGCAATGTTCGACGAGCGCCTGGCCGCCATGTTCGTGCACGTCGCGGAGCTGCGCGAACACGATCCGGAGGAAGCGCTCCGCGTGGGTACCGAATCGCTAGAGCTCGCCAGACGGCTTGGCGACGATCACGGAGTGGCGCGCGCGCTCCGCGAGATCGGAGAGGTCTACGATCATCTCGGCGACAATCGCCGGGCCCTCGAAGCATTCCAGGGTGCGATGACGTCGGCGGTCGCGCGCGGCAATCGCAACGAGATCGCCAGCACGGCGAACCTGGTCGGGCGCGCCCATCGGGGACTTGCACAGTATGCGGAGGCGGCGGCGAGTTTCGAGCTTGCTCTGGGCCTGTTTACCGAGCTCGGCGATCGTTTGAGTGCCGCCAAGATGAGCGGCAACCGTGGAATGATCCACGCGCGACTGGGTGAAGTTGCGAAGGCATTGGAGCTCCTCCGCAACGCCCGCGAGGTGTATGTCGAGCTCGACGACCGTGTCTCGATCGCGGTGAATTCCGTCAACATCGGAACGCTCTACAAGCAGCTCGGAGACTACGAGACCGCGCTCGAGCACTTCCAGCTCGCGTATCGGATGCGCGAGGAAGCCGGTCATCCCGTCGGCATGGCGCGAGCCCTATCGAGTATCGGGAGCGTCTATCGAGCGCTCGGAGAACACGCGAACGCTCTCGAGTATCTCCGCGCGGCCCTGCGCCTGCATGGCGAGGCCGGCCATGGCGTCGGCATCGCAAACGCGATCACCAATATCGGGAACGTCCACGCCGACGTCGGGGAGCACGCCGAGGCGCTCGAGCGTTTCCGTGAAGCGGGTGCCATGTTCGAGCAACAGGGTGATCGAAACGGGGTCGCAACCGTTGCGCTCGACTGCGGCAATGTCTTCCTTGCGCTCGGCAGCCATCGGCAGGCTCTCGAACAGTTCAAGACTGCGCTCGCCCTGTTCAGTCAGCTCGGGGAGCTCAACGGAGTCGCCGTGGCGACCGGCCGCATCGCCAGCGTCCACGCGACAAAGGAGAGCGACGAATACCGTCCGGCCTATGCGCGCGAGCTCGCTCACCGAGCGCTCGAAATCGCGGGCAAGACCGGCAACAGGGTCCTTATGCAGGGCTCGCATGCGAAGCTCGCGGAGCTGTACCGGGAAGCGAGTGAATGGCACGAGGCATACGATCACCTCGCCCGGAGTCATGCGTTAAAGGAGGAGCTCGACACCGTGGAATCGCGCAGGAAGGTCGAGCAGTTCGAGCACCTGAAGGCCGTCGCGGAGATGGAGAAGCGTCGAGCGCTCGAGCGTGCGGAGGAACAGTCGCAGCGTGATGCCCTCGTCCTGCATGCCCGCATTCTCGAGGTTGGGCTCGAGGCACAGCGCGCAGAGCTCGCGGCGCAGGCGATGCATCTCGCACGACAGACCGAGATGCTCGGCACCTTCCGCAACGATCTGCGGGCGATCGTTCGCGAGACGGGCGATCCGCTCGCGGCCATCCGGCGAATCCGGGAGAAACTGAAGGAGCTCCCGTGCGAGGCGATCGACTGGACGAGGTTCGACGCCGAATTCCGGCAGACCTATCCCGATTTCCAGTCGAAGCTCCTGTTGCGCCATCCCGACCTGACAGGAATGGAGATCAAGGTTTGCGCGCTTCTCCGACTGAAACTCACGTCCGCGGACATCGCGAAGCTCCTCTGTCTCTCCGAACGAAGTGTCGAAGGACATCGACTACGCATTCGCCGGAAGATGAGGCTCGATTCGAGCAGTGACGTCCATACGGCTCTCGCGGCGATCTGAGGGCGTGACGGCTCCCGTTACAATCCCGCGTACCAAACCGAGTAACGGCCCGCTCCAATCCACCGGTAGGTTCGCATCGTGTGAAACGAACGCCGGAGATCACACCCGTGAGAAGCATCCCCGCGTACGCGAATCAGGTGCGTCGCAGCGCGGATGGCACCGGCGCCTTCCGAACCCCCTCTTCGATTCCACAACCTCCCCTCTGACGAATGCCCCCGTGCGCGCACGGAAGGCATCGCGTTACCCGAATGAACCGCGGTCGACACATCACGTGCCTGCGGCGCCGCTGCATGCGCTTGGCCATCATTACCGGAGGTATCGTCATGACAATCGAACATCGACGCTTCGAGACCCGCTCGATCAGCACGTGGTTGCGTTTC
>Ga0247823_10003510_pt1 | contig 12676 bp, 9 predicted proteins | sample 13C_PalmiticAcid_2_FD_192426 | JGI IMG/M metagenome (GOLD analysis project Ga0247823, IMG submission 192426) | Soil microbial communities from agricultural site in Penn Yan, New York, United States - 13C_PalmiticAcid_Day30 | ecosystem: Environmental > Terrestrial > Soil > Agricultural land...
GTATGGCGGACCTGGCGAGCGGCGCGGCCTTTCTGGGGTCGGGCGGCGGCGGCGATCCCTATTACAGCCTGCTGCTCGCCGAGGCGGCGCTCGCACGCTGCGGCCGGTTCGAGCTCGTGTCGCTCGCCGATGTCGCCGACGATGCGCTGCTCGCCCCCTGCGGCTGGATCGGCGCGCCGACCGTGTCGGTCGAGAAACTCCCCAACGGCAATGAGGCGGTGTCGGGGCTCCGGCGGCTCGAGGAGATCATGGGCAAGCCGATCGACGCGGTACTGCCGATCGAGATCGGCGGCGGCAACGGCCTCGCCCCCTTCATCGCCGCGGCAGAGCTGGGCATTCCCGTGGTCGATTGCGATGGCATGGGCCGCGCCTTTCCCGAATCGCAGATGGCGATCTTCAACATTCGCGGCATTTCGGCCTGCCCCTCGGTGCTGACCGCCGCCGACGGATCGCTGAGCGTCATCGAGACCGGGGACAATCTGACCCACGAGCGTATCGCGCGCGCGCTGGCGGTATCGCTCGGCGGCATCGCGCATATGGTCGAATATCCGCTGAGCGGTGCCGAAGCGAAGGCGCATGCCGTGCCGGGCAGCGTCAGCGCGGCGATTGCCGTGGGCCGCGCGGTGCGCGAAGCGCGCGCCAGCGGGGCCGACCCGTTCGAGGCGCTGGGCAAGGCACTCGAGGCGACCGGCCTCTATCCGCACTGCCTGACCCTGTTCGACGGCAAGATCGTCGATCTCGAGCGCGAAACGCGCGGCGGCTTTTCGGTCGGCACGGTGACGATCGACGGTTTCGGCGACAGCGGCCGGATGGCGATCGAATTCCAGAACGAGAATCTCGTCGCGACGCGCGACGGCAAGGTCCTCGCGATGGTCCCCGACATCATCACCGTCATGGACCGCGACACCGCCGACACCATCACGACAGAAAAATTGAAATATGGCCAGCGGGTGAAGGTGATCGCCGCCGCCGCGCCGGACATTTTGCGCGACGAGCATGCGCTGTCCTTTGTCGGGCCGCGCGCCTTCGGTATGGGCTATGACTTCGCCCCGGTGGAACAGTTGAACGAGACGGAGACGGCATGAGCGCAGAGGCTGGCGGGAATTATGCGAGCGGGCGCCTGCCCGAAGAGCTGACCATCCCCGGCTGGCGCGTCGCGCTGATCATCGCGAGCTTCACCTTCTCGCTCCCGGGCTTCCTCAACAACGCGCAGGCGGGGCTTGCGCTCGGCATGAACCAGGCGGTGCTCGCGGCGCTCGGTGCGGGGCTGATCCTCTGCGCCGGCGCCTGCCTGACCGCGATCGTCAGCGTCCGCACCCGGCTCACCACCTATATGCTCGTCCAGCGCTCCTTCGGGCTGTGGGGCGCGGCGCTGGTCAATATCGTCATCGCGATCGTCCATTTCTGCTGGTTCGGGGTCAATGTCTCCTTCTTCGGCGACGCGATGGTCGCCGCGGCGCGAGGCGGCTATGGCGTGCCGGGAAATTTCGACCTTTTCGTCGTCATCGGCAGTATCATCATCACCCTCTCGACGATCTGGGGCTTTCGCACCCTCGACCGGCTGGCGATGGTCGCGGTGCCTTTCGTGGGCGTGATCCTGATCGCGGTGTGCGTCGCCGCGCTCGGCGACAACCCCGCCCCCGACCTGGGCCCGGTCGCGGCGCCGCCGGTGCCGATGAGCTTCGGCATCGCGCTGTCGTCATTGGTGGGCGGCAACCTGCTCACCGTCGCCGCGATGCCCGACCTGTCGCGCTTCATCCGCACCGAACGCGGCGCGGTCTCGGCGATGCTGCTCTCCTTCCCCTTTTGCGCGCCGGTGATCATGCTCGTATCGGCGCTGATCGCGCTCGCGACGGGGCAGACCGACATCATGAAGCTCGTCGTCGCGCTGGGCTTCGGCCTGCCGGCGCTTGCGATGCTCATCCTCTCGGTGTGGACGATCAACGCGCTCAACCTCTATTCGGCCGGCCTGTCGCTCGCGGCGACCTTTCCGCGCCTCAAGCAAGGCTGGATCGTCGTCATAGGCGGTGCAATCGGCTGCCTCTTCGCCCTGCTCGGCATCATCAACAGCTTCATCCCCTTCCTGATCGCGCTCGGGCTGATCATCCCGCCGATCGCCGCGATCTACGTAATCGACGGTTTCCTGACCTTCCGCGACCGCGACGAGGTGGCGACGCTGCCGGTGCGCTGGGAAGCGATCGGCGTGTGGATCGGCAGCCTCGCGATCACCCTGCCCGCGATGCAAATGGGCTGGACGCTGACCACCGTGCCCGCGCTCGACGCGACGATCCTCGCCGCCGGTGCCTATCTCGCTGTGCTGCGCCTGCGTCGCAAAGCGGTCGCGGCATGAGATTTCTCGCCGCGAGCCTCGCGCTGTTGGCGACCGCGCCGATAACGGCGCTCGCCGCCGAACCGACAGCGTCCGTGCCCTATGCCATGCCCGAAACCGAGACATGGGACATGACCTCGGCGACCGGCCGGACCTATCGCATCTTCGTGTCGCGCCCGGCGGGCGAGGCGCCCGAGGGCGGCTATCCGATCCTCTACATCCTCGACGGCAATGCGATGTTCGCGGGCTTCGCCGAGGCGCGGCGCATCCAGGGCTTCGGCGGACGCGACCTCGACAAGATGATCGTCGTCGGCGTCGGCCATCCCGGCGACCAGGTCTATGACCCGCGGCGGATGGAGGATTTCACCGGGCCGCTCGTCACCCCGGCGCTGAAACAGCTTTATGCCAAATATCCCTCGGGCGGCCGCGATGCCTTTCGCGCCTTCCTGCTCGACGAACTCAAGCCCGCCATCGCCAAGCGCTACAATATCCATCCGCAGCGGCAGGCGCTCTACGGCCATTCGCTCGGCGGGCTGTTCGCGCTCCATCTCTTCTATTCTTATCCCGGCGCCTTCGACACGATCGTCGCGGCGAGCCCGTCGATCTGGTGGGACGATCAGGCGATCCTGTCCGAAGAGGCCGCCTGGCGCGCCCGCGCCGAAAAGGACGCCAAGCTCGCGCGCCGAACCCGCCTGCTGCTGATCGCGGGCGAATATGAGAGCGACGGATCGATCGCGCAGGACAGCGCGGCGCTCGCCGCGCGCCTTGCGCCGCTGTCGGCCGCGGGGCTGCGCAGCGAGTTTCTGCTCCTCGACGGCGAGAGCCATGTCACCGTGCCGCACCGTTCGATCACCGCGACGATGCGCGCGGTGATGCGCTGGCCCTGACTATTTCGTCGCGGCGTCCCAGTCGCCGAACACCGGCTTGCCCTCGAACAAGGTGACCAGCACCTTGGTCTTCGAAATCTCGTAGACCGGCAGTTTGAAGATATCCTTGTCGAGGATGACGAGGTCGGCGCTCTTGCCGGCCTTGATCGACCCCGTCATATCGGCGAAGCCGTTGACATAGGCGACATTGATCGTGTGGCTCGCGATCGCTTCCTTCAGGCTGACGGCCTCGTCGGGCAGCAGCGGCTTGGCGTTCGGGTCGCCCGCGGTACGCCGCGTCATCGCGACCTCGATGCCCTCGAGCGGGTTGGCGCCGCCGACCGGCCAGTCGGCACCATAAGCGAGCTTGCCGCCGGCGCGGACGATGCTGCCCGCGGGGTAGATATAGGTCGACCGTTTCGGGCCGATCGCGGCGACGGTCAGGTCCATATAGTCATACCATGACGCCCAGGTCGGCTGGAACTGCGCGAAGGTGGAGAGCTTGCCGAAGCGCGGCTGGTCGCCGGGGTCGACGACATTCATATGGGTGATCATGTGGTGCGTCGGCTTGGCGCCGTTCGCCGTGCGCGCCGCCTCGACCGCGTCGAGCGAGATATGCACCCCGCCGTCACCGATCGCGTGGAGGAAGGCGTGCATGCCCTTGGCATCGACCGCGGTCACCGCCTGCTTCAGCAGCTCGGGCGCGATCTGCGGCGTGCCGCGCTCGTCGCCGCTATTCTCATAAGGCGCGAGCATGAAGGCGGTCTTTTGCGGGATCACCCCGTCGACATAGAATTTGACCGTATGCGTCGAAATGCCCAGCGCGTTGGCGCGCTCGGCAGCCTTGAGCAGGCCGGGGAGCTGTTCCATGCCCTGCTCATTCTTCCACTTCAGCGACACCGCGACATGGCTGGTCAGCTTGCCCGCATCGAGCACCGCCTTATAGGCATCGACCATCGCGCTGCCGCCGTCGGCGTCATAGTCTACCCCGGCGTCGTTCCAGCTGACGATGCCGAGGCTGTTGAAATGGTCGGCGACATAAAGGATCGAATTCTGCACCTCGGTCACCGAGGGCGGCGGGATCATATGCTTGACCAGGTCCATCGCGGCTTCCTGCAGGCTGCCGACGGGCTCGCCCGTCGCGGGGTCGCGGTCGATGGTGCCGTTGGCCGGATCCTTGGTATCGCGCGTGATCTTCGCGACCTCCAAGGCTTTGCTATTGAGCCAATAGGTGTGGCCGCCGGTGGATTCGAAGATCAAGGGCCGCGTCGTCGACACCGCGTCGAGCAATTCCTTGCGCGGGATGCCGCTCGGCGGGAACAGCGCGTCGCTCCACCCGATGCCATAGACCGCACCGTCGCCGGGCACCGCGGCGACGCATTTGGCGATCAGCGCCTGGTAATCGGCGATCGTCTTACCGTCCTGCAGCGGACAGCGGCTGCGGCTGAGGGCTCCGAACAGCGGGTGGACATGCGCGTCGCCGAAGGCCGGGAGCACCAGCTTGCCGCCGACGTCGACCGTGCGCGTCGCCGAACCGCGCAGCTTGCCGACGCTCGCTGCCGTCCCCACCGCGACGATCTTGCCATCCAGAATCGCCACCGCCTCGGCCCAGGGCTGCTTGTCCTCGACCGTATAGACGCGCGCATTGGTCAGGATCAGATCGGCTTCCACCGCCTGTTTCGCCTGCGCGGTCCCCGACAGGCACAGCAGGGCGACGAGGGTGGCAGAGGCGATGGCTTTCGACATGATGGCTCCCGACGGCTGGTGCGGCCCTTGTTGCAGGTCCGGCGATGGATGGACATCCCGCCTGCATTGAACAGCAAGCCTCCTGAGGATCGAAGTCTCGGCACGGGGTAAGCCCGGATCAAGACGGGTAAGAATTCAGGCCAAGTGCCGCAGCTTCCCCAATATTCGCGCGCCTTACCCTTCGCGTCGCTTTCGCCGCCGCATCGGTGACGGGATAAAGCCCCATCAACCGGATCGAGCAAGGGGAGCAATGCTGTACAATTGGCATATCGGCCTGCGCGACCGCATCGATCGTGGCCGCCGCGATCCGCTCCATTTCCAGATCGCCCATGCGATCGTCCACGACATCGAGGCTGGGCGGCTCGCGCCGGGCGCTTGGCTGCCGAGCAGCCGCTATCTGGCGGAGACGCTGGGGTTCAATCGCAAGACGGTGGTGTCGGCCTATGAACATCTGATCGCGCAGGGCTGGCTCACCAGCCTCGGTACGCGGGGAACGGCGGTCGCCGGGGTGCTTCCCGGGGTGAAATCGGCGGCGACAAAGCCCGCTTCCGCTCCATGCGGGGTCGGCTATCGCTTTCGCAAGCCCCGGCCGCGACGCACAGCGCATCTTTGACATATCAACAGAAAGACCAGCGATGACCGAAACATCTCCGGCCAGCGGAACCACGCGCCGGACCCTCGTGAAACTGCACCGCTGGCTGGGGCTCGGCGCGGCCGCGATCTGGCTGGTGCAGGCGATCACCGGCATATTGCTGACCTTTCATTTCGAGGCCGAGGACGCGATGCTGTCGGCGCGGCATGTCGCGGTCGATCCCGCCGCGATCGAGCGGCGGATCGACACGCTGGCGGGTGCGGGGGGCAAGGCCAAGGTCGACTGGATCTGGACCACCGCCGGCCTCTCGGGCCGCTATATCATCCTGCACAATGATTCCGCGGGCGTCAGCCGCAAGGCCTATATCGACGGCGCCGGATCGATGCTGCGCAACGATGCCGCCGACGATTACAGCTTCCTCGGGCTGATGCGTGAAATCCACCTCACGCTCGTCGCGGGCACCGTCGGCCATTGGATCCTCGCGGTCAGCGGCGTGCTGCTGTTCACCAACATGATCTTCGGCCTGATCGTCGCCTGGCCGAAGCACGGGCAATGGCGCCAGGCGCTGCGGCCGCGCGGACGGCGAGGATCGACTGCGGGCTATTACAGCTGGCACAAGGCGCTCGGCCTGTGGGCCGGGCTTCCCGCGCTGGTGATCGTCGCGACGGGCAGCCTAATCCTGTTCGAGCATGATATCCGCGATGTCGTCGGCGCCGAGGAAATCAGCCTGCCGCCCAATCCGGTGACCGGAAAGCCGGTGGGCTTTGCGGCGGCCTCGCGCGCGGCGGTCGCGGCCATCCCCGGCAGCCGCTTTGTCGGCACCACCCTGCCCTCGGCCGAGGATGCCAGCTACCATGCCTGGGTCCGCGCGCCGGGCGAGCTGTATCGCGGCGGCTATGGCGGCAGCCTGGTGATCGTTGACGCCAATGACGGCAGCATCCGCGGCGCCTGGCCCGCGACCGAGGCGGGTGGCTCGCAGGCGGTGCTCGCCTCCTTCTACCCGCTGCATACGGGCGAAGCGCTCGGCCTGTTCGGGCGCCTCTTGTCGCTCGCGATCGGCGTCTGGCTGGCGACCATGATCGTCGTCGGCGTACTGCTCTGGTGGCGCAAACGGCCGCGCGCCGGCGGGGGCCGCTAAAATTACCCTTTGCACCCTGTGCTTACCCAAAGACCCTGCTGACCGACCTGCCCCATTGTGCTGAGTTCGCACCGGGCAGATTCGGCGCATCGGGTGCCGGCTGGGTCGTCAATAGGGAGGTCTTGAGACATGCAGAAATTTACCATGAAGATGTGGACGGTAGCCGCGGGCGTCGCGGCGGCCACCACGATGGCGGCACCCGCCACCGCCGCCGATCCCAACGCGCCGCAGGCCCCGCAGCCGAGCGAGCTCGTCTATCCGACCGGTTTCGACAAGGCGCTGTCGCTGATGCTCGCTGGCGAAGGCGGCGAAAATGGCATCGGCTCGCACCGCGTGTGGCCGACCTTGTCCTTCCCGGCGCTGACCACCGAGCAGATCGGCAAGGCGCTGACCGGCAACACGCTCGCCATCCCCTACCACTACGCCCACCAGTACGGCGCGGACGGCAAGGTCGGCGGCTACAATATCCGTTACGATGCCGTCGACGTGAAGAAATGCCCCAAGAAGGAAATCCCGGGCGACGGCCTGCTCCTTTATGAAGGCGTGTGCAGCGCGCAGGTCAACGAGCCGGTGACGGGAAGCTGGAAGGCCGAGGACAACAAGCTGTGCGTCGACATCGCCTGGGCCGGAAAGTCCCAGATCACGGGTTGCTATACGATGTTCTTCGTGATGGATAGCGTCGCGATGGTGAAGCCCGACGGGACCGTTTCGGGCAAGGCGCATGCGCTGAAAAAGGGCGCCGCGCCCGATATGTAGAGGCCGGCAATTGCTGATTTGCATCCCCGATATTCTGACTGGCGACCAGCTCCAAAAGCTGGTCGCCATGATGGACAGACAGCGCTTCATCGACGGGCGCGAGACCGCCGGCTGGGCCGCCGCGGGGGTGAAGGACAACAAACAGGTCGCCGGCAATTCGAAGGACTATGCCGCGATGCAGGCGATGGTCAGCGAGGCGCTGGCGGCCAATCGCTTTTTCGCGATGGCCGCGATGCCGCGCACCATGCGGCCCATATTGTTCAGCCGCTATACCGAGGGCATGGGCTATGGCCCGCATGTCGACAACGCCCTGATGGGCGACCATCCCCAGACGCGCATCGATCTCGCCTACACGCTCTTCCTCTCAGACCCCGAAAGCTATGAGGGCGGCGAACTCGAGATCGACGAGCCCGCCGGCACGCGCGCGTTCAAGCTGCCCGCCGGCGCCGCGATCCTCTATCCCGCCAATTCGGTGCACCAGGTCGCCAAGGTGACCGCGGGCCGGCGCGACGTCGCGGTGGGATGGATCCAAAGCCTGGTGCGCGAGGCCGACAAGCGCCGTATCCTGTTCGAGCTCGAGAACCTGCGCGCGACGATGTTCGCCGAAAGCGGCAAGAGCGCCGCCTTCGACACGCTGACGCGCAACACCAGCGACCTGTGGCGGATGTGGGCCGAGACCTGATCCCGACCGGTCGTTGGGTAGAGACGTTCAGCACCGTAGCCCTGAGCCTGTCGAAGCGCGCTTCTCGGACAGACGCCCTTCGACAGGCTCAGGGCTACGGTTCAATCTAAACCGGACAGATCACAGCATATCCATGACCTGACCCGCTGCGCGATGGGCCTCGTGCATCGCATGCGCCATCGCCATCTCGCCGAGCAGTTCGGAATGGGCGAAGACGATGCGGCCGTGCGGCTGGCGGATCACATCCGACGGCGGCGGCGCGCCGTCGCGGCCGAAGTAGAAGCCCGGCTGCGGCGCGACATAGGCGTGGCCCCAGCGGTTGAGGATGATCCCCGCGATATCGCGTTTCGCGTCGAACCCCGCCGCGGCAAAGCCCGCAGTCAATTGCTCGCGCAGCTGGCGCTCGAAATCGGCATAGCTGGTCGTGAACAATTGCGCGCGCCCGGCGGGGCCCTGCTGCGGGCCGGGAAGATTCGGGTGCAGGAAGGGGATGTAGAAGGTCAGCACCGTCGGGCTGTCGGGGGTGAAGGTTTTTGCGCCGCCCATATCGACATTGCGCCGGATCGACGTCTGCCAGCCGAGCGCATCGAACCAGCGGGTGTTGGTGAAACCGAGCCTGTCGAAGGCACGCCAGTTGCGGAGCGCGACATTGGCGATCATCACCGGCCCGTGGTGGAATTCGCCATAAGCCTTGCGATGCCCCTCGGGCATATCGGCTACGATATGGCGGTTCACCCATCCGCCCGACGCCATCACCACCGCCTTCGCCCGCACGCGGCGGACCTTGCCATCGCAGACGTAGCTGACGATCGCATGGTCGGCCTTCGCCGCATCGCCGGGATGCCGCACGTCAATCGCGGTCGAGCCTGTGCGGATGCGGACCTTGTTCCCCGCCCGGTCGAGCTTCGCGGGGTCGATCGTGCCGCCGACGGAGGCAAGGCTGCCGGTTTCCTGCGTCCGGATCGCCCCAGGGATCATCCGCGCCAGCATGATGCGCATGAAGGCGGTGTTGCCGCCGGGAAAGGAGACGAGCCCGATGTCCGACGAGGAGATCACCTTGTCCTTGATCGTCGTGCCGGGAAGCCGCAGCCGGTGCGCGGCGAAAGCCGAAATGCCGCTGCCGCACACGCCATAATTGCCGACCGCGATGCCGGGGTCGATATAATTGCGGACCTCGGCCCCGTAACCGAGCTTGTCGAGCAATTGGTAGTAAGTGAGCGTATCGAGCCACTTCTCGGGGTCCGCCACCCCCGCCAACCCGTCGCGCCGGTCGGCGACGAAATCGTCGAGCTGCTTCTTCGCGGAGGCGGACCAGGGCGTCTTGGCAAAGCCGTCCTTGGTCGGATCGGCGACCCAGCCGGTGCCGGGGAAATGATAGCCGGTGGCATAGGCTTTCTCCCACGCCGGGGCCATCGGGCCGAAATGATAGTCGGTCAGCTCATATTTCTCGGCCCCGCCTCCGAGCGGTTCGAGATCATATTCGGTCGGCAGGCCGAACTCGCGATAATAGTCGGTGAATATGTCGTAGGTGCCTTCGCCGAAGCTGCCGCGGACATAGGCGGGACGCGGGACGATGGCGCCGTTCGATCCCTGCGGCGCGATCAGGCGCTGTCCATCGACCTCGAACTCATTCTGCTTCGCCTCACCGCCGACCACCGGATGATTGTCGAGCAGCAGGCAGGTCTTTCCCGCGCCCGCGCGCTTCGAAAATTCATAGGCCGCGGTCATGCCCGAAAAGCCGCCGCCGACGATCACCAAATCGAAATCCTCGTCGACTGCCTTCGCCGAAGGATCGGCATAAAGGCCATCGCGGATGCCATGCGCCGCATCGACGACGGCCTGCGTGTTGCCGTTCGACCAGGCATAGTCGCCGACCCCGCCATAGCCGGTCCACGACGATCCCGACGGCGCCCAAGGCCCGTCGGCAGCCTTGCCCGCATCACCGCTGCAACCCGCGACCAGCGCCGCGCCGCTCGCGACCATCGCGCCGTTGAAAAAATCGCGCCGCGTGATGCGGCTGCCCATGCCGAGCAGTTCGTCGTCGCTTTGTCCGCTCATCATCTTGCCTCTTGCATGCGCCCCAATGAAAACGGCGGCCGGGGATGCCCCGGCCGCCGCCCCATGAAGACCTTGGCTATTCCGTGGTTCAGAACTTGTAGGTCAGCGTGCCCTGCACCGTGCGCGGCTCGCCATTGGCGCACGACCCGAAAGCCGAGCAGCCCGGATAATAGACCTCGTCGAACAAGTTGATCGCGTTGAGCTGGAACGTAAAAGCCTTGTAGTCGAGGGCCACCATCGCATCGACCAGCGTGTAGCTGGGCGTTTCCACCACGAACGCGCCGCCGAAAGGATCCGAAGTCAGCTTTCCGGTGTAGCGGACGCCGCCGCCGATACGCATGTTGAGATCGTTGGAGAGTTCAACGGTCTTGGTGCCGAAGATGCTGGCGAGATATTTCGGGGTGTCATCGCGCTGGCGATCCTGACCCGACAGCCGGACCGTGCCATAGGCGAAAGCGGCGACGAGCGAAAAATCGTCGGCGACATTGTAGTTCGCCTGGAACTCGACACCCTTCGCCTTGACCGATCCGGTCTGGATCGAATTCAGCGGATTGTTCGGGTCGGTGCGAAGCGCATTATCTTCCTTGAGATCGTATAGCGAAATGCGCAACATCGCGGCACGGGTCGGCTGCCATTTGACGCCGACTTCCACCTGCTTGCCGAACAGCGGCTGATAGGCGCTACCGAACTGGTTGAGCCCCGAGATCGGCAGGAAGGATTCCGAATAGCTGACATAGGGTGCCAGCGTCGATGTGGCGTTGATCGTCAGGCCCGCGCGCTTGGTGGTCTTCTTGGTCTTCTCGACCGGTGCACCGACATCCACCTTCGAGACGCTGTCGTGGCGAATGCCGAGGACCAGCGAAGCCACCTCGCCGAAATCGATCTGGTCCTGCAGATAAAAGCCCGTCTGCTTCAGTTTCTGCGTGTTGAAGAAGTTGAAGACCGGAGCCGGCGCATTGCCATAGACCGGATTATAGACATCGATCGCGCCCGCATTTTCGACGAAGGCCTGCCCAGACACCTGCTTGAAATAGGAATAATCGACGCCGGCGATCAATTGGTGCGAGGCCGGGCCGGTGTCGAATTTGAAGGCGACGCCATTGTCGGTGTTGAACGTCCGATATTTGATGTTGATCGCGAACAGGTTGCGGGGAACCATCGTGGTGCCGGGCAAGAACGGATCGAGCGGACCGCCCGGGCTCAGATAGGTCGCCAGATAATATTCGGCCTGCTTGGTATTGGCCCAGGTGTAGCGGGTCGAGCTGCGAAGGCTGAACGCATCCGAAAATTCATGCGTCGCGAGCAGCGAGAGCGCCGTATATTCCTTGTCGCCCCGATTGATGCCTGGCTCGCCGAAGAAGCTCGAGTTGCGAATACGCTGGCCCGGCAACGCATAGAGCGATCCGACGAGCGGCATAACGTTGTAGTTCGGCGGGTTATGATCTTCCTGATAGATGCCGATCGCGGTGATATCGGTGCGATCGCTCGGCCGCCAGGTCAGCGCGCCCTGCGCGACAACGCGGTCGTTGCGCGTGAAGTCCATACGCGAGTCCGAATCGCGCACGACACCGACGAAACGCGCCGCGAGCGTCTCACTGAGCGGACCGGTGACATCGACGGTCGCTTCCTTGCGGTCGAAGGTGCCATAGCTGACGCTCGCGCTGCCGCCGAAGTCGAATTGCGGGCGCTTGGTCTGCATGTTGGTGATGCCGCCCGAGCTGCCCGCGCCGTATAGCACCGAGGCCGGGCCGACGAGCACCTCGACGCGCTCCAGCGTCGCGATTTCGGGGCGCGGCATATAGACGAAGCCATAGTTGCGCTTCAGCCCATCGACATACAGTACCGATTCGAAGCCGCGGATGTTGTTGAAATCGCCGCGCGAATCGTCGCCGCCATTATAGACGCCGGCGGTATATTTCAACGCCTCGCGGATATTCAGCGCACCGCGCTCCTGAATCTCTTCGACCGTGACGACCTCGATCGCCTGCGGGATGCGCAATATGGGGGTGTCGGTCTTGGTCGCCGAGGTCGCGCTCGTCGCCGTGACGACGATGTCGGAATGGCTGCCTTCCTCGTCTTCGGCGGACTGGGCGTAGGCCGGCTGGGCAAAGGCCAGCGCGAGCAACGACACCCCGAGCGATCCCCGCACCGCCGCACGATCCAAACAAACGCGCATCATAACGCCCCCTTCTCTTTCTGGTTGGTCTAGGTCCTGATTCCCTGGTCGTCTTCAATCTGTCATGCGACTGTAGATCGCCTGAAAATCTATGGTTGGCCCAAATCGGGTAATAGCCGATTATGATGGGTGGGTTTTGGCCTTTCCGGGACGCTTACCCACGGCTAACTGCGGCAAAATCGACCCGAAACCGGTGAGAACGGCAACCCCGACCGGTCTCTTCCACCCATCGACGCCCCGAGAATTTGTCTCTATTTTCAGACTCAATAGTCTCTATGTGGAAATAAATTGCAAGGGAGAGTTTCGATGTTGCCGCTGCTGCAGGGGGTCCGG
>Ga0247823_10003511_pt1 | contig 12675 bp, 14 predicted proteins | sample 13C_PalmiticAcid_2_FD_192426 | JGI IMG/M metagenome (GOLD analysis project Ga0247823, IMG submission 192426) | Soil microbial communities from agricultural site in Penn Yan, New York, United States - 13C_PalmiticAcid_Day30 | ecosystem: Environmental > Terrestrial > Soil > Agricultural land...
GCTTACGGCATTTTCGCCATCATCCGCATCGCGCTTGCGCCCGCCGCCGGGCTCGCTCCGGGGGGCATGTAAGATGACCGACGCCTACAAGATCATCGACCATATCTATGACACCGTCGTCGTCGGCGCCGGCGGATCGGGCCTGCGCGCGACGATGGGCAGCGCCGAAGCCGGGCTCAAGACCGCGTGCATCACCAAGGTGTTCCCGACGCGCAGCCACACGGTCGCGGCGCAGGGTGGCATCGCCGCGTCGCTCGGCAATAATTCGCCCGACCATTGGCAATGGCATATGTACGACACCGTGAAGGGTTCCGACTGGCTCGGCGACCAGGACGCGATCGAATATATGGTGCGCGAGGCGCCGAACGCGGTCTACGAACTCGAGCACGCCGGCGTGCCCTTCAGCCGCAACGCCGACGGCACCATCTATCAGCGCCCCTTTGGCGGCCATATGCAGAATATGGGCGAAGGCCCGCCGGTCCAGCGCACCGCCGCCGCGGCCGACCGCACCGGCCACGCGATGCTGCACGCGCTCTATCAGCAGTCGCTGAAATATGACGCCGACTTCTTCGTCGAATATTTCGCGCTCGACCTGATCATGGAAGATGGCCCCGACGGAAAGCAATGCCGCGGCGTCATCGCGATGTGCCTCGAGGATGGCAGCATCCACCGCTTCCGTTCGCAGGCCGTCGTGCTCGCGACCGGGGGTTACGGCCGCTGCTATTTCACCGCGACCTCGGCGCATACCTGCACCGGCGACGGCGGCGGCATGGTGCTGCGCGCCGGCCTGCCTTTGCAGGACATGGAATTCGTCCAGTTCCACCCGACCGGCATCTATGGCGCCGGCGTCCTCATCACCGAGGGTGCGCGCGGCGAGGGCGGTTACCTCACCAACTCCGAGGGCGAGCGTTTCATGGAACGCTATGCTCCCTCGGCCAAGGACCTCGCGTCGCGCGACGTCGTGTCGCGCTCGATGGCGCTCGAAATCCGCGAAGGCCGCGGCGTCGGCCCGCACAACGACCATATCTATCTGCACCTCGACCATATCGATCCCGCGGTGCTCGCCGAACGCCTGCCGGGCATCACCGAAAGCGGCAAGATTTTCGCGGGCGTCGACCTGACGCGCCAGCCGCTCCCCGTCGTGCCGACGGTCCATTATAATATGGGCGGCATCCCCTGTAACTATCACGGCGAAGTCGTGACCTTGGGCAAGGACGGCCCCGACACCGTCGTTCCCGGCCTGTTCGCGGTCGGCGAAGCTGCGTGCGTGTCGGTCCACGGCGCGAACCGCCTCGGCTCGAACAGCCTGATCGACCTCGTCGTCTTCGGCCGCGCCACCGGCCATCGGCTCAAGGAAATCATCACTCCTGGCGCGGCGCAGCAGCCGCTGCCCAAGGACAGCGCCGACCTCGCGCTCGGCCGCCTCGATCATTTCCGCAACGCCAATGGCGGCTCGCCGACGGCGGAGATCCGCACCGAGATGCAGCGCGCGATGTCGGCCCATGCGGCAGTGTTCCGCACCGACGAACTGATGGCGGAGGGCAAGGAAAAGCTCACCAAAACCTATCAGCGGATGAACGACGTCCATGTCACCGACCGCAGCCTGATCTGGAACACCGACCTCATCGAAACGCTCGAGCTCGACAACCTCATCGCGCAGGCGACGGTGACGATGCATTCGGCGTTCAACCGCAAGGAAAGCCGCGGCGCCCATGCACACGAGGATTTCCCGAACCGCGACGACGCGACCTGGATGAAGCACACAATCGGCTGGTTCGACGGCTGGGGCGGCAAGGGCGGCGGCGTCCGCCTCGATTACCGCCCGGTCCACGAATATACGCTGTCGGACGACGTCGAATATATCAAGCCGAAAGCGCGCGTTTACTGATCGGTTTTTAGTGGGCAAAGCGGGGTCGCGAGCGATCGCGGCCCCGTTCGTTTGAGTATCGGTTGCGCTATTCGCCGAACAGGCTGCGCACCGGGTTGATGTCGGAAAAGGGCACATCGACGTCGTTGCCCATCACCCACAATTTCTGACACGCGATGGCAAAGAACATCACCGCGATCGTCCAGACGATAAAGGTCTTGCGGGCGATCCAGCGGCGCTCGGCCTCTTCGGCCCTGGCACGGGCCTTGTAGTCGATGCCCAGCTCGCCTTCGAATTCGGCGACAAGCTGTGCGCGGCGGGTACGCGAAATATTCGCGATACTCGCGTCTCCCTCTTCGCTTGTCGATCGGCGTTTTGCCATGATCCACCTTGGCCCAGCTAGTCCTGCTCGTAGCTATACTGCCCAGCCCCTGCCAATTGGTTAACCCGGCGCTATCAGCTCGTCGCAATGCCGATCAATTTGATGCGCGCGTTCGCTCCGCGAAGCAGTGTCAAATCGCGCGGCGGACGGCCGAGCGCCGCGGCGAGCAGGCGCAGCACCGCGTCGTTCGCGGCGCCGTCGGCGGGCGGGGACGTAACGCGGATATACACGGTTTCGCCCTCGACCCGGATCTCGTCGTGACGCGCGCCGGGCGTCACCCGCACCTCTATCCGTCCCGACGCCGCGAGGTCGCGCAGCGCTTCGGTCAGCGCCGGGTCGGGCCGATATTTCAGATCGTGACGACCAGCTTGCCGACCGCCGTCCGGTCGCCGAGCTTGGCGATCGCCTTGCCGCCGTCGGCGAGGGCGAAGCTCCCGGTCACCCGCGGCTTGATCTTGCCCTGTTCCCACAGCTGGAAAAGCCGCGCGATATTGGCGCGGTTGCGTAGCGGTTCGCGGGCCACAAATGCCCCCCAGAACACGCCCGCGACGTCGCAGCTCTTGAGCAGGGTGAGGTTGAGCGGCAGGCGCGGAATGCCCGCGGGGAAACCGACGACGAGGTAGCGACCCTCCCATGCGATCGAACGGAGCGCGGGCTCGGCATAATCGCCGCCGACCGCGTCATAGATGACGTTGGCGCCATTCGGGCCGACCGCCGCCTTGAACCTTTCGGCGAGCTCCTTCGACTGGTCCTTGTCGAACGGCTGGCGGCCATAGACGACCACCTCGTCGGCGCCCGCCTGACGCGCGATGTCGGCCTTTTCCTCGCTCGACACGCCGGCAACGACGCGCGCGCCGAAAGCTTTGCCCAGCTCGACGGCGGCGATGCCGACGCCGCCCGATGCACCAAGCACCAGCAAGGTGTCGCCTTCCTCGATATGCCCGCGATCGACCAGCGCGTGGATGCTGGTGCCATAAGTCATCAGCAGCGACGCGCCCTCGGCGAAATCATGCGCTTCGGGGAGGTGATAGACATTGTGCACCGACACCGCGACGGCTTCGGACATGCCGCCATTGCCGCAGCCCGCGATGACGCGGTCGCCGACCTTGAATTCGGTCACGCCATCGCCGACTTCGGCGACGAGCCCCGCGACTTCGCCGCCCGGGGCAAAGGGGCGTTCGGGGCGGAACTGATATTTGTCCTCGATGATCAGCACGTCGGGGAAGTTGACCGCGCAGGCCTTCACATCGATCACGATCTGGCCCTTGCCCGCGGTCGGGCGCGGCAGTTCACCCAAGGTGAGCGTTTCGGGGCCGCCGGTTGCGGTCGACAAGAGAGCCTTCATCATCTTCTCCTCTTATGATGTTCGTGCGATATTATGCGGCAGGACGCATCCACGGCCGATCTGCGTCGAGCTTTTTCTCATAAGCGCCGATCGCCGCGTCGCTCTTTTCGGTCAGCGAAATTTCGTCGAGCCCTTCGAGCAGGCACATCTTGCGGAACGGGTCGATCTCGAAGCTGAAACGGTCCTGGAACTGCGTCGTCACCGTCTGATGCTCGAGGTCGACGAACACCGGATCGGTTGCCGCGACCTCCATCAGCCGGTCGATCGCCGCCTGCGGCAATACCACGGGAAGGATGCCGTTCTTGACCGCATTTCCAGAGAAAATGTCCGAATAGCTGGGCGCGATCACGACGCGGATGCCAAGGTCGCCGAGCGCCCACGCCGCATGTTCGCGGCTCGACCCGCAACCGAAATTGTCGCCCGCGATCAGAATCGGCGCGCCCTTGAAATCGGCGCTGTCGAACAGATTGTCGGGATCGGCGCGCAGGCTTTCGAACGCCCCGCGCCCCATGCCCTCACGCGTCGTCGTCTTCAGCCAGTGAGCGGGGATGATCACGTCGGTATCGACATTCTTGAGCCCGAACGGGATCGCGCGGCCTTCGACCTTGTCGAGCGGGGTCATGCCATCAGCTCCCGCACGTCGGTGAGCTTGCCCGTCACCGCCGCCGCCGCCGCCATCGCGGGGCTGACGAGGTGCGTGCGCGCGCCCGGGCCCTGCCGCCCGACGAAATTGCGGTTGCTCGTCGAGGCGCAGCGTTCGCCCGCGGGCACCTTGTCGGGGTTCATCGCGAGACACGCCGAACAGCCGGGCTCGCGCCATTCGAGCCCGGCGTCGGTGAAGATGCGGTCGAGCCCTTCGGCCTCGGCCTGCGCCTTGACCAGCCCCGATCCGGGGACGACGATCGCCCATTTGACATTGTCGGCCTTGTGGCGGCCCTTGATCACCGCCGCGGCGGCGCGCAGATCCTCGATGCGGCTGTTGGTGCAGCTGCCGATGAAGATATTCTCGACCGGCACATCCTGCATCCGCGTGCCGGGCTCAAGCCCCATGTACGCGAGCGATTTTGCGGCGGCGGCCTGCTTCGACGGGTCGGCGAAACTTGCCGGATCCGGGACGATGCCGGTGATCGGCACGACATCCTCGGGGCTGGTGCCCCAGGTGACGCTCGGCGCGATGTCGGCGGCGTCGATGACGACGGTCTTGTCATAGGTTGCGCCCGGATCGGTCGCGAGGCTTTTCCAATAAGCGACCGCGGCGTCCCAATCGGCCCCCTTCGGCGCGTAAGGGCGACCCTTTATGTATGCGAAGGTCGTCTCATCGGGCGCGATCAGGCCCGCGCGCGCGCCGCCCTCGATCGCCATATTGCTGACCGTCAGGCGGCCCTCGACGCTGAGCGCACGGATCGCGCTGCCCGTATATTCGATGACATGGCCGGTGCCGCCCGCGGCGCCGATGACGCCGGTAATGTGGAGGATGATGTCCTTTGCGCTGACGCCGGGGCCGACCTCGCCCTCGACGCGCACTTCCATCGTCTTCGACGGCTGGAGCAGCAGCGTCTGCGTCGCGAGCACATGCTCGACCTCGCTCGTCCCGATGCCAAAGGCGAGCGCGCCGATGCCGCCGTGGCACGCGGTGTGGCTGTCGCCGCAGACGATCGTCGTGCCGGGCAGCGAAAAGCCCTGCTCGGGGCCGACGACATGGACGATGCCCTGTTCGGGCGCGACTGCGTCGATATAGCGGATGCCATATTCGGGCGCGTTCTTCTCGAGCGCCGCGAGCTGCGCCGCGCTTTCGGCGTCGGCGATCGGCAGCTTGTTCCCCGCCGCGTCGAGCCGCGCGGTCGTCGGCACATTATGATCGGGCACCGCCAGTGTCAGGTCGGGTCGGCGCACCGTGCGGCCGGTCGCGCGAAGTCCGGCAAAGGCCTGCGGGCTGGTGACTTCATGGACAAGGTGACGGTCGATGAAGATCAGGCACGTGGCATCGGGGCGCTGTTCGACGACATGCGCGTCCCAGATTTTCTCATAAAGGGTGCGGGGCCAAGTCATGCGGTTCACTTACGCCTGCGCGACAACAATGCAAGCGAGTGGCGATCAAAAACGCAATTTTCGGTCGCGCGGCTCTTGCCCTTTCTTTCGTCACCCCGGACTTGCTCCGGGGTCCATGGTCCGGTCGTGGGGTGGATGCCGGATCAAGTTCGGCATGACGAAAGAGGGGAGGTGGTTTCAGGCACTCAACGAGCCTATAATCCCTCCATGTCGACGCCCGCCACCATCGCGCTCATTCTCGCCACTGTCGCGGCGATGGAGTTTGTCGCCTGGGCGAGCCACAAATATATCATGCACGGCTTCGGCTGGGCCTGGCACCGCGACCATCACGAACCTCACGACAAGATGCTCGAAAAGAACGACATGTTCGGCCTCGTCGGCGCCGCGCTGAGCATTTCGATGTTCGTTGTCGGCAGCCCGATGATCATGGGCACCTCGGCATGGGAACCGGGAACGTGGATCGGACTCGGCGTCCTCTTCTACGGCATCATCTACACGCTGGTGCACGACGGGCTCGTCCATCAGCGCTATTTCCGCTGGGTGCCGCGGCGCGGCTATGCCAAGCGGCTGGTGCAGGCGCACAAGCTCCACCATGCCACGATCGGCAAGGAGGGCGGCGTCAGCTTCGGCTTCGTCTTCGCGCGCGATCCGGCGAAGCTGAAGGCCGAACTTAAGGCGCAGCGCGAGACGGGGGTCGCAGTGGTGCATGAGGCGCTTGCCGACTAGGCCGTCCGGTAATCTGCCGTAATCGCGCCTGCCGCCAACAATTCCGCCTCGTGGCCTTCTTCGCGCCAGCTTTCGGCGAGCGCCTGGCGTTCCCAGTCCTGCATCGCCGGCTGCGCAAGCATATGGTCGACCCACGCCTGTCCTGCGCCAACGTCGAGGCCATAGGTGCGTATACGGAAAGCGACCGGGGCGAAGAAGGCATCGACCGCGGTAAAGCGGTCGCCCGCGAGGAAGGGGCCGCCGAAGCGCGACAGGCCCTCGGCGAACAATTCGCGGATGCGTGCGACGTCGAGCCGGAGCGCACCCGACGGCGGTTTCGGCGTCACGCGAACGCCTACATTCATCGTGCAATCGCCCCGCAGTGCCGAAAAGCCGCTGTGCATTTCCGCCGCCGCGCACTGCGCCCACGCGCGCGCATCGGGGTCGGTCGGCCACACCCCCTCATGCCGGTCGGCGAGGTAGAGCGTGATACCGAGCGAATCATACACCGTCCGCCCTTCGTCGAGCAGCGCGGGCACTTGCCCGGTCGGCGAAAAGCTGCGGAATTCGTCATAGTTGATCGGGTTGGTGAAGGGCTCGATCTGGTCTTCGAACGCAATGCCGAGCGCGCGCATCAATACCCACGGACGCAGCGACCAACTCGAATAATTGCGGTTGGCGGTGATCAGCACATACATGCCTGGCGCTCCTGTGCGATGATGGGGGAGGTATAGTCGGGATCGTGCGCGAAGGGCAGTTCGGCGCCTTCGCGCAGCGCCGTGAGCACGCTACCGAAATCGGTCGCGGCGCGCCAGCCGAAGCGGCGTTCGGCGCGCGACGGGTCGTAGACGCGGTCGATCGTCTCGGGCAGCACCCAGCCTTGCGCGGCATAGAGCTCGGCCGCATCGGCATGATGGCGCGCGATAACCGCACGGGCATCGCGGGCCAATTCTTCGGCATCCTCGCGCGCAAAGGGCGGCGGGGCCGAGAGGATGAACGTGTCGCAGCCGATCTGCGGCGCGGTCTCAAGCGCTGCGAGATGTGCCGCTGCGGCGTCCTCGACCGTCAGACGGCGATGGAGTAGCTCGTTGGCCTTGAGGTTCGGCCCGCTTGGCACCGCGTGCGTATCGTCATCCTCGGGAAAAAAACGCCCGGTGCGCAGGATCGCGACAGCGATACCATGCTCGCGGTGCACCAGCTTGCACGCCTGCTCGGCGGCGAGCTTGGTGATGCCATAGATGTTGCGCGGTTCGATCGGACCGAAATCCTCGTCCATCCACCATGCGCCTGCTTCGCCCGCGCCTTCGCGCACATCGGCGCGGATCATCAGCGAGGTGGTCGAGGTGAAGAGGAAGCGGTCGTTGCCCGCCGCGACAGCGGCTTCGATCAGGTTAAGCGTGCCGCTGACATTGACGTCGACGAAGGCTTGGCGCGGATAACGCACGATGTCGGGCTTGTGCAGCGCGCCGCCGTGGATCACCGCCTCGATGCCATGTTCGCCCATCGTCCGGTCGATCAGCGCGCGGTCGGCAACGGTGCCGATCACCTGCGTGTGCGTGCCCGGAACAACATCGAGTCCCGTGACCTCATGCCCGTTTTCGGCGAGCAGGGGAGCCAGATAGCGCCCCAGCCAACCCGATGATCCGGTCAGCAGCACGCGCATCGATGAATCTCCTCTCGGCCTTGTCCGCGCGCCTCATACACAGGCGGCGGCCCGTGTGGAAGGCGGTTACCTTTTCGGCTCCACGGCAACCGGTTCGGGCTTGGCGGCGCCGCCCGCCGGCGGGGGCAACTCGCTGAGGTCGAGCCAGCCCGCGTCGTCGCGCTTGTGATAGCTGTCGATCACCGTGAACGGGATGCGGAAGGGAAAACCCCAATCGCTGTTCCACAGCGCGACGACGCCCGTCCGCGTGGACGGTTCGAAAATCATCGTCGCGCGATAGCCCTCCACCGCGCCCGAATGGCCTTCGAGCCGGCCGCCGGCATAGGTGAAGCTGCGCCAGCCGAGGCCATAGCCCGCATCGCCCGTGGCCGCCCGCAAGGTGCCGCCATAGAGCCGCCCCGTGCCGACGCGCGGGCGATGCGCGATCTGCAGCACCTCGCCCGGCAGCACATCGGGACGGCTGCCCATCATCGCCCGCATCCAGGTCGCGAAATCGACGATATCGCTTTCGACCCCCGCGGCGGCGGGAACGCGCCAATAGGCCTCCTTGATCGGGCGCACCTGCGCGCCGCGGTGCGGTTTCGCCCAATCCTTGGCGCTCGTCAGCCGCTCCTTCCCATAGCCCGCGCTGACCATGCCGAGCGGGCGGAAAAACCGGTCTTCGACCGCGTCGGCGAACAGCTCGTTGGCGGCCTTGCCCAATATCTCGCTCGCCGTGTCGAAGGCGACATTCTGGTAAGTGTGGCAGGTTCCGGGCTCGCATTGCAGCGGTGCGAGGGCAAGGCTCGCGCGTAGCAGCTGCGGGCTCTGCCCTTCCTCCAGCTTTTCGTCATAGGCGTTTTTGGTGAGGCCGGTCCGCTGAGCGAGCAGGTCGCCCACCGTGATCCGTTCCTCGGCGCCGCCGGGAAGGCGCAGCGACGTGCGCCAGCTGGCAACCGACCGGTCCAGATCGACCTTGCCATCCTTGGCCAGCGCCGCCGCCAGGGCCCCCGTTGCGGTCTTGGACACCGACGCCCAGCGGAACAGCGTTTGCGGCGTGACCGGCGCGCCGGTCGACTTGTCGGCGACACCATAGGTGCGGACAAAGCTGAGCTTGCCGTCTTCGACCACCGCCACCGCGAGGCCCGCCATTTCGGGCCGCTGCGACAGCGCGGCGAGTTGCCCGTCGAGCGCGCGATAATCGATCCGGCCGCGCCATTCAGCGGGCGTGTCGGGCAGGTTTTCCGGCGCCTTGATCGGGATCGGAACGCTGGCGAGCGGGTGCTTCCCGCCGAGCGCGTGAATGCCAAACCAGCCCGCCAACCCCAACGCGAGGATCGCGATGAGATAGGTGAAAACCGGCTTCCTGGACTTGTTTTTGGACTGCGACCTCATGATTGGCCGTCGTCTTAGCCGCGACATCCGCCGCCGTCACCCCTCAGGGCGCTAGATGGTCCCACGCCTTGAACGTCCCGGCGGCATAAACCGCACCGTAGACAAAGACGATCAGCGAAGACCAGATCGCGAAACCGTCGGTATGGTAAGGACGCCACAGATGGAGCGGTATGAAAAGGAGCCCGCGGAGCAGATAGATGGCGCTGATGACGATCAGCCCCGTCCGCAAGAGCGGCAAGCGTGGAAGTGCGCCGGCGCCCGAAAAGGCATAGCCCGCCCAGACCAGCAAGACAGCACCGATCGCGAGCGTGATCAGCGTCGGTCGCAGATCGCCGCGCGCCGCCGCGCGCGCCATGCCTTCGCCGGCGCCGAAGAAGCGATACCAATCGGCGCCGCCGAAAATGCAGGCGATATGAAGCAGCGCGGCCAGAACCGACAGCCACCCGCCGATAATCAGCCAGGTGGAGCCGGGGTTGGCCGCGACATTATGCAATATAATGCGCCGTCGTTTTCCCGGCGACGTCCTCGGGCGTCACCCCCGGCGCCAGCTCGATCAGCTTGAACGGGCTCTCATGATCGTCGCGCTTGAACACCGCGAGGTCGGTGATGATCATGTCGACGACATTCTTGCCGGTCAGCGGCAGCGTACATTCAGGGATGAATTTCGGGCTGCCGTCCTTGGCATTATGCTCCATCACCACGATGATCTTTTTGACCCCGGCGACGAGGTCCATCGCGCCGCCCATGCCCTTGATCATTTTGCCCGGGATCATCCAGTTGGCGATGTCGCCATTTTCGGCGATTTCCATCGCGCCCAAGACGGTGAGGTCGATATGCCCGCCGCGAATCATCGCGAAACTGTCTGACGAGCTGAAGTAAGCCGATTGCGGCAGCTCGCTGATCGTCTGCTTGCCCGCGTTGATCAGGTCGGGATCCTCGTCGCCCTCATAGGGGAAGGGGCCGATACCGAGCATGCCGTTTTCCGACTGCAGCGTCACCGTCATCCCCGCAGGGATATGGTTCGCAACGAGCGTCGGGATGCCGATGCCGAGATTGACGTAGTAGCCGTCCTGCAGTTCCTTCGCGGCGCGCGCCGCCATGTCATCACGCGTCCAGCTCATTGGCTTGGCTCCCATTGCTTGTCGGAGGGGAAGGCGTCGCCCCAGCCCAGTTTTTCCCACGGGCCGTAGACGGGGTTGGGAAAAAGGAACCAGCCCTTGTCCCAGAGGTCGGTCGCGCCCGCGCTGGTCGCGAGCGCCATGCGCTGCGCGGCGGGCAGATCCTTGACGTTGAACTGCTGGCTGAAATCGCCAAGCTGGTCGCCGCCAAGGATGATCACGCAATATTTCGACGCGATCGTCGCGCGGCGGCCGTCCTTGCTCGACCCGGTGGCATCGTCGCCCATCAGGAACAAAGTCTCGCCATGCTTGAACGCGCCGAGCCCGGCGGCGCGCAGCGTGTCCTCGCTGCCCTGGGCATTGGCCGCGCTGCGGTTGGTGTTGGCGATGACGGTGATCCCCGCAGCGCGCAGCCTGTTCACCATCTCGACCGAACCGGGCATCGCGGCCGCCTTGCCGGCGCCGGTCTTTTCCCACTGGTCCCACACCTTCGGATCGTAGGCGGATTGCGCGAAATGGCGCATCGGACCGAGGTTCCAGATCAGCGTCTCGTCGGCGTCGAACACCGCAGCGAAGGGCTTGTCGCCGCATGGCTCGAAGGCCGGCGCATCCATCGTCGCACCCGCCGCCAGCACGACGCTGTCCTTCGGCCGCTGCTTGATCCGCCACACGCCATAATCGGCGATCCGCGCATTGGTCGCTCGTACCGCCACGGCCGCCTCGGGCGAGCCATAGAGATATTGCAGCGCGACCGGCGGCTTGGCGGGCTCCGTCGGCGCGGCGGCAGCTGGCGGAGCCGGTGCCGTCGCCACCTCTGCTGGCGTGCTCGCGCAGCCCGCGAGCCCGAAAGCCGCGATTGTCCAGATCCAGTGGCTGCGTTTGCTTCTGGTCATTGGCTGCCTCCACTAATCTGCGGGCGAACTTTGGGGTCGATCATTGCTTCGGCGCAGGCCAGCCCGAGATAGCCCGCGTTGTCGAGGTCGTAATCGCCCGTAATACCCAACGCGCCCGCAACATCGGTCTTCGGCTTGATCTGGTTCGCGGCGGGGTCATTGTTGGTCGGGAGCGCGCCGGAAAGTTCGAAAAAGCGCTTGGGCAATTCAACGCGGATCATGGCAAATTCGGATGCCATCGACCGGTCGGCCTCGCGGCGCAGGCGAAAGCTCGCGCTCATTAACGGGGAGGTGTTGAAGGAGAGGAAGCGGGTGGTCTTCAACATATTTTCGTCGACCGTTTTACGGATCGCCGCCGCATAACCCGCCTTGAGTTGAGGGAAGTGAGCGTCGAGCACATCTCTTCGCGCCTGCTTGACCAGCTTGCACCCATTCAGAAAACGGATTCGACGGATTTCGGCGCGAACCTTTGGGTCCTCGTACAATGCGTGACTGACGGGCTGAGCGAAACGCGCCTGTCCTTCGGCGAGATAGTCGACGCGTTGCTCGACCGTCCATGCCGCCGGGTCGGGCAATGCAATCGTCGGGGCGGCCGACATCAAGGCGAAGGCCGTGATCACGCCGTCTCGCGCGGGCGCGTCGTGCGGAATTCGATCTTCTTGTCGTAGGGCGCGCCGAGGACGAGGCGCTTCACATAGATGCCCGGCAGGTGGATCGCGTCGGGGTCGAGGCTGCCGACGGGGACGATTTCCTCGACCTCGGCGACGCAGATCTTCGCCGCGGTCGCCATCGGCTGGTTGAAGTTGCGCGCGGTCTTGCGGAAGATCAGGTTGCCGCTCTCGTCGGCTTTCCACCCCTTGATGATTGCAAGGTCGGCAAAGATGCCGCGTTCGAGGATATAATCCTGCCCGTCGAAGCTCTTCACTTCCTTGCCCTCGGCGACGAGCGTGCCGACGCCGGTCTTGGTATAGAAGCCGGGAATGCCCGCGCCGCCGGCGCGGCAGCGCTCGGCGAGCGTACCCTGCGGGCAGAATTCGACCTCGAGCTCGCCCGCCAGATATTGCCGCTCGAACTCCTTATTCTCGCCGACGTACGACGAGATCATCTTCTTGACCTGCTTCGTGCGGAGCAGCTTGCCGAGCCCTTCGCCGTCGATCCCGGCGTTGTTGCTGGCGATCGTCAGATCCTTGGTGCCCGCGTCGCGGATCGCGTCGATCAGCCGTTCGGGGATGCCGCAAAGGCCGAAACCGCCTGCGCAAATCTGCATGCCGTCAAAGAG
>Ga0247823_10003512_pt1 | contig 12673 bp, 12 predicted proteins | sample 13C_PalmiticAcid_2_FD_192426 | JGI IMG/M metagenome (GOLD analysis project Ga0247823, IMG submission 192426) | Soil microbial communities from agricultural site in Penn Yan, New York, United States - 13C_PalmiticAcid_Day30 | ecosystem: Environmental > Terrestrial > Soil > Agricultural land...
CGGCGTCGCACCGGGGGTGCGCAGCTGGATGCTGTGGCTGAGGACGGTGTCGAGCGACATGCGTGGCCTTGCGGTTTCTGGAGCGGCTGTGGCCCGCTACGCTATCACGGCGATCCGGAGAACGGGTTGGCGTGGGCGCTCGGTGCGCTGTCGATGAAGCGCAGCAGGCGCTCCGGGTCCACGGGTTTGTGCAGGCCCGTCACGCCCGCGGCGCAGATGGACGCCAGCGCCTCGGGCCCGGTGTCGCCCGTGACGACGGCCAGGCGGATCCGCGGGCCGAGCCGCTCGCGCAGGCGCTCGGCGACCTGCAGGCCGTGCTCGTCGCTGGCCAGGTGCAGGTCGATCAGGGCGAGTTCGGGCGCCGCGCCCGCGTCGAGGTGGGCCAGGACCTCGTCCATCGAGCCCGCCAGCAGCGGTTCGTGGCCCCAGCCGCGCAGCAGGTAGGACATGGCAGTGAGGATCTGCTCGTCGTTGTCCACCACCAGCACGCGGCGGCCAGGCCGGGGCCGTGCCGTCTCGGGTGTGAGGGCGGCGTCTTGCGACGCGCCGGCATTGGCCAGCGGCAGTTCGATCGCGAACACCGATCCCCGGCCCGGGCGCGATCGCACGCGCAGCGGGCTGCCCAGCAGCTCGGCCGAGCGCTTGACGATGGCCAGGCCCAGGCCGAAGCCGCGCGACTGGCTGGCGTCGCGCTGGCCGCCTTCGGCCTGGAAGAATTCGTCGGTGATGCGCGGCAGGTCGTCGGCCGAAATGCCGATGCCGCTGTCCCAGACCTCCAGTCGCACGCGATCGCCGCGGCGGCGCGCGGCCAGCAGCACGCCGCCGCGCTCGGTGTAGCGCACCGCGTTGCTCGCCAGGTTGCTGAGGATGGTGTGCAGGATGGCGGGGTCGGTCTGCACCATCAGCGCGGCGTGGTCACGCACGCGCAGCTTCAGGCCTTTGGCCAGGGCCTGCTGCGCCACCTCATCGGACACCTTGTGCAGCAGCGCGTGCGGGCTCACCGGCTGTGGGCTGGGTTGCAGCGCCCCGGCGTCCAGCCGAGAGATGTCGAGCAGGCGGTTTAGCAACTGGGCCATGGTGTCCAGCGCGGCCTGCAGGCGCTCGGCGATGTTGCCCACCACACGCGGGTTCATCGTGGCCTGGGTGGCGAGCGCCTTGAGGGCTGGCACGAACAGGCTCATGGCGTGGATGGGCTGGCGCAGGTCGTGGCTGGCCGTGGCGAGAAAGCGCGTCTTGGCCAGGCTGGCCGTGGCCGCGCGCTCGTTCTCCACCGTGAGCCGCGCCACCAGCGACTCGTTCTCGAAGCGCAGCCGCAGGGCCTCTTCGATCGCGCGGGCGATGCGCAGCGCGAACAGCTCGGCCATGACGAGGTAGACCAGCGTGAGGGCGCCCAGCGTGATCAGCGAGCCCTGCCCCGACCACAGGCAACGCGCGGCAAACGGCAGGACGCAGGGCAGCGCGAAGGCCAGGTGGGCGGGAAAGAACGGCCCCAGTGACTGCGTCGCGCTCGACAGGATGGACATGAGCACGATGGCCACGATGGCCAGCATGAGCGGTTGATCGGGCGTGAAGAACAGCCAGGCCAGCGCGCCCCAGCACAGGCCGGCGACCGCGGAGGCGAGCACGAACGCCTGGGCCCAGCGCTCGGGTGTTTCACTGGCCGCGCGGCGGAACCGGCGCAGCAGGCTCAGGCGCGCCGCGCACAGCGACACCATGGCCGACAGCCAGATGGCCACTGGCCACGGCGCCTGGCCGTTGGCCCACAGCAGCGCCGCCGTGCCCGCGGCCAGGACGAGCGTGCCCACGATCAACGCCGGCACGTTGTTCGCGAGCAGCCGAACCTGTTCGCCGCGCAAACGCTCGCCCGGCGCAAGGGAATGTTCCATTCGCGCAAGCATAGGGGCGGCCCCGCACGGGCATGACCGATCGGCGACACTCGGCCCCCCTGATTCGATCGCCGCCCGTGACTACTCCCTTCATATTCAGTCCCTCGCGCGAACGCTGGCTGCTGCTCACCGTGGCCGGTATCCAGTTCACCCACATCCTCGACTTCATGATCATGATGCCGCTGGGGCCGCAGTTCACGCGGCTCTTCGGCATCAGTGACGCGCAGTTCGGGCTGCTCGTCTCGGCCTACACCCTGTCGGCCGGTGCCTCGGGTCTGCTGGCGGCCACCTACGTCGACCGCTTCGACCGCCGCACCCTGCTGCTCTGGCTCTACGCCCTGTTCGCGCTCGCAACACTGGCCTGCGGCCTCGCGCCGGGCTACGGCTTCCTCATGGGCGCGCGCATCGCGGCGGGCGTCTTCGGTGGCGTGCTCTCGGCGCTGGCGCAAACCATCGTGGCCGACGTTGTCCCCTTCGAGCGCCGTGGCCGGGCCATGGGCATCGTCATGTCGGCCTTCTCCTTCGCCACGGTGGCCGGCGTTCCGCTGGGTCTGTGGTTGGCCAGTGCGCTGGGCTGGCACGCCACGTTCATTGCCATCGCGCTGCTGTGCGGGGTGTTCCTGGTGGGTGCCACGCTCACGCTGCCACCGCTGCGCAGTCACCTGCAGGCCGGCGCGCCCGCCATGTGGCGCGGTCTGGTCGAGGTGCTGTCCGAACGCAACCACTGGCGCGCCTTCGCCATGTCCGCGCTCATGATGTTCACCGGCTTCACGGTGATTCCCTTCATCACCATCTACATGCAGGCCAACGTGGGCCTAGGCGACGCCGACATCCCCTTGCTGTACCTGGTGGGCGGCGCGGTCACCTTGCTCACAGCACGCTGGGTCGGCCGTTTGACCGATCGACACGGCAAGGTGCCCACCTTCAGCCGCCTGGCGCTGCTGGTCGTGCTGCCCATCATGGCCACCACGCTGGCGCCGCCCATGCCCTTGTGGGTGGTGCTGATCGTGTCCACCAGCTTCTTCGCGATCATGTCGGGCCGCATGATCCCCGGCATGGCGATCATCACTTCCGCCGCCGAACCGCGCTTGCGCGGCACATTCATGGTGCTCAACGCCGCGGTGCAGTCGGCCGCCATGGGGCTGGCCTCGCTCGTGGGTGGCCTCATCATCGCGCGCGACGCCGCCGGTCGGGTCGAGCACTACTGGGTGGCGGGCCTCATCGGCGTGGCGGCCAGCTTCGCCAGCATCGCCATGGCCCGCAGGCTGCATCTGCACGGCGCACCGGGGCCGAGCCGCCAGTCCTGAGAAGGTGCGAGCGCACTTGTTGACGCTGGTCAGGTCGTCACGATTTCTGACGCTTTCGGCTTGCGTGGGCCGGGCATCGTCGGCATAGTGGGTCGCAAGCCATCCCGTGGTCGCCGGATGGTTTTGCCCCCGGCGGCCTGTGTCAACCCGGAGCAATTGGAGGCTCACTCATGAACCTGACGATCAACGGTCACGACCTCGAGGTCACCCCCGCACTGCGTGGTTACGTCACCAGCAAGCTCGAACGCATTTCCCGACACTTCGACCAGGTTGTCGACATCCGGGTGCTGTTGAAAGTGGACAACCTCAAGGAAAAAGACCTGCGGCAACGCGCGGAATGCAACATTCACGTCAAGGGCCGCGACCTGTTCGCCGAGAGCGCCCATGCCGATCTGTACGCCGCCGTTGACGACCTCGCCGACAAGCTCGATCGCCAGGTGTTGCGTTACAAGACCAAGACCCAGGAACACAACCACGAAGCCGTCAAACGCCTGATGTGAGATCGGTCACAACCCGCGCCGTTCGTGGGTTTGCGACCGTGCTGCACTGCAACAAGCCGCTTGAGATGTCAAGCGGCTTTTTTGTCTTTTTCATCTAGGCGTGGGAGATCAGAAGCGCATAATTCGCGCCCGAAAGGGCCCCCATGAACCGACTGTCTGCCATATTGCCCGCCGCGCAGGTGCTCGTCCGCGTTGACGCCACCAGCAAAAAGCGCGCCTTCGAGGAAGCGGGCCTGTTGTTCGAAACCCTGCACGGCCTCAACCGCGCCCTCATCACCGACAGCCTGTTTGCGCGCGAGCGCCTGGGCTCCACCGGCCTGGGCCATGGCGTGGCCATTCCGCACGGTCGCATCAAGGGCCTCAAGCAGCCGCTGGCCGCGGTCTTCCAGCTCGACAGCGCCATCGGGTTCGACGCGCCGGACGAGCAGCCCGTGCAACTCATGATCTTCCTGCTGGTGCCCGAGGCGGCCACGCAGAAGCACCTGGAAATCCTCTCGGAAATCGCCGAGCTGCTCAGCGACAGCGCCCTGCGCGAGCGCATGAAGGGCTCGACCGACGCCGCCGCCTTGCACGGGCTGATTTCCAACTGGCAGTCGGCGCACGCCGCAGCCTGAGCATCGTTTTCCATTGAAGCCCACCGTCGTCAGCGCCGACGTCCTCTTCGAGGACCACCGGGACACGCTGAAGTGGCAGTGGATCGCGGGCCTGGGCGCCTCCGAGCGCCGCTTCGACGAGGTGGCGATCCGCGCGGCGCGTTCGGGCGCCGACCTCGTCGGCTACCTCAACTACATCCACCCCTACCGCCTGCAGGTCATCGGCGAGCGTGAGGTCGCCTACCTCACGAGCCCCAGCGTCGAAGACAACCGGCGCCGCGTCGCCCGCATCGTGACGCTGGAGCCGCCGGTGCTGGTGGTGGCCGACGACAAGCCCGCGCCGGACGAGTTGCTCGCCATGTGCGAGCGCGCCCAGATCCCGATGTTCGCGACCCACGAGTCCGCGGCCTTCGTGATCGATGTGCTGCGCGCCTACCTGTCGCGCCACTTCGCCGACCGCGCCACCATGCACGGCGTGTTCATGGACATCCTGGGCATGGGGGTGCTGATCACCGGCGAATCGGGCCTGGGCAAGAGCGAGCTGGGGCTGGAACTCATCTCGCGCGGCCACGGCCTGGTGGCCGACGACGCCGTGGACCTGTACCGCATCAACCAGACCAGCGTGGAAGGCCGCTGCCCCGAGCTGCTGCAGAACCTGCTGGAGGTGCGCGGCATCGGCCTGCTCGACATCAAGGCCATCTTTGGTGAGACGGCGGTGCGCCGCAAGATGCGGCTGCAGCTCATCGTGCACCTGGTGCGCCGCGAGACCATGGAGCGCGACTACGAGCGCATGCCCTACGAGCCGCTGTACCAGGATGTATTGGGTGTACCCGTTCGCAAGGCGGTGATCCAGGTGGTGGCGGGGCGCAACATCGCCGTGCTGGTCGAGGCCGCGGTGCGCAACACCATCCTGCAGTTGCGCGGTATCGACACCTACCAGGAGTTCGTGCAGCGCCACCGCGCGGCGATGTCCCGCGACGAGTAAAAGGCCCCCACGCTCAGCCGCTGCGCGGGTCGCTGCCCGCCGGGGGGCTGATCCGGCTTGGGGCGGCCCGGCGCCGGATCGGGCCGCGCTCGGCTGCTTTACTTGAGGTGCCCGCCCCTGCCGGGCACGCGGTGCGGGCAGTCGCCCTTCGTGCAGTTCGCGTAGAGCGACAGCGCGTGTTCCTGCAGCGCGAAGCCGCGCGACTTGGCCACCATCTGCTGGCGCTTCTCGATCTCGGGGTCGAAGAACTCCTCGACGCGCCCGCAGTCCAGGCAGACCAGGTGGTCGTGGTGCTGGCCTTCGTTGAGTTCGTAGACGGCCTTGCCGGACTCGAAATTGCTGCGCGTGAGCAGGCCGGCCTGCTCGAACTGCATCAGCACGCGGTAGACCGTGGCCAGGCCGATGTCGCTGCGCTCGTCGAGCAGCACGCGGAACACGTCCTCGGCGGTCATGTGGCGCTGCGTGGCGTTCTGGAAGACCTCGAGGATCTTCAGACGCGGCAGCGTGGCCTTGAGGCCGGTGCTCTTGAGGTCTTCGATGTTGGACATGGTGCTGGCGTCGGGCTCACTACAATGGCCGACCGATTATCGTCCGCCTTGCGCCGGCCGCGCCAGCGCAAGGCCAGCAGGCCCATCCGGGTTTTCGCCATGTTTCTCTCCAAGCTCCGAATCCCGCTCGCACCGGCCGCCGTGCTCGCCGCCGTGCTGGCCCTGGGTGGCTGCGGCACCGTGGCCGGCTGGGTCACCCCCTACAAGATCGACATCCTCCAGGGCAATGTGATCACCCGCGAGCAGGTGCAGGCGCTGCAGCCCGGCATGCCGCGCGAGCAGGTGCGCGACATCCTCGGTTCGCCCCTGCTGGCCAGCGTGTTTCACGCCGACCGCTGGGACTACATCTTCACCCTGCAGCGCCAGGGCCAGGAGCCGCAGAGCCGCCGCGTGTCGGTGTTCTTCAAGGACGGTGTGCTGGCGCGCCACGAGGCCGACGACCTGCCCAGCGAGGCCGAATTCGTGGCCTCCCTCGACGCGCGCCGCGGCAAGGCAGGCAAGGTGCCCCCCCTGGAAGCCACCGAGGCGCAGCTCAAGGACTTCGCCGAACGCAACAAGCCGCAGGCCCCGCCGCTGCCCGCCAGCGCTGCGCCGGCACCGTCCACCACCCAGTTCCCGCCCCTGGAGCCCGCGCGATGAGCGGCGGGGTCGCCAAAGGTCCCCGCGTCTGCGTCGCGGGCGCCAGCGGCCGCATGGGCCGCATGCTCATCGAGGCCGTGCAGGCCAGCGGTGATTGCGTGCTCGGCGGCGCGCTCGACATCGCCGCCAGTCCCGCCCTGGGCCAGGACGCCGGCGCCTACGCGGGCCAGCCCACGGGCGTCACCATCACCGCCGACCTCGCCCAGGGCCTCCAGGGCAGCGACTGCCTGATCGACTTCACCCGCCCCGAGGGCACCATGGCCCACCTGCGCGCCTGCGTCGAGCACGGCGTGCAGCTCGTCATCGGCACCACCGGCTTTTCCGACGAGCAGAAGGCCGAGATCGCCGAGGCCGCGAAGCGCATCGCCATCGTCATGGCGCCCAACATGAGCGTGGGCGTCAACGTCACGCTCAAGCTGCTGGAGATGGCGGCCAAGGCCCTGTCCACCGGCTACGACATCGAGATCATCGAGGCCCACCACCGCCACAAGGTGGACGCGCCCAGCGGCACCGCGCTCAAGATGGGCGAGGTCATCGCCGGCGCGCTGGGCCGCGACCTGAAGGACTGCGCGGTCTATGCGCGCGAAGGCGTCACCGGCGAGCGCGACCCGTCCAGCATCGGCTTCGCCACCATCCGCGGCGGTGACATCGTGGGCGACCACACCGTGCTGTTCGCCGGCACCGGCGAGCGCATCGAGATCACGCACAAGTCGGCCAGCCGCAGCACCTACGCCCAGGGCAGCCTGCGCGCCGTGCGCTTCCTCGCGGGCCGCCAGAACGGTCTGTTCGACATGTTCGACGTGCTGGGGCTGCGCACCTAGCATGTGGCAGGTGTTCCTCCAGGCCGACCCCTTCGGCCAGGCCATCGGAACCCTGCTGCTCACCATGTCCGTCGCCACCTGGGTGGTGATGATTTGGAAATATTCCCTGCTGCGCCGTGGCGCCCTGGCGCTGCCGCGCGCCACGGCGGCCTTCTGGCTCGCCCCTGATATCGACGAGGCCGAGCGCCGCCTGGCCCAGGCCGACACCGCCGCGCTCGCGTTGCCGCTGCTGCGCGCCGCGCGCTCGCTCGACGCGGTGGACACCGCCAGCCTGGCGCGCCAGGGCGATCGGGCGGCGCAGGTCACGCGCCTGCTGCGCGGTGCGCTCGATGGCCGTCGCGAGCACCTGCAGTTCGGCCAGACCCTGCTCGCCAGCGTGGCCGCCACCGCGCCCTTCGTGGGCCTGCTGGGCACCGTCTGGGGCGTGCACCACGCGCTCGCGGCCGTGGGCTTCGGCGAGGGCTTTCAGATCGAGCGCGTGGCCGGCCCTGTGGGCGAAGCCCTGGTCATGACAGCCGCCGGCCTGGCCGTGGCCATTCCCGCCGTGCTGGGCCACAACGCCCTCGGGCGGCACATCGCGCGTCTGGAAGCCGAGCTCGAAGGTTTCGCGCACGACCTGCGCGAGTGGTTCGCGCCGGCACCCCGCGCATGAGCTTCGGCCGCCTGCCCGGCACGCGCTCGCCGCGCGCCATCGGCGACATCAACGTCACGCCCCTGGTCGACGTGGTGCTGGTGCTACTGGTGATCTTCATCGTGGCCGCGCCGCTGATGGCGCGGCAGATGGCGCTGGAGCTGCCCTCCGCGAAGGCCGCCACGCCGGCCCCCGCCGCCGCGCCCGTGGTCACGCTCGAACTCGACACCCGCTCGGGCCTGCGCTGGAACGGCGAACCCCTGCCCGAGGCGGCGCTGCCCGATCGTTTGCGCGAGGCCGCGCAACGCGACCCGGCGACCGAGCTGCAACTGCGCGCCGACGCCGCCGTGCCCTACGGCCGGGTGCTCGCGCTCATCGGCGCCGCGCAGGCCGCGGGGCTGCGGCGCGTCGGTTTCACGGCCCGCCAGCCCGCTTCCCCGCGCTGACGGCGCGCCGCCGGGGCCCCGGCCTAAAATCCCCGCTCCCACGGGCGCGCCACGCCCGTCCGGCCCCCTGGTCTTCCCCGTCCCCATGCAAGACAAATACGCCCACCAAGACGTCGAGCGCGCCGCGCAGGCCCACTGGACCGCCCGCGACGCCTACCGCGTCACCGAAGACGCCGGCAAGAAGAAGTTCTACGCCTGCTCCATGCTGCCCTACCCCAGCGGCAAGCTGCACATGGGCCACGTGCGCAACTACACCATCAACGACATGCTCACGCGCCAGCTCCGCATGAAGGGCTACAACGTCCTCATGCCCATGGGCTGGGACGCCTTCGGCCTGCCGGCCGAGAACGCGGCCATCAAGAACCAGGTGCCGCCCGCCAAGTGGACCTACGACAACATCGCCTACATGAAGCGGCAGATGCAGGCCATGGGCCTGGCCATCGACTGGAGCCGCGAGGTCGCCACCTGCTCGCCCGACTACTACCACTGGAACCAGTGGCTGTTCCTCAAGATGCTCGAGAAGGGCATCGCCTACCGCAAGACCCAGGTCGTCAACTGGGACCCGGTGGACAACACCGTGCTCGCCAACGAACAGGTCATCGACGGCCGCGGCTGGCGCACCGGCGCGCTGGTCGAGAAGCGCGAGATCCCTGGCTACTACCTCAACATCACCGCCTACGCGGGCGAACTGCTCGACCACGTGCAGATGGGCAACCCCAAGGCCACGCTCAGCGGCTGGCCCGACAAGGTGCGCCTGATGCAGGAGAACTGGATCGGCAAGAGCGAGGGCCTGCGCTTCGCCTTCCCGCACCAGATCAAGGACGCGGCGGGCGCGCTCATCGGCGACGGCAAGCTCTACGTCTTCACCACGCGCGCCGACACCATCATGGGCGTCACCTTCTGCGCCGTGGCGCCCGAGCACCCGCTGGCCACTCACGCAGCCGCCAGCGACGCGAAGCTCGCCGCCTTCATCGAGGAGTGCAAGACCGGCGGCACCACCGAGGCCGAACTCGCCACGCAGGAGAAGAAGGGCCTGCCGACGGGCCTGAGCGTCACGCACCCCCTCACCGGCGAGGCCGTGCCCGTGTGGGTCGGCAACTACGTGCTCATGAGCTACGGTGACGGCGCCGTCATGGGCGTGCCCGCGCACGACGAGCGCGACTTCGCCTTCGCGAAGAAATACAACCTGGCGATTCCGCAGGTGGTGGCGGTTGAAGGCGAGACCTTCAGCACCGACGCCTGGCAGGAGTGGTACGCCGACAAGCAGCGCGGTGTCTGCGTCAACAGCGGTTTCCTCAATGGCCTGAGCCTGCAGGCCGCGGTCGACAAGGTGGCCGAGGCGCTGAGCGCCAAAGGCCTGGGCGAGAAGAAAACCACCTGGCGCCTGCGCGACTGGGGCGTGAGCCGCCAGCGCTACTGGGGCACGCCCATCCCCATCATCCACTGCCCCGAACACGGCGCCGTGCCCGTGCCCGAGAAAGACCTGCCCGTGGTGTTGCCGGAAGACTGCGTGCCGGACGGCAGCGGCAACCCGCTCAACCACCACGAAGGCTTCCACGCCGGCGTGGTGTGCCCCGTGTGCGGCAAGGCCGCGCGGCGCGAAACCGACACCATGGACACCTTCGTGGACTCGTCCTGGTACTTCATGCGCTACTGCGACCCGACCAACCGCGAGCGCATGGTGGCCGGCGGCACCGACTACTGGATGCCGATGGACCAGTACATCGGCGGCATCGAACACGCCATCCTGCACCTGCTCTACGCGCGCTTCTGGACCAAGGTCATGCGCGACCTCGGCCTCGTCAAGGTGGACGAGCCCTTCACCCACCTGCTCACGCAGGGCATGGTGCTCAACCACATCTACAGCCGCCGCACCGACAAGGGCGGCAAGGAATACTTCTGGCCGCACGACGTGGACAACGTGCTCGACGAGGGCGGCAAGGTCATCGGCGCCAAGTTGAAGAACGCCGTGGGCGACCTGCCCGTGGGAACGCCCATCGACTACGAGGGCGTGGGCACCATGTCCAAGTCCAAGAACAACGGCGTCGACCCGCAGGACCTGATCGAAAAGTACGGCGCCGACACCGCGCGCCTGTACACCATGTTCACCGCGCCGCCCGAGGCCACGCTGGAGTGGAACGACGCGGCGGTGGAGGGCAGCTACCGCTTCCTGCGCCGTGTCTGGGGCTACGGCCACAAGCGGCACGCCCAGGGCGTATCCGGCGCGCAGCAGGGCGTGCTGGCCGCTGGCGTGGGCCAGGCCACGCTGTCCAAGGCCGCCAAGGCGCTGCGCCTGGAGGTACACACCGTGCTCAAGCAGGTGGAGTACGACTACCAGCGCATGCAATACAACACCGTGGTGTCGGGCGCCATGAAGATGCTCAACGCGCTGGAGGGCTTCACGCCCGAAGGCGCGGGCGACGAGGCCGCCGCCGCCGAGGGCTTCGGCATCCTGCTGCGCTGCCTGTACCCGGCCACGCCGCACATCGCGCACACGCTGTGGAGCCAACTCGGCTATCCCGGCGAATTGCTCGACGCGCCCTGGCCGCAGGCCGACGAGGCCGCGCTGCAACGCGACGAGATCGAGCTCGTGCTGCAGATCAACGGCAAGCTGCGTGGCAGCGTCACCGTGCCCGCCAGCGCCGACAAGGCCGCCATCGAAGCCGCCGCGCTCGCCAGCGAGGCGTTCATCAAGCAGGCGGCCGGCGCCGCGCCCAAGAAGGTGGTGGTGGTGCCCGGTCGTCTCGTCAACGTGGTGGTGTGATCATGCAAAGGCGCCTTCTGCTTGGTGGTTCGCTCGCTGGCTCGGCGGCACTGGTCCTGTCGGCCTGCGGCTTCAAGCTGCGCGAGGCGCCGACCTTCGCCTTCGAGGCCGTGCAACTGAACGGCATTCCGAACGGCTACGTCACGGCGCAGCTGTACCGCGAGATGCAGATCAACGATCTGCGCGTGAACGGCATGCCGCTGCCACCCGTGATCCTCACCGTGCAGGTGGACCAGCGCGAGCGCGTGGTCGTGGGCCAGACGGCCGCCGGCCAGGTGCGCGAACTGCAATTGCGACAACGCTTCCGCTTCAACCTGCGCACGCGCGACGAGCGCATCCTCATCGAGGACACCGAGCTGCTGCTGGAGCGCGACATGAGCTTCAACGAAACCCAGGTGCTCTCCAAGGACGCGGAAGAACAGATGCTGTACCGCGACATGACCAACGACATCGCGCAGCAGGTGGTGCGCCGCCTCGCCGCCGTGCGCCAGATCTGACGGCCGCATGCAGGTCCCCGCGAACCAGCTCGCCGCCCAGCTCCAGAAGGGGCTGCGCAGCCTCTACACCTTGCACGGCGACGAGCCGCTGCTGATCCAGGAAGCGGGCGACGCCATCCGCGCCGCCGCGCGCGAGCAGGGCCACACCGAACGCACCGTGCACACCATGGCCGGCGCGCACGCCGACTGGTCGTCCGTGCTGGCCAGCGGCGCCTCGCTCAGCCTGTTCGCCGACAAGCAGATCGTCGAGGTGCGTGTGCCCTCCGGCAAGCCCGGCAAGGACGGCTCGGCCGCCCTGCAGCAACTGGCCGAGGCCGCCGACGGCAACGACAGCACGCTCACGCTGGTGGTGCTGCCGCGCCTGGACATGGCCACGCAGAAAAGCGCCTGGTTCGCCGCGCTCGACGCGCACGGCGTGACGGTGCGCGTGGACCCGGTGGACCGCAAGGCCCTGCCGCAGTGGATTGCGCAGCGCCTGCAGGCCCAGGGCCAGCGCGTGTGCGCGGGCGAAGAGGGTCAACGCACCCTGGCCTTCTTCGCCGACCGCGTGGAGGGCAACCTGCTCGCCGCGCACCAGGAAATCCAGAAGCTCGCGCTGCTGCACCCGCAGGGCGAGCTGAGCTTCGAGCAGGTCGAATCCGCCGTGCTCAACGTCGCACGCTTCGACGCCTTCAAGCTCGCCGAGGCCGTGCTGGGCGGTCAGGTGGCGCGCGTGCAGCGCATGCTCGATGGCCTGCAGGCCGAGGGCGAGGCACCCGTGCTCGTGCACTGGGCGCTGGCCGAGGACATCCGCACCCTCAACCGCGTGCGCGGCGCGGTGGACGACGGCCGCCCGCTGCCCATCGCCCTGCGCGAAAGCCGCGTGTGGGGCGTGAAGGAAAAGCTGGTGGAGCGCGTGCTGCCCACCCTGGGCACCGCGCAACTCGCGCGCTGGCTCGACGACGCCCACACCGTGGACGGCATCGTCAAGGGCCTGAAGTTCCCCGACTGGCCCACCGAACCCTGGCAGGCCCTGCACCAGTTGGCGATGAAGGTGGCGCGCGCCTGCGCGCCGCG
>Ga0247823_10003513_pt1 | contig 12672 bp, 9 predicted proteins | sample 13C_PalmiticAcid_2_FD_192426 | JGI IMG/M metagenome (GOLD analysis project Ga0247823, IMG submission 192426) | Soil microbial communities from agricultural site in Penn Yan, New York, United States - 13C_PalmiticAcid_Day30 | ecosystem: Environmental > Terrestrial > Soil > Agricultural land...
AACATCGCGCGCGGATGCTGGAACAGCGTCTTCAGCGACCCCGCCTCCTCGCCCTTGCCCGCCGGCTCGGCGGTCTCGTGCATCACGTCGCGGAACAGGATGAACACCCCGGCCAGCACCGCGCCGAGGATGAACGGCAGACGCCAGCCCCATTCGCGGATCGCGTCCTCGCTCATCGTCGATTGCAGCGTGAACACGACCAGCAGCGCGAACAGTTGTCCGCCGATCAGGGTCACGAACTGGAACGAGGCATAGAAGCCGCGCTTCCCCGGCTCGGCGATCTCGCTCAGATACGTCGCCGCCGCGCCATATTGTCCGCCGGTGGAAAAGCCCTGCATCAGCCGTGCGACCAGCAGCAGTGCCGGGGCCGCCGCGCCGATGGTCGCATAGGTCGGCAGCACCCCGACGAGCAGCGATCCCGCGCCCATCAGCACCACCGACGCGATCATCGCCGCGCGCCGTCCGTGACGGTCGGCATAGCGTCCGAAGAACCACCCGCCGAGCGGCCGGATCAGGAACCCCGCGGCATAGATCGCGGCGACATTGAGCAGCTGCGCCGTCCGATCCCCCGCCGGGAAAAAGGCCGAGGCGAAGTACAGCGCCGTGTAGGCATAGGCGTAGAAATCATACCATTCGATCAGATTGCCGACCGATCCCGCCACAGCGGCGCGCGCGCGCGTCTTGCGGTCGAGCGGCACCATCTGCGCCGGGCGCGTGTCGAGGTGGGCGTCCCCGTCCGCGGGCACGCCGATCATTCCGGGAATCCGGGTCATCATTCCTCTCCTGCGCGGGGCTGACCCCGCAGCTTCGCTTTCCGGCCAGCTCGCGCGAACGCGCCGCCGCCGCTTCGACGACCTTCCGGACGAGCCGGTCGATCGCATCACTCTCATCCATCTGGCCAAGCCCCGCGGCAGTGGTGCCGCCGGGGCTGGTCACCTGCCGCCGCAGCTCGGCCAGCTCGGTCGGGTCCGCACCCGCCAATGCCGCCGCGCCGGTAAAGGTCGCACGCGCCAGTTGCATCGCCAGCTCGGGAGGCAGCCCTTCCTCCGCGCCGGCCTTGGCCAGCGCCTCGGTGAAGCGGAAGAAATAGGCCGGGCCGCTGCCCGACACCGCCGTCACCGCGTCGATCTGCGCTTCCTCGTCGATCCACACCACCTGTCCCGTGGGACCGAGCAGTTCGTTGACCGTGGCGAAGTCGCCCATCCGCACATCGCGTCCGGCGACCGCCGCGGTGATCCCCTGCCCGATCGCCGCGGGCGTATTGGGCATGGTCCGCACCGTGCGCCCGCTGCCCAGCGCATCGCTCAGGCCCTGCAAGGTGATCCCGGCCATGATCGACACGAACAGCGCGTCGTTGCGCGCCAGCGGCCGCAGCGATTCGCCGATTCCCGGAAACACCTGCGGCTTCACCGCCAGCACCACAGCCATCTCGCCGCCGGCCTCGACATCGTCGAGCGAGTCGACCCGCTCGGCGCCCTCGGGGAGCTCCGCCGCCATCGGATCGAACACCAGCACGCGATGCGCGCCCTGCCAGCCGCGCGCCATCGCGCCGCCCATCCGTCCGCACCCGACCAGCAACACGTCCATCAGCGAGTATCCTTGTAGCGTTCGGCAAGCAGATCCTGCCGCGAACGCGCCGATACCCGACGTCCCTCGACGATCACAGCCGTCGCGTTGGTCGACGGCTCCAGCGGGTCGCCGTCCCACACCACCAGATCGGCGTCGGCGCCCACGCTCAGCGTGCCGCCGCCCTTGCTCCAGATGCTCAGCGGATTGACCGTCACCGCGCGCAGCGCGTCGGCATAGGGCAGTCCGTTCGCCACCGCGATCCCCGCGCCCTCGCGCAGCGCCATGCCGGCATTGTAGTTGGTGTGGATCTTGCCGCCCGCGAGACCAAAGGCGACCTTCACCCCCGCCCGCGTCAGAATCGCGGCATTGTCCTGCCGCGTGCCCAGCTCGTCGAAGCTGCCAGGCAGGTTCGCCGACGGATCGAGCACCACCGGGATCTTCGCCGCCGCCAGCGCGTCGGCCGCACGCCACGCCTGCGCGCCGTCGACGATAATCACGCGAATACCGAAATCGCTCGCCAGCCTGATCGCCTCGCGAATGTCGGACTCGCGGTTGGTGTGGATCGCCAGCGGCGTGTCGCCGGCGATCACGCCGCGGATCGCCTCCTCGCCCGCACGGCGGCCCCGGCCCGGCGGCGGGCCGTGACGGTCGCGCTTCTTCGCATCGCCCGCATCGCGCGCCGCCATCGCGCCCCTGGCATCGCCCAGCGCCTTGCGCAGCACCGTCCATTGCTGCGCGCGCGATCCGACCTTGTCCCATGCGCCGCCGCCGATCACGGCATAGACCGCCACCTCGCGCTCGCCGAGAATATCGACCCCGTCGCGGAACCGCGCGATCGCCGGCTCTCCGGCGAACACCGGGATGCGCGACTGGGCGGGATAGACCAGCGCGCGGGTGATCCCGTCGGCGCGGATCAGGTCGACCAGGGTCGAATTGCCGTTGAGCGCACGCGACGGATCGAATCCGGGATTGCGGTCGTCTGCCGAACCCTGATCGCGCGTGTCGGCCGAAGCCGTCTCGATCAGCCCGACCTGAGTCGCGCCGTTCATCAGGCCCGGCGTCACCGGCTTGCCGCGCGCGTCGATCACGCTGGCGCCCTGCGGCACGCCGCCGCCCGGCGTGACCGAGACGATCTTGCCATTCTCGATCAGGATGGTGGCATCCCTCACCGGCTCGCCCGATTCCATCGTCCACGCCTCGGCATGGGTGACGGCGATGGTCTGCGCGGCGGCGGGCATGGCGGCGAGCGCCAGCAGCGCTGCGATCGTCCGGATCATCGCACGCCTCCCCGGCCAAGTTCGAAGTCGGAGATCGGCGCCGCCGGCGGCTTCGACCGGTCCCACGCCACCGCCCCGTCGATCAGAACCAGATCGGCCTTGGTGTAGATGCTGAACGGATCGCCCGACCACAGCACCAGATCCGCCTGATACCCCGCCTTCAGCGTGCCCACTCTGTTCTCCAGCCCCAGCAGCTTCGCCGGGTTGCTGGTCGTCCATTTGATCATCGTCTCGGGCGGGGTCTCGATGCCGATGCGCCGTCCCGCCGCCGCCGCCTTGGCCGCGGTGATGTTGAGCCGCTGGCCGTCCGCCGCCGAATCCGAATGCATCATCACGCACGCGCCCGCGCGTTCCAGCAGCGGCGCGCCGGCGCGCACCGCGTCCTGCGCTTCCATCTTGAAGCCCCACCAGTCGGCCCACACCGCCGCGCAGGTGCCGCTCTCACGCAGCAATCCGGGGATCTTGTACGCCTCGGTCGCATGGTGGATCGCGCCGATGCGGAAGCCGAACTCCTTCGCCACCGCCAGCACCGACGCGATGTCGTTGGCGCGGTAGCAGTGCAGATTGACGCGGATGTCGCCCGCCATGATGCCGAGCAAAGCTTCCTTCTTGAGGTCGCGCCCGACCTTGCCGGCGGCGCGGTCGCGGCCATAGGCCTGCGCGTCGAGGAACGCCTGCCGCATATAGGCCACGACGCCCTGCCGGCTGGTCGGGCCTTCATTGTCGTCGTCGGCGCCCCAGCTCTTGGGATTCTCGCCGCACGCCATCTTGAAGCCCTGCGCGCTGCCGGACACCTTCATGTCCCATACCGTCGCGCCGCGTACCGGCTTCACCACCACCGAACGCCCGGCGAAGATCGGCGTCGATCCGGGCAGGATCTGCATCGTCGTCACGCCGTTCATCAGGCCGCGGTCGAAGCCCATGTCCTGCGGATTGACCGCGGTCTCGATCCAGGTGTCGGCGCCATTCGGGCTGCTGACCTCGGCGACGTCGCTCGCTTCGCGGTCGATATCGGTCAGCGGCACGACGAAGGTGCCGTTATGCGTATGCACGTCGATCACCCCCGGGGTGATCCAGCGCCCCCTGGCGTCGACCTCGCGCACGCCCGGATTGGCCAGCGTCTTGCCGACCGCGACGATCTTGCCGCCGCGCACCAGCACATCGCCGCCGTCGATCCGCCCGCCCGCGCCGTCGAGGATCGTCGCCCCGCGCAGCAGCATGTCGTCGGGCGCGGCGGGTTTGTAGCGACTCGGGAACGGATCCGCCTGCCACGGCGCGGGCCGGACCTGCGCCATGCCCGGCGTCGCCAGCAAGACCGCCGCCGCGATCGCCGAGCCGAACCGTGCCCCCATCCTCATCTCAACGCCCCCCGTTGAATCTTTTCATCCACGCCACGCTGTCCGCGTCGGGCAGTGCGCCCAGGATCGCGTGCAGCGTCGCGCCGTCCTCGTCCTGCCCCAGCTTGAACTTGCCGGAAAGCGCCGTGACGCGCGCGCGGAAACCGATGATCCGCGTCAGCATCCCGCCATAGCGCGGCCCCAGCTCCTCGACGCCCCAGGGCTCGGCGCGGCCGGCCTCCATCGCGTCGATCAGCACCTTCAGCGAATATTCGGTCAGCGCCTCGTCGAACGCGATCTCCGCGCCGATCTTCACCTGCGCATAATTCCAGGTCGGCGCCCAGTCGCGGCGTCCGGCATGTTCGGGGCTGACATAGGCGTCCGGCCCGCTGAACAGGATCGTCGCGCGCGGCTCGTCGCGCAGCGCATGGTAAAGCGGGTTGGACCGCATCAGATGCCCGATCAGCTCGATCAGCCGGCCCTCGCCGTCATAGACGCCGATCAGCGGCAACAGGCTCGCCTCCAGCGAACCCGCCGCCCCGCCGCACACCCAGGCGAGCGGATAGCCCTCGATCAACGCACGCACATCGGCATTGCCGAACCGTTCGAACAGCGGCCGGTTTTCCTGCGTTTTCGTCACGCCTGCGCTTGCTTCAGCCCCGTCCATCTGCCCCGACGCCTGTGATTGATGGCCCCCTTGTTCCCCAGCGTTCGGGGAGCGACAAGCACCAAGACCGAAAAGCATCGGGGTCCAGCGCAGCGTTGCCAGCACGGATTTCTCGTATTAGCCTTGGCCCCCATCGTGTATTTCAATGCGGGAAGGAACCGGTCCAATGCTGCGTCCGTGGCAGGTCAGTCTGGGGGAGCGAATCGATCCCTCGCGTGACGTTCCGATCTATATGCAGATCATCCAGGCGCTGATTCGCGACATCGAGCGCGGGCGCCTTACCTCGGGCACCTACCTCCCCTCCAGCCGCGAGCTGGCGCAGGTGCTCGGCGTCAACCGCAAGACCGTGGTGCTCGCCTATGAGGATCTGATCGCACAGGGCTGGCTCGACTCGGCGGGCACGCGCGGGACGATGGTCTCCGCCTCGCTGCCCGAGCCCGCGAACAAGCAGCGGACCGAGGCGGAGGCGACGATGAGCAACGCGCCGATCGACTATCGCTTCGCCACCCCGCCCGAACGTCCGCTCGCTTTGCCTTCCGGCCCCGGCCTCAAGCTCGACGAGGGCGCGCCCGACGGTCGACTGTTCCCGGCCGAATTGCTCGCGCGCGCCTATCGCTCGGCGGCGCATCGCGCCTCCCGCGAAAACCGTTTCCAGTACGGCAATCCGCGCGGCACGCCCGCGCTGCGCGAAAGCATCGCGACGATGCTCAAGAGCCAGCGCGGCCTGCCCGTCACCGCCGAGAATATCTGCATCACCCGCGGCAGCCAGAACGGCATCTTCCTCGCCGCGCACGTCCTCGTCCGTCCCGGCGACACGGTGATCGTCGAGGCGCTGACCTACGAACCCGCGGTCGCCGCGTTCCGCGCGCTCGGCGCCAATGTCGTCGCGGTCGGGCTGGACGAGGACGGCATCGATATTGACGCGGTCGAGCATGCCTGCCGCCGCAACGCGGTGCGCGCGGTGTTCGTCACCCCGCACCATCAATTCCCCACCACCGTCTCGCTCCGTCCCGAGCGCCGCCTGCGCCTGCTCGAGCTGTCGCACCAGTTCGGCTACGCGATCATCGAGGACGATTACGACCACGAATTCCATTTCGAATCGCAGCCGCTGCTGCCCATGGCCGGCTATGGCCCGGGCCATGTCATCTATGTCGGATCGATGTCGAAGCTGCTGCTCCCCGCGCTGCGCATCGGCTATGTCGCCGCGCCGCCGCCGGTGATCGACGCGATCGCGCACATGGTCTCGCTCACCGACGGCATGGGCAATGCCCTGACCGAGGATGCCGCCGCCGAACTGATCGAGAATGGCGAGTTGCGCCGCCATGCACGCAAGGTGCGGCAGGTCTATGCCAGGCGGCGCGAGAATTTCGCGGCGGAGATCGACCGCACGCTCGGCGACATCGTCGATTACAAGATGCCCGATGGCGGTCTCGCCTTCTGGCTGCGCTTCCGCACCGATCTCGACGCGATGGAGGCGCGCGCCGCCGCGATGGGACTGCGCTTCGCGGCCTCGCGCTCGTTCATGACCCGCGACGACGCGCCGCGCGGCCTGCGCATCGGCTTCGCCAGCCTTAACGAGCATGAAGCAAAGACCGCCGTCGCAGCACTGCGCGAGGCGGCGGGATGACTGGCCCCTTCAAAAACCACGGACTTGGATGTTCTCCGATCCATCGCAAAGGTTGAGCCTTGGCCGAAAGGGAGGACAATAAGATGAAGTATCTCGCAATCGCCGCTGCCGCCTTGGCCCTGCCGCTGGTCCCCGCTTCGGCGCAGCAAGCACCCAAGCCCGCTGCCGCACAGGAAGCCTGGCCCGAGGCATGGTTCGAAATCTTCAAGCTCGCGCCGGGCAAGCAGGAAGAGTTCATCCGCCGCATCGATCAGGCGGATCAGGTCGCCGCCGCCGGCGGCCAGCCGCCGATCCAGCTCTTCTTCCATGAGAATGGCGCCGATTTCGACGTCATCATCTTCAAGCCCGTGACCGGCTTCAAGCCGACCCCGGCGCAGGAGGCGGCGATGACCGCCAAGCGCAAGGAGCTCGGCCTGCCCAGCGGCCCGGCCTATTTCGTCAACATCCGCGAGCTGATCGCCGAGCATACCGACTCCAAGACCTATGGCCCGCTCTCCGCCGCGACCTGGCTTGGGCGGCTCGACAAGTGGCGCGCCGAAAATCCGCCGCGCAAGTCGGCGATGGGCAAGTGATGCCGGGCCGGCGCGCGTTCCTCGCGCTCGGCGCGGGCACGGCGGCCGCCGCGGTGACGCGGGCCGCCTTCGCTGCCGAGGGCGACCTCGACACCGCGTATCTCAACGCGCGGGTCTGGACCGGCGCCGGCCCCACCACCCGCACCGATGCAATCGGGGTCAAGGGCGACCGCATCGCCGCGATCGGCGCCGCCGCGGTGCGCGCGCGTACCGGCAAGCGCACCCGCGTGATCGACCTTCAAGGCGCGTTCGTCACGCCCGGTTTCATCGATCCGCACGTCCATTTCGTGAAGGCGGCGACGATGCTGTCGCAGCCTTCGCTGCGCGACGCCGCCAACCCGCAGGACTTCGTCGCGCGCATCGCCGCCGCGGCGAAATCGCTGCCCAAAGGCACCTGGCTCGAAGGCGGAAACTGGGATCAGGACCGCTGGGGCGGCGAGATGCCGCACCGTAAATGGATCGACACGGTCACCCCCGACACGCCGGTCGCGGTGATCCGCTACGATCTCCATATGCTGTTCCTCAACTCGCTCGCGCTCAAGCTGGCGGGGATCGACCGCAACACCGTTTCGCCGCCGGGCGGAGTGATCGAGAAGGATGCGAGCGGCGAGCCGACCGGCATCGTCAAGGATGCCGCCAAGGATCTCGTCCTGCGCGCGATCGGCGAGCAGACCCCCGAGCAGATCGACGCCGTCACGCGGCAGGGCATCGAGGTCGCGCTCAGCAAGGGCGTCACTCAGGTCCACCCGACCGAGCTCGAGACGATCAGCTTCAACTCCACCCGCCGCCTGCATGCCAGGGGCGAGACCGGGCTGCGCTTCCGCCACTATCTCCCGCTCAAGGACTGGGAGACTCAGGCCGCGCTCATCGCCAAAGAGGGCCGCGGCGACGACTGGGTCCAGTGGGGCGGCTGCAAGGTGGTGTTCGACGGGTCGCTCGGCTCGCGCACCGCGCGTTTCTACGAACCCTATCTCGACGAGCCCGGTACGCGCGGCATCGTCGTCACCGACCCCGCCGATCTCAAGCGCTGGATCATGGGCGCGGACAAGGCCGGGATTCAGGTCACTGCGCACGCCATCGGCGACGAGGCCAACGACATCGTCCTCGATACCTTCGCCGCCGTCGCCAAAGCCAATGGCCCGCGCGACCGCCGCTTCCGCGTCGAGCATGTCCAGCACATGAAGCCCGCGGCGATTCCGCGCTTCAAGGCGCAGAACATCATCGCCTCGGTCCAGCCCTATCACGCCATCGACGATGGCCGCTGGGCGGTGCGCCGCATCGGCGAGGAACGGCTCAAGACCAGCTTCGCCTTCGGTTCGCTCGTCCGCTCGGGCGCGCATGTCTGCATGGGGTCGGACTGGCCGGTCGCGCCGATCGATCCGCTGACGGGGCTCGAGGCCGCGGTCGACCGCGAGACGCTCGACGGCAAGAATCCCAATGGCTGGCATCCCGAACAGCGCATCACGCTGGCTCAGGCGATGCGCTGCTACACGCGTGAGGCGGCCTATGCCGGATTCAACGACACGAAGATGGGACTGATCGCACCCGGCTTCCTCGCCGACTTCGTCGTGTGGGATCATGATTTCTTCGCGGTCGACACCCACGCGCTGCCCAAGACCCGCGTGCTGCGCACGATCGTCGGCGGGGTCCAGCGCTTCGGCTGAAGCGGTCCGGCCGGCACGGCGGCAATGCGTCCGATGGCGCGTTTCCGCCGTGCCGGGCCGCGCCCCCGCTTTGCGATCAGCCCCTTACCCGCCGTCGTTCGAATATTACCCGACTGGACCCTTGCACATCGCCAAACTGGATGTTTCGCGGCCCAACCTCGACTCGCATGTTACCATCGCGATACAAAGCCTGGCCCAGAACAGGTCCGTATCCGGAGGGACACGCAACACCAGTTTCGGGGGAGTTTCAGATCATGGTTGCCCATCGTTTCGCAGTTCGAGGTACCGCTCTCGCGGCGCTCGCCGCCGCGCTCGCCACGCCCGCCTTCGCGCAGGAATCGCCTGAAGCCGAAGATGTCGTCATCACCGCCCAGCGCGACAACCAGACTCAGGTCAGCCGCAACGGCTCGCTCGGCGCGCTGGGCGACAAGGACGCGATGGACACCCCGTTCGCGGTCAAGAGCTACAATGAGGCGCTGATCCTCAACCAGCAGCCGCTGACCCTTGGCGCGGTGCTCGAGAACGATCCCTCGGTCCGCACCACGCTCGGCTTCGGCAACATGTCGGAGCAGTTCATCGTCCGCGGCTTCAACCTGTTCGGTGAGGATATCGCGATCGACGGCCTGTTCGGCGTCACCCCGCGCCAGCTCGTCTCGCCCGAGCTCTACGACCAGATCCAGATCCTCAACGGCGCCAGCGCCTTTCTGTTCGGCGCCGCGCCGGGCGGCTCCGCGCTTGGCGGCACCGTCAACCTGACGCCCAAGCGTGCCAAGGATCGCGACACCAACCGCCTCACCGCCAACTGGCTGTCGGACAAGCATTTCGGCGGCGCATTCGACTTCGGCCGCCGCTTCGGCGAAGGCAAGGCGTTCGGCTTCCGTCTCAACGGCGCCTATCGCTCGGGCGATATCGCCATCGACGACGAATATCGCCGCTCGGCGGTGGTCGGCGGCAGCTTCGACTGGCGCACCGACAATCTGCGCGTCAGCCTCGACCTCGCCTATCAGAACGTCAAGGCGCAGCACATGCGCCCGATGGTCCAGCTCAACAACTTCTACGGCGGCGCGACCACGTTGCCGCGCGTCCCGCGTGCCGACAGCAACTACGGCCAGTCCTGGTACAACCAGTCGATCCGCGATGTCTTCGGCATCGTGAAGCTCGAATATGACGTGACCGACAGTCTCATGTTCTACGCCTCGGCGGGCGCACGCGATACGGCCGAGCGCGGGGTCTATCAGGGCTTCCAGGTGCTGAACACGACCGGCGGCACCTTCACCGCCACGGCCAACGGGCCCGCCACGCTGGCGTCGGGCGCGGCGTTCGTCACCGGTTCCAACATCCCGCGCAACGACAATAACGAAGCGCTGCAGGCCGGCCTGCGCTTCAAGGGCGAAAGCCTCGGCATCACGCACCAGCTCAACATGGGCTATTCGCACAGCCGCTACGTCAACCGCAACGCATATGAGTTCAGCTCGTCGGCGGCCGCTACCGCGCCGCGCAACAACCTCTACAACCCGGTGCAGATCGCGCGCCCGCCGCTGACCTCGCTGGTCGCGGGCAACCTTGCCGATCCCAACCCGGCAAACCGCACCCGCCTCGACAGCATCTTCGTGTCCGACACGCTGGGCTTCGCCGAGGATGTGGTTCAGCTGACGCTCGGCCTGCGCCATCAGAGCATCCACTTCAGGAGCTACAACATCACCACCGGCGTTGAGAACGTGGGCGCCGCCTATAAGGAAGCCGCGACCACCCCGGTCGTCGGCCTGGTCATCCGCCCGAGCGAGCACATCTCGCTCTACGCCAACCGCATCGAGGGTCTGGCGCAGGGTCCGGTCGCCGGTGCCGGCACGATCAACGTCGGCCAGGTGTTCCCGCCATTCCAGACGGTGCAGTACGAGATCGGCGGCAAGGTCCAGTTCGGGCGCTTCAACGCCTCGATCGCGGCGTTCCAGACCGACCGGCCGCAAGCGCTGAACGAAGTGACCCCCGCAGGCACGGTGTTCACGGTCAATGGCGAGCAGCGCAACAAGGGCATCGAGCTCAGCGTCGATGGCGAGCCGCTCAAGGGGCTGCGCATCATCGCCGGCGTCTCGATCACCGACGCCAAGCAGCAACGCACCGCCGGCGGACTGACCGACGGCCGCGACGCGATCGGCGTGCCCGAATATACCGCCAACGCCAATGTCGAGTGGGACGTCTATGGCGGCCTCACCCTCACCGGCCGCGTGATGCAGACCGGCAAGCAGGCATTCAACCTCACCAACACGATCGTCCTGCCCGAATGGACCCGCTTCGACCTCGGCGCACGCTATGTGCTCGATGCGGGCGGCGCCCCGGTCACCCTGCGCTTCAACGTCGATAACGTCGCGAACGAGCGCTACTGGGCATCCTCGCTCGGCGGCTATCTCGTCCAGGGCATGCCGCGCACCTACAAGGCTTCGGCCACCATCGATTTCTGACAGCGGGCACCGCTTGACCCTCTGGCCCGGCTGGCGACAGCCGGGCCTTTTTCTTGGCATTTCATAGCGGCCCGGCGGGTCCAGTGCACCGCGTCCACAACGGCTATGGCGAATGCCTCGCAAGAGCGTAGGGCAACGCTGAAATTGCGAACGCCCCGCAACAGGACTGGACCCCTGATCTTTCACAAAAGTGGATGTTTAGCGGTCCTGCCTCGCGCGACAAACCCGCGTCATGACCGCTCCCGCTCCGCCCGCGCGGCCATCGCTGCGCCGCACCCTGCTCAAGGCCCATCGCTGGCTCAGCCTCGGCGCCGCCGTCTTCTGGCTGCTTCAGGCGGTCAGCGGCATCCTGATCGTGTTCCATTGGGAAATCACCGACGCCGGCATCGCCGGGGCGCACCGCCCGACCGATCTTGCCGAGCTCGAACGCCAAATCGACGCGCTCGCTCCCGCGGGCGGCGACGTCGCGGTCAAGTCGGTGTGGACCGCCGCCGGCGCCGCCGACCGCTACAACATCATCCTCGAGGACGCGGCGGGCAATGGCCGCACGGTCCGTGTCGCGGGCGACGGAACCGAATTGCGCACCATGCGCGACGGCGAGACCAGCCTGATGGGCTTCCTCGTCGGCTTCCACCACGATCTTCTGGGCAGCTGGGGCAGCTGGATCGTCTCGATCAGCGGCATCCTCCTCTGCTCCAACCTCGTCCTCGGCCTGATCGCCGCCTGGCCCAGACGCGGCACCTGGCGGCTCGCGCTCAAGCCCGCGACGCGCGGACCCGCCGCCGCGCGCCTCTACACCTGGCACCGCGCGGTCGGACTGTGGGCGGTCGTCCCCGCGCTGGTCATCGCCGCCACCGGCACGCTGCTCAAGTTCGAGGACGGTGTCGGCGATCTGATCGGCGCCAAGGGCGTCTCGCTTCCCGCCAACCCGCCCGCGGGCAAGCCCGTCGGCTTCGCCACCGCCGCCCGCGCGGCGCTCGGCGCGGTTCCGGGCAGCAGCCTCACCGCAGTCACCTGGCCCAAGCCCGACAACGCCACCTACACCATCCGCGTCCGCGCGCCGGGCGAGATCCGCCGCGCCTATGGCGGCAGCGTCGTGCTCGTCGACGCCAATAACGGCGCGGTGCGCGGCGCCTATCCGATCGCGCAGGCCGAACCCGCCCGCGCGTTCATGAGCGCGCTCTTCCCGATCCACACCGGCGAAGCGGGCGGCATCGTCGGCCGCATCCTGTCGATCGCGATCGGCCTGTGGCTGGTGACGATGATCGTCGCCGGCACGCTTCTCTGGCTCAAGCGCCGCAAGCCGCGCGCAAGGGGGTAAGTCATGCGTATCCGTTCCATCCTTCTCGCCGCGACGGCGCTCGCCGCCGCGTTTCCCGCCCACGCGCAGGACAGCCGCCTCGACGCGCTCGAACGCCGCCTCGCCGAACAGCAGGCGCGCATCCAGCAGCTCGAAGCGCAGGTCGCGCAACAGGCGGCGCTGATCGAACGCCCCGCCCC
>Ga0247823_10003514_pt1 | contig 12670 bp, 12 predicted proteins | sample 13C_PalmiticAcid_2_FD_192426 | JGI IMG/M metagenome (GOLD analysis project Ga0247823, IMG submission 192426) | Soil microbial communities from agricultural site in Penn Yan, New York, United States - 13C_PalmiticAcid_Day30 | ecosystem: Environmental > Terrestrial > Soil > Agricultural land...
CGAGGCCAGCCGACCGCGCTGGTGGCCGCGAGCGAACACGCCAGCGTGCGCGACGCGCTGGTGGCCGCGTTCCACAGTTCCACGCTGCGCGTGTACGCCAACGAGGACATCGTGGGCGTGGAGGTCGGCGGTGCGGTGAAGAACGTGCTGGCCATCGCCACCGGGCTGTGCGACGGCCTGAATCTGGGCCTGAACGCGCGCGCTGCGCTGATCACGCGCGGGCTGGCCGAAATGACGCGCCTGGGCCTGGCGCTGGGCGCGCGCGCGGAAACCTTCATGGGCCTGTCGGGCCTGGGCGATCTGGTGCTCACCGCCACCGGTGACCTCTCGCGCAACCGCCGCGTCGGCCAGTTGCTGGCCCAGGGCCTGAGCCTTCAGCAGGCGGTGGATTCGCTGGGGCACGTCGCCGAAGGCGTGTACAGCGCCCGCACGGTCGTGCAGCGCGCACGCCTGCTGGGCGTGGACATGCCGATCAGCGAGGGCGTGGTGGCCTTGCTCGAGGGCCGGCTGCAGCCGGCGCAGGCCGTGGCCGCGCTCATGGGCCGCGACCCGAAGGAAGAAGGCCTCTAAGGCTTGCAGCCTTCGGGCTTGAACACGCGCTCGGTCGAGGCCGGGTGGCGGGCCAGCGCCGCGGCGGGCCGGCGCGGGCGGCGCACCAGTTCACCGCCGCAGTTCGGGCAGGTGTGGTTCAGCCGGGTGTCGGCACAGTCGCTGCAGAACGTGCATTCGAAGGTGCAGATGCGCGCCTCGGTGCTCTCGTTGGGCAGGTCCCGGTTGCAGCATTCGCAGTTGGGGCGCAGTTGCAGCATGGCGCAGGCTCCGGTGCTCAGATTTCGAAGTTGTCGATCAGGCGCGTCTTGCCCAGGCGCGCGGCGCCCAGCACCACCAGCGGGTCGCCGGCCTGCGGCGACTGCAGGTCGGCGCGGCGGCGCACGGTGAGGTAGTCGGGCTGCCAGCCGCGCGCGGCCAGTTCCTTCATGGCGCGTTCTTCCAGCGCCGGCAGATGCCGCGCCAGGCCGTCGGCGGCGGCCTGGGCGTCGCGCCCCAGGGCCCGCAGGGCCAGCGACAGCTGCACCGCTTCGGCGCGCTCGGTCTCGCTCAGGTAACCGTTGCGCGAGCTCAGCGCCAGCCCGTCGGCGGCGCGCCGGGTCGGCACGCTCATGATGTTCACCGGCAGCGCGAATTGCTGCGCCATGCGGCGCACCACCATCTGCTGCTGGTAGTCCTTCTGCCCGAAGACCGCGTGGCGTGTGCCTTTGCCCTCGGTCAGCACGCACTGGATCAGCTTCATCACCACGGTGCACACCCCGGTGAAGAAACCGGGCCGGAAATGGCCTTCGAGGATGTCGGCCAGCTCGGCCGGAGGCTGCACCTTGAAGCCCTGGGGCTCGGGGTAGAGGTCTTTTTCCGACGGCGCGAACACCACGTCGCAGCCTTCGGCGGCGAGCTTGTCGCAATCGGCCTGCAGGGTGCGCGGGTAGGTGTCGAAGTCCTCGTGCGGCGCGAACTGCAGGCGGTTGACGAAGATGCTGGCCACGGTCACATCGCCCAGGGGCTTGGCGGCGCGGATCAGGTCCAGATGGCCGGCGTGCAGGTTGCCCATGGTGGGCACCAGGGCCGGTGCGTTGAACGGCCGCAGCGTGGCGCGCAGCTCTTCGATGGTGTGAACGAGTTTCATGGCGTGATCAGATGGGGGCGAAGCGGCCGGCCGGATGGCATTATCGCCGCGCCGTCAGGGGCGGGCGGCGTGTTGCAGGACGTCGCCGAGCGAATGGGCCTGCGGCGCGTACCACTGCATCGCCGCGCCGCAAAGGATCAGGAAGAGGGCGGTCAGCAGAAAGGGCCCGGCCGTGCGCTGCACCGCGGTCTCGATCCAGTGCCGCGATTCCAGGCCGCGCAGTCGGCGGTACAGCGTGGCGGCCAGCGCGCCATCGAGCAGCAGTTCGGCGAACAGCACCGGGGCCGCGTACACCACGTACAGCGACGAGAGCGCCAGCCCGATGGCGAACACCACCACGGCCAGGGGAATCGCGAATTCCTCGGCCTCGGCGACCGAACCCAGGCCCTCGCTCAGCGGGTTCGCGACCGCGTCCGGCGCATCGAAGCTGGCGGAGGCGCCGCCCCCCGCGAAATCCCCGCCGCCGCCGGACACCGGGGTGGGCAGGGCGGCACCGTCGGGTGCGGCACCCGGGTCGCCGAGCCCGCCGGGGGCATCGATGTAGTCCTGCGCGTTCGTGCGCAGCCACAGCCACAACAGGACCAGAAAGACCAGATACGCCGCCCCCAGCGCCAGCGGGTAGCGCAACCACATGGTCTGCAGGCCGGCCTGCAGCAGCAGGAAGGAGGCCAGCAGGCCGGCGCCGCCGGTCAGAGCGACCAGCAGCGCCATCTGCGCGCGTGGCCAGGTGTGGCGCTCCAGGTGCTGTTGCAGGCCCCGAACCAGCCGCGAGCGGTTCATGGGCCGCGGCGGCCTTGGATTCACCAGGCGTGCAGGCTGTCGTCGGGGAAGCTGCCGTCCTTCACGGCGGCCACGTAGGCGGCCATGGCGTCGCGCACGCTGCTGGCGCCTTCCATGAAGTTGCGCACGAACTTCGGGTTCTTGCCCAGGTTGACCCCCAGCATGTCGTGCATCACCAGCACCTGGCCGGCCGTGCCCTTGCCCGCGCCGATGCCGATGGTGTGGCAATGCGGCAGCTGGCCGGTGATCTCGGCCGACAGCGCGGCCGGCACCATTTCGAGCACCAGCATGGTGGCGCCGGCGTCCTGCAGCTCCAGCGCGTGGCGCTTGAGCGTGAGCGCGGCCGCGTCGCCGCGGCCCTGCACGCGGTAGCCGCCCAGCGCGTGCACGGTCTGCGGGGTCAGGCCCAGGTGGGCGCACACGGGGATGCCGCGTTCGACCAGGAAGCGCACGGTCTCGGCCGTCCAGCCACCGCCCTCGAGCTTGATCATGTGGGCGCCGGCGTGCACCAGTTGCGCGGCGCTGCGCATCGCCTGTTCCTTGGACTCGTGGTAGCTGCCGAACGGCAGGTCACCGAGCAGCCAGGCCGTGCCCTGCACGCGGCGCAGGCCGCGCGCCACGCTCTCCACGTGGTAGGCCATGGTCTCCAGCGTCACGCCGGCGGTGCTGGCCAGGCCCTGGCACACCATGCCCAGCGAATCGCCCACCAGGATGCATTCCACGCCAGCGGCATCGGCCACGGCGGCGAAGGTCGCGTCGTAGGCGGTGAGCATGGTGATCTTCTCGCCGCGCTCGCGCATTTCGTTCAGCCGGGGCAGGCTCACCGGCTTGCGCTGGGGCAGGGGCGAGGCCGCCGGCAGGGTGCCGTACGGGGTGGCCATGGGCGTGGGGTTTGTGGGGGTGCTCATTGGGGAATCCCGCTGGGGTTGGGGGTGGGTGAGAATCGGGCACTATAGTCCAAACCGCTATGCTTGCGCCCCATGAAACACCTCTCTGAATTCACCCTGGCCGACGTGCAGGAGCTGGCCCGGCGCGATGTCGCGCTGGCGCTGGCCGAAGACGTGGGCGCGGGTGACCTGACCGCCGCCCTGGTGGACGCCCAGCGCCCCGCGCGGGCCCGCATCCTGGCGCGCGAGGCGGCCGTGATCTGCGGCACGCCCTGGGTGGAGGCCGCCGTGCACGCGCTCGACCCCCAGGCCACGCTGACCTGGCACGTGGGCGAAGGCCAGCGCTGCGCCGCCGACCAGACCGTGCTCTCGATCGAAGGCCGCGCGCAGCCGCTTCTCACCGCCGAGCGCACCGCGCTCAACTTCCTGCAGCTGCTCTCGGCCGTGGCCACCAAGACCGCCGTCTTCGTGGACACCGTGGCCGGCACGCGGGCGCAGATCGTGGACACCCGCAAGACCCTGCCCGGCCTGCGCCTGGCGCAGAAGTACGCGGTGAAGACCGGTGGCGGGGTGAACCACCGCATCGGCCTGTACGACGCGGTGCTGATCAAGGAAAACCACATCGCCGCCGCCGGCGGCGTGGCCCAGGTGCTGCAGCGCGTGCGCGAGACCGCGCCCGATGCGCGCTTCGTCGAGATCGAGGTCGAGACCCTGGCCCAGCTCGAGGAAGCCCTGGCCAGCGGCGCCACCATGGTGCTGCTCGACAACATGGACATTCCCACGCTCAACGCAGCGGTGCGCCTCAACGCCGGCCGCGCGATTCTGGAAATCTCCGGCGGCGTGAACCTGGACACCGTGCGGGCCCTTGCAGAAACCGGGGTCGACCGCATCTCCATCGGCGGCCTGACCAAGGACGTGAAGGCCACCGACTTTTCCATGCGCTTCCAGACGCTCTGAGGCGTCGGCGCTCCGAGACACAACGACCCCATGAATACCGCAGACTCTTCCGTCATCGACGTCGAATACGAACAGCCGGCCTGCCCCACGCAGCATGCCTGGGCGCGCGTGCCGGTCGAGCCCGGTCCGAAGCAGCGCGCCGCGCTCAAGGAGCGCATCCGCCAGTTGCTGAAGGAGCGCAACGCGGTCATGGTGTCGCACTACTACGTGCACCCCGACCTGCAGGACCTCGCCGTCGAGACCGGCGGCATCGTGAGCGATTCGCTGGAAATGGCGCGCTTTGGCCGCGATCACGCGGCGACCACGCTGGTGGTCTCGGGCGTGCGCTTCATGGGCGAGACCGCCAAGATCCTGAGCCCGGAAAAAACCGTGCTCATGCCCGACCTGGACGCCAACTGCTCGCTCGACCTGGGCTGCCCGATCGACGAGTTCAACGCCTTCTGCGACGCCCACCCCGACCGCACCGTGGTGGTGTACGCCAACACCAGCGCGGCCGTGAAGGCGCGCTCGGACTGGCTGGTCACTTCCAGCTGCGCGCTCGACATCGTGCACGCGCTCAAGGAGAAGGGCCACAAGATCCTGTGGGCGCCCGACAAGCACCTCGGGGCCTACATCCAGCGCGAGACCGGGGCCGACATGGTGATGTGGACCGGCTCGTGCATCGTGCACGACGAGTTCAAGGCCTTCGAGCTTGAAGCGCTTAAGAAAGAGCACCCCCGGGCCAAGGTGCTCGTGCACCCGGAAAGCCCGGCCGACGTGATCGCGCTGGCCGATGCCGTGGGCTCGACCTCGGCCATCCTGAAGGCCGCGCGCACGCTGGATGCACCCGAGTTCATCGTTGCCACCGACAACGGCATGATGCACATGCTGCGCCAGCAGAACCCGGGCAAGGTGTTCATCGAGGCGCCCACCGCCGGTAACAGCGCGACCTGCAAGAGCTGTGCGCACTGCCCCTGGATGGCCATGAACGGCCTGGCGGGCGTGGCGCAGATCCTGGAAAAGGGTCTCAACGAGATCCACGTCGACCCGGCGCTGATTCCGCTGGCGCGCCGGCCGATCGACCGCATGCTGGCTTTCACCGCCGCGCAGCGCAACGGCCAGAACCCGGGCGCTCTCGTCCCGAACATAGGCGCCGCGTAGGAGCGCTCCAGCCCAGGATGCCGCGGAACTGGCTTTGCCAGGCCGCAGGCATCGCCCCCTGGGGGGTGCGCGTCAGCGCGCGGGGGGGGCCAATATCGTCGGCTTCGCCTCGGGCAGCAGCCCGGGGTAGTCGCGGCTGAAGTGCAGGCCGCGGCTCTCGTGGCGCAGCAGGGCCGATTGCACGATCAGGTCGGCCACCTGCACCAGGTTGCGCAGTTCCAGCAGGTCGCGCGTGACGTGGAACTGCGAATAGAACTCCTGGATTTCGCGCTGCAGCAGCTCGATGCGGTGCGCCGCGCGCTCCAGCCGCTTGTTGGTGCGCACGATGCCCACGTAGTCCCACATGAAGCGGCGCAGCTCGTCCCAGTTGTGCGAGATCACCACCTGCTCGTCGGCGTCGGTCACGCGGCTCTCGTCCCACAGGGGCACGGCCGGCGCGGCAGGGGCGGGTGGTGCGCTGCGGATCGCGTTGACCGCGCCCTGGGCGAACACCATGCACTCCACCAGCGAGTTGCTGGCCAGGCGGTTGGCGCCGTGCAGGCCGGTGCAGGTGGTCTCGCCGACCGCGTACAGGCCGGCGATGTCGGTGTGGCCGGCCAGGTCGGTCACCACGCCGCCGCAGGTGTAGTGCGCGGCCGGCACGACCGGGATCGGCTCGCGCGTGATGTCGATGCCCAGCTCGGCGCAGCGCGCGAGGATGTTGGGGAAGTGCTCGCGCAGGAACTCGGGCGGCTGGTGCGAGATGTCCAGGTGCACGCAGTCCAGCCCGTGCTTCTTCATCTCGAAGTCGATCGCGCGCGCCACCACGTCGCGCGGCGCCAGTTCGGCGCGTGGGTCGTGGTCGGGCATGAAGCGGTGGCTGCCCAGGTGGGGCGGCAGTTTCAGGTGGCCGCCTTCGCCGCGCACCGCCTCGGTGATGAGGAAGCTCTTGGCGTGCGGGTGGTACAGGCAGGTCGGGTGGAACTGGATGAATTCCATGTTGCCGACCTGGCAGCCGGCGCGCCAGGCCGCGGCGATGCCGTCGCCGGTCGCGGTGTCGGGGTTGGTGGTGTACAGGTAGACCTTGCCCGCGCCGCCCGTGGCCAGCACCGTATGGGTGGCGCTGAAGGTCAGGACCTCGTCGCGCTCGGTGTCGAGCACGTAGGCGCCGAAGCAGCGCGGCTGGCCGTCGGCGCCTGGCTGCTTGCGGTCGGTGATGAGGTCGACCAGCATGTGGTGTTCGAACAGCCGGATCTCGGGCGTGGCGCGCACGCGTTCAATGAGCGTGGCCTGCACGGCCGCGCCGGTGGCATCGGCCGCGTGCACGATGCGGCGGTGGCTGTGGCCGCCTTCACGGGTCAGGTGCAGCTCGCCGTCTTCCAGCGAGAACGGCACGCCGAGTTCCTGCAGCCAGGCGATGGCCGCCGGCGCGTTTTCCACCGTGAACTGCGTGGCCTCCAGGTCGCACAGGCCGGCGCCGGCCACCAAGGTGTCTTCCACGTGCGAGGCCACGCTGTCGCCCTCGGCCAGCACGGCGGCGATGCCGCCCTGCGCCCAGTTGCTCGAACCGTCGGTGAGCGCGCGCTTGGTGATCACCGCCACGCGGTGGGTCTTGGCCAGGTGCAGCGCAGCGGTGAGACCGGCCAGGCCGCTGCCGATGATGAGGACGTCGAAGCGGTGTGGGTCGGTCATGCAGGGGTGTAGGCGAGCCGGACGTAGATGGGTGCGAAGGCCTCGGCCTGGGTCAGCTCGATGAGCGTCTCCTTGGCGAGTTCGAGCATGGCGATGAAGGTGACGACCAGCACCGGCGAGCCCAGCGAGGGGTCGAACAGATCGCCGAACTCGACGAACTTGCGGCCCTGCAGGTGGCGCAGCACGATGCTCATGTGCTCGCGCACCGAGAGTTCCTCGCGGCTGATCTTGTGGTGCTGCACGAGCTTGGCGCGCTTGAGGATGTCGCGCCAGGCGCTCTGCAGGTCGATCGCGTTCACGTCGGGGAAGCGCGGCACCAGGGCCTGTTCCACGTAGACCTGGGCGCGCAGGAAATCGCGGCCGTACTGCGGGCTGTCGGCCAGGCGGTGGGCGGCCAGCTTCATCTGCTCGTATTCCAGCAGGCGGCGCACCAGTTCGGCGCGCGGGTCTTCCGGCTCCTCGCCTTCGGCCGTCTTCTTGGGCGGCAGCAGCATGCGCGACTTGATCTCGATCAGCATGGCCGCCATCAGCAGGTACTCGGCCGCCAGCTCCAGGTTGCTGGCGCGGATCTCATCGACGTAGGTGAGGTACTGGCGGGTCACCGCCGCCATCGGGATGTCGAGGATGTTGAAGTTCTGCTTGCGGATCAGGTAGAGCAGCAAGTCCAGCGGGCCCTCGAAGGCCTCCAGGAAGATCTGCAGCGCATCCGGCGGGATGTACAGGTCGCGCGGCATGGCGAACAGCGGTTCGCCGTAGAGCCGCGCCAGCGCCACGTGATCCACCACCGACGGCAGGACCTCGTCCAGGCCCTGCGGGGCCTCGTTGAGCGTGTGCGGATCGCTCATTCGGGAGGCCGATCAGGCGTGGTCGGAACCGGTCTGGTAGACGTAGGGCTGCTGGGGCACGCGGGCGGCCTCGGCGTCGGCCTGGAGTTCGCGGTCGATCTGCTTGTCCCAGAGCAGGGCGCGCCCCTGGCGCTGCGACTGCTCCAGCCCCGGCTTGCCGGCCCTGAGCTGTTCGATGAACTGCGTCGTGTCGGATTGGTAGTCGGGGCGGCGGAAGAAGGACATGGCGTTCTCGGTGGGTGCGCGGAGGGCGAAAACGGCGATTTTACCGGGCCGCCCCGGGGCTCACTGGAAGGTGTTCAGCCGCCCCGCAAAGCCGGAGCGTTCGATCAGCGAACGCGGCTGGGCGTGCAGGCCCACCATGCCCAGGTGGCCGCCGCGCTTGTGCACCGCCTTGTGCAGCTGCTCCAGCGCGTCCAGCCCGGTGGTGTCGAGCGAGATCATGTGGCTGGCGTCCAGCATCACGTTGATCGGCGCCGGGGCCTGTTCCACCTCGGCCACGATCGGGTCGATCTTGGCCACGGCACCGAAGAACAGCGAGCCGTAGAGCTTGTAGGTGGCCTGCTGCTCGGTGCGTGCCACGGGTTCGGCGCGAAAGATCTCGCTCTGGCGGCGCACGAACAGCACCACCGCCAGCACCAGGCCGAGTTCGACCGCCACCGTCAGGTCGAAAACGATGGTGACGAAGAAGGTGGACAGCAGCATCAGCCGGTAGTGGTTGCTGAACTGCCGCAGGCGGCCGAACTCGCGCCACTCGCCCATGTTCCAGGCCACGAACAGCAGCACGCCGGCCAGCACCGCCAGCGGGATGTGGTACGCCAGCGGCGCGGCCACCAGCACCACGGCGGCCAGCGTGAGCGCATGCACCATGCCGGCCACCGGCGACGCAGCGCCCGAGCGGATGTTGGTCACGGTGCGGGCGATGGTGCCGGTGGCGGGCATGCCGCCGAAGAAGGGAACCACGGCATTGGCCACACCTTGCGCCATCAGCTCCTGGTTGGGGTCGTGCTTGGGCGCGTCGCCCAGCTGGTCGGCCACGCGCGCGCACAGCAGCGACTCGATCGCGCCCAGCAGCGCGATGGTCAGCGTGGGCGTGACCAGCAGGCGCACGGTCTCCCACGAGAAGTCCGGCAGCTCGAAGGCCGGCGTGCCCTGCGGGATGCCGCCGAAGCGCGTGCCGATGGTCTCCACCGGCAGGCTCAGGGCCCAGGCCAGCAGCGTGAGCGTGACCAGCGCCACCACCGGGCCGGGCAGGCGCGAGGTGGCCTTGAGCGCGCTCACCCGGTCCAGCTTCTCGATCTGGCGGCGGAACTGGAAGTCCACCGCCCACAGGCGCGGCCAGACAAACAGGCCCAGCACGCACAGGCCGCCGAGCGCGAGGGCGAAGGGGTTGAAGCTGTCGATGTGCTGGGCCAGGGCCTTCATCTGGCCGAAGAAGCTGCCCGGCATCTTGGCGATCTCCAGCCCCAGCACGTCGCGCACCTGGGACAGGGCGATCAGCACGGCGATGCCGTTGGTGAAGCCGATCACCACGCTCACCGGCACGTAGCGCACCAGCGTGCCGAGCCGGAACAGACCCAGCAGGAACAGCAGCACGCCCGCGCTGGCGGTGGCGATCAGCAGGTTGGCCACGCCGTAGCGCTCGACGATGCCGTAGACGATGACGATGAAGGCGCCCGCCGGGCCGCCGATCTGCACCGAGGTGCCGCCCAGGGCCGAGATCAGGAAGCCGGCGATGATCGCGGTCCACAGGCCGGCCTCGGGCTTGAGCCCGCTGGCGATCGCGAAGGCCATGGCCAGCGGCAGCGCCACGATGCCCACCGTGGCACCCGCCCCGACGTCGCGCGCGAACTTGTCGCGGTTGTAGCCTTGCAGGTCTTTCAGCAGGCGGGGGCGGAACGGCGCCAGGGGCGGCAGGCCTTGGAACATGGGCCGATGTTACCTTTGGCTACCGTTGGCGCCGCCCGCCAAGCTTGAGCCTGGGGGTCGGGCATTAGACTGGCCTTTTGATCTGGACGAGGACCGACATGCGAACAGCAGCGATGGGCAGGACGTGGCGTGGCGCGCTGGGGCTGCTGGGCGGGCTCGGCCTGGCCGGCCTGCTGGCGGCGTGCGACCCGCAGAACATCAGCGAGCTGGAAGAGGGCGTGTCCACCGAAGCCGACGTGCGCGAGCGCTTCGGCGCCCCCGAGGCGGTGTGGGAGGGCGAGGACGGCGCGCAGATCTACGAATACAACCGCCAGCCCGCCGGCCACCGGAACTACATGATCACCATCGGCCCCGACGGCAAGATGGCCGCGCTGCGCCAGGTGCTCACCCCGCGCACCTTCGCCCAGGTGCAGCCCGGCATGCCGATGGAAACGGTGCGCCGCATGCTGGGCAAGCCGATGAAGGTCACGACCTACCCGCTCAAGCGCGAGACGCACTACGACTGGCGCTACCTCGAAGGCGCTTCGACCGACACCTCGAAGATCTTCACCGTGGTGTTCGACCCGGACCTGAAAGTGGTCTCGACGATGTCGACGCGCGATCCGGATCTGGACCAGGGCCGCTGAGCAGGCGCTTCAGGCGGCCCGCAGCCGCTGCCAGTCGTCCAGCGCCGGGCGCATCACCAGCAGCAGGAGCATCAGCGCCAGTGGCAGCGTGCTGATGAAGCCCAGGTGCTTGAAACCCAGCGCACCGGCCAGCCCGCCGAAGAAGAAGCAGGCGATCAGCTGGCCGTGCACGCGCAGCCGGCCACGGTGGGCCCGCACCGGCGCCGCACCCGGTTGCCGGTTCACGTAGAGCAGCTTGCCCAGCTCGATGCCCAGGTCGGTCACCAGGCCGGTGACGTGGGTGGTGCGGATGGTGGCGCGCGAGATCTTGGTGATCACCGCGTTCTGCAGCCCCATGATGAAACACAGCAGCACCACCGTGAGCGGCAGGAAGACCGGCGTCATGAAGCCGATGGCGGCGCCGAAGAGGCCGAACACCAGCAGCGCGGCGGCTTCGAGCACCAGCGGCAGGCCGTAGGCGCTGCGCAGCTCGTGGCGCAGGCCCCAGTTCACCAGCCAGGCGGTGGTCATGGCGCCGAGCAGGAAGGCCAGCACCGAGCCCAGGCCGGCCAGGGCCAGCGTGAGCTCGCCCAGCACCAGGTGGTCGGCCACCGAGGAGACGATGCCGGTCATGTGCGAGGTGTAGCGGCCCACGGCCAGAAAGCCGCCGGCGTTGGCCGCTCCGGCCACGAAGGCCAGCACCGAGCCCAGCTTCAGGTCGGTCTGCGGCGTGCGCTGCAGACTGGTGAAGCCCCGGATCGGTGGGAACACGGGCTGCCGATCGTTCAGCGCACCCGCATGCCCGGCGTGGCGCCTGGCCAGGGGTTGAGCACGTGGATGCCGGGCTCGGCGTTCTCGTCGGCGTGGCTGGCGGCCAGCACCATGCCTTCGCTGACGCCGAACTTCATCTTGCGCGGCGCCAGGTTGGCCACCACCACGGTGAGCTTGCCCACCAGGTCTTCGGGCGCGTAGGCGCTGGCGATGCCGCTGAACACGTTGCGCGTGCGGCCTTCGCCCACGTCGAGCGTGAGGCGCAGCAGCTTGGTCGAACCTTCCACCGCTTCGCAGTTCACGATCTGCGCGATGCGCAGGTCGATCTTCGAGAAATCGTCGATGGTGATCGTGTCGGCGATGGGTTCGCCCCCTGGCACCGTGGCGGCTTGCGCGGGCGCCGGCGGCGGCTCGAACAGGGCGTCGAGCTGCTTCACGTCCACGCGCTGCATCAGGTGCTGGTAGGCCTTGATCGCATGGCCCTTGCCGAGCAGGCGCGCGGTGTCGGTGAACTGCAGCGGGGCGGTCTGCAGGAAGTCTTCCACCTGCAGAGCCAGCGCGGGCAGCACGGGCTTGAGGTAAAGCGTGATCAGGCGGAACGCCTCGATGCAGGTGGTGCAGACGTCGTGCAGGCGGCCGTCCATGCCGTCCTGCTTGGCGAGTTCCCAGGGCTTGTTCTGGTCCACGTAGGCGTTCACACGGTCGGCCAGCAGCATGATCTCGCGCAAGGCCTTGCCGTACTCGCGCTCGGCGTAGAGCTCGGCGATGCCGGGCGCGGCGTTCTGCAGGTGGTCGAGCAGCGCGTCGCCGTCGGCCGACACCTCGCCCAGGCGGCCGTCGAAGCGCTTGGCGATGAAGCCGGCCGCGCGCGAGGCGATGTTGATGTACTTGCCCACCAGGTCGCTGTTGACGCGCAGCATGAAGTCCTCGGGGTTGAAGTCGAGGTCTTCGTTGCGGCTGCTGAGCTTGGCGGCCAGGTAGTAGCGCAGCCACTCGGGGTTCATGCCCAGCTGCAGGTACTTCAGCGGGTCCAGGCCGGTGCCCCGGCTCTTGCTCATCTTCTCGCCGTTGTTGATGGTGAGGAAGCCATGCACGAACACCGCGTTGGGCACCTTGCGGCCGCTGAACTTCAGCATCGCGGGCCAGAACAGGGTGTGGAAGGTGATGATGTCCTTGCCGATGAAGTGGTACTGCTCGGTGCTCGGGTCGGCCATGAAGGCGTCGAAGTCGCGGCCGGTCTTGTCGAACAGGTTCTTCAGCGAGGCCAGGTAGCCCACCGGTGCGTCCAGCCAGACGTAGAAGTACTTGCCCGGCGCGTCCGGGATCTCGATGCCGAAGTAGGGCGCGTCGCGGCTGATGTCCCAGTCGCCCATCTTGGGCTTGCCGTCCTCGCCGGGTTCGATCCAC
>Ga0247823_10003516_pt1 | contig 12669 bp, 16 predicted proteins | sample 13C_PalmiticAcid_2_FD_192426 | JGI IMG/M metagenome (GOLD analysis project Ga0247823, IMG submission 192426) | Soil microbial communities from agricultural site in Penn Yan, New York, United States - 13C_PalmiticAcid_Day30 | ecosystem: Environmental > Terrestrial > Soil > Agricultural land...
ACATGTAGCCACAGCATCCAACAGAACGAGGCGTATAGGCTGCCATAATCCAATAGGAGGTGACCTATGGCGAACCAAAACATTCGCGTGAACATCATTAGTAAGAATGAAATCGTCCGCGAAGGTCTGAGGCGAATTCTTGTCGATCAGGATTTTTGCGTGGATTGCGCCGTATATTGCATCGATGACCTCGATGCGGAAAATGGCGCAGCCGTCGTTATTGTCGATGCCGACGACATCGACGAAGGGCTCCGCATATGCGCAGATATCCGGGGGCGTTGGGCGGAACCGCGCATCGCGATCATGACCGACGGATACAGCATAGAGGACGTTTCACGCGCCTTCGCGACAGGATTTGTCGACGGATATCTTGTTAAAGAGATTTCCTGCGACCGGCTTGCGGGCGCTCTGCGTCTCACTGCACTCGGCGAGAAAGTTCTCCCCTCGCAAATCGCCGCTTCGCTCGCGCGCGTACCGGTAAACACACGCTGCTGGGACAGCGCTACGAATGGCTCCAACCTTACCACACGCGAGGTCGACATTCTGCGATGCCTTGTCGAGGGCGAGGCGAACAAAGTCATTTCGCGTCGCCTGAGCATCGCCGATGCGACGGTGAAGGTCCACATCAAGGCGATCTTGCGAAAGCTGCGTGTTCGCAACCGCACCCAGGCCGCGATCTGGGCGATCGGCCGTGGTCTAACCGGTGAAGCGCCGCCGCAGCCAATATCATTCCCCGTTAGACAGTTACCGCAGCGCCTTGTCGGCGACGCCTCCGGGCAAGCCGAGCCGGCAATGCAACTCGCCATGTAAGATTTAGGCGCTGTGACTTCACATGCCCAAGATCTGAAGCGATGAATCACGATCATTTCAATGGACGTATCTACCGGCGCAGCCAGGTGCTCAAAATCAGGCATCCGAACGGGGTTGTTCCAACTTCCAAAGTGACCGCGCCGCTTCGGGTTGATCCCAGGAACAACCGACAAGCTTCGCTTGAGAGACGTCAAGCTTCGGAACATTTCAGGGGCTGAAGATCAGCACCAGAAAGACGAAAAACAGCGAGAGATGCACCGCGCCCTCGAGCATCGTCGTTCGCGTCCCGGAAAATGTCAGCGTATTGAGGATGAGCGTCACGGTGAGCAGGACCATGTTCGCGGGCGACACGCCGAGGATGACGGGCTGGCCGGTGGCCAAACCGATGAAGAGAACCACGGGCACGGTCAAACCGAGCGTCGAGGTGGCAGCGCCCAGGCACAGGTTGATCGCGCGCGTCAGCTGGTTGGCCGCAACCGCCTTCAATGCCGAGATGCCCTCGGGTGTGAATACGATCAGGGCAATCAGAATGCCGCCCAAAGCGGGCGGCGCGCCGAGAACGGCGATGCCATGATCGAGCAGCTTGGCGAGATGCTTGGAAAGCAGCACGATCGGCAGGATGTTGATGACCAGCAATGCGATGCGCATCCTGGTCGTACCCGGAGCACGTTCCTCACGCGGCAGCGGTCTTGCCACCGCATCTTGCGCGTTTCCGCTGGCCGGCAGGAAGAACCCGCGGTGCCTGCCCGTCTGGAGCCAGAGGAAGCTGCCATAAAGTGCGATTGTAAAGGCGGAGAAACTCAGGGCCTGGGGCAGCGAGAGCGCTCCCACCGAACTTGATATCGTGAAGTTGGGCAGCACCAGCGCGATGACGCTGAGCGGAATGATGACCGCGAGATAGGCGCTCGCGCCCTGCAGATTGTAAGATTGCTGGTGGAAGCGGAGTCCTCCGACCAACAGGCAAAGACCGACCACGCCATTGAGGACGATCATCAGGACGGCAAACATCGTATCGCGGCCGAGGGTCGGCACATGCTGCGCGCTCAGCATCACCGCCGCGATCAGCGCAACTTCGATGATGACGATGGAGAGGGTGAGGACCAGCGTTCCAAACGGTTCGCCGAGCCGCTCGGCCACTTCCTCAGCTTCGTGTACGACCCCGAATGCCGCCCACAGGATCACACCCAGAAGCCAGCCGAACAGCAGGGCCGTGATTGCGGGATGCACACCGACCAGTCGCACGAGGTCGCCAGCGTACATGACTGCGACCGTCGCCCAGGCAACCGTCAACCGAACGAACGAGGATTTCATGACCTTCTCAACGAGTTCCGTATTTGAGGGTTGCCAGCGGGTACTACGGGATACTGGATCAGTCGGGTGGCACATGTTCGCGTTCTGCCGCACGGCGCGCAAGCGCCTCACGCCGGCGATGCCGGGCATAGCTGCGGGCGTGCGTGTGATAGTAAAGATAGCCGATGACCGCTGCGACGAAGATCGCAATCAGGAGCATCAGCAGATACGCGGTGATCAATCTTGGTTCCATGACGAACCTCCTCCGGCCGCGGAGTGCGGCATGATTTTCGGGCAGGAATGCCCGGCGGCAACCTCACTCAGGCGACTGCAGCCGATTGGTTGCCGCTGTTGTCGCCAGCAGCTGTGACCTTCACGTCCACCGACATCGCCGTGAAATTTTCGGGGGCGCCAACGAAGCTGCCTGCTATTGGTGGAATCTGAGCGATATTGCGCCCTACTGCGATAGGTATCAGGTGCGCTTCGCCCATTCGTCCGTTGGTGGAATCGAAGGCGATCCAGCCGGCGCCGGGCAGATAGACTTCAGCCCATGCGTGGGTGGTGTCATGCTGGGTAGGTTCGGGATTGTCTAATCCTGGTACGAACGGATTGTGAAGATAGCCGGAAACGGCACGGGCACCCAAGCCGAGCTGTCGTACCGCTTCGATGAACATCGTCGCCAGGTCACGGCACGAACCACTCTGCCGATGCATCGTTTCGAGCGGGGTCTGCGTGCCTTCTTCCTCGCGCTCGACATAGGCGATGCCATAACGCGCCGCGGCATTCAGATCCTGCAGCAGCGCAAGCGTGTCGGTGCCGTCGCACGCCACGATGCCGCGCGCCCAGGCGCTGAGCTTTCCCTCCGGGTCGGTATGTTCCGGATATCGAAGGGCGCCAAGATCCGTCTGCTCGTCATCGGAATAGGTGAAGGGGTATTGGTGCGCATGCGGTGCGATGCTGAACACGGGCCATGCTGCCGCATCCTGCTCGACCACGATATCGCTCGTGATCGTCAGCGTGCGCACCGCCCCGGCGAATGCGGCCGTGGCAATCAGATTGCCGAACACATCCTGAGTCCATTCAATCGATGCCGCAGGATTGCAGTCCAGCGACGCGGCTTGCAGTTTAAGGCTGGGGTTGCCGCGCGGGACGAGCATCATCCGATGCGGCAGCAGCGTCACATCCTGCGCGTAGCGATAGGTCGTAGAATGACGGATCGTAAGCAACATTTCACTGCCTCCCATTGTCGCAGAACGATCAAAGCGCCGGGTATCCCCCTCGCACGGCCCCGGCGACGCTGCGGGAACTTGCCCGCATGCGGTTCGTCAGACGCGCGCGCTTGAGCCGCGCGACCTGCGCTCTGAGCGAAACTAGAGCAGCAATTTGCCTTCTGTTCCGGCCCTTTGGCATCAGCCCAATGCGCGCTTGGCCTCAGGCGTGGCCGCGGACCTTTGCTGAGCTGGCGCCGTCGCGAAGCGCCGCGACAGCGTCTACGCATGCTTGCTCGGTGACATAGCCTCCGCCGCTGGCGATCGGTTTGCCGTCGGACGCACAGAATCGCCAGCGCCAGTCACCGCCTGAAAATAGAATGGCGGTGAGGTTCACGCGCTCGGCACGATAAATCTCGAAATAGGCCTCTTTGGCCAATCCGCGGCAGGGCTGCGTGGCGACCGGATCCGCGAACGCCGTGAGCGCACTGGCGATGTCTTCCGGCACCACGGTTGCGCTGCACCGCGCTTCATCGAACCCATGATATGCAATGCTGCTCGTCACATGATTTCTCCCGTCAGCAAGCGGGAGCAAATCAGCTTCTCTCGGGCATCGCGCGCTTGCGAAGCGGGTGGAGCGACGATCGGTCGAGCATAGGCGCATTCGCCGCGATTGACCATCCCATGCTATAGGCGGTCGCGGCAGAAGCCGTTCGGGAGCATGGCGATGACGATCCGTACGACCCGCACCACGATCACCTTTGCATCGCCCTTTCGGCTGAAGGGCGTTGGGGAGATGCTTCCAGCTGGTGACTATCAGGTCGAGACCGACGAGGAGGTTCTGGAAGGGCTTGATCGCAATGCATTTCGTCGCATAGCGACCCTGTTGTTCGTTCCAACGGCATCCGGCATGCGGATGTGCACGGTGGACGGTGACGAGCTGGATGCGGCGGTCGCAGCCGACGCGCGATAGCAAGCGGCACTTGCGGGCGCCTGCTGCAACGCCCACATTCGAAATACTGGCGCGCCGTTTCCGGCATGCTCATTCGCATAGGCGGCGCTGGCTTCCGATTGTGAAAGCGACGTATTCGTCGCGGCCCAGCGATCCGAACGGCGCATCTCATGGCAGCAAGAGACATCAGGTTCGCGCGTGACGCGCGCGAACGCATCATGCGCGGCGTCGACAGGCTCGCCGACGCGGTGCGGGTGACGTTGGGACCGAAGGGCCGCAACGTATTGATCGATCGCGGTTATGGCGCGCCGCACATCACCAAGGATGGCGTCACCGTCGCCAAAGAGATGCAGTTCAGCGACAGGTTCGAGAATCTGGGCGCGCAACTTCTGCTCGCGGTGGCATCGCGAACCCAGGACCATGCCGGCGACGGCACTACCACGGCGACTGTGCTCGCACAGGCGATCGCGCGTGAGGGCATGAAATCGGTGGCCGCCGGCGCGAGTCCGATCGACCTCAAGCGTGGCATCGACCTCGGAGTCGCGCGCGTACTAGCGGAACTGACGGCGCAGTCACGGGCAGTGTCCGGGACCGACGAGATTGCGCAGGTGGGCATCGTCTCCGCCAATGGCGATGTCGAGATTGGCCGGATGATTGCCGCCGCGATGGACAAGGTCGGCAAGGAGGGCATCATCTCGATCGAGGACGCCCGCGGCACCGAGTTCGAACTTGAGATCGTCGAGGGCATGCAGTTCGATCAGGGATACCTCAGCCCATATTTCGTCACCGATGCGCAGAAGATGATGGTCGCACTCGATGCCCCATATATCCTGCTCCACGAAAACAAGCTGTCCAACCTCCCGCCGTTGTTGCCCATGCTCGAAGCCGTCGCCGAGTCGGGCCGGCCATTGCTGATCATCGCCGAGGACATCGATGGCGAGGCGCTGGCCACCCTCGTCGTCAACAAGCTGCGCGGCGGGCTCAATGTGGCGGCGGTCAAGGCACCCGGCTTCGGCGACCGCCGCAAGGCGATGCTCGAGGACATCGCCATCCTGACCGGCGGAATCGTCTTATCCCCCGATCTCGGCACTAAATTGGAGGATATCGCGCTCGAAGAGCTCGGCACTGCCCGGCGCGTGACGATCGATCGCAACGACACGACGATCATTGACGGCGCCGGCGATGCCGCAGCGATCGCCAGCCGGGTCGGTGCAATCAAGCAGCAGATCGAACTGAGTTCGAGCGAATATGATCAGGAAAAGCTGCAGGAGCGGCTGTCCAAGCTTTCCGGCGGCGTTGCGATCATCCGGGTCGGCGCCTCGACCGAGGTCGAGATGCGCGAACGCAAGGACCGGATCGATGATGCGCTGCACGCAACGCGCGCGGCGGTCGAGGAAGGTATCGTCTCCGGCGGCGGCACCGCATTGCTCTATGCATCTCACGCGCTCGATGGGTTGCTCGGTGTCAATGATGACCAGACCCGCGGACTCGATATCGTCCGCAAGGCCTTGTCCGCCCCTCTCCGCCAGATCGTCGAAAATGCCGGCCATGATGGCGGCGTCGTCGCCGGGCGCCTGCTCGACCGCAACGATCGTGACTTTGGCTTCAATGCCCAGACCGAGATCTATGAGAATCTGATCAAGGCGGGCGTGATCGACCCGACATTGGTCGTCCGGTCTGCGCTTCAGGATGCGGCGTCTGTTGCCGGACTGTTGCTCACCACCGAAGTTGCGATCGTCGAGTTTCAGGAAAACTCGTCGACCCACGCGTCAGGCGGCCGCTACTGATGCGGGCATGCGCGTCGGCTCGCGAAATGCATCCTGCCAAGGCGGGCTGTTCCTGAAATAGCCTAGCGGCGGCGGGCGCCGCGCGGGGTACCGAATCCCGATCCCGGCGTTCGCTCGCGATAGATGATGCGCCCCTTGTCGAGGTCATAGGGTGTCATCTCCACCTGGACGCGATCGCCGACGACCGAACGGATGCGGTTTCGCCGCATCCGGCCCGCCGTATAGGCGATGATCGGATGATCATTCTCCAACAGAACGCGAAAGCGGCCGTCCGGCAGGATCTCGTCGATCATGCCGTCGAAGGTCATCAGTTCTTCCTTCGCCATCCTGCTTCAGACCCCCGGGTCCGCGAGGTCGCGATCCGGGTTTTCGCTGAACATGCGATCCTCCAGCAGTGACGGAGCGTAGAGCGTCTCCTGATCCCTGTGGGCGCGCCGTTGCTCACGGCGTTCGGCGATGATCGCCTCTTTTGCCCATGCGGCGGCCGCAAGCAGCGCCACGCCCTTGACGTTCGAGAGCGCTGCATCGGCGGCAAGGGCGAGTTGACGCGCTTCCTGCGCGCGGCACATGGCCAGGGTCGGATGCATAAAATATCCTTTCAGAGCGCGCGCCAGGGAAGACCCGGCAGCCGGATCATGCCGCGACCGCAATGGACGCAGGAGCTCGCGAAATAGCCGCGATCCCAATGGTTGCGCGCGGGATCCGGAACATGGGTCCCGAACAAGCGATGCAGAAGGTCAGGCACGCGCACCGGCTCGTCCGCGCCGTGCCGCAGCGATTGCGTCCTTCAGGCTGCCATAGCGGAATCCGTTCCAGTGGAAATAATCGACCGGGATACACTCGATACCATAGGCTGCCATCATCGCCGCCCGGTCATCGGCAACAGGCGGAGGAGGCTGGCCGACTACGGGTAGCATGGCACGGCTCCTGCTGGCGCTGTCTTTGCCAAATCAGGCATCGCAACACGGGTCGAAAAGGGCGGAAGCACGGGTCGCTGATGAACACGTGCAGTGGGCGATATTGTTATGTGGGTCAGGGGAGAAAGATGCACGCGCAGCTCCATGAAAGAGCGGGAGCGCATGTATCTCTCAGTCGCATCCGTGCTCAAAAGAAGCGGGGCGATGACAACGATATGGGTACGCGATGCGCGCATTACCAGTGTGCGCCGACCGGGTACTTGCGTCGTGGCATCACGCAAGAAGACAGCGGTTAGGAGACATGATATGATCGATACATCGTGCATCCTTCCCCCGAGCAAGCACGCCTGAGAGTATTCGCTCCCGCTCGCTGGAGCATGACAATGGACATCAACTACATATTACGACGGGAGCAGCAGTCTCTCGCGCGAGCCGAATCTTCGCCATCTCCGGGTGCGCGAGCGGCACATCGTGCGTTCGCGCTGGCTTATGGCAAGCTTCTCGTCGAGAGCAGCTATCCCCACAACCGTTTCCAGACAGATGCCGAAAGATCGCGTCTTAGGGGCGTTCGAAATCGTCTCCGGACTGCACTGGCGATGTGGGAAAATGAAGGCGGGAGTATCCGGGACAGTCTTGATCATGCTTAGCGCTTACCGGCGACGGATTGCCCGTCAGAAGTGACGGCAGGGTTATCCGCTCCTTGCCCGTTTGAGGCGGCGCGCATTTCCTGTCGCCGTGCGATGCAGGGGTGAGAGGGCACCCTTGCCCAGCCGTGCGCTCGCGCTGATCGCGCCCAGGGCATATTCCGCCGTCTGGGATGCGAGAGCCGAAGCCTCATGCACCGTCGGCAATTTGCCTGACATCATCGTCAACCCGACGCGCTGCATCTGGATGGTCCAGGCATGATGCATCGCCAGTGTGTCGCGGGTGACGGCGCGCGCGCTCCGGCTGAAGGCGTCGATCTTCTCGGGCACCATGCGGGCGAACTCGGCGAGATCGGCGTCCAGCGGAGCATTCGCAGCGTCCCGCATCTTGCCGGACCGCACTGCAATCACCGTTTGAGAAGCTTGCAGTGTTTCGAGGCCACGCAGCCAGCTGGACTGCATGTCGAGCCCGGCCGCGAACATGCGCGACCAGGCAGTAAAGGGATCGACCATCTTCTTCTCCAGCTGCGTCACAGATTCAGGCGAGTGTCCGGACCGAGGGCTCGCGGTCATAGAAGCGCTGGCTGGCAGCGCTGACGAATTCGGAATCCAACCCCGTGATGCCCGCGTCGGGGACAACGCCGGCCTTGACGAGCAACGGCTTGGCCGCATCGCTGGCGCCAATCGCCTTGAGATGACCGAAGGCGTTCATGACGAACTCGACCGCGGCCCCCTCCTTCAGCAGCGCCGCACAGCCCGTTTCCGACAAGACGATCGCGACGGCGTCGAAGAGCTGGCTGGGTGAGCCGGCGAGCTGGCCATCGGCCTTCTGCAGCGATCCGTCCGACAGCTTGGCGCCGGCGACCTTCGGCGCGACGATCACCGGCTTGCCCTTGGCCTTCTTGACCGCCGCGACGACGGCTGACAATTCGCCGGCGTCGCTGCCGTCGGCGATCAGGAGACCGACCGACCGGCCCTCGAGCGTCGCCTTCATGTTCTTGTGGATCGACAGCGCGTCGGACGGCGGCATATCGACCGGCGCTTTTGCCGCCTGTGCCTTTGCCGGCAGCGGAATGCCCAGGCCGTCCGAGACGCGCTTGGCGAGATCCTCGTCGACATTACGCAGATTGGCGACCATCCGCCCCGGCACCTGATCGAGCAGACCGACCTTCGAAAGCTCGAAGACGAAGGAGGAGGCGATATGCGCCTGCTCGCTTTCGGTCTGCGAGCGATAGAATAACCGGGCATGGCTGTAGTGATCTGCAAAGGTCCCGGCGCGGACCCGCAGCTTTTCTCCTGCCTCGTCGTCGCCGCTCGGCGCCGTCGAAGTCGCAAAGCCGAGCGTCTGGGATTCGCGCGGCCCGCCTTCCTCGCCATGCGCGGCCAGGCTGTTGGGTTCGTAGTTGGCGCGCCCCGTGGGAACCATCATCTGCATCTGTCCGTCGCGCTGGAAGTTCTGAAACGGACAGCGCGGCGCGTTGACGGGAATCTGATGGAAGTTCGCCGTTCCGAGCCGCGACTTCTGCGTGTCGAGATACGAGAACAGGCGCCCCTGGAGCAACGGATCGTTCGAGAAGTCGATGCCGGGCACGATATTGCCCGGACAGAAGGCGACCTGTTCGGTCTCGGCGAAGAAATTGTCCACGTTGCGGTCGAGCACCAGCCGGCCGATGACGCGCACGGGCACATCCTCTTCCGGGATCAATTTGGTTGCGTCGAGCACGTCATAGGGCTGGGCGTCGGCGAATGCCTTGTCGAAGACCTGAATGCCGAGCTCCCATTCGGGGAAGTTCCCGGTATCGATCGCCTCGAACAGGTCGCGGCGATGATAGTCGTTGTCCGCGGCCTGCAGCTTCAGGGCCTCGTCCCAGATGGTGGATTGCAGACCGAGCTTGGGTTTCCAGTGGAACTTGACGAAATGCGTGTCGCCGGCCTCGTTGACCAGAAGGAAGGTGTGGACGCCGAAACCCTCGATGGTGCGCAGCGAGCGCGGTAGCGTGCGATCCGACATCGCCCACATCAGCATATGGGTCGTTTCCGGCATCAGCGATGCCCAGTCCCAGAAGGTATCATGCGCGCTGCCAGCCTGGGGATAGCCGCGATCGGCCTCCATCTTCACGGCGTGGACGAGGTCGGGGAACTTCATCGCATCCTGGATGAAGAAGACGGGAATGTTGTTGCCGACCAGATCCCAATTGCCCTCGGTGGTGTAGAATTTGACCGCAAAGCCGCGAACATCGCGCGGCGTGTCGACTGAACCGGCACCGCCCGCGACGGTCGAGAAGCGGACGAAAACCTCGGTCCGTTCGCCCTTGCGGAACAGCGCAGCCTTGCTGAGGTCCGAGATGTCGTCGGTCGCCTCGAAATAGCCATGGGCGCCGGTTCCGCGCGCATGGACGATCCGTTCGGGAATGCGCTCGTGATCGAAGTGGAAGATCTTCTCGCGGAGGACGAAATCCTCGAGCAGAGTCGGCCCGCGCGTGCCCGACTTCAGACTGTTCTGATTGTCGGAGACGGCGATACCCTGATTGGTCGTCAGGATCGCGGTCGCCTCTGCGCCAGCCTCTGCAACCTGATGGGTTTCGCCGCCGGACGAATCACTGGCGCGCTTGGATGTCTTGGTCATGGCGAAGCTCCCTCTGGTCGAGAATTCAACCGCCTAAGGACGGCCGTTGAACGGGATCGTCTCAGGCGACGGGTTCGCCGAGCGCTATCTCGACCGGCTTGAGCGTTCGCGCGGTGGGGAGAGGAAGACCGCTCATCTTGAACTGCGCCTTCAGCTCGTCCTTGCGCGCCGCCATCGCCGCGCCGAGCGCTATGAGGTCGACATCGCTCGCGCGTGCCTGTGCGAACATGCCCTCCTTGGGCATCTCCTCCTCATGGACATGGTGCGCGATCTCTTCGGAAAGCACCGTCACCTTGGCCTCGAAAAAGTCATCTCCTGGCTCGCCGGCGATGATCTGGCCGATCAGCAGCTTGGCGCCGTCATGCTCGACATAGGCTTCATCGAGCATGTCCATCTCGATCTTCCCGTTGAGCGCGGGGTAGAAAATCTCCTCCTCGATCATGGTGTGGATGACAAGCTCGGTGCAGATTTCGGTCGCAAGCGACTTCTGCTTCGCTTTGGAGTCGGTCGCGCCGAATCTGTCGAACAGATCCTCGACGGTGCGATGATCCGCCTTGAGGAGCGCGATGGCGTCGGGTGCCTTTTCGGCCATGGGATCGTGCCTTGCTATGGGGAAAGGCAGAAAAGTTCTGCCCATTCCCCCTTCAACGCGCCAGATGCCCGTTCGTCACTGTTGCGGATCATTCTCACAAACCAACCAGCGCCGCATCCAATCCCGTTCATGACGGTTTCAGCTGATGCGAGGAGGCGTTCATGGTCGCTTGTCAGTCCGATTCATTTGCCATCGTCCGCGCGCCGGCCGCGGTGGACTGCCTGATCATCGGCGGGGGGCCTGCCGGCCTTACTGGCGCGATCTACCTCGCGCGCTTTCACCTCAGTGTCGACGTGATTGATGCTGGTGACAGCCGGGCAAGCCTGATCCCGCGTACGCGCAATCATGCGGGATTTCCGGACGGAATTTCGGGAGAAGACTTGCTGGCACGTATGCGCGCAGGCGCAGCGCTATGGCGCCGGCATTCGCGCGGGGCGGGTTGATCGCCTGGCACAGGCGAACGGCTGCTTTATCGCCGCGACCGAAGCGGGCGCGCTCCATGCACAAATGGTGCTGCTGGCTACCGGGGTCGTCAATCGCTGGCCTTCGATGATCAATGACACCGATCATGCCCGCGCGCTTGCGGGCGGTCAGGAAGCGCGAACGCGATCCCTCATCCAGTTCCCTTAGATAAGCTTAGCTAACTTGGCGATCGCTTACATTTGGCTGACGGTGCGCGACTGGCGAAAACGTTCGCTGAGCCTTGTCGCCATCCTTGGACAGCGTGTTCGCGGCCTTGGCACGCTTATCATATTCGTCAGCCATCCTTAGATGCACCAAGGCGGCTACGCTGTCTTCGCACGTGCTGGCGCGTTCCCGTTCAACACGAGCGCGCTCGCGGAGATAGGATGCGTCATCGGTCATCGATGATCTCCATAGCTGTCCCGCTCAGATTGAAGTTAACTCGGTTGGATTATTCACGCAACGTCGCGGGGGTCACGCCCACCACATCACAGCGTCAGCGATAGTTGGTTTGCATCGTCATGCCGCTGTTCGCCGCCGAGGACGCGCGCTAGCGCGGCTTCCCGAGGTACGCGTTCATCGAGTGCGGAGATGCTAACCCTAACCCAGGCCGGGGCAAATAGGATGGTTTCGGCTACTTGATCTGGCGCGACTCGTTTCCGGTGCCAGCTGAACGAACGACGGTTTTTGGGATCTTAGACCCGTCGCCTAAATGACCGCTATGCGGGCGCAAAGCAGTCGACGGGTGTCCGGCGACCTCGGAAGTTGAGAATCGCGTGGGATACGCGCGCCTGAAAGGCCATCCGACGCCGCCGAACGAACCGACCCTATCTCGCGAGTGGCGGCGCAGGCAACCGGCGCTTGCCAGGAGCTGGAATTGGTCGCCGCCTGGCCGCGTCAGCCGGGTCGGGCTGCGGCGCTTCGAGCTGTTGAAGCGCACCTATTATTCTTCGAGCTATGCGATCAACCGCGAGGATCTCGATGCGGTTGCGGCGGCGGTGCGGACGTTGCGCGATCTCGTCGAGCGCCTGTGCCGCGAGCGGCTCGCGAAGCTGCGCAGCGCGGCTGGATTCTGAGGTTCGATCCGCGCGGGCGCGCGGGGGAGTGTGGAGCGCACACTGGCGGCTACTGCGCAGCCGCCAGAGGTCGCGCCTCTGTTTGCCCGCGCCGCACTCTCGCTCCGGCCGGGGGGCGGGGCGGCGGCGGACGCAGAGCTCCGCGCGCACGCCACCCCGCCGGCCGGCCTCCGGCGAGAGTGCGTTTGGGCCGCGCGGCAATTGCTCCGGAATGGATGCGACATCGCTTGCCTTGCTTGCAATGTGCCATTGTTAGCTTAGGCTTTCCGGGCGCTGCGTCGAGCGGCGCCGAGGCGTGAGAACCT
>Ga0247823_10003518_pt1 | contig 12664 bp, 7 predicted proteins | sample 13C_PalmiticAcid_2_FD_192426 | JGI IMG/M metagenome (GOLD analysis project Ga0247823, IMG submission 192426) | Soil microbial communities from agricultural site in Penn Yan, New York, United States - 13C_PalmiticAcid_Day30 | ecosystem: Environmental > Terrestrial > Soil > Agricultural land...
AATCTCGAGCGGCACGGCTATGCCGGCGACATCCATCTGATCAATCCCAAGCGGGACGAGATTGACGGGCGTAAATGCCTGAACGCGACCGATCAGCTTCCGCACGGGGTTGATGCCGCGGTGCTGGCGATCCCCGGCGCGGCGGTGCTGCCCGCGGTGCAGGCACTCGCCGCGCGCGGCGTCGGCGCGGCGATCATCTTCTCGGCCGGGTTCGCCGAGGGTGGTGAGGAAGGGCTGGCCGCGCAGGCCGAGGTCGCACGCATCGCCGCAGAGTATGGCATGGTCGTGGAAGGCCCGAACTGCCTCGGCATGGTCAATTATGCCGCGGGCGTGCCGCTCACCTTCGTCGAGGCGCCGGTGCTCGACCTTACGGACAAGCCAGCGGTCGGCATCGTCAGCCAGTCGGGCGCGATGGCGGTCGTGCTGGGCACCACGCTGATGGCCAAGGGGCTTGGCATCACGGTCTCGGTATCGACCGGCAATGAAGCGGCTTCGGGCGTCGAGGACTATGTCGAGCATCTGATCGATGACCCGGCGACCCCGGCGATCGCGATGATCGTCGAACAATTCCGCAAGCCCGCGCGGTTCCTCGCGCTGGCGCAAAGGGCGCGCATGGCAGGCAAGCCGATCGTGCTGCTGCACCCCGGCACGTCGAGCGCCGCGCGTGAAAGCGCGGCGACGCATACCGGCGCGATGGCGGGCGACTGGCAGCTGATGAAGGCCAAGGTCGAGCGCGCGGGCGTGGTGCTGGTCGACAGCCTCGAGGCACTGGGCGATGTCATCGAGCTGGCGGTGCGCGCCAAGCCCGTCCGCGCGGGCGGCACCGCGGTCCTTACCGAATCGGGCGCGTTCAAGGCCCTGACCCTTGATCTCGCCGAAGCGATCGGCCTCGAACTTCCCGCGATGGCCGGGGAGACGGCGGATGCCATGCGGGCCTCGATTCCCGATTTCATCCCCGTCTCCAACCCGATGGACCTGACGGCGCAGGCGCTGGTCGATCCGGACCTGTACCGCCGCACGCTGATCCCGCTGCTCGCCGACGACAATTTCGCGGCGTTGGTGTTCGGCATCATCCAAACCGACGCCGAAACCTCTGCGCGCAAATTCCCGGCGATCATCGACGCGGTGAAGGCACTCGATCCGCAAAAGCCGGTGATCTTCGCCGGGATCGACGACGGTGCCGAGGTACCGGCCGACTATATCGAGGGGCTGCGCGCGATCGGCGTCCCCTATTTCCCCTCGCCCGACCGCGCTTTCCGCGCGCTGCGGCATTTGAACAGGCTTGCGGAGCGCGGCTTCGACCGTACCGATGCCGCGCCGGTGGCCCTCGACCTGCCTTCGGGCGTCATTCCCGAATATTGCGCCAAGGAGCTGCTCGGCCCGGCCGGCATCCCCTTCCCCGCCGGCGGCTTCGCGGCGAGCGCCGAGGCGGCCCGGGCGATCGCCGCGCGCGTCGGCTACCCGGTAGCGATCAAGGCGCAGTCCGCCGATCTCAGCCATAAGAGCGATGCGGGCGGCGTGATCCTGAACATCGCCGACGATGCCGCGCTCGATGCGGCATGGGAACGGCTCTACGGCAACGTGGCCGCCTATGACGCGAGCATCGCGCTCGACGGCGCGCAGGTCGAGGCGATGGGCAAGCGCGGTGTCGAGTTGATCGTCGGCGCGCGCAACGATCCCGATTGGGGTCCGGTGATACTTGCCGGGTTCGGCGGCGTCACCGCCGAACTGCTCCACGACGTCCGCCTGCTTCCGGTCGATCTCACCCACGACGCGATCGTCGCGGAGCTGCGCGCACTCAAGCAGGGGGCGCTGCTCGACGGTTATCGCGGCTCGCCGGCGCTGGATGTCGATGCGGTGGCAAGGCTGATCGCGGGACTTGGCCGGGTGCTCGCGGGTACGCCGTCGATCCGTGAGATCGACCTTAACCCGGTGGTGGTCTATCCCGAGGGCGAAGGCGTGGTGGCGCTCGATGCGCTGATCCTCGCGCAATAGGAGGGCCGGACATGGACGTGGCCAAGCTGAACGCGATCGACATCCACGTCCATGCCGAAGTGTCGTGCCACGACCCCGAAGACCCGATCTTCGCCGGGTTCGCCGACGCCGCGACGGCCTATTTCAAGGCCGACCGCAAGCGCCCGACCATCCCAGAGACGATCGCGCATTACCGCGCCGCAAATATCGGCTTCGTCATGTTCACCGTGGACATGGAAGCCGGCACCGGCATCAAGCGCATCTGCAACGAGGAGATCGCTGAGGCCGCGGCCGCCAACAGCGACATCATGATCGCCTTCGCCTCGATCGACCCGCACAAGGGCAAGCGCGGCGCGATCGAGGCGCGCGACCTGATCGAGAAGCACGGCGTCAAAGGCTTCAAGTTCCACCCGCCGCTGCAGAATTTCGACCCCGCCGACCCGATCGCCTGGCCGCTCTACGAGGTGATCGATCATTACGGCTTGCCCGCGATCTTCCACACCGGCCATTCCGGCATGGGCACGGGTATGCCGGGCGGCGGCGGCATCCGTCTGAAATATGGTCAGCCGATCCTGGTCGATGAGGTCGCGGTGCGCTTCCCCGACATCAAGATCATCCTCGCCCATCCCGGCTGGCCATGGACGGACGAGAGCCTGTCGATGGCGCTGCACAAGCCCAACGTCTTCATCGACCTGTCCGGCTGGTCGCCCAAATATTTCCCACCGCAGATCGTTAAATATGCGAACGGCCAGCTCGGCCACAAATTTCTGTTCGGATCCGATTTTCCGCTGATTCCGCCCGCGCGGTGGATCTCCGCCTATGACGAAGCCGGGTTCAGGCCCGAGCTGCGCGAGCGGATCCTAAAGGGCAATGCGGCGGGGTTGCTGGGCCTTTAGGCCAACGTCGTATCGCGCCGTTCGATACGGCCGAGCAGGTCGAGCAACATCGCCTTCTCCGCCTCGCTGAAACCGGCGAGCATGCGCTTCTCATGCGCTTCGATCCGTGCGAGGCAATCGGCGAGCATCGCCCGCCCCGCATCGTTGATGTTGAGCGAGAAGGCGCGGCGATCACCCGGGTCGACCTCTCGCACCAGCAAACCGGCATCGACCAGCTCGTTGATCAGCGAGACCATGTTGGCGCGCTTGATCCCCAGAACTCGGCCGACCGCGCCCTGATTGATCCCCGGACTGCCCGACACGACGCTGAGGATGCCGACCAGCACCTGGCGCATGCCGGTCCCCTCCATCGCGACGGCGAAATCGCCCGCGAACGCCCCGAAGGCGCGGCGAAGATGGTATCCGACGAGCGGACCCAGCGCGCCCACATTGTTCTGATCCGCTGACATAGAGGTCAGCGAAAGACACGTTTTCAGGGGTTTCGTCAATCCGCGCATCGATCTGACGGCATACCGTTGACGAAATAGATTGTTTGTGTTCATATCAATTCGAGTCGCGGAACAGCGGCCGGACATGGAGAGGAGCAAGGCATGCGTAAGACGACGCAGCTTCTGGTAAGCGTTGGCGTGTTCGCACTGGCGGTCACGGGGCAGGCTTATGCCCAGACGGCGGCACCCGCCACGCAGACAGAGGAACCCGAGGCCACCGACGAAGTGGTCGTCACCGGCACCAGCATCCGCGGAGTCGCGGCGCCGGCATCGCAGGCGGTGCAGTTCGACCGCGAAGATCTGATCAAGAGCGGCGCCGCGACCTCGACCGACATCGCGCGCAGCCTCCCTCAAGTCGTCAATATCGGCGCCGACGAGAGCCGCCGCGGGGGCGCGCAGGACGCCGCGGCCAACCGCACGCGCACGGCGGGCATCAACCTGCGCGGCCTCTCCAGCGAAGCGACGCTGCTGCTGCTCAACGGCCGCCGGCTCGCGCCCAACGGCACGATCAAGGCGCTTGCCGATCCGAGCATGATCCCGGCGATCGCGCTCGAGCGGCTCGAAATCGTTCCCGACGGCGCATCGGCCATCTACGGCGCGGATGCAGTCGCGGGCGTGGTCAACATGATCACCCGCCGCCCCTTCGACGGCGCCGAAGTGCAGCTACGCTATGGCGGCGCCGACGGCCTCGACCAGATGCAGGGCTCCGCGCTGCTCAGCCGTAGCTGGAACGGTGGCGGATTCCTCGCCGCCTACGACTACTACTACCGCAGCAATCTACGGGCGGCTGATCGCGATTTCACGTCGGCGGACCTGCGCAGCATCGGCGGAACCGATCAGCGCTCGACCCAGGCGGCGCCCGGAAACATCCTCATCGGCAGCACCCGTTACCCGCTGCCGAACGGCAACGGCCAGGGGCTTACCCCCGGTCAATTGACGGCGGGCACGCCCAACTATTTCGATCAGGGCACTTGGGGCGATCTGCTGCCCGAACAACAGCGCCATTCGGTATTCCTGACCGCGTTTCAGGAGATCACCGACCGGCTGACCATCACCTATGAAGGGTTCTACAGCGAACGAAAATTCCACGAGCAGGTGCAGCCGCCCGGCTCCAACCTGACCGTGCCGCGCAGCAACCCGTTCTTCGTCCATCCGACCAACCCGGCGGCGGCGAGCGTGACGGTCGAGTACCGCTTCCTCGATGCACAGAACGACGCGACCTGGCAGGGTCACGACATCGGCTGGCAGAATTCGCTGGGCCTGCGCTACGATCTGGGCGGCGCGTGGCAGCTCAGCGCCTATGCCGCGCTGAGCAAAAACCGCGGCCGCGCGCGCACCGACGATCTGCTCAACACCACCTTCCTGCCGCTTGCACTGGCGGACAGCAACCCGGCTACCGCGTTCAATCCGTTCGGCAACGGCGCGCTGGCGAACAACAACCCTGAGACGCTGCGTAAGATCGCGGGCCTGCGCGACAGCTTCACCGTCAACAAGGGGCGCGATTTCGTGCTCAAAGTCGATGGTCCGCTGTTCGCGATCGGCGGCGGCGACGTGCGCATGGCCGCGGGCGCCGAATATCACGAGAACGACCTTGAATACACGATCCTGTCGTCGCTCAAGAACGTCGCTAACGATCTGATCCTCGACCGGTACCGCACCAAGTCGCGCAACAACAAGGCGGTGTTCGGTGAACTCAACGTGCCGCTGTTCGGCGCCGCCAACGCGACCGGCGGCTTTCAAGAGCTGACCGTCCAGCTGGCCGCGCGGTACGAGGAATATTCGGACTTCGGCGACACGTTCAATCCCAAGATCGGTGTCACCTGGACCCCGATCGACGGACTGCGGCTGCGCGGCAGCTGGGGCACGTCGTTCCGCGCGCCCTCGCTGATCGACAGCTCTGACGCGATCTTCAACATCTTCATCCAGAACCTCGTGGATGGCGGCGTGACCAAGCGCGGCATCTTCATGAACGGTGGCCGCAATGATCTCGCGCCCGAGGAAGCGACGACCTGGTCGGTCGGCGCCGACTTCAAGCCGAGCTTCATCCCCGGCTTCAGTGCCGCAATCACCTACTACAACATCAAATACAGCAACCTGATCGAGGCGCTGGGCGCCGCGACGATCCTCGGTAACAACGCCCTCTATGGCGGCTATGTCGTCCGTAACCCGACGATCGCTCAGGTCGATGCGCTACTGAACCACCCCAATCTGGAAAGCGTGCGCGAACCTTCGGCAAATATGCTGCTGATCGTCGACGGGCGCCGCGACAATATCGGCGAGCTGCATCAGGACGGCATCGACGTGCAGATCGATCAGCGGATCGATACCGGCATCGGTACGTTCAACGCCGGCTTCTACCTGACGCAGATCCTGAACGCGAAGCGCTCTACCGCGCCGGGCGTGCCGTTCGTCAACGCGCTCAACCTGATCAACTTCCCGGTCGACACCCGCATCCGCGGCAATATCGGCTGGGGCAACAGCCGCTGGTCGATCAACACCTATTGGAACCATGTCGGCGACTACACCAACAACCTGAACGCGACCCCGCAGCGGGTGAAGGCGTACAACACCTTCGATGCGTCGATCAGCTACAAGTTCCCGGACGAAGGCAAGTTCAACGGCCTGCGCCTGACGCTGAGCGCCCAGAACGTGTTCGACCGCGACCCGCCCGACGTGATCAACGGCACCGCGGCGTGGGACAGCCAGAACGCTTCCCCTATCGGCCGCTTCATCGCACTGGACATCCGCAAGTCGTTCTGAGGCGGCGGACATGATCCGGACAGCCGCCGCCCTGATCCTGACCGCATCGGCAACCGGTGTCGCGCTGCTTCCTCCCGGAAGCGCGGTACCGGCCCTGCGCGAGGCGGAGTTGTGCGGGACCAAGATCACACTGCCCGCGGACACGCGAGTGACGCGGGCGACGCGCATCGCTGCGGATGCAGCGGTGGCGGGCCTGCCCGGCTATCGCCCGTCCCGCACCTTCTGCCGTGTGGAGGGTGTGATCGAGACCGAGATCGGGTTCGAACTGTGGCTGCCCGAGGGGCCGGCGTGGAACCGCCGGTTCCTTGGCGCGGGCGTCGGAGGACAGGCGGGCAGCATCGCGGTGCGCGATCTCGCCCGCGGGGTCGAGCGTGGTTACGCTGCGGCGAGCACCGATACCGGGCACAAGGCGGCGGACGAGAACTGGCTGCTCGGCCCACGCGAGCGCGCGGTCAACTATGCCGAGCGCGGCAACCATCTGCTCGCGATCAGGGCCAAGGCGATCACCACGGCCTATTATGGCGCCAGGCCGCGCAAGGCGATCTTCATCGGCTGTTCGGGCGGCGGGCGACAGGCGATGACTCAGCTGCAGCGCTTCCCGCGGGACTATGACGGCATTATCGCCGGCGCGCCGGGGGTGAACACCCCCGCGATGAGCGCTCGGCGGTTGTGGGAGATGATCCAGCATGACCGCCACAAGGGCCTGCTCGACGCCGCGGGCTGGAAGCGCATCGCCGACGCGGCGGTGGCGAAATGCGACCCTGAGGATGGCCTCACGGACGGACTGATCGAGGACCCGCGCCAGTGCCGCTTCACACCGGCGGAGATGCCTGACCTGTCGCCCGCGCAAGTGACGCTCGCGACGCGGCTATACGCGCCGTTGCACGACGAGAACGGTAAGCGGATCGATCCCGGCATCCTGCCCGGAACGCCGATCTCGCCCGTGGCAGTACCCGAGCCTTTCACGCCGGGGCCGAAATATCTCGCCACCGTATTGTTCGGGCAGGGCATCTATCGCGACGCCAATTGGGAACCGCGCAACTTCGTCATCGCGCGCGACCTGCCCGCGATTGACAAGGTGATGAACCTCCACGCCGACGATCCGCGGATCGATCCGTTCGTGAAGCGCGGTGGCAAGCTGATCCTCTACCACGGCTGGGCCGACGCGCTCGTCGCGGCAGTGCCGACGATCGATTATTATCAGACACTGGAGCAGCGCTTCGGCAGAGCCGGTGTGCGCGGCTTCGCGCGGCTGTTCCTGATGCCGGGCATGGACCATTGCCGCGGCGGCGGCGTGCCCGACCGGTTTGGCGGTGCAGGCGGACTCGACGGCGAAGGCATATCGCGGGCAGCGGGCGACGATCTGCTCACCGCGATGGAACAATGGCTCGACGGCGGACCGCCCCCCGCGCAGGTCCGCACCGCGCAGTTCAAGGACGGCAAGCCCGTCCGCACCCGTCCCGCCTGCGCATTCCCCTCACGCGTCCGCTACGTCGGCGGGCCGGTCGAGCACGCCGAATCCTACACCTGTGCATCCGGAGGCCGGAAATGATCGCGCGCCTGACCATGCCCCTTGCCGCGATGCTGCTGGCATCGACATCGCCCGTTCCCGCCGACCCATCCGATGCGATCTGTGCGGGTGTTGCCGGGCTGAACATTCCCGATGTGACGATCGACGCGGCAACCCCGACCGCGAAGGGCGCCGCATGGGCTGCCGGGATAACGGCCGGACGCGGCCAGCCGACCCCGACCACCCGCCCCTTTTGCCGTGTGCAGGGCCGGATCGAGGGTACGATCGCGTTCGAACTGTGGCTCCCGGCCAAGGCCGAATGGAACGGCAAATTCCTGGGCGCGGGTGTCGGCGGCGCGGCGGGAACGTTCAACTTTCAGGATCTGCCGCGCGGGGTCAGCCGAGGCTATGCCGCTGCGACCACCGATACCGGACACAAGATGAGCGATCCGGTTTGGATGCTCCAGCCCGAGGCACGCGACAATTACACGCATCGCGCCAATCACTTGCTCGCGGTGAAGAGCAAGGCGATCGCCACCGCTATCTATGGCAGCGGGCCGCGCTACAGCTATTTCATCGGCTGCTCGGGTGGCGGGCGGCAGGGCCTGAAACAGTTGCAGCGTTTCCCCGCCGACTATGACGGCATCGTGACCGGCGCCAATGGCCCGCGCACACCCGAGATGACGGTACGGCGAATGTGGGAGCTGCTCCAGCGGGACGCCAACCCGACAGTGATGTCGCCCGCCGACTGGCAACTGATCGCCGACAAGGGCACCGAGGCATGCGATGCCTCGGATGGCGTGAAGGACGGGCTGGTCGAGGATCCGCGCGCCTGCTCGTTCAAGATCGCGTCATTGCAATGTAAACCGGGACAGATGGGCGGATGCCTGAGCGCGACGCAGGTCAGCTTTGCCGAGCGCTTCTATGCGCCGCTGCGTGACGGTTCCGGCCGCGCGCTCGACAGCGGGCTGCTGCCCGGCGTGCTGGTCGACAGCGGCCGTTCGCAACTGGCGATCGGCACCTTCGGCCAGGCGATCCGCGGCCTGAGGGAATGGGACGGCAAGGACTTCGACGCCGCGAAAGATCTGGCGGCGATCGACCGGGTGATGCCGCAACTGCGCGCAGACGATCCCGACGTCGCGGTCTTCAAGGCGCGCGGCGGCAAGCTGATCCAGTATACCGGCTGGCTCGACGGCGCGGTCGCGACGCGGATGATGATTGAATATCAGGAAGCACTGACGAAGCGGATGGGCGGTCCCGCAGCGACCGCCAGCTTCGCGCGCATGTATCTGCTGCCCGGCGTCCACCATTGCCGCGGCGGCCCCGGCCCCGACCTGATCGGCGGATCCGGGGGCGATGCACCCGTTCCCGACGCGCAGCACGACCTGCTCACCGCGCTCGAGCAGTGGGTCGAGCGCGGCCGCGCGCCACAGGCGATGATCGCGTCGAAAGTCGAAGGCGGCGCGGTCACGCGGACCCGGCTGATCTGCCCCTATCCCCAGCGGGCGAAGTACAAGGGCGGTGACCCTGACAAGGCGGCCTCCTTCACCTGTGTCACCCCGGCAAGGAGCCGCACATGATCCGTTTGACCCTTGCCGTCTCGCTATTCGCGCTCGCCGTCCCGGCACTTGCGGATTCGGTGAAACGCGCGCCCGAGCCGACGGTGGCGTCGCAGATCTGGCTCGATCCGGGGCTACCCGGCACCGCCGAAGCAGCCGCCCTGGAGAAGGCTGGCTATGTCCGTGAGGAGTGGTTCCAGGCCGGCACCGCAAATGTCTATACATATGACGCAGCGGGCAAGGTTCGGGTCGAACGCCGCGACGTTCCTTACACCACGCGCGTGCTGGTGATCCGACCGCGCGATCCCGCGAAATTCAGCGGCACGGTTCAGCTCAACCCGTTCCATCCGGTCATGGGCAACAACAATTGGAGCACGATCGCCGCCTATGCGCTCGAGAAGGGTGACGCGTTCGTTGGCGTGCTGATCGGCGCGGACGACAATACCCGCCGCGCGACACCGGGCCCCGTGCCGGTGATGGCCACGAAAACGCCCGGCTGGTTCAATCCCGATCGGTACGCGGCCCTGAACTGGCCGGCGGACGAAGACGGCATTCGCTGGGACGTCTATGCCGACACGGCGCGGCTGATCCGGTCGACGCGCGGGCCACTGGCAGGCCTGAAGGTCAGCCGGGTCTATTCGTTCGGATGGTCGTTCACCGGCAGCTTCCAGCGTACCTATATCAACTCGGGCTTCCATGCGGCGAACCGGCTGCCCGACGGTAAGCCGCTAATCGACGGCTACATCCTCGGCATCTCCTCGTTCAGTTTCCGCTCCGGATATGTGCCGATCAATTCGCGCTCGACCAACCTGCCCGAAGACGATCCGCGCCGCGCCAACGTCGCGATCGACGTGCCGGTGATCGAGCTGCAGGCCGAGAATGAAGCGATCACCAACCGCGAGCCGCAGACCGCCGACAGGGACAATGGTCCGGGCGCGCACCGGCTGTACGAAGTCCCGGGGCTGACCCATGGCTCCGGGCGACGGCGCTCGACGATCGGGGAGACCCAGATCGCCGCGCGGCTCGGCAAGCCACAGGAAGCGCGTGCCGACGCCTGCCCCTTTGCTCAGACCGATGTGGACATGGCCGCCTTCGCTCAGGCGGCACACGAAAATCTGGATCGCTGGTCGCGGCACGGCATCGCGGCGCCGCGTGTCGCGCAACGATTACAGCATGAAGGTCTTGTCCAGCGCCGTGACGCCAACGGCAACGCACTGGGCGGGGTTCGTCCGGCGCAACTCGACGTGCCGCTCGCCAGCTACGGCCCGGCGCCGGAAGGCAGTGGTTGCGACACCGCGCGGCAGGGAATCGGGAGTCCGTCGATTCCGATGCGCCGCGTGCCGCTGTCGAAGGAGCGGCTCGCCGCGCTCTACCCGGGCGGCAAGAGCGAATATCTGATCAGATTCGATACCGCGATCGACCGGCTCGTCACCCAGCGCTGGCTGCGTGCACCCGATGCCGCGACCCAGAAATCCGAAGCCCGCAAGTTCGCCGAGGAGGCTTTTCAATGATTCGTGCCGCAACCATCGCTCTGCTGCTTGCCGCCGCCCCCGCCGCCTATGCGCAGGCGCCGTCGAGCTTCGGCCGCTATGCGCCAGCGCTCCAGTACAAGGAAGCGATCGTCACGTCGGAATATGTGACGATGCGCGACGGAGTGAAGATCGCGGTGAGCGTCACTCGTCCGGCGATCGACGGCAAGCCTGCGCCGGGCAAGTTCCCGGTGATCTGGCACGGCTCGCTCGACATCCGCAGCCCATATGGCAAGGGCGGCAAGATCGTCGAGGACGGCACGTTCGGCGCGTTCACCGGCCGCTACGGCATGGGGTCGATCGTCGGCCATGGCTATGTTCTCGTCACCATCGCCCGGCGCGGATCGGGCGCATCGTTCGGCAAGCGGCGCGGCTATCAGGACCGCAACGAGGCGCATGACGCCTATGAGATCAACGAATGGGCCGCGCGCCAGCCCTGGTCGACCGGCAAGACCGCGATCTATGGCTGCTCCAACACCGGTGAAGCGGTGCTGCACGCGATGACCGTGCTGCCGCCGAGTCTGAAAGCGGTGTTCAGCGGGTGCTTCAACTGGAACAAATTCGACGGCTTCACCCGTGGCGGGATGATCGCCAACTGGGGTACCGGCCCGACGCGCACGCTGGAAGAGGACATGAAGTCGACCCCGGTGGACGGCGACGACAACCGCATGCTGCTGCGCAAGGCTGCGGAGGAGCATCAGGGGGCCAGCAACCTGTTCGACCTGATGGTGTCGATGCCCTATCGCGACAGCTTCTCGCCGCTCACCTTCAGCCGTTTCTGGGGCGAAGGCAGCGTCAGCAGCTACAAACCCCAGCTCGATACCTCGAAGGTCGCGACCTATATCATGGGCGGCTGGTACGACGATTTCCGCCAGCAAGGGCTGATCGCACAGGCGAACCTGCCCAACCGCCCCAAAGTGATCATCGGCCCGTGGACCCATTGTTCGACCAAGGGATATGAAGAGCTGGTCGCCAACGAAGTGCTGCGCTTCTTCGACGAGCAATTGAAGGGCATCGATACCGGTAGCAGCGCCGACGCCCCGATCCACTATTTCACCGTGAATGCGCCCGAGGGCAGCGGCTGGCGCTCCGCCGCCAGCTTCCCGCTGCCCGGCACGCAGACGCGGACCTTCCATCTCGGTAGCGACAGCCTGCTCACGGTGAAGCCCGGCAAGACGGCGGCGACAGCCTTCGCCGTGAAGCGCGAAGGGCAATGCCCGGGCAATGCCGGCTCCGCCGCACAGCCCTGCCACATCGCCGGGAACGGCGCGTCGTGGAGCATGCCGATCGCCGCGGAGACCGAAATCACCGGCCATCCGCTCGCCGACCTGTGGGTCGTGTCCGACGCCCCTGACGAGCATGTCTTCGCCTATCTTGAGGACGTCGCGCCCGACGGCACCGTCACCGTCGTCACCGAAGGGAGGCTGAAGGCCAGCATCCGCAAGACCGGAGATGCCCCGTGGAACATGCTCGGCCTGCCCTGGCATCGCGGCTTCGAGGAAGACGCGCAGCCGCTCAAGGCCGGCGAGCCGGCGCGGCTGCAATTCGCGATGCTGCCCGCGTCATGGGTATTTCGGAAAGGCCACCGGCTGCAGATCACCGTCACCGGCTGGGACTGGCGAGAGCGGCAGGCGCTCAAGACCCCGTCGACGATCCGCATCCTCAACGATGCGCAACACCGGTCGACCGTGACGCTTCCCTATGCGCCGGCGACCTACAAGGTCGCTTATGCTCAGCGGTGAAACACGTCGTACATCCGGTCGAGCGCGGCGTCGAAGATCGGACGCTCTTCCGGGCTGAGTTGCGCGAGCACCTCGACCTCGACCTTGGCCATGATCGCGAACAGCTGGTCGAGGAACTTCTTGCCTTCAGGAAGAATGGTCAGGGCATGACGTCGGCGATCTACTTTCGACCGTTCGCGCTGCGCCCCGCCGCGCATCTCAAGATC
>Ga0247823_10003519_pt1 | contig 12661 bp, 9 predicted proteins | sample 13C_PalmiticAcid_2_FD_192426 | JGI IMG/M metagenome (GOLD analysis project Ga0247823, IMG submission 192426) | Soil microbial communities from agricultural site in Penn Yan, New York, United States - 13C_PalmiticAcid_Day30 | ecosystem: Environmental > Terrestrial > Soil > Agricultural land...
TCTTCAGCATGGCCCGATTCGCGGTGGTGAACGTCAGTTATGGCGCCTGATCAGACCAGCGGCGGCGGATAAGCGCGGCCTTCGCGTAACGGACGAAAATAGTCTGCGTCTGCGTAGAAGCCGGCATCCTGTTGCGGATGCCAGCCGGGGATGCCGGCCAGCGGCAATGGCCGCAGTTCCCTCGGATCTTCCAGGACTTCGCCGGTCCGGATCGCCGCCACGACACGCGCCAGGTCCGTTTCCACCGTCGCGTCCCGCGCCACCACCACGCACTTGCCAACCAGTCGACGTCCCGGCAGCAGCGCCTGTTCCAGCAAGGCATGCCCGATCACCGCGACGACGGCGATGTCGCCCCGGCGCCAGCTGTCGGCATGCCCCCGGAACAACCCGGACCAGTCGTGGCGATCCCAGGCATCGAGCAGCGATGCCTCGCGCACCCGCACGATCACGCCGCTTTCATCGAACTGGGTCAGCGCCTGTTGCGCGCGGTTGCGCTGGCCGTCGTCGCGGTCCGCTACATGCAGGCACTGGCGCGCATTGAGCGCTGCCTTGATCGCGGGATGACGCGCCCAGACCAGGGCATTGAACAGATCGTGCCAATTGCCCGGACGCGTGGCGATGCGTCCCTGCGCGACGCGCACCTCGTAATGCAGGCCATCGGCCAGCAGCGCCTCGTCCTGGGCGATGAAATGCCGTCCGGGCAGCGGCAACCGCGTGTTGAGCAGGTCGATGCCGGGCCACTCGGCCGCAAGCAGCAGATCGCGACAAGCCGCCAAATCGTCGAACAGCGGATGCGTGAAGGTGGCGGCCAGCACGTCGCCACGCGCCGGGGCCACGAAGCGGCGACGCTCCGCAACCGCGGCAGGTGCCGCTGCGTTCACAGCACCTTGAGGTCGATCGGTCCGGCGGCCGGCTGGGCGATCGCATCGCCGAACAGATCGTGCTCGTCGCTGTCGGTGATTTCCACGTCGACGAACTGGCCCGGCTTGAGCCCGAACTCCTCGCCGTTCTGGATGTGCACCAGGCCGTCGATCTCCGGCGCGTCCGCCGAGGAACGCGCCACCGCGATACCGTCTTCCAGCAGGTCCACCAGGCAACGCTGCACGCTGCCGATCTTGGCTTCCAGGCGTGCGGCGGAAATCGCCGCCTGCCGTTCCATGAAGCGGGCCAGGCGCTCCTGCTTCACTTCCTCCGGCACCGGATCCGGCAACGCGTTGGCGGCCGCGCCTTCCACCGGCGAATAGGCGAACGCGCCCACCCGATCCAGTTGCGCCTCGTCGAGGAAATCCAGCAGCGCCTCGAATTCGGCCTCGGTCTCGCCGGGGAAGCCGACGATGAAGGTCGAGCGCAGGGTCAGCTCCGGGCACATCGCCCGCCAGCGCTGCACGCGTTCCAGGGTCTTGTCGACCGCACCCGGGCGCTTCATCAGCTTGAGGATGCGCGGACTGGCGTGCTGGAACGGAATGTCCAGGTACGGCAGCACCTTGCCCTCGGCCATCAGCGGGATGACGTCGTCGACATGCGGATACGGATAGACGTAATGCAGGCGCGTCCACGCACCGAGTTCCGACAGTCCTTCGCACAACGCCTTCATGCGGGTGGCGTAGGTCTTGCCGCCCCATTCGCGCTCGGCGTACTTCAGATCGACACCGTAGGCGGAGGTGTCCTGCGACACCACCAGCAGTTCCTTAACCCCACCGCGAACCAGGCGTTCGGCCTCGCGCAGCACCTCGTCGACCGGCCGCGAGACCAGGTCGCCACGCATCGACGGGATGATGCAGAAGCTGCAGCGGTGATTGCAGCCCTCGGAAATCTTCAGATAGGCGTAGTGGCGCGGGGTCAGCTTCAGGCCGTAGTCCGGCACCAGGTCCAGGAACGGGTCGTGCCGGGGCGGCAGCGCCGCGTGCACCGCCTCCATCACGCTCTGGTAGTCCTGCGGGCCGCTGATCGCCAGCACGTCGGGGTGCGCCTCGCGGATCTGCTCCGGGCGCTTGCCCAGGCAACCGGTGACGATGACCTTGCCGTTTTCCGCCAGCGCCTCGCCGATCGCGTCCAGCGATTCGGTCACCGCCGCGTCGATGAAGCCGCAGGTGTTGACCACCACCACGTCGGCCGCCTGGTAGGTGGGCACGATGTCGTAACCCTCCACGCGCAACTGGGTGAGGATGCGTTCGGAGTCGACCAGGGCTTTCGGACAGCCGAGGCTGACGAAGCCCACCTTGGGGTTCTGCAGGGACATGGAGACGGAAACGGAGAAAACGGCGGCACGCCGACGGGGCGCGGATTATAGCGCCTCGCCCCGGCCGCCCCTTCGCGGCGCCTGAATTCGGCGACCGTCACCCGCCGGTCCGGACGGATGGGCGACAATGCGCGCCTCGCTGGCAACGCAGGACTCTCCCCCATGGGCGAATGGATCACCCTCGAAACCGCGCGCGGCCCGGTGGCGGCCTGGCAGGCCAAACCGGCGGGTGCGCCCCGTGGCGGCCTGGTGATCATCCAGGAAATCTTCGGCGCCAACGCGCACATCCGCAGCGTCGCCGAACGCTACGCCGAGGCTGGCTACGCGACCCTGGCGCCGGCGTTCTTCGATCTGGTCGAGCCCGGTGTCGAACTGCCCTACGACCCATCCGCCCACGATCGCGGCCGCGAGCTCATCGGCAAGCTGGGATTCGACGCCGCGCTCGACGTGGTATCCGCCGCCGCCGCCGCGCTGGCCTGGGTTGGAAAAGTCGGCACCGTCGGCTACTGCTGGGGCGGCACGGTCGCCTTCCTGTCCGCGCTTCGGCTGGGCCTGCCGGGCGTGAGCTATTACGGCTCCCGCAACCGCCTGTTCCTGGAGGAAATGCCATCCGGTTCGACGTTGCCTGCGCCGGTGATGTTCCATTTCGGCGAACAGGACGCGTCGATTCCACCGGAAGCCGTGCAACTTCATCGCGACCGCTTGCCCGGCCTGCCCGTTTTCACCTATCCGGCCGGCCATGCCTTCAACCGCGACGCCAGTCCCGACATCCACGACGCGCCAAGCGCCGACCTGGCACTTTCACGCAGCCTGGCGTTCCTCGCGGAGCAGATCGGGTGAGCGGCTTCGAACCGGATTCCCGCCTGGCCCGCGACAGCCTGTTCATCGCCGATGGCCCGCTGTCGCAGGTGCGACTGATGAACGACCGTCGTTATCCCTGGCTGGTGCTGGTGCCGCGGGTGGACAACGTGAGCGAATGGCTGGATCTGGATGGCGGCCAGCAACGCCTGCTGCTCGCGGAGATCAACCAGGCGGGCGGATTGATCCGTGCGGTTCCAGGGGTGCAGAAGCTCAATATCGGCGCGCTCGGCAACATCGTGCGCCAGTTGCACATCCACCTGGTGGGACGCCACGAAGGCGATCCGGCCTGGCCGGGCCCCGTGTGGGGACATGGCCAAGCCGAGCGTTTTTCCGAAGCCGAACTGGCGACCGAGGTGGCGCGCTGGCGTCGGCTTCTGATCGCGTAGCGGACGTGTTCAGCGCGCGGCAACCACGCGTGTTCCGGCCAACAGATCGTGCAGGCAACGCCGGTCGCGGCGGAAAATGAAGAGGGGCTCTAGCGCGACAAGGAGTGTGCCAAATGGCACCAACGCCAACAGCCACCATGGCAGCTCACGCGCCAGCAGGATGCGTCGCAGGCCGGCGGGCTGGCCCGATGCATCGGTGATGCGCACACCCAGCATCAGCTTGCCGATGGTCTGCTGCCTCCTGGCCAGCAACCACCCCTGCAACACCAGGAACGCCGCGAAACCAAGCAGGTAGTCGAGCGGGTGGCCGGCGGTGATGAAAGGCTCCAGCCAATACTCCAGCGTTGTCGTCGGGACACGCGCAGGCTGTTCCGCGCTCAATCGCCAGCCTGTCAGCGATTGCAGGCCATGACCCGTCCCGATCCACAACGCCGCCTGCAGCAATGTATCGATAATGCAAGCCACCAATCGTCGCCAACGCGCGGCCAGGACCACTTCGTGGCCCTTGTCATTCTCGACGAGTGCTGTGGCGGGTGGCGTATACGGATTGGCGTCCATGTACCTGCGCCACGCTCAGGTCCGCGGCAGCGTCACCCCGGTCTGGCCCTGGTACTTGCCGCCGCGATCCTTGTACGAGGTTTCGCAGACTTCGTCGGACTGGAAGAACAGCATCTGCGCCACGCCCTCGTTGGCGTAGATGCGCGCGGGCAGCGGCGTGGTGTTGCTGAACTCCAGGGTGACGTGCCCTTCCCACTCCGGCTCCAGCGGGGTCACGTTGACGATGATGCCGCAGCGCGCGTAGGTGCTCTTGCCCAGGCACACCACCAGGGTGTCGCGCGGGATGCGGAAGTACTCGACCGTGCGGGCCAGCGCGAACGAATTCGGCGGGATGATGCAGACGTCGGATTCGATGTCGACGAAGCTGCCGGGATCGAAGTGCTTCGGATCGACGATCGTCGAGTTGATGTTGGTGAACACCTTGAACTCGCGCGAGCAGCGCACGTCGTAGCCGTAGCTGGAGGTGCCGTAGCTGACGATGCGCTCGCCGTTGACCTGCTTCACCTGTCCCGGCTCGTACGGCTCGATCATGCCGTGCTGCTCGGACATGCGGCGGATCCAACGGTCACTCTTGATGCTCATGCAGGGTTCCTGTTGCGGAGACGGGTGCGGACGGGGCCGCCATTGTAGGGCAGCCCGGCCCCTCGCCCGAGCGGGCCGGGACGAGGCCGGGTCAGACCAGCGAGGAAAGGATCGAAGGCTTGGCCCGTGGCCGGGATTCCAGTTGCGCCACCAGCGCTCGCGCCGCCTGCCGGTAGGCCTGCGCGGCGGCCGAATCCGGCGCGGCCACGACCACCGGCCGGCCGGCATCGCCCTGCTCCCGGATCGCGATGTCCAGCGGCAGCGATCCCAACAGCGGCACGCCGTACTGCGCCGCCATCCGCTGGCCGCCCCCCTCGCCGAACAGGTGCTCGACGTGGCCGCAACTGGAACAGGTATGCACCGCCATGTTCTCGACGATGCCCAGCACCGCGACCTCGACCTTTTCAAACATCTTCAGTGCCTTGCGCGCATCCAGGGTGGCGATGTCCTGCGGGGTGGTGACCACCACCGCGCCCGCCACCGGAATCTTCTGGGCCAGGGTCAACTGGATGTCGCCCGTACCCGGCGGCAGATCGATCAGCAGGTAGTCCAGATCACCCCACAGGGTGTCGGTGAACAACTGCATCAGCGCCGAAGTCGCCATCGGGCCGCGCCAGATCATCGGCGTGTCCTGATCCACGAGCAGGCCAATCGACATCGCCTCCACGCCGAACGCCCGCATCGGCTCGATGGACTTGTTGTCCGGGCTGTCGGGCCGCCCCGACAAACCGAGCATGGCCGGGATGCTGGGGCCGTAGACGTCGGCGTCCAGCAGCCCCACCCGGGCTCCGTCGGCATGAAGCGCCAACGCCAGGTTGACCGCGGTGGTGGACTTGCCCACCCCGCCCTTGCCGGAACCGACGGCGATGACGTTCTTGACGCGGGGGGAAGGGCTCAGGGTGCCCTGGACGGCATGGGGGACGACGGTTTGGGGGGTCATGTTCTGCGTTGGATGAGCGATGCCCGTCGCCCGGAAGGGCGCTGGCCGCCTGGGCGGGGCGCCGGGCAACAAGGAAGGTGCGGCGCACAGTTTAGGTGATCGGGGGAAAGGTCCGGCTGCCCGCTCTGGTGCCTGCGGCGGCGGCTCCACCTGCCCAGTTAACGGTGCCTCAGCACGGCCTTTGACCGGATCAAACGGGTCTTGGCGGGATTTCTGTAACACATTGATTCAAAAAAAAATTACCCGAAAGGGCATTGTGCAGCGCTACAAATTTGTAAAGAATTTTGTGACATAAATCACATAATTAAAAGAATTCTGATTTCACTGAGACGCGAATCACACCATTCGTTAATGTCATGTTAGTTTCGTAACAAGGATTTCACTTTGATGCGGCAGGCCAATGGAATGGCCATGGGGCCCGCATCTATATCTCAAGGGGATTCACTACATGCCAGTTCGCAATACGCGCGCATTGAAGCGCAACCGCCTGTGCGCCGCCCTTTTCGCGGCGTTCGTGCTGCCCGCCACCGCCGCAGCCGCCCAGGAAACCCAGCAAGAACAGGAACAAGCCTCGGCTCCCGCCAAGGCCCAGAATCTGGACAAGGTCGTCGTCACTGGCTCACGCATCTCGCGCGTGGACGTGGAAGGTCCGTCGCCGGTGACCGTGATCACCGCGGCCGACATCGAGAAGGAAGGTTTCTCGACCGTCTATGACGCACTCAACACGTTGAGCCAATTCACCGGCTCCGTGCAGAACGAATTGAACCAGGACGGCTTCACCCCGAATGGCAGCTTCCTGAACCTGCGCGGCCTCGGCCCTGGCTACCAGTTGGTCCTGATCAACGGCCGTCGCACCTCCGACTATCCCATGCCGTACAACAGCCAGTCGAACGCGGTGAACCTGGCCGCCATCCCGTCGGCGGCGATCGACCGTATCGAAGTCCTGTCGGGTGGTGCTTCCGCGATCTACGGTTCGGACGCGGTGGCCGGCGTGGTCAATGTGATCCTGAAGACGAATTACGAAGGCGACCTGGTAACCGTGCGCGCAGGCACCACGACCCGTGGCGGCGGTGACACCGGTCGTTTCCAGTGGGTCGGCGGCAAGACCGGCGACAAGTGGAGCTTGACCTACGCCACCGAGTATCTGGAGCGCGAAGCCATCTACGGCTTCCAGCGTGAATTCATGGATTCGTTCCGCGACGATCCCAGCCTCTCGGATCCGGCCAATGCGACGACCGCCTATGAAGGTGTGCGTTTCACTGTGCGTCGCGACGCCAATGGCAACCCGACCACCGGTCCGGGCAGCGCGGTGCGCGAGTACCCTGGCGGCGGCGCCCAGGCCGTCTGTGATCGCTTCAGCGAATTCGAAGCCTTCAAGTCCAATCCCGCCCTCGCCGCGCCCGACCGCTGCGGCTACTTCGGCTGGCCGGCCGGCCAGTCCATCCGCAACTCGGACAAGAACCTCTCCGCTTACCTCTATGGCACCTACGATTTCGACGGCAATACCCAGGCCTGGGCGCAGTTGAACATCGTCTCTTCGGAAGCGAAGGTAGCCAGTTCGTCCCGCTTCGTTCAGAGCGGCGGCGGGCTTGGCGTCGGCAACTTCTACGATCCGAACTACAACGCGGTGCTCGGCAACGTCCTGCGCTTCATCACTCCGAGCGAAATCGGTTCCGGCGGCGGCCAGCCCAGCACGTTCAAGGAAACCTCCATCGACATCGCGGCCGGTCTGCGCGGCACCCTCTTCGACAACAAGTTCGACTGGGATGCCACCATCTCGCATGCCCGTTACGATATGAAGGAGGAATTCTCCTATCTCGTCGCCGGCAAAGTGCGCGACTACTTCTTCGGACCGAACCTGGGCACGCATGCCGCAACCGGCCTGCCGATCTACGCGCTCAACGTCGGCCGCCTGATGAACCCGCTCAGCCCGGGCCAAGTCGCGGAGATGACGTCGCGCTACAAGAACGAAGCCGATTCGCAAGTCACCCAGGGCTCCTTCGTGATCAGCGGCGACCTGTTCGAACTGCCCGCCGGTCCGCTGGCCATGGCCGCGGTGCTGGAAGGTGCTACCCAGAAGTACGACGTCAGTCCCGATGATCGCCTGCTGCTCAACTACACGGGCAACGACGCGCCGATGGGCCTGACCGCCACTGCAGGCGGTGGCAAGCGTGATCGCTATTCGTTCGGCCTGGAGTTCAGCATTCCGATCTTCGAAACCCTGAAGGCCAGCCTGGCCGGCCGCTACGACAAGTTCAACGACGCCAGTGACATCAATGGTGCGTTCACCTGGTCCACCGGCCTGGAATGGCGTCCGATCGACAGCCTGCTGCTGCGCGGCTCCTACGCCACCAGCTTCAAGGCCCCGGACATGCACTACATCTACGCGGGTGAGTCGGGCTTCTATCTGTACATCATGGACGAGTATGCCTGCCGCGAGGCTGGCCTGAACCCGACCGTGACCACGGAGTGCGGCGGCGGCACCGACTACAACTACCAGGTGTTCGGCACCCGCAAGGGCGACCCGCGCCTGGACGCGGAGGAAGGCAAGTCCTACACCGCGGGCGTGGTGTGGGATGCACGTGACAACCTGTCGCTGTCGGTCGATTACTACAACATCGAGCTGGAAGGCGCGATCAGCGATCTGACCGGCCTGCTGTTCCGCGAGGAAGCCGCCTGCCTTCTGGGCACCAATCGTGATGGCAGCGCGGTGGATCAGAACTCGCCGCGTTGCGCGGACTTCACCAGCCGCGTGGTCCGCGACCCGACCTCCGGCGAAGTGCTCGAGTTCCACACCTATCCGCAGAACCAGGTGCTCACCAGGACCTCCGGTATCGATGCCCGTGCCACCTACAACATCGATACCGATCGTTTCGGCGATTTCAATGCCGAGCTGTCCTGGACCCACGTGCTGAAGCTGGAAGCGCAACAGTTCCCCGGCGAGCGGATGGAAGATCGTCGCGATCATCCGCAGTTCTTCAACTTCCGCAGCCGCCTGAACTGGCAGATGGGTTGGACCAAGAACGACTGGAACGCCACGGTGTACGGCTATCGCTGGGGTTCGCTGCCAAACTGGGCCGAGACCTCGCGCATCGCGCCGTATATCATGTGGAACGCCAGCCTGCGCAAGAAGATCACGGACAAGGCCACCATCGGTGTCTACGTCAACAATGTGTTCAACAAGCTGCATCCGCGTGACGACACGTTCAACTCGTATCCCTACTTCTGGCGCGCGTTCAGCCCGGTCGGTCGCGAGGTGTTCGTCCAGTTCGACTACAAGTTCAACTAATCGACTGGTACCGCAACGGAAAAGCCCGGCTCACGCCGGGCTTTTTTGTTTTTTGATCGCGGGCCGTTCAAGGCTCGTCCCGGCGCAGATAATTCAAATTACTCTTTAAGAATCAATCCCTTGAGATTGTAGAAATGTGAATTTCGTCGTGTTAACGTCGATTTAACGGAGGATTCGGGGGTGCCAGGGACTGGCCAGTCGTCACATTTCGACCAGAATTTGGGGGTGGTTTTTATGCGTAATGGCAATGCGCGCTCGTTCCAGCGCAATCGGCTCGCGACCGCGATGTTCGCGGTCCTCCTGACACCTGTCCTGGCTTACGGCCAGGAGACACAGCAACCGGAATCCTCCTCGCCTCCGGCGCAGGGCACGCAGACGCTGGACAAGGTCACCGTGACTGGATCGCGCATCAAGCGCGTGGATGTCGAAGGTCCCGCTCCTGTCGTCGTGGTGACTGCCGCGGACATCGAGAAGGAAGGTTTTTCCACTGTTTACGACGCGCTCAATACGCTGACCCAGTTCACCGGCAGCGTGCAGAACGAACTGGTCCAGAACGGTTTCACCCCGAATGCCAGCTTCCTCAATCTGCGTGGCCTGGGTCCCGGCTATCAGCTGATCCTGATCAACGGCCGGCGCGCCGCCGACTATCCGCTGCCGTACAACAGCCAGTCCAATGCCGTGAATCTGGCCAACATCCCGGCAGCGGCCATCGAGCGCATCGAGGTGCTGACGGGCGGCGCATCGGCGATCTACGGTTCAGATGCGGTCGCCGGCGTCGTCAACATCATCATGAAGACCAACTTCGAGGGTGATCAGCTCTCGGTGCGTGCCGGCGCCACCACCCGCGGTGGCGGCGATACCGGTCGGCTCCAATGGGTTGGCGGCAAGACCGGCGACAACTGGAGCCTCACCTACGCCTTCGAGGCACTCGAACGCGAAGAGATCTTCGCCTCCCAGCGCAGCTTCATGGATTCCTTCTACGACGAGCCTGGCCGCTCGCGTGACGATATCAATCCCACCGAAGGCCTGTTGCTGTTCGACGGCTTCAACAGCTCGCGCATTTTCCCGGATGGCGCACAGGCCACCTGCGACCGCTTCAAGGATTTCGAGGTCTACTTCTTCGAGACCTCGTCGGTCTACACGGGCCCGCGCTGCGGTTACCCCGGTTACCCGGCCACCCAGTCCATCCGCAACTCCGACAGCAACCAGTCCGCCTATCTGTACGGGACCTGGGACTTCGACGGCGGCATGCAGGGCTGGGCGCAGTTCAACTACACGCGGGCCAAGGCGCAGTTCACCTCCGGCACCCAGTTCTGGACCACGCCGGATTACATCTTCGCGCCCAACGTGACCTCCGAGGCGATTCCCTTCGGCGCCTTCGTGCAGCCCCAACGCATCTTCACTCCCTCGGAAACGGGCGGCAACCTCGTGACCACCAGCGAGGAGAAGTCACTCGACTTCGCGGCCGGCCTGCGGGGCAGTTTCGCCAATGGCCGTTTCGACTGGGATGCCACGCTCTCGCGCTCCGAGTACAAGCTCAATACGTCCCAGCCGCGCTTCCTCGCCAATCCACTGAATGATTACTTCCTCGGCGAATCCCTGGGCCCGGATCCTTATTTTGGCGCCTACGATTCCTTCGAGCTCAATCTCGACCGTTTCTTCAATCCAATCGATCCGGCGACCTTCGCTTCGCTGAACACCATGGTCCGGGATCGCGCGGAATCCAGCGTTACCCAGGCGAACTTCGTACTTTCGGGCGACCTGTTCGAGTTGCCGGCCGGCGCGGTCGGCATGGCGGCGGTCCTGGAAGGCGCCAAGCAGAAGTACGAAGTCAAGCCCGATGCGCGTACCTCGCCCACCTATACCGGCCCGGAGCCGATCTACAACCTGACCAGTTCCGGCGGGCATGGCGATCGCACGCGCTACGCGCTCGGCGTCGAGTTCAGCGTGCCCATCACCAGCAACTTTAAGGCCAACCTGGCGGGCCGTTACGACAAGTTCGATGACATCAGCGAGATCGATGGTGCCAGCACCTGGCAGGTCGGCCTCGAATGGCGGCCGATGGAAAGCCTGCTGCTGCGTGCCAGCCATGCCACCAGCTTCCGCGCTCCGGACATGCACTACATCTTCGCCGAGGAATCCGGATTCTTCACCCAGATCTTCGACGAGTACAAGTGCCGTCGCGATGGTTTCGATCCGCGCGTGAGTCCCAACCCCTGCGCAGGCGCGGACTACAACTACCAGGTGTTCGGCACCCGCCGTGGCGATCCGAACCTGGAGGCCGAAACCGGCAAATCGACCACTGTCGGTTTTGTCTGGGACGTCACCGAGCAGATGTCGTTCTCCGTGGATTACTACAACATCGAGCTGAAGGACGCGGTGGGCGACATCTCCGGCCTGCTGTTCCGCAACGAAGCCGACTGCCTGCTGGGGCAGACGCGCGACGGGCAGCCGGTGGACCCCAACTCCAGCACCTGCCAGTTCTACACCGCTCTGGTCGAGCGTGCCGGTTCCGGCGGATTGGCTGACGAGCAGGTCGAACAGTTCCGTTCGTTCCCCATCAACCAATCGCTCAACAAGACCAGCGGCATCGATGCGGCATGGCGTTACGATCTGGACACGGATCGCTGGGGTTCGTTCGGCTTCCAGCTGAACTGGACGCATGTGCTGAAGCTCGACTTCCAGGAGTTCGAAGGTGGCGACATGATCAATGTCCGCGACCATCCCCAGTACTTCAATTTCCGCAGCCGCATCAACGGCACGGTCAGCTGGGAGAAGAACGACTGGCGCGCCGCGGCCTACTACACCCGTTGGGGTTCATTGCCGAACTGGGCCGAAACCGGACGCATCGCGCCCTACATCCTGTGGAACCTCAACGTCGCGAAGAAGATCACGGACAAGGCAACGGTGGGTGTGTACGTCAACAACGTGTTCGACAAGCTGCATCCGCGCGACGACACCTTCAACACGTACCCCTACTTCTGGCGCGCGTACAGCCCGATCGGTCGCGAGGTGTTCCTGCAGTTCGACTACAAGTTCAATTGATCGGACCCGTAGTCCACGCAATATCGAAAGCCCGGCGCAAGCCGGGCTTTCTTTTTGGCGACTGCTTAACCAAGCCTGTCCACTCGCCTTCACAAAACGTAACAAACGTTACAGTGACAGTTAAATGCGTGTTAAGTTCGCCGCCCCCCAGGAATGTCGGGGAACTCTGTGGTCTGGCTGAGGGAACAGCGCGAAGGGCCGCACCTTTTGCAATCCGTTCCAAGGAATAACAAGCAAATGCCAGTTCGCAACATCAAGCGGAGCCGCCTGACCGCGGCGATGGTCGCCGTCCTGTTGGCCCCGACCGCCGCTTTCGCTCAAGACGCCTCCCCCGCTCCCGCCGGCGACACCACCAACCTCGACAAGGTCACGGTCACCGGTTCGCTCATCCCCCAGACCCAGCTGGAAAACTTCACCCCGGTCACCACGATTTCCGCCGAGGACATCAAGACCCGTGGTTTCACCAGCATCGCCGATGCCCTGCAGCAATCCGCGTTCTCCACCGGCGGCATCCAGGGCGGCCAGACCTCCGCCGCCTTCACCCAGGGCGCCGAGACGGTCAGCATGTTCGGCCTGGATCCGGGCTACACCAAGTACCTGATCGACGGCCGCCCGATGGCCAACTATCCGGCGCTGTACAACGGTAGCGATACCTTCAACAACATCAGCGGCATTCCGATCGATCTGGTCGAGCGCATCGAGATCCTGCCGGGCGGCCAGTCCTCCCTGTACGGTTCGGACGCGATCGCCGGCGTCATCAA
>Ga0247823_10003521_pt1 | contig 12659 bp, 10 predicted proteins | sample 13C_PalmiticAcid_2_FD_192426 | JGI IMG/M metagenome (GOLD analysis project Ga0247823, IMG submission 192426) | Soil microbial communities from agricultural site in Penn Yan, New York, United States - 13C_PalmiticAcid_Day30 | ecosystem: Environmental > Terrestrial > Soil > Agricultural land...
GTCGCCATGATCGTGTACGGACCGGTTCCGGTGAACGTGATCTGCGCGGTCGTGTTGTCCGCGCCCGTCGGAACGATCGTCGCGGAGCCGGACGGCGTCACCGTCCACTGCACCGGCATGCCCGGGATCGAGGTCGTCGTCGTGTACGAGTGCGTCGAGCCGGGACAGACCACGAGCGGTCCGACCGGCGTCGTCAGTACCGGCACCGGCGCGACGTTGACCGTGACCGACGACGAGGCGTTGCAGAAGTTCGCGGGCACCTGCGGCACGGCCGTGACCGTGTAGGTGCCGGCTCCGGGAATCACCGGCCAGACGTAGCTGAACGTGGCCGACGGTCCCGTTGGACCGGCGACGACGTTGAGGCTCTGGTCGGTCACCGTCCAGATGGCGTTGCCGGAGAACGTGCCGTAGAATCCCGTGCAGCCGACACACGATGCGGGCGCGCCGTAGATCTGGAACCGATCCTTCACCACGACCGTCCGCGTGCTCGAGCCGCCGCACTTCGTCACCGGGTTGTAGTAGTCGCACTGCACGACGTAGGTGCCCGGCGTCGAGCCCCAGTTCACCGTGATCCCCTCGTTGTTGCCGCTCGGACCCTGGATCGTGCCGCCTCCCGACGGAAGCGACCACGAGTACAGAGTGCCCGGCAGCGTCGGCAGCGAATAGGTCGTCGACGATCCGACGCACGCGACGAGCGGTCCGTCGATGTTGAGGCTCGGATAGACCACCGGCGCGATGACCGTCGCGCTGTTGCTGCACGTGCCGGTGCAGCTTGCTGGAATGCTCAGCGAGACCGACGGCCAGCCGCTCGACGGCGGCGAGTTCCAGACGACCGAGATGCAGTTCTGCGTGCTCGGGTTCGGCGTGATGATCGTTCCGCCGTTGACCGTCCACGTGTACGGCCCGCACGCGACCGACGAGCAGTACGTCGTCGTGTCGCCGGCGCAGAGCATCCGCTTGCACCCCTGCTCGATGATCGCCAGTCCGTTGCCGTTGATCACCACGATCGTGTCGCGGAAGACCGACGTGCACGGACACTCCGGCTTGCCCGGCTCACCGTTCGGACTCTGGCCGCTGCCGGAGACCGTCGTCACCGTGAGCGTGATGACGTAGGTGCCGGTGGAGCCGTACGCGTGCGACGGGTTCGATCCGCCGGTCACGATCGTGCCGTCACCGAAGTTCCACGTCCAGGTCGTGCCGCCGATCGACGCGTTTGCGAACTGCACCGGCGTGTTGACGCAGACGGTGTCGTTCGGGAGCATCGTGAACAGCGCGATCGGACCCGGGCGCAGCGTGAAGGTCTGCGTGATCGTCTGCGTGCAGCTCGGATCGGCGTTGCTCGTGATCGTCACCGTCACGGTCGCCGTCGTACCGTTGCCCCAGGTCACCGTCACCGGGTTGCCGGTCGGCGTGATCGTCCCGGTGCTCGTGCCGGAGATCGTCCAGGAGTACGTGTACCCGACGACGTTCGGCGTCACCATCAACGTGCTGGTGCTGTTGCGGCAGAGACTCTCGTCGCGACCGTGCGACGGGTTGTCGCCCGTTCCCCCGGACGGCTGCTCGCGCTCGCAGGGAGCCTCCCCCAGCTTGAGCTTGAACTCGGGACAGCAGGCGAGGGTCGATTGCGCGTGTGCGGTTCCTGCGAACATCATCACGCACGCGAGGACCAGGAGAGCGAGAATCGGCTTCATGTGTGGTCTGTGCATGATGGATCAGAAGGAATAGCAGATGACGCGATCGCACTGGTAGCAGTCCTTGCCGTCGGACGACTGCAGGTTGAACCGGTAGCGGATGCAGACCCGCCCGGTCATCTTGCAGCAGTCGAGCAGCGAGGGAAGTCCGATCGTGAACGTCGCGGTGCCGCTCGTCGTGCTCTGCGGCGACGTCATCGTCCAGCTCGCCGCGTTGCTCGTGAGCACCCCGGGCACCGGACTCGCGTTCGACGTGTAGACGGCCGAGAGCAGCGCGCCCCAGTCCTTCTGGTTCTTGTTGCAGGGAATGCACCGCGGGTCCGCCGGATGCCACCGCACGTAGATGACCTCGGCGATGAGCGTCTTCAGAGGATCGGGAGAGGTGATCAGCGGCTGCGTGATCGTCAGGTCGCCGGTTGTGGGGTCGAGCTTGATGGACCCTCCGGACGTGTCGATCTTGATGAGCTCGCACTTGTCGCAGATGCACTTCGGTAGCGAGTCGCCGGGCTCGAACTCCGTGATGTCCGGACCCGAGATCGGCTTGGTGATCACGTAGATGCCGGTGAGCACCGTGGCCGGACCGGTGAGCGTCCCGATGAGCAACTGGGTCGTGCTCGGCGGGATCGGCACCGCGTAGGTCGACGGCGTCGTGAGGTTCAGCACGAGGTTGGGATTCGGTCCGCCCGCGAACCACGAATAGATGTCCGCGGCCGAATTGAGCGTGACCTGGGCGGTGCCCTGGTTGACGATGCGACCGTAGAACAGATAGGTGCCGGGCTTCGGACCGCAGAGGACGCTGTCGATGATCAGGTCGATGTCGTACTGATTGCCGACGACCGAGAACGCCATCCACCCGGTCTCTCCCGCGGGATTGCCGTCCTCGCCGATCGCCGTTACGCGCCACGCGTAGCCGCCCTCGCGGAACTCGAGCGTCGCAGGCCAGCCCATCTCCGTACCGGTGACGCGGACCGCGCGCCCGGTCCTGTCCTCGGCGCGTCGCACTTCTACGTCGTAGTGACGCACCTTCGGAGCATCCCCCTGCCACTCCCACCGGAACGTCGGCCGCTCGGCATCGACCTCGATGCGCGCGCCGTCGGCAGGATTGGTTCCCACGAGCTTGCGGGCCGACGTGGGACGACCGAGCCCGCTCGTGAACGGCGTGCCGGTCGTCGGGACGACGGGCCGGGCGTCGCCGCTGCCGGCGTTTCCGCCGCCGCCACCGCCGCTGCCGCCGGTTCCGCTGCCGCCCGATCCCCCACCGCCCTGGTCGCCGCCGCCTCCTCCGCCGCCGGACGAGACATCGCGCGGATTCCGGGGCGGCGTCGTTCCTCCGCTCTCGGTGCCCGCGACCGTGAACGATACCGGTCCGCCGACGCCGTCGTTGGGCTCGCCGATGCGCTTGCCCTCGGCGTCGGTCGCGATCACGCCCCAGACGTAGCTGCGCCCCTCGACGGGTCGCTCGTGATCTGCGGGCCAGAGCATCTGCGTCGCGGTGAGACCGTCCTGGTCGATGATCGGCCGATTGCTGCGGAAGGCGGTCGTCGGCGACTGGCCGGCGAGCACCTCGAAGACGACGAGCCGGTAGCTCACGCGCGTCGCGGGCTTCGGCTGCACGGGGACCCACTTGAACAGCGGAGACTTCCCGCGCGCGACGGTCGCGCGGTCGGCGGGCTCGATCGGGATCGGGCTCGTGTAGCTGACGATGGTGAACGTGCGGCAGACCGGCTCGGTGATCCGCTGCAGCGACTTCGCGTCGAGAAGCGCGACGCAGAACGTGTAGACGCCCGCCGGGAGTCGTCCCGTGCGTAGCGCGGTGCGATCGCCGCTCCCGACATAGTCGACGGCGGTCGGCGGGACGAGGTCCTCGCCGTAGTACTGCGTCGTGCCGGGTGGAATCGAGATCACCCGCATGCGCGACGGGTTCGTGCTCGCCTGCAGCTCGCCGCCGATGCTCAGTCGACAGTCGAACTTCGCGTCGACCGGAGCGCTGCCGGGGTTGGTGACGGTGACGATCGCGACCTCGCGCTTCGACGACCAGGTCGAGAGGTAGGGATCCGGTTGCGAGCTCACGTTGAGCGTCACCCGCAGCGTCTGCGCCTGGGCACAGATCGCGGAGGCCGCGACGAGGAGCATCGCCAGCAGCAGTCGAATCGAAGAACTCATGGCGCTTCCGGGGTAGAGAGTCGGCGTGTCGTCATGTCAGAACTGGGTCGTCAGCGAGATCTGCGCGAGCGTCTCGCCGAAGGAGGCGCCGCGGGGGATCGGATCGCCGTACTCGTACTGGTTCGAGCCGACGTCGATCGTGACGCCGACGAGCTCGCCGGCGCGCAGTCGCACGCCGGCCTTGAAGAACATCTGCGCGTCGCTCGGCGCGGCGCCGAACGTGCTGCTGCCGAACGTGATCGATGCGCGCGGCTCGACCGCGCGGTCGAACAGCGCGTAGCCGGCGTTGATGCCGATGCTGCGAACGATGAGGTCGCCCTCGAACAGGCGGTTCTCGATGTAGCTCGCGATCAGTCCGAGGTTCAGGGGGATGGAGTCGAAGTTGGCCGTGTACGACGCGAGTGCCGTGCGCGTGTCGTTGGAGCTCTGCGCGCCGGTCAGGACGTTGTAGTCGTCGTAGGTGTCGAGCGCGAGGCTCGTCGTCAGCGTGTGCGAGGCCCCGAAGCCCGTCAGCGTGAGCGTCGGATCGATACTCAACGACTGCGTGACGTTCTGGACCTTGAGCGTGTCGCCGACCTGATCGTTGCGCACGCCGTAGTTCGAGTACTGCGCCGAGATGCTGAGCGCATCGCCGATCGTGGCGTCGACGCCGGCGGAGCCGATGAGGTGTCGCGCGGTCTCCCCCGCCGTACTCGAGAGGTTGTTGACGCGCTGGCCGATGGAGCCGCGAAGCCGCAGCGCACTCTCGAAGAGATTGACGTACGGCGCCACCGAGATCTCGAGCCGGTCGGCCTGCGCGAAGGCGTAGCCGATCGGAACGAAGCCCGCGCCGAGGTACAGTCCGGAGAGCTTCACGCCCCATGTCGGGAACGACGCGGTGAGCGCCGCGTTGCCGCCGGCGTCGAAGCGCGTCGAGGCCCGCGTCGTCAGAAGCGAGCCGAGCGGATTGTCCTTCACCTCCATCACGTCGGCCGTGAGGTCGCGCGTGTAGCTCGAGACCGCGGCCTCGCCCGAGAGATCGATCCCCTCGAGCAGCACCGCCTTTGCACTGAGCGATGCCACGACACCCTCGACCGCGCGCAGCCGCAGCGTGTCCGGCGGAACGACGACGGAGGTATCCTCGACGAGCCGTCGCTCCGGCGCGATGCGTACGATGTCGCTGGAGATCGACGAGCGATCGTCGCGGGCATAGACCGCATTGAGACTGATCATGGAGCCGCCCTCGCGACCCCAGCCGATGCGTGCCATGTACTGGTCGCGACGGAAAGCTCCGGGCGCCGCCAGCGCCGTGTCCGGCGCGACCGCGCGCTGTGTCGCGCCGGCCGACGCGGAGAGACGAAAATCACCGGGAGTCAGATCGAAGCCGGCGCCGAAGAGCGGCTGGTCACCGGCGGTCAGTTGCGAGTACTGCGGCTGATGGCTGCCGAGGTGGAACTGCGCCCACTTCAATCGTGGCGTGATGCTCGACAGTCCGAAGGCGTTCGCGGGGTTTTGCAGGATCTGCGGCAGCGACGGCGACGGGACCGCCGGCGTCATCGTGTTGGTCTCGGGCGTGAGGAAGTTCAGGTTGATCGGCAGCGAGAAGTCACCGCCGAAATCGATCGTGGGGGTGAACATGAAGCGGTAGAGCTGCGCTGGCCGACGGCCCTTCTGCGCGGAATCGGGCGAGGCATCGTAGCCGTAGAAATCCGCGGTGACCGTAAGCGAGCCGGAGACACGCACACCCGACGCCTCCGGAAGCGACGCATCAGGGATCGAGGGGTCCGGCAGCCCGAGCCCCTGCGCATGGCAGAACGCGGTCGCCGAGACAACGGCGACGGCACTCAATGCCAGACGCACCGCGGCGCGGCGCGAGAAGAGAGGACCCAGCATACGATGCGGTGTGTTCGGGAGCCGGCACGAGGCACCATCGTCGATGCAAGCGCGACGACAGACACGATGGTTGGAACGGGAAGATCGACAGGATCGAGCGGCGAGGAAACGCCGCGGGGACAAGCGGCGACTGCCGCTCTCGGGCCTCTATGGGGAACAACGCGCCGGCATGGCCCCGGAAGCGTCGCAGGCGAAAATACACAGAGATGTGTCGGATGCAACCGAATGTTGCTGCGATGCTCCCTCGGCTCGGCGCGCGCTGTCACCCCCGCAGGGGGGCTTTCTTTTAGTGCGACTGCCGCATGTGGGTCGGTGGGGTTTTGCGTTGGCGAGCGTTGGCGATCGTCGGCGGTTGGCGCTGAAGAAGAAATCGCAGTGCTCCTATCGCGTCATGCGGCGATGCGAATCCAAGGAGAGATCCCCTCCGGGGATGACATGGCGCGGCTCTGGTTGGGGGGTGGTAGGTCGTGCTATTCGCTGAGCTGCGCGCAGGTCTTGACCAGCGTCAAGCCGAATTGCCATTTGCCCTCCGGCGTCGAGGGGCTCACTGCTCCGGCCATCATGCCCTGGTAGTAATCGTGGAGACTCGACGTCGATTCGAGCGTCTCGGTGCCGTCCGCGCCGGCGAACCCTGCACGATGCGCCATGCGCAGGAACATCGATCCGGCGAGCGCGGCGACGACGCGTCGGAAGTACGCGAGGCGCTCCGGCACTCGCACGGGAGTCGTGCCGTCGTAGGCTTCGATCAGTCTCAGGAGCGCTGGCTCGTCCATGCCGACGAAGACCGAGATCGCGGCGAGATCGTACCACGGATCGTTCGGTCCGGCGGTCTCCCAGTCGAGCAGCAGCAGGTGCTCGCCGTCGAAGATGAGGTTGGTCGGATTGACGTCGTTGTGACTCAGCACCGGCGCGCGGTCGGCCGCGGGCGGCGTCTCGCCGAGCACTCGCTCGACGATCGGCGCGACGAAATCGGGGATGCCCGCAACGCTCGACGCCACGTCGCTCCAGACCGACGCGAGGAACGCGCGCGAGTCGCTCACCGGCGCATTCTCGGGCACCGGCAGCTCGTGCGTGCGGCGGATGAGGCGGCCGAGCATCTCGATCGCGCGCTCGCGCGTCGAAGGATTCCCGTAGAGCGCTGGAAACGAACGGTCGTCGATGAACGCGCTGAGCACCGCGCGGCGCGATTCGTCGGCATGGACGACGCGCGGAGCCAGTCCCGCGCCGGCGGCAAGCTGACGGATTCCGAGCGCGCGCTTCCAGTCGGCAAGAGGCTCGCTCTCGCTCGCGATCTTCAGAACGAACGCGCCGCCCGCTGCCTCGACGCGGTACACGCCCGCGCGAGAGAAACCACCGGCCAGCGGCTTGATCGACGGAGCCGCATCGCGAAGCTCGGCGGGAAGGCAGGCTTCGAGTGTCATCGGTCTGTGTTGTCGATTGTCGGTGTCGTGCCAGGTGCGCTCCGGAGGTGCCGCGGCACTCGCATCTCGAGTAACGCGACGAGCGCCGGATCCATGTAGTCGTAGTCGTCGGGGATGTCGAGGCAGATCACGCGCTGGCGGTGAAGGTGCCCGCCCCAGTGCTTTCGCAGTCGCGCGATCTGCGCTTTCTCCATCACGAAGATGACCTCCGCCCACTCGATGAGCTCCGGCGTGATCCGCTCCTCCGCATCATGATTCAAACCGGCGGAGGCAACCTCGATGCCAGGGTACTTCGAGAACACCTGTTCGGCCGTCGGGCTGCGCAGTCGGTTCTGGCTGCAGACGAAGAGCACCCGCGTCATCGCGACACGCTCCCGGCTCCCGCCGGTCCGATCTCCTCCCGCTCCCGCCATGCCGCGACCGCCGACTCGAGGAGCTCGCGCAGGCCTTCGCGCTCGACGTCATGCGGCGACGCGAGCGCGACGTGGCGGTGCACCTTCCCGCGACCTTCGAGCAGTCCGTTCGGGTCGGGGAGCGATGCCCCGCGCACGACGCCGATCTTCGCGCCGTCGCGACTCGGAATCACCGAGAAGACCATCCCCCGATAGCCGGCTGCGAAACTGTAGGCGACAATGCGTCCCGGCTCGTCGAGCGTCTCGTCGGCCGATGGAACGACCTCGCGCACGAGCCGCCGCGCCGCTTCGATTGTCGCGCGAGCATCGGGCGGGTATGATGCGAGGAAGGAATCGATGTCGGTGGTCATGGACGTTGCGTGATGCGAATTGAATTCTCCGGCGCGCCGCACTCCGGCTGAATCAGCGAGTCGCGAGTTTCCGCCTTCGGTAGCGGCGCACGAATCTCCATGCGATGACGACGCCGGTGTCGACGAGCACGAACGTGATCACCGGCACCACGAACGCGAGCACCGCGGTCGCTATCGACGCGACGTTCTCCCCCGTCGACACCGCGGCATTGCCGACGCCTCCGGTCGTCGCCGTCGAGACGCCACGCACCAGCACCGTGCCGGCCTGCACCGCGCCGGCGGTGCCCGCGCCCGCGACGATCGCGAGTGTCCATTGCAGCAGCGGTGAAAAGTCCCCGAGGACCGACGCGCTCGCAATCGCGCCGGCGACGAGCGCGGCGGGCGTGGCGATCGAATCGAGGACGTTGTCGGCCCACGGAACGTAGTAGGCGAGGATCTCCGCGACCGTCGCCACGCCGAACGCAATCAGCGCGGGCCACGTCGCGATCCACGCGAGCTCCTCGGCGGGCGTGAACATCCCCGCGACCGCGGCGATGCTCATCACGAGCAGCGGAACGAAGACGCGAAAGCCGCACGCGGCGCTCAGACAGACGCCGAGAAGAATGCTCGTGACTACTTCCATGTGCGCCGAAGGTACTGACTGCGGGAGCGCAGAAGCAACCCGGCCCTACGGCAGAACCGTCAGGTCGAGCTGCAACGGCAGGTCGGTGTCCGACGGAGCCGCCGACGATCCGTCGAGTCGGAAGATCCCGAGCTCCGCACTCGCACCGAAGATGCGTCCGTCGCGATCGACCATGAGCGCATCGAAGCCGCGCTCCACCGCCGGCTCGACGAGCCGCGTCCAGTCGCCTCCATCGTTCGTCGAAACCCATGTGCCCATGCTGGATGTCGACACGATGATGCGACCGTCGGACCTCGCGAGGATCGAGCGGAACGACGAGTCGGGAACCGTCGTCGCCACGCGGTGCCAGCTTCCGGCGCGATCGACGCTGCGGAAGAGCCCGCGGTCGGTCGCGGCGAAGATGGCGCCCAGCCGATCGACGACGAGCGTGTTGATCGGTCCGCGCGTGTCGAGCCCGCTCGTGCGCTGGGCCCACGTCGCGGCGCCCGGATCGAGCCGCATGACGTCGTGATTCGTCGCGAACAGCAGCGTGCCGTCCTCGAGCTCGGCGATGTGCCGCGCGGTGCGCCGATCCATGCCGACGCCGACGGTCGTCCACGTCGCACCGAGATCGGTCGTACGAAAGAGACCGTCGGTGGCGGAGCTGAAGAAGCTCTCCTCTCCGCGATCGACACCGGCGTAGACCGCACCGCTGCGTCCGACGAAGAGCGAGACGACGACCTCGGTCGCGATGCTGTCGCCGGTATCCGACCAGGTCAGTCCCCGGTCGGTCGAGCGACGCACGCCGCCGCTCGGATACCGGTACATCGCCGCGAAGAGCGCGCCGCTCGGATGAAGCGCAAGGATCGGCGGCTCGACGGCCTGTTCGTTCGGCTCGCTCCACGTCGCGCCGGCATCGCTCGATGCGAAGAGCCGCTGGTTCCACCCCGTCGAGTAGATCGTTCCATCGGAAGCGGCCGCGAGTGTCGTGCTGCCGGCGGGCGGCAGGCCGCTCGACGTGCGCCGCCAGCGCCCCGCGTCGATCGTGTACACACCGGATCCGCTCGTCCCCGCGAGCAGCCGGCCGTCACGCAGCGGCACCAGCGTCGAGATGCCGAGCGTGCGCGACGGCGGACCGTACGGCTCGAGCGAGGTCAGCGTCACGTTGGAGAGATAGAGACTGTCGTAGGTGGCGACGAGCAGCCGGCCATCGGGTCGCATGGCGGTCACGACGTAGTACCGCGGAACGATCTGCGTCGATCGCGTCCACGTGATGCCCGCATCGTCGGATCGATAGAAGCTGTCGCCGGGCACGACGGCGACCAGGGCGCCGTCGGACAGCGCGACGATCGAGGTCGGCACGGATGTCTGGTCGCTGCCGAGCATCACCACCCGCCACGTGACGCCCATGTCCGTCGACGTGCCGACGGCGCCTCCGCTCGGCAGCAGCCCGATGACGATCTCGCCGCGCGCACCGATCGCAAGCGTGGTGATGTCGGGACCGAAAGGCTCTCCGAGACGCCGCCAGCTCGCCCCGTCGTCGGTCGATCGCAGGAGCTCACGCGCGCCGACGGCGATGATCCCGCCGCTGGAGTCGTTCGCGAGCGCCGTCGACCATTCGATGGCAACGCCGAGCGAATCCCACGTCACGCCGCGGTCGGTCGAGCGCAGCGGCGCGGCCTTATAGCGGTTCAGAAGGATGCTGCCCGCGCGCGTTATGAACACGTGCAGATAGTCGTCGCGCTTGAGCGCGGGCACGTTGACCTGCGACCACGTCGAGCCGTCGTCGCTGCTGCGGTAGAGTCCGCGTCGTTCGATCGCCGCGTAGATGCTGCCGTCCGGAGCCGTTGCCGTCGAGCGAACGGCGCCGCCCTCGGGGCCGGGAAGTCTCTGCCAGCGCGACTGCGCGCTGATGACGAGCGCATTCGAGACGATGAGGATCGCGACGATCAATGCAGGGGTGATTCGCTTCATGAGACATCCGCTCCTGTTCGTGTGTGGTCGGGTCGCCGCCGGTTTCCGGACGACGGGATCAAGCTACACCGAGCGGCTCGCGACCGGGTAGGACGAAGCGTGGAGAAGGTGGAACACCCGTGACCCCGCGGACATGCCTGATGTGCCCGTCAGGAGTACACGGTGGGTCAGGAGTCCGCGGTCGATCGTCGCGCGCAGTCGCGAAACGACTGCGGCGTCACGCCGGCGTGCGTGCGGAAGAAGCGCGTGAAGTACGATGGGTCGTCGTAGTTGAGGCTGTGGGCGATCTCCTTGATCGAGAGCGTCGTGTGGCAGAGCAGTCGCTTCGCGTCGAGCAGCAGTCGCGCCTGCACGAGCTCACCGATAGTGCAGCCGAGCCGACGGCGAACGATCGTGTTGAGGTGATTCGGCGTCACCGCGAGCATCTCCGCGTATGCCGCCGGAGCATGCACGGTGACGAAGTGCCGATCGATCAACCGTCGCAGCCGCGCGGTCAGTTCGAGCGCGCGCACACCGTCGGTGCCGACATCGCGCGTTCGCTCGAGGCGTCGCCGCAGATGTAGCAGGACGATCTCCAGGAGCGACCGAAGCATCGCGTCGCGATACGCGCCGTCGCCATCGAACTCCCGCTCGATCTGCGCGACGATCCCCAGCAGCGATGCCTCCTCCGCCTCCTCGAGCACGACGATCGGACCTTCGAGCTCCAGGTAGGGCAGCGCGGCAAGCGGCTCCGTCGCATGCGCTCCGAGAGCATGGAACTCCTCGGTGAACAACAGAATGTGCCCGAACGATCCCGCGTCGCGGCGCACCTGGTGCACCTGACCCGGCGCGACGATATGAACCGAGCGGTCGGCGATCGGCCAGGTCTGGAAGTCGATGTCGTGCGTGCCGCCGCCCCTGACGAAGAAGAAGACCTCGTAGTAGTTGTGTCGGTGCGGCTCCGACGCGTCGTACGTCTGCTCGGCGCGATCGAGCCGCATCGAGCGAAACGGCAGCGAGAGCTCATCGCCACGCGAAAGCTCGTACTGAGGGATGGAGGAGGCCCTCACTTATGCTCCTTGAAGACGATGAAGTTATCGTCCGGATCGAACACGCCGATGCAGCGGACCTCGTCGTCCTCGACGAGCTTGCCGTTGGTGCGACCGCCATGCCCCTCGACCTGCTCGATGACGCTGCGAATGTCGGACACCGCGATGTCGAGCTGCATGCGATTGTCCGTTGCCGCGATGCCGACCAGCGCGGCGGGGATCAGTACGAGGGGAATGCCGGCGAACGTTCCCTCATAGAGCTCTCCACCAGCGATCTCGTGTCGTTCGAACTCCACGCCGAAGACATGCGTGTAGAAGCCCACCATCGCATCGAGATTCGTCGTCGCGAGGTTCATGCTTTCGATCTGGTAGGTCATGGGCATTCCTTCACCTGATTCAGTGTGCCTGGACAGTCGTAATGGCTGGGAAGCTACATCGAGGCATCGAGAACTGACGATGGAATTCATGACGGCGCTATGACCGTGCGCTGACGCCGGCACCCTGCCGGAGACCGACGTTTGCACACGCTTCGGAACGGGCGTCCTGGTGACGTCGCTGTGAGGCGCGGAAGTCAACGCTGAGGTAGTTCCATGCAACGAATACGTCGTCTGTTGCTGCGCATCGCCATCGCGCCGGCAGCGATCGTGTGCGCCATCACGCATGCGTCGGCGCAGCAGGTGGCTCTCTCGCCGTCGGTCATGGCCGCAGGCGCGGCGTCGATGTCGCGCAACGGCATCGGCCTCGCCGCAACGATCGGACAGCCAGTCATCGGCATCACCGCCCCGGGCGCCATGGTGGGTCAGTGGGGCTTCTGGCACGCGCCGAACCCCTACCCCGCGGTCAGCGTCGTCGAGCTGGCGCGTGCCGCCGACGCACGCCTCGCTGTGCGGCTCGCTCCGAATCCCGCTTCGGGACAAGTGCGTCTCGAGCTCGCTATGCATCGCCCCGGAAACGTGCGGGTTCGTCTCATCGATCTCGCTGGAAACGTGGTCGCGCTCGTTGCCGAGGGGACTTTCGAGGGCGGATCGAGGAGACTCGAGATTCCGCTCGCAGGGCTTCCGAGCGGATCGTACATCGTCGAACTGCTGCACGAGAGCATGCGCACGTCGTGCGTGCTCGTCGTTCTGCAGTAGCACCCGCCCCCCC
>Ga0247823_10003522_pt1 | contig 12656 bp, 14 predicted proteins | sample 13C_PalmiticAcid_2_FD_192426 | JGI IMG/M metagenome (GOLD analysis project Ga0247823, IMG submission 192426) | Soil microbial communities from agricultural site in Penn Yan, New York, United States - 13C_PalmiticAcid_Day30 | ecosystem: Environmental > Terrestrial > Soil > Agricultural land...
AAGTGTAACTGCGGTTAAACAAAACCTGTTTTTCCGAAACAGTTTGTTAAAACTATGACCAATCGAAAATGTGGATACCATAACTCCGATCTTTCGTCTTAATTTTACAGAAATTAACAACGATTTATGTATCCTGCTGAATTAGTAGCTCCTATGAAAGCGGAGCTGACCAATAAGGGTTTTGAAGAATTACTGACCCCCGAAGCTGTAGACGCCAACCTGTCAAATGAAGGCACTACACTGCTGATGATCAACTCTGTATGTGGTTGTTCTGCCGGTACTGCCCGTCCTGGTGTGGTAATGGCCCTGACTCAAAGCGACAAACGTCCTACGCGTTGCGTAACCACCTTTGCCGGTGTTGATACTGCTGCTACCAACCAGGCCCGCACTTACCTGCTGCCTTACCCTCCCTCTTCCCCTGCCATTGCGCTGCTGAAAGACGGTAAACTGGTACACATGATTGAACGCCACATGATCGAAGGCCGCAGCGCCCAGATGATTGCCGCCAACCTGCAGGCTGCATTTGATGCTTACTGCGACTAATTATGGGTTAAATTAATAGCCGGGTGGTGATTACTGCCCGGCTTTTTTTATTTTCGCCGCTATGTATCCTAACCTATATTACCTCTTCAAGGATCTGTTTGGGGTGGAATGGCCATTCCTTTCCGTATTACAGACCTTCGGCTTTTTTGTAGCAGTGGCTTTCCTGACCTGTGCCTGGGTATTGTCTTTAGAACTGAAACGTAAGGATAAAGAAGGCTTGATGCCTGCCGAAATCATTGAACGCGAAGTAGGCCGCAAGGTTACCGTGCAGGACTGGATTTTCAACGCCATTCTTGGTTTTGTGCTGGGTTACAAGCTGCTGGGCCTGTTTTTATCAGGCGCCGAAGTAGCTGCCGATCCGCAGGGCTACCTGTTCAGTCTCAAAGGTCATCTGCTGGGTGGCTTGCTGCTGGGTGCAGCGATGGGCTGGCTGCGGTATTCCGAGGTGAAACAGCAGGAACTGCCTGAACCTACTATCAAGAAAATCCGTTATCCCGTTTATGATCATGTGAGCAATATTACCGGTCTGGCTGCCATTGGCGGTATCATCGGTGCCAAAGTATTCAACGCGCTCGAAACCTGGAACGATTTCATCAACGATCCCATCGGAAACCTGTTCTCGATGAGTGGTCTCACTTTTTATGGTGGACTGATTGGCGGTGCCGCTACTGTGATCTGGTATTGCCGCAGGCATAAAATTCCGCTGTTGCAACTGCTCGATTGTATGGCGCCTACCATGATGCTGGCATATGCACTGGGCCGCATTGGCTGCCAGATGGCAGGTGATGGCGACTGGGGCGTGCCCAACCTGAAACCCAACCCCATCAGCTGGTTGCCCGACTGGATGTGGAGTTTTAAATACCCCCACAATGTGAACAGCGAAGGCGTGGCTATTCCCGGTTGCGTAGGCCGCTACTGTGCGGAGCTGCCCCAACCCGTATGGCCCACACCGTTTTACGAAACCGTGATTTGCCTGGTGCTGTTTTCCGTGATCTGGATGCTGCGCAAACGTGTTGGCAAACCTGGTGTGCTGTTTGGCATTTACCTGCTGTTTAACGGTATGGAGCGTTTCCTGATCGAAAAAATAAGGGTGAACACCAAGTACGATCTGGGCTTTATCCAGCCCACACAGGCCGAAATTATCTCTACCATTATGATGATTGCCGCGCTGGTATGGATCTGGTATTTTAACCGCCGCAACACCGAACCTAAAGTAGCCGCTTAAGGCTTTATTCAATATTTATTTGTGCTGTAAGAACATGGAGAAGTATACCAAAGTTCCACTGTCGGAACTGAATTTCCAGGAAGGCGCCATGCTGCTGGTAGATAAGCCACTGATATGGACTTCCTTTAACGTGGTGAACAAAGTGAAATGGCTCACCAAGAGCAAAACCGGTCATGCGGGCACCCTCGATCCGCTGGCAACCGGCTTGCTGCTGCTGTGTACCGGAAAGTTTACCAAACAACTGATGGGTTACACTAAGCTGGACAAGGAATATACCGGTACGTTTGTACTGGGAGCCACTACGCCCACTTACGACCTGGAGTCGCAGCCCGAAAACTTTAAAAGCACCGATCACCTCACCGAAGCGCAACTCATCGAAGCGTTGCAGCCTTTTACCGGTCCTATTCAGCAGGTGCCCCCTGCCCATAGCGCCATTAAAAAAGACGGTAAACCCATTTACCTGCTGGCGCGCAAAGGCATTGACGTGGAGATTCAGCCCCGTAATGTTACGGTGTATGAGTTTGAAATCACAGCCATCCGTATGCCGGAGATCGATTTTCGGATTAAAGTGAGTTCGGGTACCTATATCCGTTCGCTGGCCAATGATTATGGCGCTGCACTGGGTTGTGGCGGCTACCTCAAAAGCCTGCGCCGCACCGAAATTGGTGTGTATCGCGTAGAAGATGCTTACACCATGGAAGAGCTGATTGGTTATTTCAGGCCCGAACAACTGGAAGAATACCTGGCTAAGCAGGCCGCTTTGTAATAACGAGATATCAATTTTGTAAACCCGGCATAGACCGGGTTTATTTATGCCCTGATTTTATTATTGCAACATTGTTGCAATAATAAAAATTGCTTTACTTTTGTCGCATCACTTCAGGATCTAAACTTTTTCTATGCAAACAATACAACCTTATGATGCCGTGATTGTGGGCGGCAGTTTTGCGGGGCTGTCGGCGGCCATGTCGCTGGGCCGGGCATTGTGCCGGGTACTCATCATTGATGCAGGTGAGCCCTGCAACCGGCAAACACCACATTCGCACAATTTCATCACCCACGATGGTGACACGCCTGCCGCTATTGCTGCCCAGGCCAGGGCACAGGTGTTGGCTTATCCCACCGTATCGTTGATGGAGGGTATCGTAATCTCCATCACTGGCAGCGAAGGTGCTTTTGTCATCAGTACAGCTGACGGCGACGAATACCCGGCCTCCCGGGTGCTGCTGGCTACAGGTGTGAAAGATGTGATGCCGCCCATACCGGGTATCGCTGAGTGCTGGGGTATTTCGGTGCTGCATTGTCCGTATTGTCATGGTTATGAGGTGCGGAACACGGCACTGGGCATTATGCTGAACAGCCCTGAGTTGCTGGAATACACTAAAATGATCTATAATTGGAGCCCCAACCTCAAGCTGCTCACCAATGGTCCGGCCACACTGACTGAGGAAGAACGCGAGCAGCTGCAACGGAAAGGCATTGAAATCATAGAACAACCAGTGGCGGAAGTATTGCACGAACGCGGACAAATGCGGGCGGTTGTACTGGGAGATGGCAGCCAGGTAGCGCTCAACGCACTGTTTGCACGGCTACCGAATGTGCAGCCACCAGTAGTGCAGCAGTTGGCGCCAGCGCTCAATGCCCAGGGTTTGATAGAAGTGGGTATGGATCTGCAAACCTCTATCCCCGGCATTTATGCGGCGGGCGACAGCACCACACAAATGCGATCAGTATCGGCAGCAGTGGCGGCTGGTACCATGGCTGGCGCGGTGATCAGCCGGACTGTGTTTGCCCGTAAATGGAATGCCTGACTGTAATCAGCTGACCATAAAAAATTGAAAATGCCCGGACCCACAGCAGGTCCGGGCATTTTTTTATGCGTACATCTACGCGCCAGAAACCCGTTTTAATACGGAGGGAATGAATCGGCATTGTTGTTAATTTTAAATCGATATTTTGCATATGTGTATTGCAACGCACATCGGAAAATTGATTTACCCTTAAAAGACTATCCAATCATGACCAACGAAGAACTCACGGAACAGCTCGCCCTTGATCTGGGGCTGGGCGATGTATTTACCCGCCGCATGCCGTATGCGAAAGAGGTGTTCAAAAAATTTGACCTCGATCTGCTGCCCCATTCCTCAGAAGATACCTGTCTGGGTGAGATTTACGAAAACAGTGGCCGCAACTGGCGCACCACCAACAACAACCTGGTGGGTTTTGTGGCAACACCAGAGAGTATGGCCGGGTTAATGGCTCAATTATCGGCAGTGCAACGGATGAATGCCAATATTCCCGATTTTGAATTTACAAAAGACGACCTGGTAGGCGTGGGCGTGGAAATACCCAAATTCCTCAACTTCAAGCTGAAGGGCAATGTGAGCAGCGCCAAAGACATTCGCGTAACGATGACCGGCGTTAAAAAAGCCAGGCTCACCAATACCAGTCAGCCGGGTACAGAGCTGGCCCGGCTGGTGTCTGAGTATGCCGAGAATCATACCAAAAAATACCGCCAGCACATCAAACACGATCATATTGCCGTGTCGTTGTTTTATGTGGAGCAAATGGAACTGGTGATGGAAAAACACGATGGCGTAAACCTGGATGTTGGTGTAGAGATTGACGGTGTACCGCTGAATGCTTCTGTAGAAACCAGCAGCGAGAAGAAATATAAATTGAGTTACAATGGCAATGGCAGCCTGCCTTTTGCGGCCACTTTTGTGAGAGGAAAGGAGTTGTTTTAACTGCCGGGTTTCTTTCTCATTGAAGGGAGGACGTGACGATAAAGACTATCAGCAGCCGGGCTTTTAAGGTCCGGCTGCTGCCTGTTTTGGCGGTTTGCCTTACCTTTGCGCCCACCTTAGCATATGAGACATAAGATCAAACGCAGCATGCGGGTGGCGCGTTACATCGTGTACCGCGAAACCCTGGTAGACCGGAAGGATATTTTGTGGTCGTTTATCGGCGCTTTTGCCGGTGTAGGACTGGTGGGCCTGATGCAGCATTACTGGCTGTCGGCCCAGGATAATCTGTTCCTGGTGGGATCTTTTGGTGCGTCTGCCGTGCTTATTTATGGTCATACCCAAAGTCCGCTGGCCCAACCACGAAACCTCGTAGGCGGGCATGTGCTGAGCGCGCTGGTGGGCATTACGGTGCGGTATCTTGTGCCCTGGCCGGAGTGGCAATGGGCGGCTTGTGCGCTGGCAGTAGCCCTGGCCTTGATTGTGATGCAGGTAACCAAAACGGTGCATCCACCAGGAGGCGCTACTTCGTTGCTGGCGATTATTGGCAGTGAAAAAATCAGGAGCCTGGGGTATTGGTATGCTTTATCGCCGGTAGCTTCGGGTGTAGGCATTATGCTGCTGGTGGCCTGGCTGGTCAATAATATTCCGGGCAACCGCAATTACCCGGCCCGCGGCAAGTGGTGGTAATGGTTTACACCGCTGTATTGCACTGCCGGCAGTAACCGCTAACAAACAGGTTGGCATGCGCCGGTACATATCCTTCGGGCAGTCTCAGCATCATTTCTTCGGGCATACATTCTATTTTGCCGCAGCGCTCGCACCGGAAATGCAGGTGCATGTGGTGGTGGTTTTTATTGGAACATTTGCGGCACAGGGCAAAATAGGTTTTGCCATCGTCGCTCACCACTTTGTGCAGGAGTCCGTCTTCTTCAAAACGGTGCAGGATGCGGTAGATAGTCACCCGGTCCATCTGGCCTTTCAGCGCAACCTCTATCTGGTCGTGGCTTAGCGGGGCCGCCGACTCCAAAAGCAACTGGTGAATCTGCTGCTGGGATGGGGTGGAACGTCTTTTCATGATTTACTGCAACAAAGTTGCACCAAAAAAGATTCCCGGCCAAATGATACAACAACGCTACGTTTCGGAGAGGTATGGTTCGCCGCGCTGTAAGTCCCGCCCATGCGGGGGCGCAGCGACACAGCGTTTCCGGAAAATCACGGATAGGCGAATGGCGGATCAATGAAATGCCACTTTCGAAACACCGTCTCACCTTTGATTTTTGATGAAAGAGTCTCCCTAAAAAGGCTAGTAAGTACTGGGCTTCTCCTTTTGACCATACTGGTTCCACGAAATGAAGTAATACGTCACATAAAATTCCAGTCCAAATTTCCGCACGGGAAGCTGTTCGTCCACATCCTGGATCATGCCGGGCATGATCTGGTATTTATCGTATTTGTTGACGCCATAGTAGAGCAGGGCACCGTAATCAATGAGGCCCACACCGCTCAGGATGGCATTTACATTCATACCCAGTTTGAGGTCGGTGAAGGTGCTGGTTTTTACCAGAGGTGCAATGTCCTGCAATGACAGCAGACTGCCCGCGGTACCCGAACTGCGGTTCGATTGCAGGTTGGAGGACAACTGCTGTACGGTAACTCCACCGCGGATATCGATATTGTACTCGGCCGATTTGTGGTGCCGGTACAGGGTAATACCCGCCATAGCGCTCGCAAAAAAGCCCTGCCAGTTGAAATTGATATAAGAAAGGTCTTTGCTGTTGGTTGTATTGTAGTTGAGCCGGAAGGTTTCAATGCTGTTTTTAACTCCGCCATTCAGCAGCACATTCCAGCGGTTGAGGTGGTTGTGCTTCACGGTCAGGGAAAAGGAAGGAGAAGCACCCTGCATGGCTTTGAGCGGTCCGTCGAACCCCGGCAGCTGCACCTTGTCGAGGCTCAGGCCCGGGCCGGTTCCAATGCTCCATTTCATGATCATTTGTGCACCTGCTCCAGTGGCCATCATCCAGGCTGTTAATAATAGAAAAATCCCTTTCATAGCTGTATTTGCGAGTACTAAACGGTATTGTGAGGCGGATTATTTTGCACAGATAGCTGCAATAAGTTGGGTGCATAAGCGTTTGGCTTTATTTTAGCCGCTATGGAACCGCTCAAATACATTTACAACGATACTTTCTTCAGACATTATACCGCAGCTTTAAAGCAGGTGCTGCCGGCTTATCGCAAACCGGCTTTTGATCAACTGGTTTTTACCCCGGCCTGGGAAACGATGGAGCTGAAACAGCGCATGCACCACCTGGCAGTAACGCTGCACTCCTTATTGCCCGGCAGTTATCCAGAACAATTGACCCTGCTGCTGGAGCTGGCCGAGGCCATGCGTACCGATAAAGTCTATGCCAATGGCCTGGCCTGCATGTTTCTCCCGGAATTTATCCAGCTGTATGGGCAGGAGCATTTTAAGTTATCCGTTAAAGCCATGGAGCAGATCACGAGCCTGGCCAGTTGTGAGTTTGCCGTGCGCCCGTTTATCGTGCGGTATCCCGAAGCCATGCTGGCGCAAATGCTGAAATGGACCCGGCACAAAAGTGTGCATGTGCGCAGACTGGCCAGTGAAGGAAGCCGTCCGCGATTGCCCTGGGCCATTGCTTTGCCCGTGCTGAAAAAGGATCCAACGCCCATCCTGCCTATTCTGGAAGCGTTAAAAGATGATCCGGAAGAGTATGTGCGCCGCAGCGTGGCCAATAGCCTGAACGATATTGCGAAAGACAATGCAGCTGTTACACTACAGATAGCCAGGGAATGGATAGGCGTAAGTACCGAACGGGATAAACTGCTGAAACATGCCTGCCGCACCCTGCTCAAACAGGGCGATATTGGGGCATTGGCTTTGTTTGCATTGGAATACCACGAAGCGGTAACGCTGGACCAGTTCAAGGTGCATACGCCCAAAGTACCTGCCGGCGGAGCGCTCGAATTCTCCTTTGCGCTGCATAACAGCGATGACCAGACCCGCATCATCCGGCTGGAATATGGTATGCATTATTTGAGGGCAAATGGTACCCATGCCCGCAAAGTATTCAAGATCAGCGAGCGGAGTTATGGCCCCGGCGAAAAGGTGGAGATTACCCGCAAACAATCTTTTAAGCCCATTACTACCCGGGTGTATTATCCCGGTGAGCAAAAGGTGTCGGTGATCATCAACGGCCGGGAATACGAGCCGGTTGCTTTTACCCTCAAAGGGTAAGGATTAAGGAGTCGTATCGGTACACTTGTCAAATGCAGCCAGCATTTGCCGGGTTTGCTGTTCCTTTTCGTAATCTTTTACGAGCATGTAAATATGATCCAGGGCGCGGAGTGCGCCGCACAGCATCTGATCGTCGGGCTGCAACTGCTGTCGGGTAAGGGTTACGCTTTTTTCCAGTTGTACCGAGGCCAATCGCAGACTGGCATTGCGCAGTTTTTCGAGGCTGTGGCGTTCGGTTTCCAGCTCATCCCATTGGCGGGGATTTTTCATCATTTGCTGCCCCAGCTGGTTCATGCGTTCGTTGTAATGCACCGAGTGGTTAAAGATGAGCACGCCATAGTTGTAAGTGTATACCGGGTTGCCGGGTGCGTGTTGCAGGGCTGCCTGGTAGGCAATATTGGCTTTGTGGGTCCATTGGTTGTACAGCGAGTCGTTGTTGTTTACCGCAGGTTGTTGCAGGTATTGGTTGGCACAAATGCCCAGCATGAAATAAAAATCGGCCACCTCCGGGTTTTGTGCAATCCAATTTTCCAGTTTGGGTAAAAAAGAGGCAGGTACGCCCCGTTGTAAATGAAAGATCACTTCTTCATTGGCCAGGGCTATACTGGCCGGGTGTTGGGCCTGCCCGTCGAGCAGGTATTGCAGCCAGGCGGTGGTATCGCCACGGTCGCGGGCTAGCAGGGCCTGTAATACAAACCGGTGTTCGATCGCCGAAATGGGGTGGTTCGCCACAGGTTGCAGCAGGGCTTCGGTTTCCTGGGTAGGCCGCTTCATCTGGTAACTGCAAAAAGCCATATCCACCGCAGCCAGCACCATCAGCGAATCATAATAAGAATGGGTTTTCATCACCGGCTCCAGCGGGCGGGCGATGGCTGCGGCACGTTCAAAAGCATAAAAAGCAGAATCGAATAGGCGGGGTTGCTGGTTGAAATACCATACTGCTTTCCGGAACGAGTTGTTGGCCAGTCTGAAGAGATTCCCGGCTACATACAGGCGTTCATACTTATCGGTTTCCAGGGCGAACCAGCGCTGCATGCTCACCAGTACAGAGTCGGCCAGGGCTTCCTGGTTGGTGGTATCCGATCTGAGCAGCATTTCGTACACCTGCGTGCGCAGGCGCCAGGTTTTAAGCAGGTTGCAGCTTTGCGGGTGGTAAGCAGCTTTGTCTATGGACCTGCGGGCACCCTTCAGGTCTTTGTCGAGGATGTAGCTGTAGGTGTTTTGTACTTCTATGCGCTGTGCGGCAGCTTGCAGGGCGCAGCATCCCAGCCACAGCAATAAACAGGTGCGTATCACTCGTTTCATAAGCAGGAAATGATATAACTAAAGTTAATCAATTATTCGCTTCCCTGCAGCCGGCTATGGTTTAGGTAAAGGTTGTCCGCAGTTGTCGCAGAAAATGGCATCGGAATCGTGTCCTTTTTTGTTGCAATGGGCACAACGAAGCTCGGCCGCTGCGCTTTTACGATTCCTATTTTCGTCCAGGAACGATACGGTAAAAATACCGGTAGGCACCGCAATGATGGCATAACCCAGGATCATGATAAAGGACGCCAGGGTTTTGCCCAGCGGCGTTACCGGGGCCACGTCGCCATACCCCACAGTGGTCAGCGTTACAATAGCCCAGTAAATGCTTTGTGGAATACTGTGGAAACCTTCGTTGTGGTTCACCTCTATCACATACATGAACGAACCCAGGATGATGGTGAGCAACAGCACAAAAAACAGGAACACCATGATCTTGCGGCGACTCGACCACAAGGCCAGCAACAGGTGTTTGCTCTCGTGCAGGAAACTGATGAGTTTAAACACCCGGAATATCCGCAGCAGCCGGAACGAACGGATGACGAGCAGGAAGTGGGTATTGGGCAAAAACAGTTCCATGTAGGTGGGTAGGATCGCCATCAGGTCAATGATCCCGTAAAAGCTTTTGGCATACTTGGCTGGTTTCTGCACACAATAGAGCCGCAGCAGGTATTCGATCGTGAATACGATGGTGTAAGTCCACTCCAGGGTGGTAAACAGGGTCTGGTGCCGGGCTGCAATAGCGGGCACACTCTCGAGCAGCACGGTAATGAGGCTGCCCAGGATGAGGCACAGCAGTATGATGTCGAATATTTTACCGGCTGTGGTATTGGCTTCAAAAATAACGCGGTGAAGGCGCCCCTTGAGGGTTTTCTCGGTTGTATGATAGGCTGGGTTGGTCATAGCAAAAAGAATCGGGTGCAATGCTATTGCACACAAATGTTAAGTATTTTTTCCGGAACGGCCAACTGGCTGCGCCACCACTCATATAAATCCTGTGCACACTACCGGCAGGCATTGTACCTTTATAAAGTCCCAAAAATGCCTGAACGATGGAACTGCAAGAGCAATACCTTGAAAGCGTACGCAAACAGTTTTTGTATTACCGCACCCTGGGCGAGAAAGCGATGGCACAACTGCCGCCCGACCAGCTTTTTGCGGTATACAACGAAGATTCCAACAGCATAGCTGTGATTGTGAAACACCTCTGGGGCAATATGCTGAGCCGCTGGACCGATTTTCTGACCACCGATGGTGAAAAGGAATGGCGCCAGCGCGATGCGGAGTTCGATAACGACCTGTCGTCTGCCGAAGAAGTGATGCAAAAATGGCACGAAGGCTGGGATTGCCTCATGCAGGCCATCAACAGCCTGCAACCGCACCAGTTGATGGACATTATTTACATCCGCAACGAAGGGCATACCGTGGCCGAAGCCATCAACCGCCAGCTGGCACACTATCCGTACCATGTAGGACAGATTGTGTTTGCCGCCAAAATGCTCAAGAATGGAGGTTTCGAAAGCCTTTCGATTCCTAAAAACCAATCGGGCAGTTACAATGCGGCCAAATTTTCCCGCGAAAAAAGCATCCGCAATTTTACCGATGATGAACTGAACAGATTAAAATCCTGATACCCATAACCTTCCTGTATGAATATGTTGTTGAAAAGAACCGGCGCAGCCCTGGTGCTCGCCACTGCTATGTATGCGACTCCTGTTGCGGTGCTGGCCCAGGCCAATATTGCAAGGCTCGATAGTTTCATGAACCATGTATCGCAACACAACAAAATGATGGGCTCGGTAGCCATCAGCAAAGGCGGTAAAGTAGTGTTCAATAAAGCGATTGGCGAGGAACGCATCACCAATGGTAAAGCGGTGCATGCGACTACCGCTACCCGCTACCGGGTAGGTTCCGTGACCAAAATGTTTACTGCCGTACTGGTATTTCAGCAAATAGAAGCCGGCAAACTGACGCTCGACAGCAAACTGGAAACCTGGTTTCCGGGCGTGCCCAATGCCGGTAAAATCACCATCGGTAACCTGCTCAACCACCACAGTGGTTTGTTCAATGTAACCAACGATCCCACCTATGTGGACTGGAACACGAAACCGGTGAGCCGCGAGGATATGGTTAAAAAACTGGAAGCCCTCAAAATAGAATTCGAGCCCGGCAAAGAAGGCGAGTACAGCAACAGCAATTACATCCTGCTGGGTTTTATACTCGAGAAAATCACCGGTAAGCCTTACGCGGATCTGCTGAAAGAAAATATCACGGGTAAACTGGGCCTGAAAAATACCAGCTTTGCCGGCCAGCCTGATCCGAAGAAGCACGATGCAATGTCTTACTCCTATGACAGCAAAAAATGGGTAGAGCGCGAAGTGACAGATATGAGCATTCCGCAGGGTGCAGGAGCCGTGGTAAGTACCCCGGCCGACCTGGTGAAGTTTGAAACCGGCGTGTTTACCGGCAAACTGGTGAGTAAAAACTCCCTCAACCAGATGATGGACCTCAAAGACGGTTATGGCATGGGCCTGTTCCGTTTTCCGTGGACCGACCGCTGGGCCTGGGGACATACCGGTGGCATTGATGGTTTCTCCTCCATGCTCAGTTATTTCCCGGACGACTCGGTGTGTATTGCCCTCACCAGCAATGGTGTGAACTTTCCGGTGAATGATGTGATGATCGGGCTGCTCAGCATTTATTATGATATGCCGTACATGTTCCCGTCCTTCATCAAGTTTGAAGTGCCGCCCTCGCTGCTCAAAGCTTATGCCGGTACCTACAGCTCGGCCCAGATACCTATCAAACTCACCATTACCGAACACGATGGGGCGCTGAGTGCACAGGCTACGGGCCAGAGTGCTTTTCCGCTCGAAGCCGTGAGTCGCGAAGAGTTTAAGTTTGATGCTGCTGGTCTGCGCATTACCTTTTCGATGCTCGATGCGGTGAAGGCTTCCGGGCTGGTGCTCAAGCAGGGCGGACAGGAATTTACCTTCACCAAAGATTAATCCATGCCGGTCAGGCCGTTTTTTGGTGCCGGATGACAATTGTCAGTTCGCCGCAACGCCCGGAAACGTACCTTTGCCAGCAACAAATACAAAACACAACCAAGATATGTTTGACGGAATGATGAAGACCCCGCTGGGCCGTTTCAGGCTGGTAGGCATCCTGGAAGGGATTTCTTTCCTGTTTCTCCTGGGTATTGCGATGCCTGTAAAATATATGCTCGATTTTCCGGCCCTGGTTAAATACACCGGCTGGGCACATGGCGTACTGTTTGTAGCTTATGTGCTGCTCCTGCTGCAGGTAGCTACAGAATACAGCTGGTCGTTCAAAAAATCACTGATCGGCTTTGTCGTATCCCTGCTGCCTTTCGGCACTTTCTGGTTTGAGAAAAAATTAAAGGAAGAAGCTGCAGTGCCAGCTTAAACGATACGTTTTCTTTTTTGTTTGTTCAGGCGAGCCTTGCCCTAGAATGGCTCGCCTGTTTTTTTATACGATACTGAATACCGGTTTTTACCATAAGCATACCCATCCGTGCATCACGGATGGGTATTTGCATTTCACGCATTCCGGAGCC
>Ga0247823_10003523_pt1 | contig 12655 bp, 13 predicted proteins | sample 13C_PalmiticAcid_2_FD_192426 | JGI IMG/M metagenome (GOLD analysis project Ga0247823, IMG submission 192426) | Soil microbial communities from agricultural site in Penn Yan, New York, United States - 13C_PalmiticAcid_Day30 | ecosystem: Environmental > Terrestrial > Soil > Agricultural land...
GGCCGTCGGTTGACTCACCCCCAGATGTCGTTTTGGATTTAATCGCGAGACACCGCATACAATAATTTCAAAAAGATAGCGCGGCACCTAAATTGAGATTGGGCATTTAATTTGAGATTCCGTCTTCGATGTTGGCACTTAATGTGAGATTCGCCGCCAAGGGAAACATGGCTGCCTGCGGCCCAGCTTCATCAGAAAATGCCAAATATCACAAAAGGCTATGGCCGGGCCGGACGGCGTTAAGTGCAGAAAATGGCACCGAAAAAATCTCAATTTAAGTGCCATCACCTGCCGGAACGGGCGCATTCTTACGGTTAAATGCCAAACGACACAAGGTGCGTTTCAGAAGTGCCATCAACGAGATCATGAGGGCTAGCTCCCGATCAACTGCGTCACCTCAACTGCAGTTAATCTGAGAATCTTCCCAGGCTGATTCTCACGTTAAGTGCCAAACCGGCTCGAAGCGGCCGCATTCTCACGGTTAACTGCCAACCGACACAAGGCTGGGAGGTGCTGATACCGTCGGTTGCCTTCAAGAACTCCGGCTCCTCCTTCTTCGGGCAGAAGCCGTTTCGCCTGATTCTGCCAAACCTGCTCGACCTCTACAAATACCTCGAAGCCTATATCGATCGCCATCGCGGCGTATTGCTTGGTCCGGCAAAGGATCCCGGCACCTTGTTCGTAAAGACGGTGAAGACGACGAGCCTGGACGCGGCATACGACTCCACCAAGTTTTATGAGGCCTGGCGGACCGTGATCCAGCGGTACGGCATCTACAATCCCTACACGGGTCGTGGCGCCATCAAAGGATTGCTACCTCACGGCCCTCATAATCTTCGCGACATCCTAGCAACCCATATTCTCAAGCAGACCGGCTCCTATGAACAAGCGAGCTACGCGATCCAGGATACGCCCGACGTGGTGCAGCAGCACTACGGTCGGTTCTTGCCGCAGGACAAGGCGGCGCTGGCCGCCAAGATCTTGAACCAGGTTTGGGAAGCGGCATAAGCCAGCCAGACTGAACAGGGATCTCTTAATATCCGGGCGGATGCGGAAACGTCCATCCGCTCGGGCGCGTTTCGCTTGCGCTGCGTTGGGGCTGAAGACCGCCGGCTTTATGAGAGCCAGCCGATGACAAGCCCCGCCGCGAAGAGCACGAGCACCATGACGAGGGTACCGCGCCAGACAGACGATGTGGGCTGCGCGCTAGCATAGTCATTGTCCGGTCCAGGCGAGCGATCCCATCCTGTCATTGTCCAGCCTCCGATCGCGAGGGGGTATGATAGCAAATTCACGACGAACGGGAAATCAGGTTTCGTTCTCACCCTAGGCTTGTCGTCCGGCTTCATGTGAGCCAGAATTCGGACGGGGATTGGGGATGAAGAAACGATACTGGCTCATAGGCGCCCTGCTAATCTACGCGTTCTTCAGGCAGACGGACGATGGATCAACCGTACCCTCGTCCCAGGATACGGTGCCTTCTCGCGTTGAGCAGGCTGCTGATATCGAACCGGCGGAGGTCTCCGTAGAGCCGGCGCGCGAGCTCTCAAGCGCGAAGGTTGAGACGCCATCCAGCGACGGCCTGGAGCTTCGGCCTGCCGATGCACCGATCCGCTATGTGTCAGGCAAGCGCGTCGGGTTTCGGTCGGGCCCCTCAACGACCGATCCAATCATCGACCGTTTCGACGCCGGGAGAAAGGTCTTCCTGATGGAGCATGCGGGAGATTGGTCAAGAATTCGAGATGACCTCACCCAGCATGAGGGATGGATCGCCACCCGCTTCCTTTCCGAAACCGAGACCAAGACAAAGGCCGCACCGGCCAAGAGGGAGAAAAAGCCGGAGGAAACCGAGGTTGCCGTCCCCGTCGTTCCTGACTCGGTCTTGATCCAGCGCATTATTGCGGAATCTCTCGACTCCTATCCGAGCTCATGTGCGTGCCCATACAGCCGCGATCGGGCGGGACGGCGCTGCGGCAAGCGGAGCGCCTATAGCAAGCCGGGCGGATATTCGCCGGTGTGTTTCCCCGGCGACGTCACAAAGGCGATGATCGACGCCTTCAGATCACGGTAGCCATTTAGCCGGCCGGGCGGACGGATGAGGTAGCCAACAGGTGCGCACTTCGGTGGTGTGCCATTTTCTCGATGGCTCACGCCTTGAAGCGCTCAAGGGCGGTAAGGCGTCTTGTCGAAGGATCGGCGTCGGGCCAGCGGTAGATTTCGGCGCGCAGATAGCGGAGTTCTTCGTCGAGCATGTCATCGGCGACCTCTACCCACCAGGATTTTGGCCGCCCGTCGCTTCCGTCCGACCATCGGTAGCCGCGGGCCTTCAGGTGGTCCTTCATCTCGAAGGGGCTGTGCTCGGCAAAGATGCGAACCCGCGAGCGCTGGCTTGCCGCGAACAGTTCGGCGAACGGTGTGTTGCCCTGGTGCGATCCACCCTGGGCCAGAACCTCGAGCAGCGCGAAGCAGTCGTCGACGGCACGGTGCCCATCATGGAAGTAACCCGCCTGCCCGATGAGGTAGCCAAGCTTCGTTCCCTCGAACCCCCGCGCCGACCAGTCAATCTCGGAGACCGAGCAAGCCCACGCCTTCGGCGCGAAGACGGTGGAGAAGGTTTCGCAGAAAGGACGGTCGAAGCCGGCATTGTGGGCGATGATCAGATCGGCAGGCTCGATCAGGGCCTTCACCCGTGCAATGTCGATCGTCTGGCCGGCCACCATGGCGTCCGTGATGCCAGTCAAGCGCGTGATGTCGGCGGGAATGGCGATGCTCGGCTGCTGTAGCCCACCATAGACACCCGTGACATCACCGATGTTTCCGGTCTTTTCGAAGCTGAAGGCGACAATCCCGATCTCGATGATTTCGTCCTTGCGGGCATTAAGTCCTGTCGTCTCCGTATCGACGATGACGCCGCGCATTGGAAAGCTGGGCCGCGGCGCATTCGCAATGGCGCGTGCCTCCAGTTTCCGCAGAATGCGATAGCGGCCGGTTTCTTCAAGGCAGCGGACCATCTCGATTTCGTCCGCGATACCGCGCACATCGTGTGTGGACGGAGATTGGGCTTTCTTTTCCGGCTCCCTCGCCTCCCCGGTCCCGAACAAATCGAACTGCTGCTTCATGCCACCTATCTCGCATTGGCTATCGCGTAACGCCGCGCGCTTGAGCGCTTCTTATAGAGTCTGGGGTGAACATGTGAAACCAGAGGGCGCCGACACCGAAGCGAATTTGACGATGCTCGGCCCGACTGCTTCCGGGTATCGTTGGCTCTGACGACAAGGTCGCCACCGCATAGCATCATCCGTAGATTTCAGTTATTGCAGTTAATCGCCTGACCCACTATATTGCGGTCAAGGAGACCGCACCATGGCCAGCCAGCTCATTCATTTCGCCGGATTGTCGGATCGGGACCGCAGAATAGCCTCGCCCCTACCGAAGCTCGCAGCAGGCGACAGGCTGGAGCTTCACGTCCATCATGAGGGCGGCCGCGAACAAAAGCTCTCGATTCCGCCCTCGGCTGCTGCCGCGGTCGAAGCCCTCCTGGCGCACATGCTTCGCGGAGAGCGTGTTGCTGTCCTGGCCGAGGACCAGGAACTGAGCCCAACCGAGGCATCTGCGATCCTGGGCATCTCCCGTCCCCTCGTCGTCCTGCGAATGGACCGGGGCGATCTGCCGTTCCGTTACGTGGGTAAGCATCGTCGCGCCCTTTTGAAGGACGTACTCGCGCTGAAATCCAAGCTCGACACCCGTCAGGCCGCGATGGATGCGCTCGCCGACGACACTGAGTACCTCATTCAGACCCATGGCCTCTAACCCGCCCGTCGCGGTCTACGATGCCTGCGTCCTCTATCCATTTCATCTGCGCAACGTCCTGATCCAGTGCGCCTTCGACGGTCTTGTCGAAGCACGCTGGACGGACGATATTCATGATGAGTGGATCCGCAATCTCGCGGCCAACGCGCCGACTTTGCCCATTGAACGCCTTATAGCAACACGCGACAGGATGAAGGCCGTCTTGCCGGACGCGGACGTCACCGACTATCGCCACCTCATTCCCGAGCTCCGACTGCCCGACCCTGACGATCGACATGTCTTGGCCGCCGCCATCGCCGGCAAAACCCAGTATATCATCACCTGGAACCTCAAGGACTTTCCGGCGAAGGATCTAGCCTCTCATGGCGTGACAAGCCAATCTCCGGATGCTTTCCTCACCGACCTCCATGCGGCGTTTCCCGACGCGCTGATCTCCAGCGTCAAACGAGCCCGACACAATCTCCGAAAGACGATGCCCTCGGTCGACGCGTTCATCGATGGACTTCAACAAAGCGGTCTGAAGACATTTCCGGCACTGCTTCGTCAGAACATCGGCGGGCTGATCTGAACCGACAAGCGTCTACGGGCTCCCGCTACCCTGGTCATCAACTATTCCTCTTCGCCCCCGGCCGTCTCCAAGGCTTCCTCCTGCATGCCTTTCCGGCTTAGCAACCCCGCATCCTCCAGCGCTTCAATATCGGGCAGGTCGCGCAGCGTCTGCATGCCGAAAGCGGTAAGGAAGTGTTTGGTCGTCACATAGGTGTATGGGGCGCCCGGCGTCGGGCTGCGCGGGCCGGAGGCGATGAGATTGGCATTGCGCAGGCTGGCGATCGTGTCGCGGCTGACCTCCTTGCCGAAAATCTTCGACAGGTCGCCCCGGGTGATCGGCTGGAAATACGCAATCGCCATCAGCACCATGGCCTCGAAGTCGGACAGCGCGGGCGCCGCGCTCCGCGTCGGCGCCTGCGATGCCCTAACCGAAACGGCGAAACGCGAACGCGTTCGGTGCTGCCAGCCGCCGGCGACGAAGACGATCTCATAGGGCCGGTCACGGAGTTCTTCCTGCAGGTCGTCGATCAAGAGGTCGATGCTGCAGTCCTTGCCGACGACACGGGCCAAAGTCTCGCGGCCGACCGGCTCGGCCGCGGCAAAGATCACCGCCTCGACGCGCAACATCCATTCGCGCCAGCGCAGCTCCGGCGGCAGGTCCACCAGTTCCCGATCCAACAAGCGTTCGCTTGCGTCCTTCGTCCGAGACGTTCGTGTTTTGCCCGCTGCCTCCGTTTCAGCCATCATCATAATCCATAGATCCGAAAGGCGCTGCGGCCGGACAGTTCGCGCACGGCGCCAAAGCCTTCCAGCCGGTCGAACAGCCGGGTCGCCGCCCAGCGCGAGAGCTTGCTGCCGGGCGCCGAGGCCGCCAGGGCATCCTCGTCGAGCAGGGCCTGGATGACGACGCCGGCGCCCTTGGTGCGAACCTTTGGCGCGGCGGCACGCAGCGTATCGGCACGCCGCCCGATCTCGCCGGCGGCGCGCAGGGCCGCGCCCGTCCCCTCGACCACAGCGAGGCAAACGGCCCGGGCAAAGGCCGGCTCCCCCGGGCGCACGCGGCCCCTGCCCCCAAGCGTCTTGAAGGCCGGCCCATAGCGCTCGGCCATCATCAGCGGTACGGCACAATCCCATTTCAGCAGCGCGGCGATCAGCAGGTCGGCCAGCATCCAGGCGAGTGGTTCGGCGTCCGGCCGTACCGCATGCACGGCGGTGACCAGGTCTGCCGCGGCAAGCGGCGCCGGGCGGCCGGACTGCAGCGCGTCGTCGGCGTGGTCGACTGCCGCGGTGAGCCGATCGTCCAAGGCCAACCCCAAGAGATCGGCAAGCTCAGCCACGGCTTTCGACGAGAAGGCCGGTTTTCGGGTGGAAAGCCTTTTGGCGGCCAAAAACACCTTTCCAGCGGGGCCGGGATCGCCACCGGTAGCCGTCAGCAGAACGGCGTCGCGCAAAGCGGCCTCATCCTCGTTGCGGCCCATCAGCCGGACCGCGACGGCCGCACATTTGAGGGCCTGGCGGGAGCGCCAGCAGCCGGCCCAGGAAGGCGCGGAACGGACGAGATCGTCGAGTGATTTCAACGCGATGCCGGCTGCGAAGGCGGCGGCGAGTTCGTCCGGCTCGCGGCCACGCGGCAGGGTCCAACTAGGCAAAGCAGCGGTGAACGTCGAGGCGGAACTGGGTGAGGCAACAGGCGAATCCATGACCGGCATCCTGCGCCAACTGTGCGAATTATGCCAGTATTTCGCGCTATAACCGCACAGCTCGTCTTTCCCATATAATGATGGATAAGTTTGCATTATCGTTCATTCTGGCTCATTATAGAGGAATGACGCAAATAATCGACGAAAACAGCGAAAATCATGCTCTGGAGAGCTCTGCGCCGCCGCACAGCACGGTGGGTTCCGCGGGTGTTTCCCCGGCCGAGCTGTCGACCGACCTCCCCTCCCCTCTTCCGGCGAAGGCCGCCCTGCCGGCCCAGTTGCAGGACCTCACCGAACGCGCCCGCGGCTACGTCGAGGCCGCCAGCTCCGCCAACACGCGAAAAGCCTATGCCTCCGACTGGAAGCACTTTGCCGCCTGGTGCCGGCGACAGAACCTGTCTCCCCTTCCCCCGGATCCAGAAATCGTCGGGCTCTACATCACTGCCTGCGCCTCCGGCAGTGCCGTTGGCACGGCGACGCGCAACAGTAAGCCGAACACCGTGTCGACCATCGAGCGGCGCCTCGCCGCCATCGGCTGGAACTGTGCGCAGCGCGGCACCCCGCTGGATCGCAAGGATCGGGCGATCGCCACCGTGATGGCAGGCATCCGCAACCAGCATGCAGCTCCGCCTCGGCAGAAAGAAGCCCTTTTGCCGGAGGACCTGATCGCCATGCTGGAAACGCTCGATCGTGGTTCGCTGCGCGGCATGCGCGACCGGGCCATGCTGCTCGTCGGCTTTGCCGGCGGGCTGCGCCGCTCGGAAATCACCGGGCTCGACCTCGGCCGCGACCAAACGGAGGACGGGCGCGGATGGGTCGAGATCTTCGACAAGGGCGCGCTGCTGACACTGCGTGGCAAGACCGGCTGGCGCGAAGTCGAGATCGGCCGGGGATCCTCTGACGCCACCTGCCCCCTCGTCGCACTGGAAACCTGGATCAGGTTCGCCCGGCTCGCCAAAGGCCCCCTCTTCCGCCGCGTAACCGGCAGGGGCAAGGATGTCGGACCGGCCCGGTTGAACGACCAGGAGGTCACCCGCCTCGTCAAGAAGACCACACTCGCCGCCGGCGTGCGGGGCGATCTTTCCGAGGCCGAGCGGGAGCAGCTTTTTGCCGGCCACTCGCTGCGCGCCGGCCTTGCCTCCTCGGCCGAAGTGGACGAGCGCCATGTGCAAAAGCAGCTTGGCCATGCCTCGGCCGAAATGACCCGCCGCTATCAGCGCCGGCGCGACCGCTTCCGCATCAACCTCACCAAGGCAGCCGGGCTATAGGCGTAGAATGCATCGAAGGGAAAAGCTATCGCGGAGCCTAGCGTAAGCGCGTCGCAGAATATCGGTGCAGATACGCCTCCGAAACTCGTGACTTTTGTCACAAGATGAGCGAAAACTGCCACCTCTCACAGAACTACGGGGATTTTCATGGCAAGGATCGCGTCCTGTGTTTGTGGTAGCCTTCGCGTCACCTGTGCCGGAGAACCAAGCAAAATTTCATTATGTCATTGCCTGGCCTGTCAGAGGCGCACCGGCAGCAGCTATGGCGTCGCCGCGTTTTTTGCTCGTCATGATGTTCGGGTTGAGGGCTCGAGCACCTGCTATTCGCGGCAATCCGACAAGGGCTTCCCTGTGGATTTTCATTTCTGCCCTGAGTGCGGATCGACGGTCTATTGGGAACCTCAACGAATGCCCGACCTGATTGCTGTCGGAATCGGCTCTTTTGCGGATCCGAGCTTTCCCGCACCCACCCAGACCGTCTACGGCGAGTATCGGCATACTTGGGTCAATACGGCTAACGTGTAAGCTTAGGCGAGTAAGCGGTGCAACGCGAACATGCGGAATAGATATTCCTGGTGAATTAACTCGATCGATGTTGAAGCTGGTTCCTCCAATATGCTCCTGACGATATGGCTGGGTTTCATCAAAGGAAAATGAAGAGCGCGGTGCCCTGCACCGATCGAAAGTGAACGCCATGGATGAGACCACCGAGACGACAACAATCTCGAACCGTAGTGATTTCGCCCTTTGGGCCATCGAGCGAGCGAAGGCGATTGTCGCGGAGGAAGGCGGGAATCTCGCGATCGCCACCCGAGACCATGGCGACGACGAGATCGCAGCCTCGGCCAATGCGCTGGGCCAGGCGATCGTCAACGCCCTGCTGGAGGTCTTCGATGGCCTGATGGAAGAGTAGGTCCGAACGGCTACCGTTCGGCTCCGTCGTTGTCGTTGCCGCGTTGGGGTTCCTGCTCGGCGTGCCGAAGATTCTGCTCGCGCTGCTCGTCCTGAGCAGCCTTAGACCCACCAACGTGTTCCCGTGCCGCACGGGATGCGCGACCCGCGTCAATCGCTTGCTGCTGAGCAGCGATGGCGGGATCGACAGACGCTGGTTTTGGCCGATCGTGGGTATACGCCTCGTCGACGCGCGCCGGCGGCGGCGTGGCCCCTGTCCCTCCTGTATCGTTGACCGACCGCATGTGCTGCATCTGGATGTCACGTCGCTGTTCGGCAAACAGCGCAGAGATTTCCCGCCGCATCTCTTCTACGGCCTGGCGCTCGGCCCCGCTGTCGACCATGGTTTCCAGCCGGTCCATAGATTTGTTTGCCCGCGCGACACGCTCTTCGAACTGCTCCAGCGACAGTGGCATGATCTTTTCCTTTAGCTGTTGGATGTTGGCGATGAGGCATTTGAGTTCGCCCAACGGGCCGCCCCCCGACCGTGCGCCGGATCTAGGCGCGAGCGTATCGAACCTGCTCTGGAGCCAAGGCGTCGGCGCGCCATCCTTTGCCGAACCAGCCGCCTCGACCGAGACGACAGCGCGCAATCCCTGTTTCAGCAGTCGGGCCTGCATGTCGCTGCTGACCGACCGCGTCTCAGCACCTGGGCCAAACTCATCGTTCTCCTTGGCAAGCTCACGCTCGATTTTGCTGATACTCGCCGTCGAGGGCATTAGAACACGAACCGTCGTGCTCCCGGCCGAACGGAACTTGCTGTCCACGCCCGCCGCCCCGACGATCGCGACCATCGCGCCGCTGTCGGCGGAATTCTCGATCTCGAAGCGGAACAGCACGTAACCGTTAATGCGCCCAGGTGCTGGCTGCACGGCATGGGCTCGGGCCGCGACCGCAAACCGGTCCGCCGCGGCGATCACCGATGGCATCGCCCCGGCTTTCTTCAACGCGCCTGCGGTTGCCTGCCATTTCGGGGCGAGTGCCAGGTTGCCGTTGGCGAGCGAGGCACTGTCGGCGACACCAGCGCGTTTGCGCTCTACGCGCTTGCTCACGGCCGGAGTGTTCAGATAGCGGGAATCGCTCCTGCCGCGTTCATAGGCGCCGGCCTGCGCCTGGCTGTACGGCCGGGTGGCCGCCAGGTCGGCGCGATTGGTGGCGACCATCGCGATGCCTTGCTCACGCGCCTTGGCGGCGAACCGCTCGCGCCACTCGTACAGTTCCGGTTTGGTCAGCCGCAGCGCCTTGCCGATGTCATCGCGCGCCGAGATCATCGCGTGGACATGGACATGCTCGGTTTCCGGATGATGCGCGGTAATCCAGCGATGGCCTGCGACCTGCTCACTGAGGAAATCCCGTACTACCCGCTTCATCGCCTCCGGATCTGTTCCGGCCCGCGCCGAGAAGATGACATGGAAGGCATTGCGTGGCTCGACGGTGCGGATGTGCGAGGACCAGGCGCGCCAAACGCCATCCGCCTGTTCCTTGATATTGGAACCGCACTTGACTGCGTCGCCTTCACTGGTCGTCGCGCCCTTTTCGGTGCGCAGGAACTTTTCGAGGAAGTAGCGTCCGGACTTTTCCGAGACCGCGGCGCCGAGAATTCGGACCTCTGCGGAAACGCCAGCGTCGGCCAGCCGGCGCCCAAAGTCGGCCTCGGCATTCTCAACTGTGCGGACTGGACCGGTCCCATTCTCACGGGCTTTGAGCGCATCGGCGATCTTCTTCGCCGGCAGGGCCGTCACCGCGTAGACCGAAACCATGCCGTCCGGATGCCTGGAACAAAGGAAGGGTTTCGAACCAAAGGTAGCATTCAGGGCGTTGTGAAGCGCATCATCGTCGACCGTAGCGAGTAGGCTGATGGAAAGGGTCGCCAGCGCGTTGACCGCATAGGCTTCCCGGAAGTCCGTGCCCCATCGGGCGAGCGTCGCCGCGCGATCCTCGCGGCTGGCAATGGCGAGGCCGTCCTGATCGTAGATCGGGATGTCGATCTTTTTCTTCTCGCCGCTTTCCTTCTCGACTTCCCGCATTCCGAGATACGTCATCAGGCTGGCGGCCGACGTCTGGCTCGACACGGTCGACGTCACCTTGATCACGACTGGCTGCGCCCCAGCGGCGAGCGCGGCACGGCTGGCGATCTCCGTTGCGGATCGGTCCAAGCTCATCGGTCTCACGGCGGTCGGCCGAGTCAGCCTGGAAACACCGGCATTTCCCCCTCCCCCGCGAGCGGATTTCAAGATGTCCTCTTCCTCGTCCTGCTCCCGGTCGGCACCCAAAGCCCCCACCAGTGCGATAACGCCCCGTTGGGGTGCCTGCGGCACCTGCAGGAGAGACGCGATCGTCTGCTCGTTCGTTGCAAAGGGTCCTCGACGCGCCTTGCTCGCGATCCCGGTTGGCGAAAATAGTTCTTGCGGCGCCCGCCTCCCCATTGCGATGCCCGTGGCCCGTCGCCGGCGATGTTCCTCTTCGTCGTCAATCAGCGACGATGCTCGATGGGCGGAGAACGCCTGGATTTTCCCGAGCAGTCCGGACCAGTCATGCACCACGGCCAGCCCTCCTCCGATCATGCCGACTGATCCGCAGCATCAGGTCGACGTCCGCCCTGAGCCGATACACCCCATCAAGGAGGCTGCGAAGCGCTGTGTCGAGATGCGGTTCATACCCGACGCGCCCTTCGTTCATCGCCCGGACCGCCTGGTTGAGGCTGATTCCGACACGTCGCAGCTCCTCATTGGTACCGCGCAGCATTTCAGCTTCGGCCGGTCCGACTGGGAGCGGAAGGCCCGCTTGATCGCGAAACAGCAGCCGGATCACATCGCTCGCCGTGCGGCCATCTCCGCAAAGCGCGGCGAGCGCGTGCCGTTCTTCAGGCTTCAGGCGGACCCTGACCACTTCACTGCGCATCGTCCCCTTCCCACTTGCCAGTTTGCCGCAGGCGACCCGGAGCGCCAGAGGCGAGAACCCTAGCCCTGCCGGAGGCGGGGCGATGTCGAGTTTGTACCACAAACTTGACTATCCTGCCACAAATAAATAAACTATATTTTACTCCGCACTCGCCTATAGCATCAGGCTCTCCGGCGTGACAGATGTCCGCGCCGAAGCAAAACTGAATGAACGCGGGCCGGCGTTCAGACCCCCAACGATATCGAGGACTCGGGCAATTAACCATTATAAACGGTTAGTTACCAGAGAGCAGCCGTTTATCATCAACGCTCAATTGGCGATTGCTCATTCACCGCTGCTCGTTGTCACACAGTGAGCGCCAGCCACCTGCGGGGAACGGTTGTCTTGCAGAGGAAGGTGATTGATGTAAACTATAGTTTATCTATCGAAGGAGCCACGATGATTGTCACCGTCGCCAATCCAAAGGGCGGAACTGGAAAGACCACGCTGGTCAGGGCGTTGTCCGGAACCGCCGCCCACGCTGGCAATGACGTCTTTCTCATCGACGCCGACAGCCGCGCCAACACCATGCGCTGGGTCACGATGTCGAAGCGAATGAACGTATGGCCGGACCGGCTGGAAGCGGAAAGTTGCCTCGACCCTAACCAGATCTATGAGATGGCGCTGCAGCGCCAGCAGGAAGGCAAGCTCGTCTTTGTCGACATCGAGGGGACCACGAACGAAAACCTGTTCGCCGGTCTCTATTGCGCTGACATCGTGCTCATTCCGCTGCAGACGACCCAGGACGATGTAGTCGCCGGCATGCAGCTCGCGGTGAACCATATCCCGGTGGTCGAGGAAGACCAGAAGCGTAAGCTACCCTCGCTGATCGTCATCAACCAGCACGATCTGGTCACGGGTCGCGCGAAGGCTCACGAGCCGCTGCGCGAAATCTTACGTGAGAGCGGTGTCGCCCTCGCCTCTCGTCCAATCGCGCGGCGTGCGTCCTATCAATCGATCGGCGCCGCCGGTACGCTCCAGACACTTGCAAGACCCGATCCGAAGGCAATCGCCGAAATGGAGATGCTCCTCGGCGAATTGCTCTCCCTCTACATTTCAGCAGTCAGCGAGGCAAAGCAATGAGCAGCGGACCGGACAGCAAGAACCTCGTCCTGGGGCTGATATCGACGGGCCGCGAGCGGCCATCGGTACGCGAAAAGGCCCCGCCGCCCACTTCCCCGGAAAAAGCCAAAAATGATAGCTGCCAGTCATCTACGCGCCCGGCGGTCCGGACACGGTTTCGCGACCTGGTCGCCAAGGGCGAGAGCCGCGATCCAATCGCCGGAAAGCGCATCCGCGACGCCGAGAAGCTCACGACCGGTATCCACATTCGGGCTGAAGTCCACAAGACGTTGAAGATCCTTGCCGCGATCGAGCGTCGCAAGTTCAACAGCTACATCGAGGAGGCGATCGACGACTATCTCGAGAAGATCGCAG
>Ga0247823_10003524_pt1 | contig 12651 bp, 7 predicted proteins | sample 13C_PalmiticAcid_2_FD_192426 | JGI IMG/M metagenome (GOLD analysis project Ga0247823, IMG submission 192426) | Soil microbial communities from agricultural site in Penn Yan, New York, United States - 13C_PalmiticAcid_Day30 | ecosystem: Environmental > Terrestrial > Soil > Agricultural land...
CCCCAGCGCCGTCGACGCCCTGCCCACCGACGCCATGCGCCGCCCGAGCAAACTCACCACCGCCGAGATGGACCGGAAGATCCTCAACGCCTCCATCATGAACGGCGCCATCGAACTGCTGCCGGAAAACCTCTCCACCCTCGCCATCATTCCGCTGCAGATGCGCCTCGTCTACCAGATCGGCCAGAACTACGGTTACGACCTCGATCGCGGCCACATCAAAGACCTGCTCGCCGCCCTCGGCGTCGGCCTCACCTCGCAATACCTCGAACAGGCCGGCCGCAAGCTGCTCGGCAGCCTCCTCGGCAAAGCCGGCAAAGGCATGCTCGGCGGCCTCGGCAAACAGGCTGTCAGCAGCGGCATGAGCTTCGCCTCCACCTACGCCCTCGGCCATGTCGCCAACCAGTACTACGCCGGCGGCCGCACGCTCAGCATGCAGATGCTGCGCGATGCGTACGAGCATGTGATGCGGGACGGGAAGCAGATGCAAGTGAGGTATCTGCCGCAGATGGAGGAGACGGCGCGAGGGTTGAATACGGCGCGGATCATGGAGATGGTCAGGGGACGCTAAGCCATCCATCGAGACCGGACGCACGCATGACCAACTGCGACCGGTGTCAACCTCACACCTCCATTCAGCCCGCCGAATCGCCTGATCCGGCGGGCGATTCGATCACGTCCCCACGCCTGAAAGAGCAGGCGCGCCGGGCACTCGGCCCACGCGCCGAGGCCTGCTCGCGCATGTCACTTGCCGCGCGCGCCTGGACAGTTCGCGTACTTACCGTTACAATGACCGACTTTACACGGTGATCGACGGCTGAAGCCAGCTTGTTTGATCACTCATCAACAGGCCGCGCACAGCGGCCCGGCATTTTTGCCGAAACACTCAAACCCGGTCGTTTTAGGCCGCGGAACAATTTAGCCAGCCTACCCGGCTGGTTCATCGCCAGACCACATCAGGGCCCCGGCCCTTGTTCATCCATTGTGGTCGCGCGGCACCTATGTGCTGTGTCCTGATGCTGCTCGACCTTGCGCGGACGATCCCGCCCAGGCCGCGCAGGCGTTCGTGCGCGCGCTTCGCCCGACAAGTGTTTCGGTACGCCAATGGGATAGTTGCCGCCCATCGCGTCCTGCGGAAACGGTATGGGCGCAGCCGAACACCGCTGCGAAGGAGTGAGAGTCCCCCATGCAAGAAACAGAGTTCTTCAAGTTATCCGGCACGACCGCCATTCTTCTATTGCTCGGCTTCTACGGCGCCACCTTCCTGATGTCGCTGATGATCGGCAAGCGCAACGAAAACGTCGACGGCTACATGACGTCGAACAACGCGGTTGGTTTCGGCCTGTCCGCCGCCAGCATGATCGCCACCTGGATCTGGGCAGCCTCGTTCTATGCCAGCGCCACCTCGGGATTCAAATACGGTTTGTCAGGCCCGATCCACTACGGACTCTGGGGGGCACTGATGATCCTGTTCATCTACCCGTTCGGCAAGCGGTTCCGCCAGCTTGCGCCCAAAGCCCACACCCTCGGTGAAATCATTCACGCGCGCCATGGCACCTCGAGCCAGATGATCATGGCCGTGTCCAACATCATCGGCAGCTGCATCAGCCTCATGGTGAACTTTACGGCCGCAGGCGCGCTGGTTTCCATCCTGAGCCCCATGACCTTCACGCAAGGCGTGCTGATCACAGGTCTGGGTGTGCTGTCGTACACCTTCTGGTCAGGCTTCCGCGCATCCGTCATGACCGACTTCGCACAACTGACCGCCATGATCCTGTCCGCCGTGATCATCATTCCGCTGATCTTTTTCAACGCGGGCGGCACCAGCATGCTCGAAGCCAATATGTGGCGGCTCTCCAGCGAGCAGGCCAGCTTCTACTCCACCCAGGCCATCCTCGAACAGGGGGCGCCCTACTTCGTGGCCGTACTGGCCTACGCCATCGGCAACCAGACAATTGCACAGCGCCTCTTCGCCGTACGCGAAGACCTGATCAAGCCGACGTTCCTCACCGCCACCCTCGGCTACGGCGCCGTTGTCATCGGCCTCGGCATGCTTGGCTTGCTCGCTTTGTTCGTCGGCCTGGAGCCCGTTGACGGCAACATGAACAACATCATCCCGCAAATGGCATCGGCCTATCTGCCGCCCCTCGGGATCGCACTGTTCTTCATCCTGGTGGTCGGCTCGCTGTCGTCGACGGCCGACTCGGACTTGTCCGCGCTCTCGGCCATCGTCATGACCGACATCTATGCCAAGAACATGGCCGGCGGGAAACCCAACCCGCGCCGTATGCTCTGGCTGGGCCGCGCCACCATGATCATCGCCACCATGATCGGCGTGATCTTCGCCAGCCTGCGACTCGACATTCTCGTCATGCTGGTATTCGTCGGCGCGCTGTGGGGTGCCATCGTGTTTCCCGTTATCGCCAGCTTCTACTGGGACCGTGTCACCAACCGGGCCTTTGTCTCGTCGGTACTCTCGGCCGTCGCACTGTTCACCATCGTGCGCTTCCAGCTGATTCCGATCGAAGGCGCCATCGCAGTCTTCTTCGAAATCTGCGCCGCCGTCGGTGGAGCTGTGGTGCTGGGCCTCATGAGCTTTGGCTTCTTTGGCCGGCGCACCGCGCTGGCGGTCGGCACGCTGGCCCTGATCGTCATGCTGCCCTTCTTCGTTGGAACGCTACGCGACTACATCGTGCTCACCGCGTCCCTCACCGCCTACGGCGTCAGCACCATGGTCTGCGTGGCACTCAGCCTGCGCAGCCGCGAACGCTTCGACTTCTCCCGACTGGCGGATCGCGTCACGTCGTTTCAGCGCCGCCTGGATACGACAGCAACACCCTCCGGCATCCAGCCCTCGGCCGAACCCACGCGCCCCTAACTCCAACCAAGGATATTGCTATGTGGCTAACTTCTTATATTCTCGTCTGGCCGGTCATCTCGGCCGTGATTCTCGGCATTCTCGTAGTGGCGCTGTGGCGTGACATACGCGACGCTAAACGTAGCGGGGAATCGATGATTTGATGTTGGCGGTGCGGGCAGCGCGGGTTCGCGCTGCCCTAGCAACTCTTCTTTAGAAAAATGCCCAATGGATATTGGGCGTTGGCCCATATTGTTGAATATTGTTAATCCACGCGGCATTTGCCGCACAAGACAACCTCTCAGGGTTGGATTTTCTTTGCAGATCACTTAAACAGCATGCCTCAGGAATCGCAATGCGACGAGGCAGAAAAGTGAACATCAAAGGGAATCGTTTCGAAAACCAGCTTGAGAGAAGCCGTTTCGCCATCAAATGGGGCGGCATTCTGGGGGCCGTCTGCCACCCTGTCTACTATCTCGTGTGGACGTACGTGCTCCCCCAACCGTATGACAATCTCTGGCTCAGGCTGAGCGCAGCCGCACTGTGCATTCCTCTCATTTATCAAGATAAATGGACAGGAGCAGCCCGCCGATTCTTGCTGCCGTACTGGTATTTCTGTCTGGTGTACGTCTTGCCATTCACCTGTACCTATCTCACAGTACGCAATGATTTCTCGATGATGTGGATGATGACCGAGGTCATGATGATTTTTATCATGGCCATCTGCATCAATATTCCTTCCTTGCTGCTTGGCTGCGTCAGCATTGGCATAGCCCTGGGAACGTTGGCCGCCGTCATCACAGCGCCGGCACCCGTCATACTCGACGCAAGTGCCAAAGCCGGTGTCGCGCTCCTGCCGGTCATCATGCTATGCAGCATGGTATTCAGCTACGCCATCAATAAAATCCATGAGCAACGCAACAGAGCCCTCCGAGCGCTTGCTGGCTCAATCGCCCATGAAATGCGCAACCCCCTGGCTCAGGTCAAATACAGCCTCGACAGTATCGGCCACATGCTGCCCTCACCGTCCGCAGAAGACCGCAGCCGCACGATCGAGAGCCCACAGATGGGCCATCTCTACCGACATCTGAGTCAAGGCCAGGTTGCCATCGAACGCGGCCTCCAGGTCATTGCCATGACACTGGATGAGGTCAAAGCCAAACCCATCGATGCCTCCCGCTTCACCTATCTCCATGCTGGCAAGACAGTACGTCAGGCAGTGGATGAATACAGCTTTGAAACCGAGGAAGAACGCCGCAAGGTATCCATCGATATTCGCAAGGAATTCCTGTTCAAAGGCGACGAGACCATTCTGATCTTTGTGCTGTTCAATCTGATCAAGAATGCACTGCACTACTTCAAATCACATCCACGTGCCACCATCGTACTCACCATCGATACCAACCGCATCTGCGTTCGTGATACTGGACCCGGCATCTCCAGAAATGTCTTGCGCAAACTGTTTGAGCCGTTCCAGACATCCGGAAAAATCGGCGGCACCGGCCTCGGATTGTCTTATTGCAAACGCGCCATGAAATCCTTCGGTGGCGATATTCACTGCGAATCAAAAATCGGATCCTACACAGAGTTTTTATTGCGCTTCCCCATCATTGACGAGGCCGAATTCAAAGCACACGAAACCGCCTTGATGGAATCCGCCAAACCCATCCTCGATCAAAAGCGGATCCTGGTCGTGGACGACGAGGCATTTCTACGGCAAGCCTCCTGCGACGTATTACGGCGACTTGGCGCCGATATAGATGAAGCGGAGAACGGTAAAGCGGCACTGGAAAAGTTACACGCCGAACATTTCGACCTTGTGCTGATGGACCTCAACATGCCGGTCCTCGATGGCTATTCCGCGACGGAACGCATCCGCTCCAGCGGCGATGCCCATTATCAGGATATTCCCATCATTGCCTGCACCACCGAATCGGCCTATATGGCCACCGTAAAGACGCAAAAAGTGGGCATGAATGGCTTTATCGAAAAGCCGTTTCGCCCTGCCGAACTGGTTCAGGTCTTGCAACATGCATTGCAGACCGCCACCCATCAAGCGACCGAATACGATACATCAGCCCTTGCAGGCAAACGCGTGCTGGTGGTGGACGATGAACCGCTGAATCTCTCCATCGTCACCACGCACCTCAAGCGCTGGCATGTCGAGACCGTCACGGCCAGCCACGGGCAAGCCGCGCTCGATGCCTTGTCGAACGGATTGCACATTGACGCGATACTGCTCGACCTCAACATGCCAGGCATGGATGGCGTCGAAGTCGCGCGTACCATCCGCACGATGCCAGGCAAATCATCCGCCGTGCCCATCCTTGCGCTGACGGGCTACTCGGATGACGAAAAGCTGCAAGCCGCTCTCGCAGCAGGGATCAATGCCTGTCTGACCAAACCGATAGCAGCCACGCAGCTGGCGCAATGTCTGGCACAGGCGCTGATGCCGGAAACCACAAACTATCTATCGATATCGCCGACGGAAACCTTGTGCGTTCAGCCGCTTGAGAAGGCTGTCACTGACGTGTCACAGATACCGGGTATCGAACTCTTCGATCTGGACAAGCTCACGGAACTGGTGACCTACAACGGCATTGACGAAGTGCTCCTGTTGCGGGATCGGATTGCGGAGTTGCTGGTGGATATCGAGATGGGGAACAAGGAGCAGGACCTCGAGCGTATCCACAATGGCATGCACTCCTTGATCTCGATGGCAGGTCATGCTGGGGCCAATGCGTTGATTGCGCGCACGCGTCAGCATTACTTACCCATGCAGACTGGAGGGTGGCCTGCTGAAGTGGCTTGGGCGGATCAGATTCATGAAATTGGCATGAAAGCTGTTGAAGCGATGACGCGATATTGGGAGCATGAAACACGAGACGTAGCGTAGTACGGCATTGTACGTTCAGAGCGGCGATGCAGAAGAGTTTCGATAAATGAAACGGAGGACATCGGCCTCGCCCCCACCTGCTCTCAGCAATATTGCTAATCAGTACCACACCGACGGCCGCACGCTCAATATCAGCGCACCAGCAAGCGTCGATGATACGAGCCAACCACATGTGGTTCGGAATACAAATTCGTAGCTCAGCAGTCTAGTAAGCGGGGGCCGCTCCAAAGCATCGTAATCTAGTCGCGATCGCCCCAATTCGCCCAACCCAGACAACGCGTTGGCGCTAGAACGTTTCCTGCCAAAATCGGAGAGCTAACCGGTTGCCATCAAGTGGCGGACTCCACCTCCGGCGTAAAAACCTCGTCGGCCAACTCATCGAGTACCGAGAACACGCCACCAAGATCGTCACGATAGAAGGCTATGTAGTTCAGCGTGAAGACGCATCGTCTACTGGTGTGCAAATCGAGCCCACGGATATACTCGCGATGTTGTCTCCAGTAGCGCCCCATCTCATTTGGATCCAGCCCTCCAGAAAGTCCGGTTTTTGTCGCGACGTAGCCATCCTCGTCGCCGCCAGAAAAGAAGGAGTTACTTAGATGTGATAGACAGTGGTCAAGAAACAGAAGTACGTTATCCGCGTGAAACTTGGGGTTGAAGCAGATACCGAACACGTAATCATTCATTACCTTCGCTATACCGCCACCGTCCTCAGTTCCATACTCGTCGTAATACCCACAGCCAACACCTGAACCATTCGGAGAGAGCGAATTGCTGAGCTGGTAGATCACGAAAGACTTAACCACATCGCGCGCCGAGGCAACGCGATAGGCAACCGAATTGTCACCATACTTGGGATGAGGATCACGTGATGCCTCTTCGATAAACTCAGCAAAGGCTGCGCCAAGGAACGCTTCAACTGACAATTTATTGACTTCCGCAAAAAAATTCCTCTGCGAATCAATGTACGTCCGTTTGAACAATGCAAACACTTTTTGTGATAATTTTCTCATTCCCATCAAGGCGAGTTTGCTAACCAGCCCAGATGTTTCAGCCGTCATATCCTGATCGACAATGAGAGCCCTGTGTACATTGTGCAGTTGGCTTTGGTGGTCAGCGGAACACTGAAGCCTGAACAACATGAGATCGTTCCAACCAAGAACACCGCGATCAGCACTTGCTAGCCGCTCAAGCAGTCCCTTCCCTAGATAAGTGTTTTCTCCGAATAGCCGCCACGCGATCTCTACGACGTTTTCAGAGCTGTTCGGAAGGCGCCGTCCAGACGTCCTCCCCCACCCAGCAAGGTCTAACAGTCGCAATAGGGAGTAGATTGACCGAAGGCGCAGTCCCCGATCACCATACTCGAATGCGGAGTAACGCGGCAGGTATTCAATGAGCGTTTCTATGGCATCATCGGCCAGCGCGCTGTTGAAATCATGAGAGTGATTAACTAGCACCCGCCAGAACTGATCATGAGCGCGCTCTCCTTGCGCCAACTCGAAGTCCGGCGATTTGAGAACTGAAGAAATAGATGCACCCTTCCGAACTTGCTCTACGGCGCGTTGGTATAGAACATACGTCTCCCGCGGTTCCGGAGTCGCGAAACGAACAATAAGCTTAAGATAAGCCTCCAAGTTCCGGAATTTACTACTGTTAAAGCACGCTCGGGACCGAAGAACCAACTCATCAATAGTGCTACCATCGCCAATCTTTAAAGTTCCAGCGTCAAATAGCTGCGCCAGTAAGAACCACGCAGAAACCGGTATTTCATCCTTCAGTTGCGCAAACATATCGGCGTTCTTGAACTCTCGCTCGTCATGTTCACGCCATAGTGAGAAGGTACCGCGTCGACCTTCAGTCTCTTCCGCATAAATACGCCGGAACAATCCGGGATAATTTAGATGCAGCAGCATGAGATTGATGAGGTCCCGCTTGTTGAAGTCAGTTCTGCCTAAGTTGGTCTTCTCGATTTGCATCATGAGTATCGCGTTGACAAAACGCTTCACCTTGCGTAGATCGCCAACAAGCGGCAGGTAATTCGCGGCCAAGTCACCATCAAGAATGTCCGCTAGCTCATTGAGAACAGCACCGAGCTTGACCATCGTATCGGACGGCACCGAGCCAATCGGACTCTGATTGAATTGCCAATCACGCCGCAGGAAGTCACGAAGGTTAGAGCTGTCAACGAACAGGCTCAACTTAACTGTCACAAATTTTTCCAGAAACTCCCGTGCCTTCGATCCTTCTTCCTTGTTACTCGCCAACACTTCGGTGTCATAGCAGAGAACATAGGTAGCTTGAGACAGTTTGAACGTACGTCTCGTTGCGAATAGAACATTGTTCGTGGTCGTCGCATCCAAGCGATCTAAGTCGTCGATAACGATGATTGCACGATGTCCAATGCGACGAAGAACCTCGTCAATGTCATCGAGGAGTTCATCGACTGTTTCTTGCGAAGGCTCCAATGAGAGTTTGAAACCCAGGAATGAAAAGTCGGCCTTCCCCCTAATCATTCGTGAGTATCGAGATGCCGCCGGTCGGAATTCTGGAGCGAACACCTTGCTTTGTATCGCGGCAGACAAATCGCGAATCAATCGAACAGCCAAATCGGGTTCCGAGGCGTACCGGAGCGGTTCGAATCTACAAACAATTACCTTGTCGGCAGCACATTCCCAGTAGCGCTCAGCCAGATTAATGAAGCTGGTCTTGCCGACCCCCCATGGACCGTCAACGCCAAAGATCAGCCCTGGATGTGCACCACTTGCAAGAACTGTCTCTGCGAACGACTTGGCGTGCGCTTCATTCCCAAGTAGATCATGGGTTTTTTCACTAATCTCTTCGTCTGCGATGAAGTACAGTTGGGGCGCTTGCTTCTTCGATCTGGGCCAATGCTGCTGAATGATAGGAGACAATAGTACACAGCCGAATAGAATGAGAATTGCCGGCGCCCAATGCGGGTTTGCGGACATGAATGCCGCATGGAGCTTAGCAAGCCAAGACGAAGCTAACTCATTCGACCAGACCCCAACGCCCGTCACTGCCAGCAAATCAACTCGATAGCTCCGGATAATCCGCGCGGCAACCGAATGCATATTTCGCTTTACAACATAAGCCAAGCAAACAGCGAGCCCAACTAAGACAGCAACGATTTTCAGCCACAGTGCAACCTCTTGCAGCTCATTGGCGAAATTGACGCCGAGGTAGAAGGCCACTCGGAAAACTTCCGCCCCTACAAAGCCAATAGTAAACATCTTGGCGAAGATCAAGAGTTCTGCCATCTTCATCGCTGGCTTGCTGATCGCCATCGATTCCTCCTTCATTTACAAGTTTCACTGACCCAGTTTCGAACAAAGATTCCAATAGCCTTGATGTCTTTTGGTGAAAATAAGCGGCTTTAACGAGATACATAGCGCAGGAGTCGCGACCTACAATGCCATCTCTCTATTGAGACTCCGTTGAAACTTTCCGCAAGCATGCCCCTCCCAGTCGGCAACTTCTGGCCAAAAGCATCCACCACCCAGTCTCCTGGAAATACTCTTATCCAGCTCTTGGAGAGGCAGCATGTGAGTACTACAGGGGAGTCAACTGATTGACAGAAATGCGAGTGCCACCTCCTCATGTACATCCTGAGGTCCCTAGACATGGAGAACACCAAAGAGGAAGCGTCCTCCAAGGACCGAATAAGGGTAGATGACAGCAACGGGCAGAGGAATATTGACGCCCACCATACTGGCCGAGGTATGGTGGCGGCTTCCACCGAGACCCTACTTTAAGCGCACATATAGCACCGAAGTAGATCCATCCCCAGTAGGAACCTCCTTCACCTCTGTAAAAGCCTGCGCACGTACCAAGACACCAAACTTGGAATACCCATAATTCCGTGCGTCAAAAGCCGGATCAATCTTCTGCATCATCGAGCCAACGGCACTCATGGCCGCCCATCCGTTTTCTTTTGTACTGGATTCGATCGCTTGCCTCAAAGAGGTTTGCAACACGTCAGCAGATCCCAGCGCTGGAGCAGCCTTCTCCCGACTCACATCATCATTTTGTTCCGATGCAGCAGCCTGCGGCCTCAATATCTCCGTGTAGATGAACTTGTCGCAAGCCGCTACGAACGGCTCCGGCGTCTTTTTTTCGCCAAATCCATATACGGCTGATCCTGACTCTCTCAAACGAGTCGCCAAGCGGGTGAAATCACTGTCGCTGGATACCAGACAGAAGCCATGCAAATGCCCGGTGTAGAGAAGGTCCATGGCATCGATGATGAGCGCAGAGTCAGTGGCATTCTTGCCCTGGGTGTAGCGAAACTGCTGGATGGGTTGAACCGCGTGCTTATGTAGTGTTTCTTTCCACGCTTTGAGGTTCTGTGTTGTCCAGTCACCATAGGCCCGCTTGACTGTTGCCGTGCCATAGCGCGCAACCTCCGAGAGGAGGTCTGGCAGACAGGCAGCTTGCGCGTTGTCTGCATCAATCAATACTGCCAGCCTGTCGTTTGCCATTTCGCTCCCTCTAGACGAGTTGTCATTATGCTTCATACAGGAGTCATTGCGGCTACGGGTTGCTATCAACAAAAACCCCACACCCGCCAACTGGTAGGTGTGGGGTTTTTGTACTACAGGCAATCAGTGACTTGGAGGAAGCCAAGCTCCCACTACACTGGCCGAATATTCTGATTATGCCGAAACAAATTCCCCGGATCGTACCGCTTCTTCGCCTCCACCAACCGGTCAAAATTCGGCCCGTACGCCGCGCCAACCCGGCCTGATTCTTCCTCCGTCATGAAGTTCACGTACACACCGCCCTGCGAATACGGCTCCGCATCCTGAAAAACCTTGCGGGACCATGCGATGCAGCAGGCGTCGTCTTTGGGGTCGTCCCAGCGGCCGTGCACGTTCATGGCGAAGAGTGTGGAACGGTGTGGATAAGCCATGGCGGTGGGCGGTACGCGCATGGTTGCGCCGCCGATGCAGCCGAGGAAGATTTCGCATTGGGGTGATGGCAGGCTTTCGACGGCGTTGACCAGTACGTCGATCAGTCCATCCTGCAGTGTTTCGATGTTGTGCGATTTCCAGTAGTTGCGGGCACCGGGGGTGAGGAGCGGGTCGAAGGCTTTTTGCCATGCGGTGTAGGGCATGGGGCCGAGGTGTTCGCCGTAGGGTGTGCCGAACTTGCGGATGGCGTCGACGGCGGCTGGGCCGTCTTGGGGGTCTCCGGTGTAGCAGATGGCGAATGCGACCATTGGCTTGCCGTGTACCGCTGGCGGTAGAAACGGTAGCGGTGGCGCGAGCCTGAGCACGGCCCAGACGGCGAGTTCATCGGGCATGGTTTGCAGTGCGGTGCGGTATTTCACGAGGGCGTCCTTGGCCTGGTCGAGCGGCAGCACGACGAGGCCGCCGTAGACGATGGGGCCGACGGGGTGCAGCTTGAATTCGAACAGGGTGACAACACCATAATTTCCGCCGCCGCCGCGAATGGCCCAGAACAGGTCGGGATTTTCCTGTTCGCTGGCATGCAGGAGTTTGCCGTCGGCGGTGACGATGTCGGCGGAGAGCAGGTTGTCGATGGTCATGCCGTATCTGCGGCTGAGCCAGCCAAACCCGCCGCCGAGGGTGAGGCCGGCGACACCAGTGGTGGAGTTGACGCCCAGTGGCACGGCGAGGCCGAATGCCTGGGCTTCGCCATCGACGTCGGCGAGCGTCACGCCGGGTTCGACGTAGGCGGTGGCGCTCCAGGGATGGATCCGGACGGACTTCATCGGCGAGAGGTCGATCATCACGCCATCGTCGCAGACGGCGGTGCCGGCGATATTGTGGCCGCCTCCGTGCACGGCGACGATCAAGTTGTGTTCGCGGGAAAAGTTGACGGCCTTGCACACGTCGGCCGCGCCGGCACATCGTACGATCACGGCCGGTCGTCGGTCGATCATGCCGTTCCAGATCTTGCGCGCGTCGTCGTAGCCGGCATCGCCTGGTGTGAGGACCTGACCGCGTGCAGCGGCCTTGAGATCGTCGATGGCACTACTGGGCAAATTGCTCATGACACACCTCCTTGACGGTGTGATTTCTTACAAGACTTCTTATATGAGCCGTCTATGCCTGGCGCGGTGTGAAAGTGTCCTCCGGTGAATGCGTCACAACCTCAAGCACAATAGGTCCGGCGCGCCGCGCAGGGTTAGGCGGCTGACCCTTTTGCGTACCGGAGTGCGTGTGGGAAAAGTATAGATTCCCGGTTGGCTGCATCACAGGGAAAACGATATGTCCCGCATGTATCGAAGATGAAACATAAAAAACCCCACGCCACCAACCGGTGGGCGTGGGGACGGCATGCTACGGGTACTGCAGTGCTACAGACGGGTCAGCGGCTTGACGGAAAGCTGAACACCGCCCCTTCGCGCACGCCGGCGGAGGGCCAGCGTTGCGTGATGGTCTTGCGTTTGGTGTAGAAGCGCACGCCGTCGGGGCCGTAGGCATGGAGGTCGCCGAACAGGGAGCGCTTCCAGCCGCCGAAGGAGTGGTAGGCGACGGGCACCGGCAGCGGCACGTTGACGCCGACCATGCCGACCTGGATGTGGTCGGTGAAGTAGCGGGCGGCTTCGCCGTCGCGCGTGAAGACGCAGGTGCCGTTGCCGTATTCGTGGGCGTCGATCATGTCCATGGCTTCCTGCAGGGTCTTGGCGCGGATGATGCCGAGCACGGGCCCGAAGATTTCATTCTGGTAGATGGACATGCCGGGCTTGACGTTGTCGAACAGGCACGGGCCAAGGTAGTAGCCTTCTTCGTGGCCGGCGACCTTGACGTTGCGGCCGTCGACGACGAGCTTGGCGCCTTCTTTCTCACCAGCCTCGACGAAGCTGCGTACTTTCTCGAAGTGCGGCTTGGTGACGAGCGGGCCCATGTCG
>Ga0247823_10003525_pt1 | contig 12650 bp, 11 predicted proteins | sample 13C_PalmiticAcid_2_FD_192426 | JGI IMG/M metagenome (GOLD analysis project Ga0247823, IMG submission 192426) | Soil microbial communities from agricultural site in Penn Yan, New York, United States - 13C_PalmiticAcid_Day30 | ecosystem: Environmental > Terrestrial > Soil > Agricultural land...
TCCGAGAACGACTTCGTCGGCGAGTCCGAGCAGTGCCAGCGCGACCGCGCACTGCAGGGCGTGCGACGAGGACAGGCCCGCGCCGGTGGGCAGGTCGCCGGAGATGACCAGGTCGGCACCCGCGGTGACCCCGTGGCCGCGCAACACCCACGCCACGCCGAACGGGAAAGCGGGCCAGCCGTCCACCGAGCCGGGTTCGAGGTCGGCGACCGCGGCGGGGGTGGCCCGCTGGGCGAACCCGTTCGACCCGATCGTCGCCGCGGTCAGGACGCCGTCGGTCCTGGGCGACGCGGCGACGGCGATGCGGTGGGGCAGGGCGAAGGGCAGGACGAAGCCGTCGTTGTAATCGGTGTGCTCGCCGATCAGGTTGACCCGCCCAGGCGCCGACCACACTCCTGCGGGCGCGCGGCCGTGCAGCCGCCGGAACCAGGCGGCCGCCTCACTGGCGGGGCTCACGTCGTGCGGGCCAGCACAGCGTGCAGGACGATCGGGGCCAGCTCGGCGGAGTTGCCCGCGCCGGTGATGGTGATGTTGCTGCCGTCGCCCTTGGACGCGCCAACGGCGATGATCTCGCCGGGCAGCACGCCGACGTGCTTGAGTTCGGCCATGAGCTGCGGGTCGAGCTGCACGTGCTCGGCGATCCGCCGGACCTCGACGTTGCCGCCGCCGCTGCGGGCGACCTCGTCGACCCGGACCAGGCCCGCCTCGACCGGCGGCGCGGGCTCACCCTCGCCGAGCTGGTCGAGACCGGGGATCGGGTTGCCGTACGGGGAGGTGGTGGGGTGGCCGAGCAGCTTGACGAGCTTGCGCTCGACGGCCTCGCTCATCACGTGCTCCCAGCGGCACGCCTCGCTGTGCACGTGCTCCCACTCCAGGCCGATCACGTCGACGAGCAGACGCTCGGCGAGGCGGTGCTTGCGCATGACCGCGATGGCCAGGGACCGACCGTGGTCGGTGAGCTCCAGATGCCGGTCACCGGCCACGACGACGAGGCCGTCGCGCTCCATGCGGCCCACGGTCTGGCTCACCGTCGGTCCGCTCTGGCCGAGACGTTCGGCGATGCGGGCACGCAGGGGTACGACGCCTTCCTCCTCGAGCTCGTAGATCGTCCGGAGGTACATCTCGGTGGTGTCGATGAGATCGTTCACGCCGTTCCCCTTACGTCGGTTCCCATCGTAGTCGCTGGGCATGACAAGGCAGGGGCCCGGTGATCTCGATCGGGGGTCGGGCAGGATGGCCGGGTGACCGCTCTCACCCAGCCCCTCGTCTCCGTCACCGACCTGCTGTCCTCGCTGGACAGTCCGACCGGTCCGGTCCTGCTCGACGTGCGCTGGCGGATGGGTGGGCCGCCCGGCCGTGAGGAATACGCCGCGGGCCACCTCCCGGGGGCGGTCTACCTGGACCTCGACACCGAACTGGCCGCCGCGCCGGGGGCCGGTGGCAGGCACCCGCTGCCGGACCCAGCCGAGCTGGAGCGCGCGTTGCGGGCCGCCGGAGTGCGGGCGGACCGGCCGGTCGCGGTGTACGACGCGGACAACGGGTCGGTGGCCGCGCGAGCGTGGTGGCTGCTGCGCTGGGTGGGTCACCGGGACGTGGCCGTCCTCGACGGCGGCTTCGCGGCGTGGGTCGCGCAGGGCGGTTCGGTGAGCACGGACGAGGTGGTGCCGGCGCCCGGTGACATCGTGGTGCGCCCGGGTGCCATGCCGGTCATCGACGCGGACGGCGCTGCGGCGCTGGCGCGGGACGGGGTCCTGCTCGACGCGCGGGCGCCGGAGCGGTACCGGGGCGACGTCGAGCCCATCGACCCGCGCGCGGGTCACGTGCCGGGGGCGGTCAACGCGCCGTTCGCCCAGCACATCGGGGACGGCGGCGTGTGGAAGCCCGCGGTGGTCTTGGCCGAGCGGTTCGCCGGGCTCGGAGTGCGCTCGGGTGAGCCGGTGGGCGCCTACTGCGGCTCCGGTGTGACGGCCGCGTCCGTGGTGCTGGCGCTGGAGGTGGCCGGGGTGACGTCGGTCGAGCAGCCTGCCGCGCTCTACGCCGGGTCGTGGTCGCACTGGTGTGTCGACCCGGCCCGGCCGGTGGCGACGGGCGACCAGCCGTAGCGGCGGCGCCGTCCGGGGAGGCGGCGCACTAGGGTCGACGCATGGGTGATCGAGCCTCCGTCGTGTGGGACGCCTCGCTGCTCGGGTACGACCTGGGCGGTGAGCACCCGTTCAACCCGATCCGGCTTGAGCTCACTATGCGGTTGGCCGCCGCGCTCGGTGTGCTCGACGGGGTCGAGCTGAGGGTTCCCGAGCCCGCGGCCGAGTCCGACATCGAACGGGTTCACGAACTCGACTACGTGCGGGCCGTGCAGCAGGCGCCGATGGTCGGCTGGGATGTCGGGCACGGGCTGGGCACCGCCGACAACCCGGTCTTCGACCAGATGCACGCCGCGTCCGCGTTGGTGGTCGGCGGGTCGCTGCTGGGTGCCCGCCAGATCGCCGAGGGCACTGTGGACCGTGCGGTGAGCATCGCGGGCGGCCTGCACCACGCGATGCGGGACCGCGCGGCCGGGTTCTGCGTCTACAACGACTGTGCTGTCGCGATCTCGTGGCTGCTGGACAACGGGTTCGACCGCGTCGCCTACGTCGATGTCGACGTCCACCACGGCGACGGGGTCCAGGCCGCGTTCTATGACGATCCGCGCGTGCTGACGGTGTCGCTGCACCAGAGCCCGATGACGCTGTGGCCGGGGACCGGGTTCGTCAACGAGCTCGGCGGCCGGGGCGCGCAGGGGTCGGCGGTCAACATCCCGCTGCCGCCGCACACCCGGGACCCGGCGTGGCTGCGCGCGTTCACCGGCGTCGTGCCCTCGCTGCTCGCGGCGTTCCAGCCGCAGATCCTGGTCACCCAGTGCGGGGTCGACACGCACGAGGAGGACCCGCTGGCCGACCTCGCCCTGTCCGTCGACGGCCACCGCGCGATCTACCGGACGCTGCGCGACCTCGCGGACCGGTACGCGGGTGGAAAGTGGCTCGCGACGGGTGGCGGCGGCTACCAGTTGCTGCGGGTCGTGCCCCGTTCGTGGACGCACCTGATCGCGACCGTGCTCGACCGCGATGTCGCCCCCGAGACCCGGGTGCCCGCGCGATGGACCGACTCGGTGCGCAAGGTCGCGCCGAACGCGGATCTGCCGACGACCATGAGCGACGGTCGCGACACAGCGTTCCAGCCGTGGGACGGTGGGCTCGACCAGCCCGTCGACTCGGTGATCCGCGACGTGCGGCGGGCCGTGTTCCCGCTGCACGGCCTCGACCCGGACGACCCCCGTGACTGACCTGGACGACCGAGGAACCGACGTGGCCGATTCAGCTGAGGCGCCCGACCCGTACGCCTATCCGCGGCACTGGGAAGCCGACGTCGTGGCGTCCGATGGGCGCACCGTCCATCTGCGGCCGATCGTGCCCAGCGACGCCGACGCGCTGCTGGCGTTCCATGGGCGGCTGTCCGACCGGACGCGCTACTTCCGCTATTTCGCGCCGTACCCCCGGATCCCCGCTAAGGACCTGGTCCGATTCAGCACCGTCGATCACCACGATCGGGTGGCTTTCGTCGCTCTGCTGGGGGACGACATCGTCGCGGTCGGCCGCTATGAGCGGCTCAAGGACCACGACTCCGCCGAGGTCGCGTTCGTCGTCGAGGACGACCACCAGCGGCGCGGGCTCGGGTCGATCCTGCTGGAGCACCTCGCCGCCGCGGCCCGCGAACGGGGGCTGCGGCGGTTCGAGGCCGAGGTGCTCGCCGAGAACGCGCAGATGATCCGCGTGTTCCGGGACGCGGGCTACCAGGTCAGCCGCGAGTTCGAGGAGGGCGTGGCGCACCTGGAGTTCGACATCGACCCGACCGAGGACTCGGTGCGGGTGGCGTGGTCGCGCGAGCAGGCCGCCGAGGCACGCAGTGTCCACAACCTGCTGCACCCGCGCGCCGTCGCGGTGATCGGCGCGTCGACCGACGAGAGCAAGATCGGGTACGCGGTCCTGGGCAACCTGTTGGCCGCCGGGTTCACGGGCCCGGTGTTCCCGGTCAACGCCGAGCGCCGGTCGGTGCGCGGGGTGCGGGCCTACCCGACGGTGCTCGACATCCCGGACCCCGTGGACCTCGCCGTGGTCGCCGTGCCCGCGTCCCGCGTCGACGATGTCATGGACGCCTGCCTGGCCAAAGGCGTCCAGACGCTGGTGGTCGTGACGGCTGGGTACGCCGAGACCGGCCCGAACGCCGAACGCGGGCTCGTCGACGAGGCCCGCGCCCACGGCATGCGCGTGGTCGGCCCGAACGCGCTCGGGGTGATCAACCTGGACCCGAAGGTGCGGCTCAACGCCAGCCTCGCGCCGACGCTGCCCGCGCGCGGCCGCACCGGGTTCTTCTGCCAGTCCGGTGCCCTCGGGACGGCCATCCTCGCCGACGCCGCCGCGCGCGGGCTGGGCCTGTCGACGTTCGTCTCGGCGGGCAACCGCGCGGACGTCTCGGGCAACGACTTGTTGCAGTACTGGGAAACCGACCCCGCCACCGACGTCGTCCTGCTCTATCTGGAGTCGTTCGGCAACCCGCGCAAGTTCGCCCGCCTCGCCCGCAGGCTCGGCCGGAAGAAGCCGATCGTCGCGGTGAAGTCCGGCCGCAACGCCGTACTCCCCGCCCTGGCCGCGACCGGGGTCACGATCGACGACTCCAGCGTGCAGGCGCTGTTCGAGCAGGCCGGCGTGATCCGGGTCGAGTCGATCGCGCAGCTCTTCGACACCGCGCTGCTGCTGGCCCACCAGCCATTGCCGTCGGGGGAGCGGGTCGCCGTGGTCGGCAACTCGTCGGCCATCGGCGTGCTCGCCGCCGACGCCGCACTGGCCCAGGGGCTCGTGCTCGCAGGCGACCCGGTCGACGTCGGCGCGCAGGCCGGGCCGGAGGTGTTCGCCGCCGCCGTGGCCGACGCGCTGCGCCGCGACGACGTCGACTCGCTTGTCGTCGTTTTCGTGCCGCCGCTGGCCATCCCGGGCACCGCGTTCGCCCGGGCGCTGCGGGAGGCCGCGGCCGACCTCGCCGAGGCGGGGACCAAGCCGATCGTGTCGACGTTCCTCGCGGTGGAGGGTGTGCCCGCCGAGCTGGCTGTGGCCGGGCCCGGTGGCGGTCCGGGCCGTGGGTCGATCCCGTCGTACCCGAGCCCGGAGCGAGCCGTCGCGGCCCTGGCCCGCGCGACCCGGTATGCCAAGTGGGCGTCCGCCCCGCTCGGCGAATACCAACGGCCGGAAGGGATCGACGTCGCGGCGGGGGCCGCCGTCGTGGCCGCCGCCACCGCCGACGGGTCCGATGTGGACTTGACCGACGAGCAGACCCGCGCTCTGCTAGGCGCTTACGGCATCGATGTGATGCCGTATCGCGTCGTGGAGAGCGCCGAGGCGGCCGTCGCCGCGGGCGTCGAGCTGGGGCTGCCCGTGGTGATGAAAACCGCCGACCCCAGGTTCCGGCGCCGCAACGACCTGGTCGGGGTCCGGCTCGACCTGACGACCGAGGACGCCATCCGCGGCGCGCACGCGCAGCTCCGTGAAGTGTCCGGTGTGGACACCGTGTACGTGCAGCGCATGGCGCCCAAGGGGATCTCGTGCACGATCGGGCTGCAGGACGACCCGTCGTTCGGGTCTCTGCTGTCGTTCGGCTTGGCGGGTGTACTCAGTGATCTGCTCGGCGATCGAGCCTATCGGGCGGTCCCGCTGACCGACGCCGACGCCGCGTCCATCGTGCGGGCGCCCCGGGCGGCGCCCCTGTTGGTGGGCTACGGCGGCGGTGAACCCGCCGACCTCAAGGCGTTGGAGGACCTGGTTCTGCGGGTGGCGGCGCTCGCCGAGGACCTGCCCGAGGTCAGGTACCTGGCGGTCGAGCCGATCCTGGCCTCGGCCGCGGGCGCCTACGTCACCGGCGGGTACGCCAAGGTCGGCCCACCGCCGTCCCGGCCGGACGCGGGTCCACGCCGACTGCGCCCGCTGAGCGACTCGGGCCATTAGTCCTTCCCGCGTATCCGCCGACGATCACGTGGGCCGCGCGGCTGTACTCTGCCCAGGATGAACGGTGGGTGGACGAAATATGTCGCGCTGGGAGACTCGCTGACCGAGGGTGTCGGCGACCTCGACCCCTCCGGCCGCCCGCGCGGCTGGGCGGACCGGTTCGCCGAGGAGATCGCGCGCAGGCAGGGCGGGCTGCAGTACGCCAACCTCGCGGTGCGTGGGCTGACCACGACCGAGGTCCTCGACGTCCAGGTGCCCGCCGCTGTGGAGCTGGAGCCCGATCTGGTCAGCGCTGTGGTCGGGATGAACGACCTGGTTCGACCCAAGGTGAGCCTGCGCGCGGTGCTGCGCCGCCACGACGAGATCCTCGACCGGCTGGCCGTCACCGGGGCCACCGTGCTCACCGCGACGCTGCCTGACCCCGGCGTCGTCATCCCGCTGCCCCCGGTCGTGCGCTCACGCTTCGCCGCCCGGTTGGTCCGGTTCAACGACCATGTCCGTGGCAGTTCCCGCAGGCGTGGGGTGCACTGCCTCGACCTGGCCCGGCTGGCGGGCGCCGACACCGACGGCTGGAGCGCCGATCGGCTGCACCCCGGCCCGTACGGCCACCAGGTCGTCGCCGACGAGTTCCTCGCCCTGCTCACGGGTGTGCGCTCGGGCAGGCCGGAGCCACGGCCGAGCGACCCGCCGCGCGCGCTCGTCGGAGTGGGTCCGATGCTGCGCTGGGTGGTGGACTCCGCGGCGCCCTGGCTGGTCAGGCACACCGCCGCCACTCCGCCGCGCGAGCCGAAGGCGCCCACATACCTGGTGCTCACATAGACCGGTCGACCACCATGCCGACGCCGAGGCCCGCGGCGCCGCTGACCCCGGCCACCCCGATCCGGCCCGACCGGCGCTCCAACTCCTCGACGCAGTCGCCGACCATGATCGCGCCGGTGGCGCCGAAGGCGTGGCCCGCGGCGATGGTGCCGCCGCTGGGGTTGAGCCGTTCCGGGCCCGCGTCGAAGTCGCGGCGCAGCCGCAGGCAGAGCGCGGCGAACGCCTCCGCGAACTGGAACACCGACACCTCGCCCGGCAGCACGCTCGCCCGGCGCATCGCCGCCGACATCGCGGCCTGACCGGCCGTCAGCATCGTGACCGGGTCGTGGGCGACCACGGCGGAGGTCACCAGCCGGGCCCGAGGGGTGATACCCAGCCTGCGTGCGGCGCGCGCGTCGCCGATAAGGAGCAAGGCGGCGCCGTCGGCGACGGCGGGGGAGGTGGCCACGGTGTGCCGGTGCTCGATCCGGCTCGGCCAGGCCCGGCTCGACAGGGCGAGTTCGTCCTGCCCGTCGGCGCCGATGGCGGCGAACGCGGCCGGGAGCGCGGCCAGCGTGGTGCGGGTAGTGCGTGGCCGGACGAGCTCATCGCGGGCGAGCCCGCCAAGCGGAATCAGCGACCGCGCGAACGCCTCCGCCCGCCAGGCCGCGGCCGCTTTGTGGTGTGACTCCAAGGCATAGCCGTCGAGATCGTCGCGGCTGAAGCCGTCGATGGTGGCGTTGAGGTCAGCCGCGATTCCCATGTGGACGGACCCGGTTCGCGCCACCACCTCGGCGTCGGTCCACAGTGGAGCCCGGTCGCTGTACATCGGCACCCGGGACACGCTCTCCACCCCGCCCGCGACGGCCAGCCCCAGTTCACCCACCTTTATCCGGGCGGCCACCTGTGCCACCGCGTCGATCCCGGACGCGCAGAACCGGTTGACCGTGATCCCGGGCACGTGGTCGCCCCAGCCTGCGAGCAGTGTGGCCGTCCTGGCGATGTTGCCGCCCTGGTCGCCCACCTGCGAGGCGCAGCCGACCACGACGTCCTCGACCATGCCGGGGTCGAACCCGCCGCGCTCGACCAGCGCCCGCTGTAGGCCCGTGACCAGGTCCAACGCGCTGAGCTGGTGCAGACCGCCGGTGCTGGAGCCACGGCCGCGGGCGGTGCGGACGTAATCCAACACATAAACCTCGTTCATCCACACCTCCCTGGACCCCATGTAGTTGTAGTCTCGAATTCCTGGCTCAGGCAAGGATGGGGGGACGGTGGACGTCGAGATCCTCGGCCGCGCGCTGAGCACCCTGCCTGCCGATGACGACCACCCCTACCGAACCGGCCCCTGGCGGCCGCAGACCGTCGAGCGCGCCGCGGCCGACCTCGATGTCGTCGGCGAACTGCCCGCCGACCTCGACGGTGTCTACCTGCGCAACACCGAGAACCCCGTCCACCCGGCCATCGCGGCCTACCATCCGTTCGACGGTGACGGGATGGTCCACGTCGTCGGCTTCCGTGACGGAAAAGCGTTTTACCGCAACCGTTTCGTGCGCACCGACGGCTTCCTCGCCGAGCAGGCCGCCGCCCGTCCGCTGTGGGCGGGCATCGCGGAGCCGCCGCAGCTCGCGCTGCGGCCGGGCTGGGGTGCCCGCGGCGGCCTGAAGGACGCGTCCAGCACCGATGTCGTGGTGCACGCGGGTGTCGCACTGACCAGCTTCTATCAGTGCGGCGAGCTCTACCGCCTCGACCCGCTGACGTTGGATACCCTCGGCAAGTCCACTTGGGACGGACAGTTCCCGGCCCGTGGTGTGTCCGCGCACACCAAGGTCGACCCGGCGACCGGTGAGCTGCTGTTCTTCAACTACAGCAAGGACAAGCCGTATCTGCACTACGGCGTCGTGGACGCCGACAACCGCCTGGCCCACTACGTAGACATCGACCTGCCGGGTCCGCGCCTGCCGCATGACATGGCGTTCACCAAGAACTACACGATCCTCAACGACTGTCCGCTGTTCTGGTCGCCCGACCTGCTGGCCGAAGGCAAACACGCCGCCCGGTTCCACCCGGAACTGCCGCTGCGCCTGGGAGTCGTCCCGCGCCGCGGCGGCGATGTCCGGTGGTTCGAGGCGGAGTCGACGTTCGTGCTGCACTTCGTCAACGCCTACGAGGACGGCGAGACGATCGTCGTCGACGGGTTCTTCCAGGGCGATCCCGAAGGACTTGGCGGGAAGTTCCCCGGCGATCAGCGCTATGGCCGGATGTTCCGCATGCTCTCTCTCGACGGGATGCAGACCAGGCTGCACCGCTGGCGGCTGAACCTGCGGACCGGGACCGCGACCGAGGAACGGATGACCGAGTCGATCACCGAGTTCGGTATGATCAACTCCGGCAACGCGGGACGTCCCTACCGCTATGCGTACGCCTCGACGGGGGAACCGGGCTGGTTCCTGTTCGACGGCCTGGTCAAGCACGACCTGTCCACCGGCCGCGAGGAGCGCTACCGCTACGGGCCGGGCGTCTTCGGCAGTGAGACCGCGTTCGCGCCGCGAACGGGCTCCCAAGGCGAGGACGACGGCTACCTGATCACCATGACCACCGACATGACCGCCGACCGGTCCGACTGCCTGGTGTTCGACGCGCGACGCGTCGCCGACGGTCCGGTCGCCAGGCTGCGGCTGCCCGAGCGGGTGTCCAGCGGCACCCACAGCACCTGGGCCGCCGGGGCGGACTTACCTGGCTGGCGCGACGCGGACCACCCGGCGACGACGTTCGGCCCGTCGACGGCATGATCCACCCGCCGGACACGCCCACCGCGCTGTATCCCGGTGGCGACAACTCGATCGCGTACCTCATCGGAGTCACCGCCGACGAGTGGACGATGCTCATCCTGCGCTACGCCATGCAGGGCGTCGACCGGGTGGACCAGTGGCTGGAGCTGCTGCCGATCACCCCGTCGCTGCTGGCGGGCAGGCTGCGCCGGATGGCGGGCCTCGGCATCGTGGCCCCGGCCGACGACCGCCACCCGCTCACCCGGCGCGGCGCCGGACTGTGGCCGCTGATCGTCAGCCTCGCCGCCTGGGAGGACGAGTGGGGCGACGACCACGCCGAGCCGGTGCCGCTGCTCTGGCACCGCCCGTGCGGCGCCCAGGTCAAGCCCAAGATGTCGTGCGGCGCGTGCGGCGAACAGGTGGTTGCGCGCGACGTGGTCGGTGAGTTCGGGCCGAGCGGCTCTTGGCCGCGATCGGCGCCGAGCGCGGCCACCCGGCGACAGGCCGGGGGATCGGCCAGCCTCGGTCCAGGTTTCTTCCCGCACAGCCGCGCGCTCATCGGCAACCGCTGGTCGGCGGCGATGCTCGGCTCGATCTACCTCGGCGCGACCCGGTTCTCCCAGTTCCACCGCCAGGTCGGCGCGCCGGGAACGGTGATCGCCGACCGGCTGCGCACGTTCCGCGACATCGGTGTGCTCACCGCGTCGTGCGAACAGCTCTCACCGGACCGGGCGACGTTCACGCTCACCGAGAAGGGCCGCGAGTTCTTCCCGGTCGTGCTGTCGGGGCTGCAGTGGTGCCGGGAGTGGTACGTGGCTCCGGAGGGCCCCGCGATCGACTTCGCCCACCGCGGCACCGATCACCGCTTCTCCTTGCGGCTGGTGTGTTCGGCGTGCGAGGAACCGTTGGCCGGGCGTGAGATCGAAGTGACCGTGCAACCGGGGTGACGGCTGGGTCCGTCGCCCTCGCATGATGCGTCTCGGAATCGTCGTCGCCGCGTTGATCGCGATGGCCGGATGCGGAAGTCCTCGGCAGGCGACGCCCCGATCTTCAACCCGACCCGGGTCACCGCACCCCCGCAGGGCACGCCGGTACCCGCGGACCAGGTCGACGCGAGCGCGCTGCCGCAGGGGTATCCGCACAAGGTATGGACGGACTCCGGCGGGTCCATGCTCGGGGTCGTCATCATCGAAGGCGGCTGCAGCCGGGGCAGTGTGGAGATCGACGAGCAGTCAGCGTCGCGGGTCGCGTTGACGTTGGCGGACACGACGCCGATCTATTCGGAGCCGGGAGGGTGCTCGGCTGACAGCCGCCACCTCGAGCATGGCGTCAGCCTGGACAAACCACTCGGCGATCGCACGGTCGCCCTCAAGTCGGAACGCCGGACCGTGCACGAGCGTCGTGCAACCGGGTGATGCTCGAATACCGTCCACCACACATGAACCGTTTCGGAATCGCCATAGTCGTGTTGATCGCGCTGGCTGGCTGCGGCACCCCGCAGTCGGCCGGACCCGACCTCCCGCCTGCGTCGAGCGCGCCGAACGTGCAGCCTGGGGTGACACCGCCCGCAGAGGGCACGCCGGTGCCCCCGGCCAAGGTCGACGCGGGCGAACTGCCCGAGGGCTTCCCGCGCACCGTGTGGACCGAGTCGACCGGGGCCACCCTGGGTGTCGTCGGCCAGGAAGGCGGCTGCGGGAAGGCGAGCGCTGAGGTCGCCGAGCAGTCCGCCGGTCGGGTCGTCCTGATCCTCATCGAGACCACATCGTCCACAGCGCAAATGTGCACGATGGACATCCGTTTCCCGGTCCTGCGCGTGGATCTGGACCAGCCGCTGGGCGAGCGCACCGTCGTCCTGAAGGCAGAACAGCGGAAGGCCTAGCGGGCGCGTGCAACGCCGAGGTGGCCTAGTACCGTCCTTCCACCATGAAGACCTCGAAGTTCGCCGCTGGAGCAGCCCTGGCCCTGCTCGCCCTGACAGCGTGTGGCCAGCAGACCGACCAGGCTGGTGCGGGATCGTCGAGCACGACTCCGCCAAGCTCCACCACGACGGCGGCGCCCACCACCGCGCCGCCGTCGGTGACGCCGACCAGCCAGGCCACCACGCCCGCTCCGGGAACGGCCACCGAGCCGCCCGCGACGGGTGTCCCGCCGGAGTTCACTCCGCTGCCGGTCGGCCAGGTCGAGTCGAAGTCCCTGCCGGACGTCTACACCGAGCGCCGGGTCTGGTCGTCGCCGGACGGCAAGACACTGCAGCTGATCGGCATGGCCCGCGACGCGTGCGGGATGGTGGAAGGCGTCGTCGAGGAGTTCTCGGCCACGACCGTCCGCGTCCTGCTGCGGCCGATGGCGCAGCCGCAGGGCGGCCCGGAGGGCCAGGCGTGCGCCATGGTCATCACGCCCAAGCCGGTGACCGTGCCGCTGCGTGAGGCGGTCGGCAAGCGCACTGTCATCGTCGTCGCCGAGGGCTGAGCACCTCGTTCCACCGCCGCGGGCGGAGTCCTTCCGGGCTCCGCCCGCGGTGTCGTCAAACGGTGCCCTTCGTCACGCCGATCGCCCGGGTTTCGGGCTTGATCGCGACGGGTTCCCAGGCCCAACACCATTTCCGGTGGGTAATTCACCGGGTTCGCGCGCGGTTTGAACGTCCCAGGTCGAATGGGGAGTCGATCGCCGGGCGGCGCAAATTCGATCTTGCGTTGCCGATCTTGCTGTCACTCTGAGTAAGCGTTGCGGACGTCTGTCCTGGGGAAATAGACCCAGATCACACAACTTTGCCTTCTTTGGTCGCTCATGGTTAGCGTCGCCGGGAACGTCACGGTTCGGTTACGAGGGCATGGCCGCCAGGCCAACCCGGGATCCCCCGCCCGGTGCCCGACCGGATCTCCCCGAGACGGAAGGCACCACCCGCATGTCCAGCACGTCCGCAGAAGGCAGTAAACGCGTCCCGGCACTGGCCGGGTTCCTCCCCACGCGGCACGTGCCGCGCAAGCACCTCATGGCGGCGGTCCTCGCCGCGGGCGTGGTCCTGACCGTCGGCGCGACAAGCACGGGCTGGGCG
>Ga0247823_10003526_pt1 | contig 12645 bp, 15 predicted proteins | sample 13C_PalmiticAcid_2_FD_192426 | JGI IMG/M metagenome (GOLD analysis project Ga0247823, IMG submission 192426) | Soil microbial communities from agricultural site in Penn Yan, New York, United States - 13C_PalmiticAcid_Day30 | ecosystem: Environmental > Terrestrial > Soil > Agricultural land...
GAGGGGAGGGATCTGGGGGGTAGTCGAGGGGTTTGAAGTTCTCTGCGACGACGGCGTTGGGGATGACAGAGACCATGAGCGGGTCGAGGGAGGCGCGGAGGACGGTGTTTTCTTTGCTGGGGCGGTGTAAGTCAGGGGTTGGAGTGGTGTGAGAGTGAGACTTACCATGTGTTGCTCACGCAGATGACATGGTCCACATCACTGAGACTGAACTTGAGAAGTTTGTTTGCAAATATGCTGGCGGCGTCGGCAAAGCCAAAGAGGGAATGGTCTGTGTAGACGGTCCGCAGGCCCATGGTCCTCGCGTGGAGGATGGCCTCGTGGCACAGGCTGCTGAGGCTGGCATGGCCGTGCACAATGTCGATGCGCTCGCGCAGGACAATGTTGCGGAAGATGGGAAAGAAGGAGAAGACGGTCGGGAAGCTGGCAGACCGGTACAACACAAAAAATGGCACATGGTAGACCTTGAGGCCGTTGGTGAGATAGCGCACGCCGGTGCGGCCCTTGTAGGCGTGGGTGATGATGATGACCTTGTGGCCGCGGTCTCGCAGCTTGGTCGACAATTGGTAAATGTGGCTCTCGACCCCGCCCGGCTGCGGGAAAAAGAAATCGCTAACCATGGCAATGTTGTATGTGGGCGCCATGGCTGCGGGCTGGGTCGGGGGGCATCTTCCCGAGCTCAGCAGCCAAGGTGGTGATGAATGCGTGTTGGAGGTTGCGTTGAGATGCATTCTGCGCGTGTCCTGGTCAGGGGAATGAGCGCCGATCAACAGGGGTGCCAGACGGGTCGACCTCACCGCCTGCCCGTGTGAGCCTAGACCTTCGAGCCCACCCCACTTCAACGCGTCCCAAGCACGGCAGAAAGCTTAATTGCCGGTTCTTGGATCAGCAAACAGAGAATTGATCTCCAACTTGCTTCCAACTTGTACGATAAACTCTCATTTTTTGATTCCAACCTTGAGCTCACAGCGATTATGGCGCGTTACCACGAGGTTGCAACGCATTCATTGTGATAAAGTCTCTTCCGTTCCACGTTCAACCGTGCAATCGAGGGGTCTACGGGTCACCGGTTTCTGACCATTGACGGAACCAAAAGTCTGCGAAATGTCTATGGTAAACCTGCCAGTCCGGAATGCTCTGTCTTCACCGCCTAAGAAGCAGTGTCCTCCGCCAACTTCTTCGAAGCCAAGTATCCCTCGTACCCATCACCATATTTCCCAACCAGCCGTCTCATCTCTTCCCTGGCTCTGGGCACACGTAGGGGTCAGTTTGGGCAGGGCAACGCGGGTGCAAGTTGCGGGACAGGGCTCTCACAGTTCTCTCATGTTTTTGTTGGCCGGCCAACAGATGGATACCGACAAGTCGTAACGCCTAACTCAATGTTAGCTAACAGTTTGAGATTTCACAACGATGTCAACCTGCATAGCATAGAGGGCATGGCGGTCGTCCTGGTCTTCCGAGGGCTCGGTCCGGTCCGCGAGTCTGAAGTATGCCTCAACATGGGAACGGCCAAGAAGATATCGGGAGGCTCTCCACATGCCGAAGTCGTCTGGAGTGGCAGGTCAGATCACTTGCATGGCTAGAGACGGGAACTCAAACCAGATATAGGGAAGAACTCACATTCATTGTGGCCGTAGAAGCAGCACGGATCGTACAAGACAGGCTTCTTGGTTGCCTCGTCAATAGAGATGTTGCCGTGCCAGAGGTCGCCGTGGAGAAGCACAGGCTGGATTCGTCTGCCCTCGGTCTCCATCGGGCGGATGAGCCGGGGGATCACCTTGGTTAGAACCTTTTCGCTTAGTTCCTCGAGCTCCTCGTCAGGGCCGTGGATGGCAAGCTCGCCTTCCATCGTGTCTTTTGTGGCTCTGGTGAAGAATTCCTCCCAGGTATCGCACCACGTGTTGTCGGAAGCGTGTTTGCCGCTGAACGTCGTCACATGGAACCCGAACTTGCCGTTTGGGGACGGCTGCTGGTGGAGCTTGGAAACGATAGCGGCAACTTCTGAGGCGGCGGGCAGCTCGTCTGTCATGCCACGGAACTCGGCTAGGAAGAAGGCGCGGTTCGGATTGCTTGCGCACGCCCCGTACGCAACAGCCTTGGGGACATTGTCGGGCAAGGCCGCTGCCAGCTGCTGGGTGCTTTCAAACTCGCCTCGTGCAATCTCGAGGGCGCGCAAGGCCGTGTAGACCTTCAAGAAGTACGACTTCTCCTGGCCATCAGGAAAGATGGTGTCAAGCTTCCCGCGGATGGCCCAGAAGCTGGCCTTGTCCATGCATGACCATTTGATGGTGACTCCGCTGGGAAGAGCTGGGGGAAAAGTCTTGTTAGTCCGTGTGCACAAGAATCGGATGCTTTGGATAGCCCGACAGCTTAGAGTCAGGACAAGCTGGAAATAGGCTGGAACGGAAGGAGGGGAAGGGGCCCTAGTTCGCAACCTTTCAAAACATTGGCGTCAACTTCAGTCCCTTCGTATTTCTCGTCCTCAGGGATCGTTGGCGCCTCAAACTCGGGATCAATCCAAACCATCGTTTCTGGCTGATGAATTGTCGATTTGAGGATGCCGAAGTTGGAGGAACACAGCACGAGAGATGAGAGAAGTGTGTGCAGTTGGGACCAACAGTCGTGGCGTGGGCATGCCAGGGCCGGCATTTCCTGAAACTCGATTGGTTTGTTGGGCTTTCTGCGCACCAACATGCCGCTGCCCCCGCCCAAGTTGATAGGACCAAGGACGTTGGCACCTTGGTAAACCGATGAGTAACTCGACCCCGTCAACCTCACGAGTCAAACAGGATGCCAAAAATAATGCCAAAGTTACACCAAAGCGTCCGAACCCGGGACAGGAGCACCAACTGGCGACTCGAGCTGAAAGATGACCCTCCGTCCGATTTTTCGCCAGTCTAAACGTCTTTACTGAAGGGAGAAGCTGACGATGATTGTTCTCGTTGGCTTTGCGATGCTGTGCGGCGCGGCTATGCTGCTGTCGACACCGCCATTGGGGCTTGCTACCTCTCGGTCGGTTGTGGCGTCGTGGCGTCGTGGTTGGGGGCTATTTCAACGGGGGTTTGATGGTCCGGAACTACGCTCTCATGGCGGCCGAGATAAAACAAGACACGGTGGTGGATAAGAATAACGACGACCTAAGCAGATTCCCCATCGAACGGGCGCGCCTCCGTTCCATGACGGCCCTCCAGTTGTTACACCTGGGACCTCTGGTGGGATATGGGTGGATGATGGGAAGGGAGCTGTAAGTGGCTGGAGACGAAGGCTAAACTTTAGGGAGGGCGTGCTCAGGGGTTGCTAACAAGGACGCGACAGCATGTGAGCGGACTCCTGATCCTTCACTTCGTTCTCGGTTTTCTAGAGACTTGCATCGTTCAGGTATTCCCGATCTCCTGCATGAAGGTTGTTGGCGGTTGACATTACAGGGGCTGACTTTCGGTAACATACCTTACCTGTAACGCACGGTTGGTGGATATCTTCCAGGACAAGCCCAGTGCTGCAGCGGCTTCCGGGAACATTGTCCGTTGCGGTCTTTCCGCCGCTGGCATCGCGGCGATGGAGCCATTGATGCAACGCATGGGGTTGGGGTCGTACTTTACCTTTTTGTCCGTGCTGGGAGCCATCGTTGGCTTGGTCAGCTGTGAGGTAATCAAGAGAAAAGGCATGGATTGGCGACTCGCAAAACAATTCACCCAGCAGCCTGAGAGGATTGCGACTTAGGGTGTACAACGTTGGGCTCGGCTACCCCCCGGACTTGAAAGCAAATGTACCTTGAGACTGCTGCCGAGGGGATCACGAATAGGTACCTTACCTACCTAGGAGCCTAAGTACCTGGTAGTCTGCCCGTCATGATTCAAAGTCAAATACAAAAGGAATATTAGGATTTCCTTGCTTCCAGAAACCTCGGAAGCCGCGGCTTCTCACCAGCCGCCAAGGAGGCATTTCTTGCCGTTTTCCCGTGGACGGGACCACTGTACTCCGACTCGAGTGGAGTGGCCACAAGGGTGGCAAGCACTAGAGAATCCTTCAGCAACGCTGGGTTACCAAGCGCTCTTCGTTACAATCCTAAGGGTCCCGCCTGCTGGTGGATTAGAACAAGGGCTGGGAGCCGATCTGCGACGAGAACCAGGGGTGTTCCTCCGCTATGGAGTGGAATGTAAACATTTCGCAAGAGATAACCGATATGATCACCAAGCTTGCACAGGTGGCGGTGCAGACACGTGAAACATCGTATCAGCGGTGTAAATCCTACAGAGGAGAGCTGGAGTCGAGTTTGTACGTGTCACCAATCATCTACCCAGTTGTCTAGCAGTGATTGCATGACTCGAAGCCTTGGACTGTTCATACGTAGTCCTGGAATGTGACATTCAGCATCCTCCCGAGGTGTCCGACGGCTTGCCCAACCGGCTGGGCCAAAGATCGGATGCACGACATCGAGCATGGCATCGGTGTTAAGGTACCTTAAGGTAATCAGCCGGGGAGTGGTTCACAAACATAAAATCACACTCCCGCCATCTAAAGCCAACTAGTTGCAGTTGTCTCCCAAGCCTCAAGTCACCGAAGCTTTGAGTCCCAAAACAACCGCCAAAATGGTCAAGCTCGCACTTCCTTTGGCCGCCTTGGCCATGGCTGCCTCGGTGGCCGCCGCCCCTGCCCCTGCCGAGGCCTCTCCGGCGGTCTCCGGCGCCACTTTCTCCTTCGAGGCGTGGGTTGAGGACATCATTGCCAACCCCGACACGGCTATGACGGTCGACGAGGCCATCGCCGCTGCGGAGGCTGCCGAAGTGGTTGGGTTGGCTGGTGGCCTGCAAACCAGGGCTACTTGCGACGCAAACTGGCCGCGTGCCAACGTATGTCTCTTCCCTGCGCTTCGGCAACATGAAACGAACATCGAACTCCATGCTAAGCTGTCAATTTACCCAGGCTCGTGATGCCACCTCGTGCGTCAACGACCTTGCCCGCAAGGGCGGCAACGGCGTCAGCTGCGCCATTGCCAAAGACAAGTACGACATTCAGATGTGCGGCATTGGCAACGCCAAGATCGTCGGCATCAAGAACACCGCGCCCCGGGTGGCTGTCAACTGGTAAGTCGTGCCGTCTTTGCCCTTCGCGTTCGCCTTAGGACCAAAAGCATACCTGGTACTGATGCGATTCCTCAGCAATGATGTCGCCCGCACTGCCGGAAAGATCTTTGACAAGTGCTGGCGGGCCGACGACACCGTTATGGGCAGCGAGTACTGCGTCACGAACAACAAGATGCGCGTTGCCGTTCGCGGGGCTTGAGTCCGGACATTGTGAGCCAGGACATGTGCGGCTGGTGCTGTATGTACAGATGGTTGATAAAATACCACAATTGAGACATATGTATTTTGCCTGCATAAAGAGGAACCGTCTTCGTTTCCCGTCTTCAAGGTTGCTGAATCAAACTCGTGGACCTGTTTGTACAGTTCCGAAGAGGCTTTTAAATCGGTGGACAAGAGTCACCGGCATTTCTCGGGGTTCAGCGCCCCGATATCCTCGTGTCCCATGTAGCTGAACGCCGGGGCGAGTGTCTTTTAATATTTGATGATGCACTGAGCGTGTTTGTTGAGGGATTGTTGGTGTTGGTCACTGCGAGCAGCAAAGGGTATAGTTAGGGGTAAATCAGCTCCATCTCGAGTCTATTAGACGTTCCCTAGACGGTCATATTGGTCTCGATGGCAAGCTGCCCACCCTTATGACATCGTCTCCAAACTAGGCGACTCGAACCCCGGCGAGATGTTCGCCTCCAGTTTCCCTCCTAGAACAAATTGCTTCTTAACCACAGTCCTCTCCATGTCGGATGTGAGGTGAATTCTATGTGCAGGGAGGTGCCTGTGCCGCGGTGTTTGGGGGTGTGGGGGGTGGAGTGGAGGGATGCAGAGAGGGAGCAGTTCGTCTCATGTTTTCATGCAAGCACCGGGGACCCGTGTTTACTACAGGCAGGAGAACAACCGTTACACATCGCGACATCTTGTCGGTCATTTTCGGTTTCTTTTTGACGGGCAATCTCTTTGTGTACCTAGGGATACCCACCCCCGAAGTTGGCGCTGGACTTGTTACCAACCACACTACACTCAACTTCAAGAGCCCGAGCATGTTCGTGGCCTCCTTTTCTTCCATGCACGGGGCAACTATTTGCAAAGACCCATCTTTGGGTCCACCACTTTGCACGACTTTCTCTGTCTTCAATCCGTCGTGGACGACGTCCCAGCAACTTGCCTCCTTCACCATTTGACGTTGACCGAAGTGACAATGAGATTGCCGTTGCCCGACGCCGCCTGAGCACCTGTTTTAAAATGTACATTAGAGCTCAGTGATCCAGAAGAAAGCCCAAGTCAAGATAAAGGGGAACGTGGACCTACCGGCGCAGCTCTGGTCCGCACGGGTGCAGGAGTTGATGGTCCATAGTACACCGCTCGCCACATCCCGGCTGTAAGTAGCCTAGGTGTTAGCCAGGTGCTTCAAGCAGCAGACAGCGAGGCAGGAATGTTTTGTGCCTACCAGTAGGAAGACGTGCGGCCGTTGGTGGCCGAGCCATAGATGTGAGCCTTTCCTGCTGTGCACATGACCGTGTTCTCGTTGGCCACGCACGATTTTGTGCCCAAGTTTTTAAGGTAGTTGTAGCAGGCAATGATGTCGTTCACATTGGTGTACGCGGCCTCGGCGGGCCCGCATCTGGGGGTGAAGCGCTTGTCGAGCTCCTGGGCCCTGGCATGCACATCTGCGAGCAGTGAAGTGAGGTCAGCAATGGTGCACCTACCACGGGAGAATCCCTCGGCTTTACCTTCAGGCATCCCCATCTCGTAGAGCTGAGCGGATGTGATGTTGAGCTCGGCAAGGGACGGCAGACCGGGGCCGGGAATCACTTCCGGGTACACCTTGGGAGCCGCCATAACCCCCTGGAGGGAGGCAAGCCCGAGAAGAGACGAGATGAATAACTTGACCATCTTTGTGATATTGAAGGGACAGGTGAGAGGTGTTGAGGAATGAAGAGACCGTTGGAACATGGAGTAGACCTCAACTTGGAGGCGATGGGCTCAGTTTAATACTCCATCACTGCGTCCCATCCTGCGCGAGCGAACCAAATCACCGGTGAGGCAGCTGCGTCGACGAGGCCCGAGACTCCGCTCCGTCATGACCGGCACGGCTCAATCCTGCCGTTGAGGCAGACAGTTTTGGTTGGCTTGCTGCCGTTGCACACGGCGATGGGGTTCCCGAAGGATCAGAGACGATCCACAATGTTTTCACGTACTGTAGTACTTGACTGCCAAACAGGAAGGTGATCTTCAGGTTCAGGTAGCGGCAACTGAGTTGGCAAGTGCCTTATTACCGGAGGGAAGATTGCACTTGAACTTGAGTCTTCCAGTCATTGCCTATCTGTTAGACCGCTCACTGCTAAACCAAGATAAGTTGATTTCACTGCTACTTTTCAGCGCTGGGCGCCTTTTCCTTCCAAGCTCGACATACCAGTTCTAAAAACGATCGTAGAGGAAAAGGTGGTGCAGCTTGTCGACAATACTAGTATTCCCGATACCTTGGCTGGCAAGACGGCCACTCGGATGGGGCGGGATGAAGGGCGTGGGTCCCAGGCAAACTACCCTAAGGTACCTTAGTCTCATGCAACGACTCAGGAGGATTCGTTCTTGGCGGACCGATGTAACAAAGTCCTGATGGAAACGTGCATTTCCACGGTAGCTCTCATACCGGAGTGGGAAGCCGTTGGATGCGGCGGCAAACTTTATAAATACAGCTAGTCGCTCAGGGGAGCCTCGTTTCTCAGGGGAGTGAGAGTCAACTTGTTGCGTGGGCTACGTGCACACGCAAGATACGTGGGAGCCCTTCAAGCTTGACGGTACACGTAAGGTGGTTATCTGATATTTTGATATGCTGCTAAGGCTGTCACAGAAGAGCTGGGGTGGCTGCCTTGAGTTGACTCTGGTTGGAATTCCAACACCACCATAGCTGTCGTCGTACCCACTGTCATGCAGCTCGTGGAAGTTCTAGTGTGTGTGGGATCAGCACAACAGCATTGAGGAAGAAGAGGGTACCTGGCTCGCCTGGGTACCTTGAAAATCCATCTGGCTCCAATGCCAAGGTCAACAATGACACCAATGTTAGTGTTTGTGGGGGGGAGGAAGAGGTCAGGGGTCAGGGAGTACAGCCCCAGTTCTGCGCCCCCTTTCCAGCCACAACCTGATCACGGCGAACAGCACAATTTTGGCCCAATTTTCTTGCTCCACTTTGTCAGTTCTCCGAGAGGTTCCATAGAGCTTACCTGGCAATTTGTCAGAAGAAAGACACTGAACCCCGGCATCTGATCGCCCCAGATCCCCGCAACAAACATCCTGATGACGGGTCCCGGCCTCACCGCCCGCATCTCCGCCTCTATTTCTCACTTCGTAGACACGACGTTTCGTCCCTGTCCGGTTTGCGAGAACCTAGATTTTGAGCCTCTGCGTCACATCTATGTTCAGGTACCCATAGAGCTGCGTCCCAACTGCCAGGGATGCTCCATTCTTCTTCAGGCGCTCCAAATACAGGCTCCGGCGGCGCTGTTGCCATGGAGAGGCCTGAAAGGCGACTTGAACACGATCATCAGCATCTGGAGGGCTGACGGGCGGGGACCCCTCAAGGTCAGGGACACCCGCAACGAATTTCCCGAGTTTCGAATCCTGTCAGATCCGTACGTCTCCTCGCCTACGATTACCTACATGGGCAGTTGACGAGACACTAACAAGCAGGACAGAAGCCTTGGCCCTTGTCCTTTCATCGAAGACAGTGTCAGGAGGGTGGCAGCCGACGCCCTGTCGCCCGAGTGCATCGAACTCGCATCTACGTGGCTCGGTGACTGCCTTGAATCGCACCAGGGCTGCAACCGGGGTGTCGCCGTCGGCTCCAGTCCGTTTCCAAAACGGCTCGTCGACGTCGGCGACGATGGATGCGCCCCCCGCCTATTCATCCCCCCAGCCGGTTCTCGCGGGAACTACGTCGCGCTCAGCCACTGCTGGGGCGGAAGCCAACCTTTGACGACGACGACTGGCACTCTCCTCGAGCGACAAACCGCCATCCCCATCTCAACCATGCCGCTGACCTTCCAGCACGCCATCCACGTCACCCGCCGGCTGGGCTTCCGCTACCTCTGGATCGATTCACTGTGCATCATCCAGGACTCGACGGCCGACTGGGAGGAGCAGGCCGGCCAGATGCAGCACGTGTATTCGGGCGCCGTCGTGACCATCGCCGCGGACGCGGGCCACGACAGCCGCTGCGGCCTGTCCTCGGCCGAGAAGAGAAACCTGTTCCGCGGCGCGCGCATCCCGGGCCGGCAGCCTCTACTCGTCACCCCAGGCGCGAAGAGCGGGGACACGCCGGCGCACTTTCCGGCGACGTTCGTCCATGGCGGCGGGGCGCGGGACCGGGACGGGGAGAGGAACGAGGGCTCGCTGCTGCAGATGCGCGGCTGGACGTTCCAGGAGCGCGTGCTGGCGCCGCGCGTCTTGCACTACGGGGAGCACGAGCTGGCGTGGGAGTGCGCGTCGGCTGTCGCGTGCGAGTGCGGAGCGGCCAGGACAAGGTTGGAGCGCGGGGGGCCGCGGCACGAGACCATCTACAAGGCGGAGTGGTGCACGCAGCCGGGGCCGGGGGCGTCGCTTGAGTTCTCGCTGCGCTGGATGGGATTGGTGGCGAGGTACTCGGGCCGGGCGCTGACATATCAGTCCGACAAGCTGCCCGCGTTGGCCGGGCTGGCGTCGCGGGTGGCTCAGTCATCCTCGTGCACATATCTGGCGGGGCATTGGAAGGAAGATCTGGGCCGGACGCTGTTGTGGACGGCGGGCTCCGTGCCTCGGCTCTCCGGCGGCTGTCGACATGCTGAGTACCAGGCGCCGAGCTGGTCTTGGGCGTCGCTACACGGGGCTGTCATTTATGCTAATATCGACCCCGAGTCGGAGGTCACGCTGGCGATCGCGGCAGCGAGCTGCACACCCCGCCACAACGCAAACCCCTTTGGCGCTGTGGCAAATGCGAGGCTGGAGATTGATTGTGTGACGGCTCCCATGGTGGTTTCAGAGCTTCGGGACGTTGCCGTAGCTGGGTACTCGCTGAGCCCTGGGGTTTCACGGGGCGGCGATGTGAAGTTCATGGAAACGGTCGCCGTCGAGGGTGAGCATGGTAGTGCGTTGGTGCATGACGGCACTCCTGAGCCCACGTATCCCGATGTTTGCGAGTTCGGCGAATTCGACTTGGGCGACACATACACGTTCTTGGAGGTGGCACGCGCGAGGGGCGTCAGTCGAGGATTAATCGTGCGCCCTTCTCGTCGCGTACCAGGAGCGTACGAACGGGTTGGGGTACACGAGGCGTCTGTTGGTGCTGTAACGGGGAAAACGTCGAGAGTTATCTTAGTCTAGCTTCCCTGAAGTGATTCAAGTGAAGGCCGTTCCTGAAGCTGGCAAAGGCAGGGGTGGTGCTTCTTGTGAGTTGACTGGACCTGGATGCACCACACCGCTTGCCTGTCCTGGCCTAGGCTGCGGCACCCCACACACATTCCTTCCCCACTTCGAGTGTGCCAAGCACGGCAGGAAGCTCGATTTGCCAGAACTTTTTTTGCTCGGGGAGTTTGAGCTGCAGCGGAAAGCGCTGCGCGACTCGATAAAACCAAAGGGAACGAACTTGGGTGCTCTCACCAGATTCACCATGTACAGCCGGTACATTCCTCCTCCAAAGGAGGGCCAAGCACCCAGTCAATCCCAAACGACCCCAGCTGCAGCCTCGAACAATTTCTCTGCCCCATATGCCCGCTACACACCCGCGCAGCCACCAGCAGAGCCAGTCGAGCCCCCACCACCCGCACAGCCAACACGCATTGTGTTCGACGACGCCGATCTCCCCCCAGTGAATTACAGAAGCACGCGAGAAATAGACGCCGACATTCACCGGGTCGTAGAGGACAAGAAGTCGAAAAAGTCAAAATCGAGCAAGAGCAAGGATGAGGCAACCGAGAATAATGGGGAAGGGGCGTTGAGCGAGTCCAAGTCGCGCAAGCGCAAGAGGGGCGAGCAAATCCAAGCCGCGGCCGCCGAGAAAGAGAGCCCGGAAGAGAAGGATGTGACGCCAGAACCAGAGCGGCAGGAACCTGCTACCGATGGCATCGAGGAACCGGAGGCCGACACGGCCGAAGTGGCCGAGGAGCGGAAACCGAAACGGGAGAAGAAAAAGAAGAGGAAACAAGAAGACAACCCGGATACCGAGATGGCCGACGCCGATGCAGACAAGATACGCAGGAGGCACAAATCAGTGTTCGAGAAGGTCCAGAAAGCCCTCCAGGCCAAGGGCGACGCCGCGGACGAGGACGAGGAAGATGCGGAACCCGAGGTGGAACACGGGCTGGAACCGCTCCCGCAGCCAGAACCGGTTGTCTTCGACGAGTCAAAGTTGACTTATGAGACCCTCCCGCCATGGCTTGCCTCTCCGATCCGTGTGGGCCCGGACATGTCACAGCCATTCACCGAGTTGGGGATATCACCAGAGTCGGCCAAGATCCTCGGGTCCAAGGGATTCAAGGACGCGTTTGCAGTCCAGACCGCAGTGCTCCCTCTCCTGTTGCCTTCCCCGGACAGGCAAGGCGACGTAGTGGTTGCCGCGCCGACCGGGTCGGGCAAGACGTTATCGTACGTGCTTCCGATGGTGCAAGACATCAGCAAAGGCCGCGTTACCAGGTTACGAGCGCTCATTGTCCTGCCGACGAGAGATCTGGTCCACCAGGTGCAGCTTGCCTGTGAGGCCTGCGCGGCCGCGTTTGCGGTCAACGGCGGCAAGAGGGTCAAGATCGGCACGGCCATGGGTAATAGGGTGTTCAAGGAGGAGCAATCGGTCATCTTGGGCGAGGAGCAGAGGTACGATCCTGAGGGGTACAAGCAGTACTTGCAAAAGCAGAACAGCTTTGTCAACCCCGACGACTCTGATGACGAGGATGACGGTCTGGATCTCGAACGCACCCAGCCGCTCCCCTACCACGTCATCGCCCACGAGTCCAAGGTTGACATCCTCATCTGCACCCCTGGTCGCCTTGTGGAACACATCACCAACACGCCCGGGTTCTCGCTCGACTATGTCCGCTGGCTCATTGTTGATGAGGCCGACAAGCTGCTGGCCCAAGACTTTCAACAGTGGTTGGACACAGTGACTGAAAAGCTCGGGTCTGGAAAACCGGGTGCTCGCGATTTCCCCGGGTCAAACAAGAGCGGCGTACAAAAAGTCATTCTCAGCGCCACCATGACGCGGGACCTGAGTCTACTGAACGGGTTGAAGCTGTCTCGGCCAAAACTCATCGTCGTCGAGGGGACCAAGGCAGGCGAGCAGAGTCTGCCGCCACTGCTCAAGGAGTACGCCATCAAGGTCCGCGAGCCCAGTCTCAAGCCGCTGTACCTTGTGGATCTGCTCAACAGCAAACACATGTCTGCCGTCACCCCGAACAAGGCCGACGAATTGGCGGGGTCAGAAACAAGCGATTCGGAGCCAGCATCCTCAGACTCCGACTCCGGCTCCGACTCCGACTCCGATTCCGACTCATCAACATCCTCCTCCTCATCAGACGACGACACCCCCAAACCCAAAACCAAACCC
>Ga0247823_10003527_pt1 | contig 12640 bp, 19 predicted proteins | sample 13C_PalmiticAcid_2_FD_192426 | JGI IMG/M metagenome (GOLD analysis project Ga0247823, IMG submission 192426) | Soil microbial communities from agricultural site in Penn Yan, New York, United States - 13C_PalmiticAcid_Day30 | ecosystem: Environmental > Terrestrial > Soil > Agricultural land...
TAGCGGAGGTGACCCGGACCGTCCGTCGAGGCGCCGTGGCTAGACAGCGGCCCCGGTCCGGTGCTAGCGTCGTTGACGTCGGGGCGGCGGCCCCATTGAAGGAGCGCCAGCGGGATGCACTCTGCGGCATCGCCCACGGGCAACCCTCCGCCGCCCCGACACCCAACCTCCTCGCGAGGACGGTCGTGACCTCCCCGCCCTTCAAGCGCCGCCGCGGCCGGCCGCCGGGCACCGTCCCTGCCGGGTCCCGCGTCCCCGAGATCGAGTCAGCCCTCGCGTCCGCCGCGGCCCAGGGTCGACAGGTCACGGACCGCGAGATCGCCGATCAGGTCGGCGTCACCACGAGCCACGTCGCGACGATCCGACGGCGGCTCCAGGGTCGACGCGAGCGGCCGGCCCGTCGCCAGCAGGTCACGGTGTACGTACCGCAGGAGCATGTCGACCGGGCCAGGCGTGCCGGCGAGACCGTCCCGGCCCGGGTGGGGCGGGCGCTGGAGATTCTGGCCGAGCGCGAGGACAACGCGTGCTGAGCGCAGGAGGATGTGATGGCGATCGAGTTCGACAAGATCCGGGCCGGCAACGGCCGCATCACCGACGAGAGCGAGCGCGAACTGCTCGCCGCCGTCGACGCGATGCGGGCCGGGCGGGGCAAGGAGGGGTGAGATGGCCTACGAGCGACACCGCGTGCTGGTAGGCGATCGGGAGATCGGCTGGGTAGGCTACTGCACCGTCTCGGACATCTGGAGCGACATGATCTGCCCGACCGTGGACGACTGCACCCGGTCCACGCCATGGCGCACATGCTCGGCCCCGCCCTACGTCGATGGTCGCGAACCGCACCCGCTCACATGGGTCGATGTGATCGAGCCGTGGGACGACAAGCCGTACCGCACCCTCGCGTGCCTGGAGTGCCGCTGCATCATCCCGCCACCGCACGACGGGTACGCCTACCTCGACTACCCGGCCGAGTGGGTTGCCCTTGCTGTCGCCAAGCGGCTCGGCGTCGAGCTGCCGCACAGCGAGTTCGGCGCCGATGCGAAGGGGCGCCGATGACACCCCAAGAGCTGTCCGCCCTCGCCGCCGCGATGCTCCGCGACGGCGCCCCATTCCGCGAGGGCGACGTCGCCGCGCTGCTCACGAACCTGCCGGGCGTGCTGGCGGAGTACGAGGCGATGCGTCGTAACATCCTGAGCGCCCTCGAGGAGCCGCTCGACGCGATGCGGGCCGGGCGGGGCAAGGAGGGAGCGTGAGCGACCATATCATCGGCTTGATCGAGGACGTGGCCGAGAGCGTGATCGGCCGCGCCGTCGATGTGATCGAATGGTGGTCGTCGGGGTGCGCTTGGGAGAACCGACCGTGGCGACACTGGCCGCGGCGGGTCGAACTGCCGCCGGCGACTGCGCGCTGGAGAAAGGAGACCGGCCGATGCGACCATTGATGGGCCAGATGCTCGCCGTGCTGGAGCGAGCTCAGGAGAGGCGATCCGAGGTCGCCGACCTGTCGTGGATCGAATACGAGCGGGCCGCGATGCACGCTGCGGTCAACGCCGAGCGCACCCGGCGCGGGCTGCCGGCTGTCACGATGGACGCCATTGCCCGCGTCGAGTCGAACGCCTGCGGCCATGTGGACTACTCGCGCAAGTTCGCCCTGTACTGCGCCGAGCTTGCCGAGGGCGCCACCCCACCGTGCTAGCGTCCTCTCGGGCATCGCCCACGAGGTCGCCGTAGGTGGCCGAGCGGGGCCACCGTCGCGAGACGGAGGCTCTAGCCTTGGCGTCAGGCGTCCGTCAGCCCGGCCAGGAAGAACCACCGCGGGTGCAGGCACGTCGCTCACCCCGCAAAGTACGTCGCACCAACCAGCCACGTCTCCGGGTCGATCGGCGCGTACCGACCGATCGGCGACACCTCGAAGTGGAGGTGCTCGGCGTCCGTGTCGCGCGGGTTGTCGCCGACCTCGCCGAGCGGGTGGCCGGCCGAGACTTCCTGTCCCTTCGTGACCCGAGCGTCGCGCAGGTGGAAGTAGCCGGTGCGGTTCCCGTCGGCGTGGTTGATCCAGACGCGCCAGCCTGTTGGCGTCTTGCTCGCCGCCGACACGACACCATCCGCGGCCGCGATGGCGCACAGGCCGGCCGGGATGAACCACCTCGGCTTGCCGGCCGCATCACGCGTTGCCCCGCCGTCGCCGAGCTTGACCGCCCCGTCGCTCTCCTGCCAGCGGTAGAACAGGTCGCACCCGTCGTGGTTCGGCCGGCTCGGGTTGCGCGACTTGTGCCCGCTCGTGATCTGCGGCTTGCGCAGGTCCGGCAGCACCGGCAGCGGGTAGACCTTGCGCAACGCGGCCGGCCGGAGCTTGGCCAGCGTCGCCGGCCCGGGCTTGCCGTCCGCGTCGAGATCGTGCGACTGCTGGTAGGCGACCACGAGCCGAGCCAGGTCGTCGTGCGTGAGCTGCCCCGAGGCGAGGCGGGCGCGGATGTACTCGGCGGCGGACTGGAGATCGGGCATGGGTTCCTCGCGGTACGGGTCAGGGATCGGGGTGAGCGGGACGGCGCCGATGAGGCGGCGGAAGATGTCGGAGAGGAAGCTCATGATCTGTCCTCGTCGCCGGGGTCGTGCTCGCCGTAGGTGCGCCACGGTCCGAGCACGCCGCCCGGGTGGATGCGACGCGCGCGCCGCGGCACTGGCTCAGGCGGGCCGACCGGGCAGTGGCACAGCACGCCAGGCACGCAGTCCGGGTAGTGGCCCGCGATGCCGTACTGGTCGACGGGACGTTGCAGCGTTCGTCTCACCGCCCACCTCCCGCCAACCGCCTCAGCGCCTCGCCCGGCCGCTGGTCCTCGAGCGCCACGTCGATCGCCCGGGACAGGACGGGGCACACCGGGCCGGTCCAGCGGATGATCGCGATGCCGGCGAGGAAGGAGATGGAGGCGGGGCCGATGGTGATGGTCATGGTGTCACTGGGCATCCGGTCGCCGGCCCCAGGACCGCGCGGAAGTGCTCGCAGCAGACGTAGGCGGTGAGCGGGTGGCGTCCAGGGAACGGCTGCCACGTGTTCGACGGGTCGTCGTGCATGATCGACTCCTCCAGTTTGTGGCTCGCGGGCTTGCCGCAGTGGCACCGCTTGCCCTCGCACGAGGCGGACGCGAAGTGCGGCATCACGGCGCCACCGCCCTTCGCCCCGCCTCGACGAAGCACAGCGCCTTGTCGCTCCACGTCTCCAGCTCGACGACGTAGCCCTGATACGCGCGCAGTCCCTCGTTGGTGCCCACGTCAACCTCCGGCGGAATGGGTTGCGGCCCCGGGTCCGGGCACGGTCGGCGCGGCTCCGGCGTCACCTCGATCGGCGCTGGCGGCGTCGGCTGCGAGACGGGCAAGGATGACCTCCCGCCGCCTCCGCAGCTGATCGTTGACGACGCGAGGCACATCGTCAGGAGCAGCGGTGACCAGTTCTTGGCGCTTGGCATCGTGCAACTCCTCCAGTGCGGCGGCGAGGTCGAGCGCGAGGGATTCGGCGTGGGCGGCTGCGGCGTTCAGTTCGGCGCCCAGCTTGGACGCGGCGGCCCGGGCGTCGTCACGCTCCTTCGTCAGCCCGAGGTTCTTCTCGCGCTCGGTCAGCGCCTCTTTTGCCGCCGCGATGGCCAGTCGGCCCTCGTCGCGGGCGTCGAGGCGGGACCACACGAGGGCCGCGGCGAGGCCGGCGAGGGCCAGAGAGAGGGCGACGAGGGCGACGGTCACGGGTCCACCCACACGAGGCGCGTCGCCCCGCCGTGACCGTGGATGGCGATGACGTCCTCGGTGCAGCGGTAGACCGCGACCGAGCGAACCGCGGTCAGCCATCCGAGGACGCAGTCGCCGGTTGAGAACTGGACGCCCTGCGCAACCACGCCGGTCCCGCTGATACCGGATGCATCGACGTCTCGGTGAAGCTCGAATCGCCTCACAACGAGACCTCGGGCACGTAGCGCAGGGCGTAGCGAGTCTTCTCGATCGCCTCATCGGCGGAGTCGGCCTTGACCGTGGTCGAGATCGAGCGGCCATCGGTCAGGTACTGCTTGACCGTCCAGTGGCCCGGTTCGAGCACCCACTCGCGGCCCTCCAGCGTTCGCGCTGGCTCAGCGACGCGGCCCGGGAACGTCGTCACGGTCGCCAGCAGCGCGCGCCGCTCGGCCTCGATCTCGCGGTCCTCGTCGCCCGGGTAGTAGCGACGGCCGACCCACGAGGCGCTCTGTCGGATCTGCTCGACGGCCCAGCGAGGCATCGGGATAGCCCCGCCCGCACCGCAGTTGATGCAGTGGCCGCCGGGCAGGACGCCTGCTCCCCATGAGCCCTCGTAGTCGTCGGCGAAGCACTGGGGACAGAACGAGACCTGTTCGAACCGGTCCAGCTTCTCGGCGGCGCCCATCACCCCACCGCCTTCGCCGGCTTCCGCAGCCGTTGCACGAGGCCCCACGCCAACACCGCCGCCACGCCCACCGCGTTGAACACGACCGCCCACGAGAAGCCGTCGACGTCGCCGAGCCTCAGTGCCAGCGGTGGCAGTACGACGACGAGCGCCGAGGCTGCGATCCACGTGTAGCCCTTCGCCGTGCGCTCGGGGTCGGGGAGTCCATCGCCGGTGACGTCGGCGGGTCGCCACTTCGCGACCGCGAGCGCGGCGAGGACGCAGAGCGCGGCAAGGCCGAAGGGCAGCCAGCCGAGCGAGTAGACGTAGCGCAGGAAGGTCCAGGTCTCGGTCGGCGAGGCGATCGGGTCGGCGGGCATTGCCGGCGGAGTGCCGGCGTCCGCCTTGGGATCCTCGCCGGTTGCGGGCGCATTGCCTGGCGCGATTGCCGGGCCGGCGTCAAGCACGACGGTCGGCTCGTCGGCGAGGGCGGTTCCGATCATGGCGAGGCACTGGACGGCCAGGGCGCCCGCCACGAGGCAGGCGACGACGAAGGCAGGGAGTCGAAGTTGACGGGTCATGGCTCACTCACGGTTCGGGGTTGATGGCGCCAGACCCAGGAAGGGCAGACGCTCGAAGACCAGGCGGATGTCCTCGCGGTTGTGCTCGATGTCCTCGCGGAGCCGCTCGAGCCGCTCCGCAGCGCGGGCGGCGGCGGCGATGTTCTCGTCGCGGCTCTTGACCAGGCCCCACGCCGAACCGCCGACCGCGACCAGCGCAGCGCCGACGCTGGCGAGCAGCCACCGCTTGACGCCGCGCACGGTGGCTGCGGCATCACGGACGCGGCGGCACTCGTCCTCGTCGCCGACGTCCTTACGGAGCTGCTCGACCGTGCGAGTCAGCGTGCCGAGGCGCCCGTTTCCGTCAGCGACGCCGGTCAGACGGAGGCGCCAGCCGTCGGTCTCCTCGCGCCACGTCTCGAGCTCGGCCAGGCGGACGAGGACACGTGGGGTCTCGACCGGCGTGCGCGTCTCGAACTCGCCGGAGACCTCGGACGCCTCGACGGGCGTGCGCGGGCCGTGGAGGGGGTCGCGGGCACGGCGGTTGTCGCGAGGGTCGTCAGCAGGCATCGGGACCTCCGCTTAAACGGACGAAAGCGGGTGATGGCTGAACGTTAGACCAGTGGTGCGTTTCCGGAAAGTGGATATTCTGAGGTGCTCGCCTGGAGGTTCCCCGATGCGCCAACTGACGATTATCGCTGTGTTGTTCGCTGCGGCGTGCGCCACCGACGAGGTCGATCCGCCCGGCGTCGACGGCTCGCCCGAGGCTGACGCGTCGGTCGATGCCGGGGCCGACGCGGCCGTCCAGCCGATCGGCGGCACCTGGAACGTCGCCGACGCCCAGTGCGTCTCCTCGACGGGCGGTGCGTGCCAGGCGCAGTGGTTCGACAGCGCGACGGGCGTGGCCATCGACGACGCGACCGCGACGCTCGAGTGGCGCATCACCGGTCCGGCCGGCGTCCGTCACGCATTCGTTCGCTCGATCGACTGCGCGGTCATCCCGGTCGGCACGGACAACGGTCACGCCCGCGACGGCTACACGCTGTGCCTTCAGGGTTCGGTGCTCGAAGGCACGATCGGTATCGCCCGCGACGACGGCGGCAAGGACTACTGGTCCGTCGAGCTGGCGAAGTAGCACGTCACGCCTCCCACTCGATGAGGCTGACGGCAGAGACGGACACCTGGTTGGTGCCGTCGCCGGCGAAGCGGAACGTGTAGAAGCGTTCATCCGCCGGCAGTGACCCGGTCGCGACGAACCACCCGGGCGTGCTGCTGTTGATGGTCGCCGTGATGTGGTCGGTGCCGCTCGAGTCGGTGATGCGCACCGTGCCCGAGCCGGACGCCATCGACCCGTAGACCGCGAGCTCGTACGGCACGACCGAGCGGCTGACGGTCCGGCGGTACGTGTTGTCGAGGTAGAACCCCGGCGCGGTCGTGGCGGGCGTGCCGGTCGTCGAGTTGTCGTACAGGTTGATCAGGGTCGCCGAGGTGCGCGTCGATGCCGTGCCGCCCGGATTTGACCAGTGGACGAGTCCACCGCCGTTCTGGCGGTACATGTTCGAGAGGCCCACGAGCAGGCGCGAGCGCGTCACGTCGTAGATGGGCGTCCCCGTCGCCGGCGAGAGGGCGTTGAAGTAGTCCGTGCCCTGGTCAACGGTCTCCTCTGCCTCCTCCGTGACCGCGATCGAGAGGATGCGCGCGTAGTCGACGACGCGAACGAGGCACTCGTAGGTCGTCGCCGGCGTGATCGCGACGTAGGTCGACGAGTAGCGCCACTGATCTGGCCCATCGGTCGCGCCGGCCACGCTGGCGCCGTAGTAGAACGGGCCGATCGTCTCGGTGCCGCCGCCGCTCTCGGTCACGTCGATCGCGACCTCGGGGTTCGCAGCATTGCTGCCGCCCGATCCGCCAAAGGACAGTTCGAGCCCCAGGATCACGTGCGCGCGCAGTCGAGTCGCCCCGTAGCGCGAGCGGAACCGGAAGCGCGCGATGTTCGTCGTGCCTGACGCGCTGTTGGCCAGTCCCAGCGGCCACGCGCGGTGGTAGACCTCGCGCCCGCCGTAGGCCGTCAGCCAGTTCTCTGCCTCGACGGCGCGGTAGTAGGTGTACGACGACGGCGTCATGCCGTTGCGGGCGTCGCGCTTCCAGTGGACCAGGTTGGGGATGTAGCGCGAGGTCATGGCGTCTCCACGGGGCCGAGGAACCGACGCGCGAGCCCCTTGTACTCGGCGACCGAGTTGACCTCGACGTACAGGAACCCGACCCCGCTGCTGCTGAGCGGCAGATGCCTGATGTCGAGACCTTCTTCCGACGGGATCACGAAGCTTGTTGAGGTCGTCGTGAACGTCTGCTCTACGTACGGCGCCGTCCGCGAGATGTCGATCACCGTGCTGCCGGTCGGCATGAAGCTCGCCAGCGTGATGCGGCACTCCGCTGTTGCGCCCGACGTTGAGCGGATGGCCGGGCTGACGTACAGACGGCAGGTCTGCCAGACCTGGAACGCTTGCCGCCCGACGCAGATCGGGATGACCTCGACGAGCGTCCACGTCCCCGACGAGTACGAGCGCGCGACGCCGTACGGCCGCGGCGCCATCATCTTGTGCTTGTAGTGGACGAGATTGTTCGCCAGGTCGGCGATGTCGCGCTCGTAGCCGGTGTCCAGTGGCTCGCCGTCGCCATAGGCGCTGTCGGCGTGCCGCGCCGGCGGGTCGGTCGGGTCCGCACTCTCGAAGTCCGGCGCCTGCCTGCTCGTCGACGCGATGAGCTGGAACGCCTGTCGGCTGTCTGCGATCAGGCCGTCGGCGTCGTCGGCCTGGAAGCACTTGTCCGTGTGCCCCGACGCGTCCAGGTAGCCGCGCGGGGTCATCCGGTACCTCTTTGACGTGTCGAAGCCAGATAGCCCCGTCACCAGCTCGACGGTCGTCGTGCTCGGGATGTCGGCGATCTCGTCGTCCCACGAGAGCGGGCTGGCTGGATCGTCGGGGTCCATCTCGACGATACGGACCTTGTTTCCGACCGCGAAGTGGGCCAGGTCTGCGTCGTCGCTGCTCTGGCTGTGCTTGTGCTCGTAGAAAGTGAGCGTCTTTGACGGGTCGTCGTACCCGGAGCCCGTGGCGGTGTCGTCGACCTGGGCGCACGGGCAATACGCCGCCGTCGACGACCGCGGCAGGAGCATCAACTCAACCTCGCCGCCGGTGTCGCGCCCCGGGCCGCCCCAGTCGAACTCACTGCCGATGACCAGGACCGGGTGCGCGAGTACGCCGCCGGATCCGGTTCCGGGGTTGTAGCGGAGGCCGGTCTCTGGGCTACGCAGGTAGCGGTCGGTCAGGAGCGCCACCGTCCCGGGCAACGCCTGCTCGAAGTGCGAGCGGGCCAAGGTGCGGCGGATGCGCCAGAACGGCCGCGAGAACAGCGGCATGATCGCGGAGAAATCGTTCAGGACGGAGCGGATGTCCGTCACTGCCGGGCCGTTTGCCGGGCCGGACGTGTTCCGCATCTCGACGGTGCGCAGCCGCGCGCCGTGGTCGCGAACGCTGGTGGCGTCGATGATCGTGAGTGTGTCGGTGTACGAGCCGTCGAGCTGGCGCCCGTACTTGAACGTCACGGTATTGTAGAGCGACCCGTCGTCCTCCTGCTTCGAGGACCGCTGCTGGTCACTGTCGGCCATCGCCGACGGGACTTCCTTGTTGTCCTCGTCGAGCACAATCGTGGCCAGCGATGTTGTCGGCGTTGACCATCCGCCCATGCCGAGCCGCCCCCGACCCCATCGGAAGAAGTAGCCGCGAGCCAGCAGCTCCGACTCGAGCAGCTCCGAGAGCGGGGTCGGCTTGTCGATGATCGCGCAGAGGATCTTGTCGGAGTTCGCGAGGCCGTCGAGCTCGGCCATGAAGTCGTCGCCGAGCAGGCTGTACGGAATGGCGCATCCGAGCGACTCGGCGAGCGTGTCCAGCGTCGAGTTGAAGGAGCCGGTTCCCGTCGACAGAAGGAACCGGGGGAGCAACTCGTTGAACGGACCGCCCGCGATGATGACCTGCTGCACCTCGAGCGATGCCTCGTCCTCGACGGTGTACCGGAGGGCATCGATCTCCGCGGCGGGGAAGTAGCCGGACATGCCCCATCGCGTGTAGCGAACGGCCGTGCTGCCGACGCCCATGGACACGCGGACGTACCCGAGGTCGCCGATCTTCAGGATGCCGTCGATGAGGCCATCGGGGTCGCGAAGCGCAGCGGGGAGAATCGCCCCCTGCGTACACCACGTGCCCCGCTGGTTCTCGAGGAACATGAAGTGAAGGTCCGGCGAGGCATGGCTACCGAACTGGATGCGCAGCGGCGCCCGCGTTCCGGTCTTGCTGTACGTGGGGCTCCCCTGCTGTGACGTGATCTGGTCGTCGTCCCAGCCCATGAACTCAGCGACGTACTGCGACGGGAACGTGAAGAACAGGCGGCGCGAAACGTTGCTGGTCGTCGTCGGGTCGTCGTAGGCCAGATTGGGGCGCAGGCCCGACCCGACCTGCTTCGCTGCCGTGTAGCGGCAGTTGAACAGCAGACGCCCCGCCGCCTTCTCTGCCTGGAGCCAGCGGTTGATACGGTCCGCGATCTCGTAGACGGTGTACACGCCGTCGTTGATCTGGTTCGCGCCGGAGGCGGTAGGCGACGGGACAACCGTCAGCGGATTCGCCGTGGCGCTCGTCATGGTCCCGGCCACGGTTCGCTCGTTGGAGCAGTGGAACGCCTGCCCCGTCGTCAGGTAGATGCCCTCCTTGATTTGCGCGCGGAAGGGGTCCCGCATGAGGACGCTCTCGTAAATGCGCCGCTCCACGCTCTCCAGCGTGATGACCGTCGCGCCCTCTTCGTCCTCGCCCACGTCGGCGATCGTTCCGGCAAACGCGAGATGTGCCTCCGTGGCGCTATCCAGAGTCGAGCCGACGCGGCGGTGCAGCCAGACGCCCACCCAGCGACCGATCCAGGTCAGCGGCGAGCTGGACACGACGGGGCGCGTGATGACGCCGAGCGGGTCACCGGTCTGCGTCGCGAGATTGATGGTCTTGTGCGTGCGCGCGAACAGGCCGCCCGACTCGGTCGTGAAGGGCGAGTAGCGGCCACGGGCGACCACGGCGAACGTATCGGCGCTAGTGTCGTGGCTCGTGTACTGCATCGTCTCCGGGCCCAGGCAGATGTCGCCGCTGGACGGGAAGTCGTCGGTTCGCTGCACCGCTACGGTCGTGCCCGTGCAGTTGAGGTTGGTGACCAGCCGCGTCTCGAACTGCGCCGTTCGCTTGCCGACGTCCTCGCCGAACGTGTCGACGACGTCACCGTTCGAGTCGATGTCTGGAACGACCCTGAGCGTCAGGATCGACGGATCCTGCATCGGGCTCCACGGGTCGACCTTGGCGCGCTGCTCGAAGTGGACCTTCAGTCCGCCGAGCACCGTCGACCATTCGCTATACGGCGAGCCGCTGCCGTTCCACGTGTTCAGCACCGCCGCCGGGTCGCCGTCGGTCAGGATTTTGTCGTACCCCTCGATGGCGACGACCGTGGTCACGGCCACGCCAGCGTCGCTGTTCAGGGCGTCGAGCGTGGTGCCCATCAGCTCGGCACCTTGATGCTATTGACCAGCTCGATCGGGAACAGGCCGGCCCAGTCCTCGACGGCGCGCTCCATCTCCGTCGAGTCACGGCCGCGGAGAAAGTAGGCCGTGGCGCTCGAAAGATCCGCGTCCCAGTACAGCTTCACGCGCGGGCAGACCTTGAAGTAGGCCAGCTCGCCGCCGTGCGTGTACCGCCACCACCGCTCGAACGACTCGCCGGTCACCGACTCGCCGGCGACGCGAGCACGGGCGCGAGTAACGTGCGACCAGCGGACCAGCGGCAGGATGACCCGCGACTGGAACACGAGGGCGCTCGAGCCGCCGCGCGGCCCCTGCGACTCGGTGCGATCGGTCTTGGTGTGACCGTCGTCGTTCGGGCCGTACTTCGCCGCCATCGGGCAGTCAGGCAGCCAGACGCCGCGGGCGTGGTTCGTCGACGTGTACGACGCCGAGCCGGACAGGTTGCCCGTGAACCCCAGCAGGTCGCGAAGGTCGGTGGCGCTGCCCCAGTTGATGGCGAGCGTCGCGGTGCTGGCGATCGTGACCTTGCCGGTCCCCGCCTCCCCCCACGAGCCAGTGACCGTGACGGTGTCCCCGGTCGTCGTCGACCAAGCAGACGCGCAGGCACCCAGTAGGTCGGTCGGGTAGCGGGACGAGCTCGCGTTCACGGTCGACGTTCCCGTTGACGAGCCGGTCGCCGTGACACTCCAGTTGGACGCCTGATGGATCTGCGCCTCTAGGCGGCCGCGCTTGCTCATCGGCCTGCCCCGTGGATGCTGCCGGATGGCCGGGTGAACCGTTCGGCCAGGTTGTTCAGGCGGCGCTGCTCGCGGGCCTTGCGGCGATTGGAACTGTCCGACGCGACATCGCCGATGATCCGGTACTCGGCGCGGGGGCCGGTATGGTCGATGACGCCGCTCGCCCGATACCCACCCGGCGCGCCCGCTCCGACGCTGGGCTGACCACCGCTGGCCAGTTTCGCCACGCCCCCGGCGACAGCCGCCACGCCACCCCACGTGGCAGCCGCCTTGAAGTGCGAGGCCGCGCTTGCACCGGCCAGTGGACCGCCGATCGCCAGCGACCCGATGCCGTACGCGGTGTGCCGCAGCGCCTGCATGAGGGCCTCCTTCGCCAGCGACGCTGCGCCCGCCGCGAGGGCATCCTTGACCGCCGCGCCGAACGACTTGGACCCGGTGATCCACGCCTCGAACGCGCTGGACACGGCGTCCTCGAGCAGCTTGAAGCCGGTTGCGTACGCCTCGAAGTCCGAGACGGGGCCGAACATGGCCTCAAGGGTCGACTCGCGCTGATCGACGGCCGTGTTGATGCCCTGGCCGTAGGCGATGGAGTCGGCAATCTCCTTGAGCCGGCTCCGATGGTTCGTGACCCAGACGTAGGGGTTCGCTCCCTCGTCGGCGAGGTCGATGCGGTTGGGCACGTAGTCCGGGATGTCCGCGAGCTTGCCGCCGGCACCGCGTCGCCGCTGCGCCGCCTCCTCCGCTGCGGCCTGCCGCTGCTGGGCCGCTCGGACCGCCGGAGCATTTGCCCAGGTGCGCTGGCCGAATCCCCACCCGAGGTCGAGTCCCTCTTGCTCGGCGAGTCTCTCGGCCAGCGCGAGATTCTCCGCCGTGAGCGCGTCAACGTCGATGCCTCCGCCGCCGGTGCGGATGTTCCCCAGGTAGTCAACGCCCTCGAGAAGCGCGGCGCCCGGGTGGACCACCGTCTTGATGGCTGTCTTCGCGATGCGCAGAGCCTCCACGCCGCCGGGCACCGACTTAGCGATCTGGTCCGGCAGTTGAGCGATGGCAGCACCGAGGGCCACGATGCCCGCGGTCGCCTGGCCAGCCGCCACGATCGTCTTGCCGAACTCCGTGAGGAGCGGCCCCATCGCAACGACCAACTCGCCGATTGCGGAGCGGACGCCGCCGAGCGTGTTCTCCCACTGCACCCCAGCGCGCCGGATGTTGTCGCCGGACTGGTCGTAGGCGCCGCCGACCTCGCGCACCTGTTTCGCCAGTGCGTCGAACAGGGCCTGCTTATCCTTGGCGATGTCACCCGTCTTCGAGATCTGGATGCCGAACTCGCCGAGCTGATCGATCGCCACTTCACGCAGCGC
>Ga0247823_10003528_pt1 | contig 12635 bp, 14 predicted proteins | sample 13C_PalmiticAcid_2_FD_192426 | JGI IMG/M metagenome (GOLD analysis project Ga0247823, IMG submission 192426) | Soil microbial communities from agricultural site in Penn Yan, New York, United States - 13C_PalmiticAcid_Day30 | ecosystem: Environmental > Terrestrial > Soil > Agricultural land...
GGGGCAGGATGGCGATCGGCGCGCCCGCCGCGCGGGCGAACTCGCCCGACCACGGCCCACACGCGTTGACCACCGCGCCGCACGCGATGACGCCCTGATCGGTGCGCACACCGGCGATCCGGCCGTTCGCTGTGTCCACACCGGACACAGCGACCCCGGCCCGCACGGTGCCGCCCCGCTTTCGGACGTCGGCGAGCAGTGCGGACGCGGCGAGGACCGGCTGCAGCTGCCCGTCCTGCGGGTAGTGGACGGCGGCGGTGACGGACTTGGTCAGGTGGGGTTCGAGGTCGTGCACCCGGTCGACCACGTCGGCTTGGACACCGACCGCGCGCTGGGCGGCGGCGAAGTCGAGCAGCGGCTGGGCCGCGGCATCGGTGGTCGCGACGACCACGCCGCCCTTGGACTCCCATTCGATATCGACGCCGAGTTCGTCGACGAGCGACAGCCAGCGCAGCCGGGAGGCGACGGCCAGGTCGAGTTCCGGGCCGGGGCCCTTGTCCGACACCAGCACGTTGCCCTCACCGGAGGCCGTCGTCGCCGAAGCGGGCGCCCCACGGTCGAGCACGGTCACCCGGAGCCCGGCGACAGTCAGCGCCCGCGCACAGGCGGCGCCGATGACGCCAGCGCCGACGACAACCACGTCCGGGTACACCCACACCTCCAGCGTTCATTAAAGTGAACACTGGGGACGTTAAGGGGAGATTGGCGGAACGTCAAGCCTGCGGTCGGGCGGCGCTGGACACCGCACAGGAACCAGCGAGCGGGCTGGTGCCGACGTCGACCGGGTATTGCAGCATGAGCACTGAGGTGACCGGGCCCTCGACGGTCTCGTAGAGGTGCGGGAGGTGACCGGGGAAGCACACGTAGTCGCCGGGTTCGAGGATGAACGGGTCGTCCACGGGACCCACCCTGAGCACGCCCGCGGTGACCACGACGTGCTCGAACCCCGGATGTCCCGCCGACTGCTGGACGTCGCCGGGGCGGACCCGCTGGTCGTAGACCTCCATCACGGTGTCGGTGACGTCCATCCGGCGCAGCAGGCGCAGGTCCACGGCGTTGCTGCTGAGCACGTCGAGCCCGCCCGACCGGACCAGCACCACCCCCGGCTCGGCGCGCTCGGTGAGCAACGAGGACACCGGCACCTTGAGCGCGTTCGAAAGACTGAACACTGTTTCGATCGTCGGGTTGCCCAGCCCGTTCTCCAGCTGCGACAGCGTCCCCTTGGCGATCGCCGATCGGCGCGCCAGTTCGGACAGCGAGAGCCCGAGTTCCCCCCGCAACGCGCGAATATTCGCGCCGAGAACCGCTCCGGCACTCATCCGCGTCACTCTGCCTCCCTGGTCGACCGTTCGGACCAGGCTACCCAGCGGCCCGCTCGACCGCTTTGATCAGCCGGTCGGCACGGTCGTGTCCGCCCGGAGAGCAGCCCGCCAGCTTGCGAAACACCTTCTCCCCCGGCTCGATCCGCCGCGCCAACCTCGGCGTGCCGCCACCGACCGGACTGATCGCCCGCCACCTGCCGGAACCGGCCATCCACACGATCACGTCCTCACCGACCCACAGCCAGCGTTTGCGCTCGATCGGCACCACGTAGACCCGCAACAGTTCCTCCGGCCTACGCTTGTCGGTCCGGACCCAGATCGCCGCGTGGAAGTGGTTCTGCGTGCTTAGGTTGGCCGCCGCCGACCGGACTGATCACCCGCCACTTCCCCCGATCCCGCCGACGACCCGGCGCTCCACCCACGGCTCCTGACTCAGCACGCTCCACATCCTCACCGAGTCGCCCATGACGCGGATCGCGATGTAAACGACCAACAGGCTCACCCAGCTCACTGCACCGGTGACCCATTCCGACGCCTCGCCCGCCCAATACCCCTGGCCGACGAACACGCCGAGAAACATCAGCCCGACGCCACTCAGGAATGGGAACACCGACGCCCAAATCCGAGCGGTGACATCGAGCTTGGTCAGGCGATTTCCCATGCCGGTTCAGCCATTCTCCTCATCGGTGCGACCGTGTCAGTGCTCGCGGCCGAGGAGGATGTGGGGGTAGCCGCGGTTGATCGGCTCGCCGAGTTGGACACCGAGGGACGCGATAAACCGCTCTAGTTGCTCTGTGGCGTCCTCGACGTTGGCGGCATCGCCCTTGAACTCGAACTCGACGAAGTCGCCTGCATCGACGACGTGGTCGAACACGACCTCGACGTCCGGCAGTTTCCACTCTTCGCGGGTCTTGTCGACGGTGATCAGCGGCTTGAAGTCGAGTGCGTCGAGCAGACGGCGGATGGCTTCGACGTCGTCGACCTTGGTCTCGTACTCGTCGGCATGAGGTGATCCGCCACCCGCGCCCTCCAGAGCGGGCGATCAAGTTGGCGCACCGAATGGGCGTGCACGGCACCGACCCGCGTCGGCCGTAGCCTTGCCGGTCATGGCGACCACCGAGCTGCCCGCGAACCTGCGAGCCGACGTCGAATCCCTGTGGGTCTACCACGACATGGGCCACCAGCCGCGCCGCTGCGACGTCGGCATCGGCCTGGGCTCCCATGACCTCGGCGTCGCCATCCACACCGCCCAGCTCTACCAGCAGGGCCTGTTCGAGCGGATCGTGTTCACCGGCGCCAACGCGCCTACCACCATCGAACGGTTCCCCCGTGGTGAAGCAGTCCACTACCGCGAGCACGCCATCGAACTCGGTGTCCCCGCCGACGCGATCCTCATCGAGACGCGGGCGACCAACACCAGCCAGAACGTCACCAACACCCGCGATGTCCTGGCCGACGTGGGCATCCACCCGGCCTCGGTCATGCTGATCTCCCGGCCCTACCAGCAGCGACGCGCCTACGCGACCTGCCGCAAGGTCTGGCCCGAGGTCGAGGTCATCTGCTCATCCCGGCCGCTGCCGCTCGACGAGTACATCGCCTCGATCGGCGACACCGACCGCGTCATCAACATGCTCGTCGGCGATACCCAACGCATCACCGAGTACGCCCGCCTCGGCTTCGCCATAGAGCAGGACGTGCCGGAGCAGGTGCACGCCGCCTACCAGCGGCTCGTCGACGCGGGCTTCACCAGCCGCCTGATCTAGCCGACAAGCGGCTGTCGGCGGACACCCTGATCATCGCCGGGCGGGGTTCGGATGTGCGGCCGTCAGCCGCCCCGGAGCTGGTTGGTGATCTCCTCGACATCGGCGTTCGCCTGGGCCGCGGCGGCGTGGGTCGGGTAGCCGTGCTGGACCCAGGTGTGGATCACGGTCAAGGTACCCAGCAGGTTCTGCGGCGGCCGGTTGACGACATCCTGAGCCTGTTGGTGCTGCTGGACCGGGGTCATCCCCGGGACAGGCGGGAGCTGGAAGGGTGGCCCACCGGTCATATCGATCCTCCTGCCTGAATGGAACGCGAGAGTCACTCGCCGGGGTCTACCCCGGTCTCATCGACAAGGAACTGGCGCATCCCGTCGAGCGTCTCCGGATAGTTCAACAGGCGTTCGAGCAGCGGGAACTCGGCGAGCGGATTCACCGTCACGCCGTATTCCGCCATCGCGTACACCTTGCTCTGTGCCTGCTCGACGTAGGCGAGGAACTGCCCGGCGGGGATATCAACCCGGTTCTCCCTAGCTTCATAGGCGAACCACTCGCGGAAGGGTTCCCAGGTGTCTTCGAAGCCGTCCCAGCGAATGCCGTTCTCCGCGAGGAATCCGGCCCAGGCCGCCTCGTCGTAGGCCGCGGCGACGGTCACCGCGTCAGGTTCCGCGCAGACGCCGTCGACCACGGTGGTCTTCTCGTCCGCGGTCGCGAGGTGGCCCAGGAAGTACTCGACCTCGTCACCGCGCACGCCGACGGCCCGCGAACGGTCGTAGAGGTCCGCGCAGAACGCGTCCCAGTCGTTGTCGGGCGAGGTGTTGATCTCCGCGAGTTCGCCGAGCCAGCGTGTCGCCTGGTCGTGGTCGGCGAAGGTGATCGACCCGATCGCCGCGCGTCCGATGTCGTCCATTCGGTCGACGCTAGGGCAGCCGCACCCGCGAGTGGAGGGACGCCGGGGCGGCCGGAAGGGCGACGGCGGACGCACCGACCGCCGCCGGACTTTCTCGCCAAATGATATTCACCGAGAAATTCAGTGGTGAAATGTGCCTACATGTCGGAATTCCTCCCGCAAGATCCTGAAATTCCTGGCGCCCCGGACGCGCGAGTGGCAGGTTCGGGGCCGAATCCGACCAGGAGGTGTGGATCTATGCGCAAGCGATCACAAGTCGTCCTGTCCGCGGCGGTCGTCGGCATCAGTGTGCTGTCCGGGCCCGTCGCGAGTGCCGCGCCGTCGCCGGGGGCGGCCGGGATCGGCGACGCGTACTACCCGCTCGACGGCAACGGCGGGTACGACGTCTCGCACTACGACATCCGGCTGAGCTACCGGCCGGGCGCCGACCAGCTCTGGGGCACCACCACCATCACCGCGCGGGCCACCCAGGACCTGTCGCGCTTCAACCTGGACTTCCTGCTCAAGGTCAAGTCCGTGCGCGTCAACAACGCCGTCGCCACGACGAAGACCAAGGACGGCGAACTGACCGTCACGCCCGCCAAGCCCATCGCCAAGGGCAGCGTGATGACCATCGTCGTCAGCTACGACGACACCCCGGGCAAGTACGAGCTCTACGGCTACCAGGCGTGGAAGATCTCCGCCGACGGCGGCGCGCTGGCCGCCGACGAGCCGCAGATCGCGCCGTGGTGGTATCCGAGCAACGACCACCCGCTGGACAAGGCGACGTTCGACGTCTCGGTCGCCGCACCCAAGGACTACCAGGTGATCTCCAACGGGGTCCTGGTCGGCACGCAGCAGCAGATCGACGGCCTGGTGCGCTGGAACTGGCACAGCGTCAAGCCGCAGGGCACCTACGAGACCCTGATGGCGATCGGCAAGTTCGAGCTGAACCAGCAGACCGCGCCCAACGGCCAGCCGTTCATCACCGCCTACGGCAATGACCTTGTCTACGGCGACGCCGCGCGGGCGAGTGTCGAGCGGACCCCGGAGATCATCGAGTTCGAGGAAAGCCAGTTCGGCCCGTACCCGTTCGAGGCCCAGGGCGGCGTGGTCAGCACCGGCATCGGGTTCGCGCTGGAGAACCAGACCCGCCCCATCTACAGCGACCGCTTCTTCCGCCGGGGCGGCAACACCTACGTCGTGGCGCACGAGAACGCCCACCAGTGGTTCGGCGACTCGGTGTCGGTGCACGGCTGGCGCGACATCTGGCTGAATGAGGGCTTCGCCTCCTACGCGGAGTACCTGTGGTCGGAATACCTGGGCGAGGGCACCCCGGCCGAGCTGGCCCAGTTCACCTTCGACTCGATCCCGGCCGACGACCCGTTCTGGCAGGTCCTGCCCGGTGACCCGGGCCCGGCCAACCAGTTCGACGACGCCGTCTACGACCGCGGCGCCATGGCGTTGCAGGCCATCCGCACCGCGATGGGCGACCAGGCCTTCTTCAAGACGCTGCGCAAGTGGACCGCCGAGCGCCAGTACGGCAACGGCACCATCGAACAGTTCCAGGCACTGGCCGAGCAGGTCTCCCACAAGGACCTCGACTCGGTGTTCACGACCTGGCTGTTCACCGCGGGCAAGCCGGCCGCGGGCCCGAACGGCACCACGGCGGCGCTGGCCCGCCAGGCCGAGCCCAAGTCCTACCGCGCGATCAGGGACCTGCACCACGACCTGGCCGCCACCCCGCACGCCCACCCGTGAGGTCGCCTCGCTGACACGCGGTGGACGGGTAGGTGAGTCCCACCCGTCCACCGCGGTCCCGCGGATCAAGATCGACCGCGGGTACGGGATGGGTCACACCACTAGCAGAACATGGGAGGAACGGTCGGGCTGTAGTCGACGTGGGTGAACCCGGCCAGGCCCTCGCGGGTGTGGTCGAGCAGGAGCGTCCACCGGACGCCCTCGAAGGGCCATGACGTCTCGCACAGCGCCGCGATGTCGTCGCCCTGGTACGCCTCGCCGTAACCACACGCCATGGCCGGACAACTGTGCAACCAGGTCACCTGTCCCACTCCAGGAGTCCCGTAGGGGATGTTTGCGCACGATTGGGGCGAGGACACGTTCACGGCCGCGCTCGACACGTACCCGGCGATGGGCACATTCACGTTCCACGGACTCGACGCGGTGATCAGTGTCCAGGCGCCTTCGTGGTTGGACACCTGGCACCAGACCCGCACCTCCGTGCCGGGCCCGATCTGGTGGTAGCCGCACCACATCGCCGCACACTGGTGGACCCACGCCGTGGTCGTCGTTTGCGGTATCACAGCGGCCGCGGCGCTGCTGGGCGCCAGGAACAAGCCGCCCACCGCGGCCACACTGGTCAACAAGCTGAGCAGAGTTCGATGAAGTCGACGCACGAGCTTCCCCCTCCAGCGGATCTGGTGCACCCCAGAGTGCTGAATTGGGCCGCGGCGGGTGGCCGGTTCCGGCGGTGATCACCCGAACGGCCGCCTCGGGTGACCGGTACCGGTCACCCGAGGCGTCAGCTCAGGGGAAGATGTCGTTGAAGGTGTCGGCGTACTTGTCGTTGCCGGTCAGGGTGCCCAAGCCGAGGGCCTGCTCCATCGTCCGGGTGGAGCTGTAGTGCGTGTATCGGGTGTTGGACGTGAACCCGGCCTTCACCGTGCCGGGCGAGCCGAGCACCAGCGTGGTGACCTTGTTCTTGTTGTTGTCGCCGGAGCCGAAGCCGCCCGGCATGCCCTTTCCGTTGCCGTCCTCGTCGAACGTCACGATCAGCAGCGAACGCTGCTGCGTCCACGCGGGCGAGGTGAAGATCTTGGGGAAGAACGCCTTCGCCCAGTCGTCGCCGCTGCGGACGGCGCAGTCGTGCATCATCGAGCAGATGTCCGGGGCGAACCACACCAGGTTCGGCGTGGTGGCCGCCGACTGCAGGTCGGTCTCCATGCGCGACAACGGCTGCATGTGGTCCTTGCACCGCTGCGTCTGCTGCTGCCAGGTCGGCTGCACGTCAAGGAAGTACGGCGCGGGAACGTCGTTCCAGTAGTACGGGTTGTGGTCGACCAGGTCGCAGTTCCCGTTGGCCCCGAGCGCGTAGTTCTTCCACGTCTTGCCCGCCGAGTCGGCGCGGGTGCCCAGGTGCGGGGCGTCGATGCCCGCGATGCCGTCGACCTCGTACGGGTTGGTTCGACGGCCGAACACGCTGCCGCCCCACACCGCGATGTAGTTCGGGTCGGAGACGTGCGTCAGCGCGTAGTAGTTGTTCAGCAGCGCGCCCTGGCTACGCAGGCCGTTGAGGTACGGCGCGTTGTTGCTGCCGATGATCTCGCTCGGATCCCGGTTCTCGAACATCATGAAGAAAACGTGGTCGAAGCCCGGCACCGTCGACGCGGGCGGGATCAGCGCCTTCGGGGTGACGTTGGCCGACAGGGTCAGAGACAGGTCGTCGGCGTAGCCGTCGGTGGTCTGGCCCGCGGTGTTGGTGAAGTCGACGACGACCTTGATCGACCGCGTGCCCGACGGCACCGACCCGGTCGAGCTGCGCTGCAGGAACTTGGTGCCGCTGAGGCGATCGGTGGCGGTGACCGGGCCGACGGTCGAGGTCCCCAGCGACGCGCCGGTCGCCGAGAGGAACGTCGCCGTCATCCCCGCGCGGTCGTTCTGCGACGACCAGCCGCCCAGCCAACCGGACAGGTTGAACATGGTCGACCCGGCGTCGACGGTCTGGGTCATCGAGGAGTTGCCCCACGGGCCACCGGTGAAGTAGCCCTTGCCCGGACGGGCACCGGACACCGAGGCGTTGGGGAAGCCTTGGCGGTTGGTGAAGCAGACGACGTTCGGCGAGCCTGCGGTCACCGTCCAGCCGGGGATGGTCATGCCGTCGTAGCCGGAGTCGGAACAACTGGCCGCCTCACCGTCGCCGTCGACGATGAGGTTGCCACTGGCCGCGACGGCGACCGGGCTCGCCGGACTCACCACCGTCATGGTCGCGACAAGCGCGGCGACCAGCGCCGCGTTGCGGGATTTCATGGAGACTGCCTCTCTGTGGACGATCGGACTACCGACGGGGACGACGCGTCGCTCAGGTAGAGCGCCGCCGCACCCCCGTCGACCGGGAGGCGCCACACATCGGCGGCCTTTTCGCGCGGGACGGAGTACAGGACGGTGCTGTCGTCGAGCCAGACGACCTGCTCGTCGAACTCGCGGGTCTCCGGCAGTGCCCGCACGACACCGGACGCGACATCCACAATGGATAGTCCAGCGGGCGTCTTGAACACCACGCGTGTCCCGTCGGGCGACACTGACGGACACCCGCCCCCGTCGGCGATGATCCGCATGGTGCGCGTGGCCAGGTCGCCCCGCACGATGTGCATCTCCCCCGCGTACTTGACCGCGGCATAGAAGACATCGCCGCCCGCGAAGGTGACACCCCAGTAGTTGCGGTCCGCCGCCGTGACCTCCGCGCTCGCGCGGTCGTAGGTGGTGAGCTGCTCCAGATCGGCGATTGAGTCGCCGGAAGCCGGGTCGACCAGCGTGGTGCGGGTGGAGAAGTCGGTCTGGTTGTAGCTGTCCCCCGCGACGAACACGGTGGTGGCCGCCATTCGTCCATCCGGCGCGATCCGGGTCCGGCTGGGCACGCCCTCGCCATCGGTCGCCCACACCGGGACCAGCTTGTCGTCGTACATCTCGTTGGTGAGCCGCAGTCCGACGACATGCGCGCACAGCGTCTGAGTTCCGATGGAGTGGACGCGGTCGCACAGCACATCTGTGCGCTCGTGCTTGCGGTCCGGTGCGCCGTCAAGCGCGACCCGGGCCAGTGTCTTCGTCGTCGTGTCGCGGAACAGCAGGTGCGGCCCGTCGGCAAGCGCGGTCGGCTTGTCGGCCACAGGCGCGGGCGCGGGCCGGTTGACCGCCAGATAGGTGCCCGTCCCGCCGACGACGGCGAGCACGACGGCCGCGAAGAGCACGATCCTGGTCCGGTTGGCCATCACACGTCCTTGGCAGAGAGCTCGGAGCGGCGGAACAGCCACCCCACGACCGGAAGGACCACGGCCAGTCCCACCCCGAAGATCCACAACCCGCCCGACGCGGACCCGGTCGCCGTCCACGCCAGCCCGAACAGCACGCCGGAAACCAAGCGGCCCAGCGCGACCCCGGTCTGCACCAACGCGATCCCCGTCGCGCGGTTCGTCTCGGCCACCAGCCCGGCGGCCATCGCGGCGAGCACCCCGTCGGTGGCCGCGTAGTACGCGCCGAGCATTGCCAGAGTCCCTGCCACGGCGGGGATCCCGGGCGGCGCGGCGAGCGCGACGGCGTAGGCGCCAAGCAGCAGGAGGTGGCCGCCGATGAACACGCGCGCCCGCCCGACCCGGTCCGCGAGCAGCCCGAACGGCACCGCCAGCGCCAGGTACACGAGCATCGTCACCAGTGGCAGCAACGGGAAATACCGGACATCCAGACCGGCCGCGCGCTGCAGGATCAGGTAGAGGAACCCGTCCCCGACCGTGACCAGCGCGAGTGCGACGGCGACGCCGAACACCAGCCACAGCACCCGCGACCCGACCGCGCGGAGCTTGAACCGGACGGCGGCCGCCGCGGGCCGCACGTCGGGCACGAGCAACGCGAGCACGGCGAGGCCGAGCACCGCGAACCCGAAGCTCACCACGAACACGCTGTCGAACCCGCCCGGCACCAGCAGCAGCACCCCGAACGCGGCCAGCGGGCCGAGCGCGGCCCCCACCGTGTCCATCGCCCGGTGCACCCCGAAAGCCCAGCCCAACGCGTCCGGCGCGACCGACGCGGCGATGATCGCGTCCCGCGGCGCGGTCCGGATTCCCTTGCCCGCGCGGTCAGCCGCGATCACCCCGGTGATCGACCCGACGCCGGACCCGGCGCCGTGGTAGCCGAGCTTGCACACCGCGGAGAGCCCGTATCCGGCCAGACAGACGGCTTTGGGCCTGCGCAGCCGGTCGGCCGCGTAGCCGCCGAGCAGGCGCACGGCGACGCTGACGCCGTCATACAGGCCGCTGACAGTGCCATAGAGCAACGGCGTCAGCCCGGCCACGGTCGTCAGGTAAATTGGAAGGACAGCTGAAACCATCTCCGACGAGATGTCGGTGAGCAGGCTGACCATGCCCATACCGACGACGACGAGACCGACCGCGCCCCGCTTCGGCCCGGCGACAGGCCGATCCCGGATACCCGAGTACACCTCGCACTGCCCCCGTCCCGTCGATGTCGCCGCCGAAAGCTAGAGGCCACGGGTGTCGGCCGAGGTTCGCCGCGCCCAACAATTCATGAACAATATTCAACTCTCGGCCGGGGTGGACCGCAAGGGCAGCAGCGGGGCGGCCTTATGACGGAGGGCGTCCTCGGTCGTCAGACCGCAAGTGTCGGGAGCGTGCGGTCCCGGCCCGAGGGCGCCGAATAGCCGTGGCACGCGGCGGCGAGCCTGCGGACGGCGTCCCGGTCGACCGCGGTTCGCCGCTTTATGCTGTTCAGCAAGGAAAGCAGTGCCATGATGTGTTGTCTGCGCCTGCCGGAGACCGACGACGGTTCACGGTACGGCTCGCCGAACGCGATGTTCGGGTGGCGCAGGGACCGTGGTTCGGCGACTCGGACCGGGTGTTCCGGCTCGGCTTCGGCCAGCTGCCGCCCGCTGACTTCACCGAAGCCATGACCAGGTTGGCCGCAGCGCGTTTAGGAGGGTGAAACGGGGCCCACTTTCGCACTGTTGCGGCTACCGCGATTCCCGGGTCTCCTTGACAAATGATCAACAAACAACCCGCCAGGGCGCGGGCGTTGGGTTTCGAGTTGGCCGAGGCACGGATGCTGGCGGGCAAGACGACCATCCAAGCGGCGAGGGGAATCGGAACATCACCCGCGACGATCAACCGAACTGAGAAGGCCAACCGCATTCCGCAGATCAGCGATGTGGCCGGGCTGCTCGGCGTGTACGGAGTCACGGGCACAGACCGTGCCCGGATGCTGCACCTGGTCGAGAGCGTGGATGCGCCGAGTTGGATGGAGACAGGAGAAGGCTTGCGGCGGCTGCTACCCGCCTTCGCCCACTTCGAATCCCGGGCTCGGTCGCTGCTGGACTTCTCTCCGGCCATACTGCCTGGCCTGCTGCAAACCGAAGCCTACGCGCGGGCGCTCCACACAGCAGGCGGCTTCACCGGGGCTGTCCAAGACGCGATGGTCGAGACCCGCATGGATCGGCAACTGGTGCTGAACAAACTGGCAAGCCCCCGCTACACCGCGATCATCGACGAGAACGTCCTGCGGCGACCGCAAGGGGGCTCGGAGGTGATGGTCCAGCAAATCAATTGGCTTATCGGCCGCGCGCAACAGCCACACATCAGCATCCACGTTATTCCGTTCCGCCACGGGGGCTACCGGAATCCCGGACCGTTCTTCCTCATGGAGTTCGCGCAGCAATCTCCGCTCGTCTATGTCGAGCACCATGGCGTTGCGGGCTTCCTGCACGCCCCAACGGAAACCGAGGAGTTCCAGGATCTGGCTGTTACCCTGTTTGGAGTCGCTCTTGGGTCCACCGAAACGGTGAACTTCCTGACCAAGATGGTGGCCGACTACGAACGGAGCTGAAACGGCATGCACGGACAGTGGCGGAAGTCGAGCTTCAGCGAGGCAGGCCAGATCAACTGCGTCGAGGTGGCCTACTCCGCCACTCTCCGCATCCGTGACTCCAAGAATCCCGATGGCGGCGAGCTGAGGTTCCCTGACACCGCCTGGGCACCTCAGCTCCTCGCCCACTCCCACCGGTGACCTCAAGCTAAGAGCGTTTCCCGTCGACCGCGACCGGGCATGTCCCGGCCGCGGCCCAGCTCTGCCGAAGCCCGTCCGGGATGGCGAGCGTGGTCGACTCGCCGCTGGTCAGCGTGCGAGTGCTGGCGGTGAGCAGGAGCGCGCCCGCCTTGTCGAGGACCTTGCGGGCAACCCGGTTGGTGTCCTCGCGGCGCTCGAAGAAGCGCAGGAACCGGGAACTCGACCCGACAAACCGCGACCAGCCACGCGAGCGCGGAATCCGCAGCATGTCGGCGACCTCGGGGTTGACCACCTGGCGGACCATCGCGGGCACGACACCGTCGAACGCCTTGCCGGGTATGAACTTCTGGTAGAGGTCGAGCAGCCCACGGGTGAGCGCGATGCCCTCAGGGGACGGCGCGTACGCGGCTTCGACGAGTTCGGCGTTCAGCCGGGTCGCCTCGGCGAGCGTCTCGGGCATGACGTCGTCGCGGATGCCCAGGATCGATCCGGCGACCCGCCAAACGTAGTAGTAGTTCTCGGCCTCGGTGTCGGTCACGGTGACCCCGATGCGCCGCATGCCGTCGATGACCTGCACGGAGAAGATGAGCAGCGCGCCGAGCAAGTCGAGCTGGCACACCGGGACACCGTCGGTCTCGGCGTCCCACTCCGGTGACTGGGCGACGAAATGGCGGACAGCGGCGTGGATGAGCCTGGTCTTCTGGATGGTCGGGACGAAGGAACCGCCCGCGGTGAACGGCTCGGGACCCATCAGGTCGAGCACGAACTGGGAGGTCTCGGACAGCCTGCGGTGCGGCTGGTTGAGCCGGTGGGTCAGGTCGAGCACCCGGGAGGGGCGCGGCTGCGCGTAGCAGTTGACCA
>Ga0247823_10003529_pt1 | contig 12634 bp, 12 predicted proteins | sample 13C_PalmiticAcid_2_FD_192426 | JGI IMG/M metagenome (GOLD analysis project Ga0247823, IMG submission 192426) | Soil microbial communities from agricultural site in Penn Yan, New York, United States - 13C_PalmiticAcid_Day30 | ecosystem: Environmental > Terrestrial > Soil > Agricultural land...
ATACGGTCCCCGAAAGACAATGAGCGTTATTTTGCGCTTCTGAAAGTGGGCTCGATCAATAACGAAGCGCCCGAGAAGCTACGCCACCGTATCAACTTTGATAACCTGACCCCGCTTTATCCGGAACGCAAGATCAAGCTGGAACTGGATGATCCGACCAAGAAGAACATGACCCAGCGCGTCATTGAACTGGTTTCACCGCTTGGTTTCGGCCAGCGTGCCCTGATCGTGGCGCCGCCACGTGTGGGTAAAACCATCATGTTGCAGGATGTGGCACATTCCATCATCCAGAATCATCCGGAAACATACCTTATCATCCTGCTGATCGATGAGCGTCCCGAGGAAGTCACCGACATGGTGCGTAACGTTCTTGATAAGAACCGCGACAAGGGTGTGCAGGGTGAAGTTATTTCCTCGACCTTCGATGAGCCCGCGACACGTCACGTAGCGGTTGCCGAGATGGTCATGGAGAAAGCCAAGCGTTTGGTTGAGCATAAGCGCGATGTTGTAGTTCTGCTGGACTCGATTACACGTCTGGCGCGGGCCTATAACACCGTGGTGCCATCATCCGGGAAAGTATTGACCGGTGGTGTTGATGCCAACGCGCTGCAACGTCCGAAGCGGTTCTTCGGTGCGGCCCGTAATACGGAAGAAGGTGGTTCGCTGACGATCATCGCGACAGCGCTGATTGAAACCGGCAGCCGTATGGACGAAGTCATTTTCGAAGAATTCAAAGGTACAGGTAACTCTGAAATCGTGCTCGAGCGTAAGATCGCTGATAAACGCGTCTTCCCGGCGATTGATATTCAGAAATCCGGTACCCGTAAGGAAGAGCTGCTTGTTACCAAGGATGCCCTTAACAAGATGTACATGCTGCGTCGTGTACTTTCGCCGATGGGTACCGTCGATGCGGTTGAATTCCTGATCGACAAGTTGAAAGATACCAAGAACAACGATGATTTCTTCACAAGAATGAATCAGTAGAAATAAATAAAACCCCGCAGATCGCGGGGTTTTTTATCGATCAGTCCTTACGGGCGCAGCGTACAAAGCTCGTAAGGTTCTTATTCCTGTTCAGGAGTAATGTTTCCACCATATAAGTACCGGCTGTTGTGGGGGATGTGCCCGTTTGTGTTGAGCTCCAGTAGGCACCGCCTGCACCAAAGTTACCGATTGCGGCACTGTGTACAGATAAGGTTTGAATTTCCGTTGCTGCCGGCAGATACCAGTCGCTATAACCCCCCGCTAAAAGTGAATCACAATATGCTGCAGATTGGTGAGGCTGTGTGCCGCCGGTACCACTATCTGAGTCGGCGGCCACCAGTAAGGAGGTGTTCGTTGCGCCGTCCGTTGTGCTGAGTGTCCCCGCAACGTTGGTACCACCGGTGCCATTGGCATTGTTGAAGGCCAATGAAACCCGGGCACCCGCTGAACCTGTAATCGCTGTAGGTACGGTGCGCATGGTGCCGGTTGTGCCGTCACCGACGCGGCCGCTGCCGTTGTGGCCCCAGCACCAACCTGTGTCGTCAATGCGCGTGCCGCAGGTGCCCCACCAATCAGCGGAGACTGTGCGCCATCTTGCGCCCGCTGCGACGGCCTGTGGCGTCAAATAATTGTTACCTGATGTGTTGATACCGACGGCGCCCTCTGTATTGTAACCCCAGCACCAGAGGCTGTCGTCGGTTTTAATACCGCAAGTATGTTCATCCCCGGCAGCGACGTACTTCCACATACCGCCGCCATTCACCTGCGTGGGGACGCGACGCTGGTTGGTAGTGTTGTCACCGAGCTGACCCTGGAGATTGTAGCCCCAGCACCAGAGTGTTTTGTCGCCTTTTATACCGCAGGTATGTAGCTGGCCGATGCTGACCATCTTCCAAGTGCCACCACCATTCACCGAAGTGGGAATATTGCGTTGGATAATGGAGTTATCGCCCAGTTGTCCCTCAGAATTATTACCCCAGCACCACAATGTATCATCAGTTTTAATGCCGCAAGTTTGACCGCTGCCTGTGTGGCCGCCTGTTACTACATACTTCCATGTGCCGCCACCGTTAGGCGCTGTCGGGACAAGACGGTCGTTACTGCTGGTGTTGTCACCAATCTGTCCGTAGAAATTGTCACCCCAGCAGCGCAGTGTATCATCACTGCGTATGGCGCAAACATGTTCGCTTGAGGCGGCAATTTCGCCGAGCATTTTCCATGTTCCTCCGCCATTGACCTGAACAGGGCTAGAGCGTGGGGTGGTTGAGTTATCACCGACCTGACCGTTGTTGTTTAAAGACCAGCACCAGACGGTGTTATCCGTACGCAGTGCGCAAGCCGTTACCCATCCGCCCTGAACGTTTTTCCAGGTGAAGCCCGTGCCAATCTGGACAGGTGAGTTTTGCTGTGTCGTTGAGGCGCCATTTCCCAGTTCATCATTGGCATCTCTACCCCAGCACCACATTGTGCCGTCAACTTTAACGCCGCACGTAAATTCGTCACCTGCTGATACGTAAGCCCAGCCGAGCGGTGTATTGGTGCAGGTTGAGCCGCTCCAGCTTTCGCCAGCATCACAGCGTGTTGTATATATAGGGCGATAGCTGCTGGGCGGGCATCCGCCGAAGACTGTGCCATCAGGGCAAACATCCCCAGGTGTTGTGCAGCCTGTTTTGCCCTTACAGGCCCAGGTTTGTCCGTGTGACTGTTGTGGTAACGCCAAGACGAAGATCAGGCATAGCCATGATAAGAATAGATGGAGTTTCATCATAGTCTCCTCATGCATCTGACATAGAAGGTGGTGATAGTCTTGGCCTGCGTATCAAGGTGTCCGTCGTCCGGGTTGGCGCGCACTGTCACCACATGGGTTTGTGGGTTAAAGACTGACTCCATTGACGTCAGATAGTAGGCTTGTGTCCAATTGCCGATGGCCGCATTGAAGGTGTAGTAATTTTCAGCCTCTACGGGGGAGGGCAAATACCAGTCCGAATGACCGTGCATGGTGAGCGAGTCACAATAAGCGGCGGCGGGATGAGCGGTTGCCCCGAATGATGCAAGCAAGGCGGTGTCAGCCTGGCCGTTAGTCAAGTTTGATGTGCCGCGCGCTACGCCGGATGAACCCCAGGTGAATTGCGTTGCCGTGCCTGAACATGCTGTGCCATTCCATGTTCTGCCGGCTTCGCAACGTGTAGTGAAAATAGGAACATAGGATGACCCTTGGGAGAATCCTGCAAATACCGATCCGTCCGGGCAAACATAACCCGCGCTTTTCCCGCTTATGTTACAATCTTTATATATCTGCTGCATATTGGTCCAGGCAGAGCCGTTGCAATATTCCCATAGGTTGGAGCTATAGCGCAGGCGGCCTGTTTTTACGGCTGTACAGGTTCCCGTATCATTGCCGACCTGAAAGCCGATGGTGCCGTCAGGCGCATAACTTATAACAGGCTTCCATACGCTGGAGTCGCAGACAAGGGATTCTGTTCCGCTTTCATGAAACTGGCCCGCTGTGGCGCAAGGTGCGCCCGCTGTTTGCGCGTGCGCGGATATCGGCATTATGATGAGAAGCAGCAGAGGGAGAAGTAATCTTGACATCATTAATCCCTCCTCACGCAACGAACGCGGTAAGACATCTGTTTTGGATTATAGCCGATGGAGCGCACCGGGGACCCCAGGTTGAGGAAATTGACCAGTGAGCTTGAGAGTTGTGTTGAGGACCAGTACGCCAGGGAGGCAAAATTTCCTATCGCTGCATTATTGGCACCCAATACCCATGCTTCATATTGTGCCGGCAGATACCAGTCAGAATATCCCTGAAATAAATAGCTATTGCATGCTGCTGCTGCCTGATGAGGTTGTACGCCCCCCGTACTGGAATCAGAGTCTGTTGACAGCAACGTTGCTGTATTGGTCATGCCATTCGTCAGACTGGTTGCGCCTGTTGTCGTGTAATTAGCGGCATTACCGTTATTCCATGCGAATGTTGAAGCGCCACCGGCGCAAGTTGCGCCGTTCCATGTGTAGCCAATATCACATCTGCTGGTGTAGATGGGAACATTGCTTTCGACGCAGCCTGCGAAGATGGTGCCGTCGGGACACACATTGCCTATGGTTGTGCAGCCGGTTTTGCCCTTGCATATCCACGCCTGTGCCTGAGCTTGATGAGTGTTAAGTGTGCCAGCCAGCAGGAATGCGAGAGCAAGGATAAATACAGAGACTTTTTTCATTATAAGCCCCTCCTGACACAACGGACATTCCATGAAGCTGTTTTAACGGCATTGTAATTGGCGTTGGATGAGCTTTCCCAAAGGGTGGTATCTGTCTCCGACCATTCGGTTGATGTTTGATAAGTGACACCGAAGCCGCTGATGGAGGCTTTATTCGAATTCATCATTATAAGCTCGCCCAAAGCGGGTAGATACCAGTCACCACGACCATGCGCGGTCAGATTGCCGCAATATTCGGCCGCAGGATATGTGCGCCCATCCCATTTTGGTATAAGGGTTGCTGTGTTCAGATCACCACGAAGTATGTCGGTTGTGTTTACTACCGGTGTTGCGGGGCCCCATGACATAATTGTTCTGGTGCCCGTGCAGGCTGTCCCGTTCCAGGACTGTCCGGCATCGCAGCGTGTGGTGAAAAGCGGGGTATTATTTGCATCAGGCAGGAAACCCGCAAAGACAGAGCCATCGGGACAGACATAACCCACCGCCTTGTCCCAGATATTGCAGCTTTCGCCCCCCCGTGTCATGAGTGCCCATATGGTGCCGTTGCAGAAACTCCATTGATTAGCGCCGCTGTGATAGCGAATGCGCCCCGTCTTTGCCGTTGTGCAGCTTCCGGTATCATAATCGAACTGGATGCTTGAGCGTGCGTTGCGGCCGAAATTCCACGATTCGATCCAGTTACTGCCGTTACAGATAATCCAGTTACCGCCATTGGGTGATGTGATTTCCGGGCCGCCCACACGTGCCATGACGCCTGCGGTCGTGCAGGCCGCGCCGACAGTGGGGCCTTCTTGTGCGTTTGCCGTCAGGGGCATCGCTATAATGGCGCAGAAAAGGAAGAATAGAATTTTCTTCATATTAGAAATCCACCCAGTTTGCGCCGTTGCAGTATTGCCATGCCGTGCCCGCGGTTGAGCCGTTGTAATTGAATATTGTTTGTACTTCGTTGGCAGTGAGTGGGCGGTTATAAACGCGCACTTCGTCCAGGATGCCATTGAACGGATCGTTTGGGGTGGTGCCGCCCGCGCCAATAATGAGGTTGTAGGCGGCGTCGTTGCCGTTGTTTCCCCAAGCGAAACCGTTATCAGGATTTACCACGCCATTCACGTAAAGTGTGATGCTGGCACCCGTATCGCCCGTGTCGGTATTGACAACGCAAAAATGATTCCACCCTTCGAGTACGGCTTGTGTTGGTTCAGCGCCGCCGGAGTTTCCGTTGGAGTGCGCGGCGCCACCATAATACATGTCCCAACCGCTTTGACCGCTGGGGTCGTATTTGTAAAGGACGGTGGCAAAATTGCCATTAAGTATGGGCCTTGCGTAGGACCAGACACAGGCAGACATGTCACCTATATCATCGAGGCTTGCGCCCGATCCTGCATTCACGTAGTCATTCGTGCCATCAAAGTCGAGACCGTTACCAATCATGCCGGGGACGTGGTCCGTGTTGCCGTCCATGTTGACCATCGTGCCGTTATTTCCGTTTCCGGAAGAGTCGGCCACGGTTGTTCCCGATGTTTCATCCATGGTCCAGTAGCCCACGAGGCCTGATGTGGTCGGCGCAAGAATGCTGCCTGAATTGGCGAAGCGCATGCGACCTTCTTCATATGACTGACAGGTTGTGGAGCCGGATGTTGATGCAGCTGTGGCTGTAACAGTGCCGCTATAAGCAGACGTGGTGCCGCGACCCAGCTGGCCCTCAGGATTTTGACCCCAGCACCAGAGTGTGCTGTCTGCCTGAATGCCGCATGTGAAGCGGAATCCAGCCGATATATCTGTCCATTTTGCGACACCCACCTGTGTCGCTGTCAGGCGGTTGGCGCTGGATGCGAAGCTGGTTTCTGAGTTCCAGTTTTCACTGCCCCAGCACCACAATGTGCCGTTCACCTGAATACCACAAGCATGAAGGCCGCCTGCTGCAATCTTCAGCCATTGCGCGCCACCAATTTGTACAGGGGCATTCTTGTTGGCATTGGTGCCATCACCGTGATTGCCCGCAGCGCCCCAGCACCACAGGGTGTTGTCCATTTTAATACCGCAGGTATAGTTGCTGCCGAGTGATACGGATTTCCAGCTATCTGTGCCGATCTTAGTCGGCACGTTATAAGTGCCGCTGCCGACGCCATCACCAAGCCGACCTGCTGTGTTGCTACCCCAACACCAGAGGCTGTCATCTGATTGAATACCACACGTATGGCCAGGACCTGTGCTCACCCATTTCCAAGATGCCGTACCAATAAGGGTTGGCGTGCCTGTTGTACCTGCTGCGCCGTTACCTAGCTGTTGTGACGCATCCGTTCCCCAGCAATAAAGAGCACCGCTCATACGAATGCCACATGTGGAAAATTGTTCCGGAGCTATCATCAGCCATGTATTGGCCCCTGATATATTGGTGGGTGTTGGGACGTTCACGTATGTGTTGTCCCCAAGTTGCGTGTTGGTGTTGCCGCCCCAGCACCATAAAGTGCGGTCAGGTTTTATGCCGCAATGGTGTTCTGCAGAACTGCCATCGACAGAGAGTGCTTGCCATTTGTCAGTACCGATCTTTGTCGGGACGTATACGGGTGTCCCAATGCCGTTACCGAGCTGATAAGCGGCGCCATCACCCCAGCAATAAAGATCTCCGTTGCCAATGGCGCATACAGAGTCCGCTATATTGTCTACTGCCGTGAATTTCAGAGTGCCCAGGCCAATCTGGAACAGGCTGCGCCCGGCGTTGACCGTTTGTATGGTTTCAACCCAAGTGGTGCCGTTACAGGTGAGAATTTGGCCGCTGGTTCTTTCCTGTGCGCCGGGTATTGTGCAGGCGTCACCGGGGTTTGACGCCCGCGCAGGCATCGACATACCGCACAATACGATAAGGATCGTTACAAGCGCATGCACAGGCATGAGTTTCACGTTATCGGCCTTTTCCCCTGAGGATGGTCACGGGCAATAGATAACCCGTTGATCTACATGGTAACATGGAAAAGTTAATCATCAACGAAATGTTGAATCTTGGAAATCTTGAGAATTTTGCATGACGTTTAAAATTATCCAATAATTTTAGATAGTTACGGTTCAATTTCGAAACGAAAATAATTGTCATAATTGAATTTCCGTCATAGACTGGGAGATAGAACATATTTCGCAGGCTGGTGGGCCTGCTGTTCACAAAGGAGCTTTTTCAGCTTCTTGAACATCAGTCGAATTGGGTGGGTATCATGAGTGTGGTTGTCAAACTGGGCAGAGTTCTGCCCCGGGAGCGCACGTACGCGCACTTTCTAAAATCGGGAGTTATGGTCTGCAGCGTTTTTGTGGCGCTGCTGACTATGGCTCTGCCTGCTTGGTCTTTTGAGGTGACGAATACGGAGCCTCATGGTCAGGCGGGTGTTATCGCGCCTGTTATGCGTGCGCCGGCTCCGCCTGAAGAGGATTCATGCCTTTATATTATTAGAGCGGCGCGCGATAAGTCAGAGGATTCTTATGCAGAGCGTCAATACCGCCAGGATGCGAGCTCAGCTGCGGCTGTCGGTTTAGTGTTTGGTGTACGGTTTGCGTTGGGACCTTCTGAGGTGAATAAAAACCGTAAACGTGTTCGCCCTGTAGCGGCCTTCCATGTATGGGAGACACGCGATAGTGCGACTGGTGGTGGTCAGGCGTTGGCAATTGCGGATTACCGTGCTTGCCGTAATGAACAAGCCTTGAGAGCACTTACCGATTAATTTTTCGGATGAGGTCGATCAGGATTGTTCATGATCCTTCACCTTGTCTTTGCTTCCTTGAGTCCGATCTGTCGTGCCCCTTGTAAGACTGCCGCCTCGCGATGCTTTTCACCTCCCTGAAAAGTCATCCGGGCGGCCTTTCTTATTTAGCCCATCAGCGAAAGAATTTTTTCAAACCATACGGGGGCGCTTAGTCCCGCAAGATGTGTAAGCGCTATCATGGATAGCCATGTGGCCAGTGCGAGGCCAATGCCGACCCATCCCGCCTTCCCTGCCTTAGGTTGCAGCCTTTTCAATTTTTCAGGCGGGAGCAGATGTGCCATCGCTGATTGCAGGGCTTTGGTTGCTGTCGTCTGGATAACAACCCAGCTGAGCGCCATGACCATCAACAATAGAAGTATATCTATAACCACATGTCCTGCCGGAACGGGTATTGCTGGATACAGCATGCTACGGGCAGGTGAGAGATAGAAAGCAGATAGCAGTACCAATGATAGAACTGTGCCGTATATCACACCCATGCGTCTTGGTTTTTTAGTGACATTCTTGAGCGCCAGATCGGCACTGATCAGAATTTTATGCAGCGTGTCTGTTTTTAACCCGAAGGGATAGCGTTTCTCGTACGCTTCGAAGGCGCGCGCGTGGCCCATGCGTGATGAAAGTACAAGAGCTTCACCCATCGCACGGAAACGGGACGCCTCTTTTATTTTGTCTGCGGCATTACCGGGGGTGCGTGCAGCTTCATCAAGTAAACGCATGCCCGGGAATAAGGGCTCTTCGAGGAATGGGTCCATATGCACCAGTTCTGGGTGCAGACCAAAGAGTTTGCCATTCACGACTTGATCCTTCAGACGGAAGCTGATGCTGCCCCAGGGCAAGCGGACCTTGTAAGGAATTTTGAATTCCTGATCTTTGGCCTCTTGGTCTAGCTCTTTCAGGCGTTCGACATCTTCGATGACCTTGATATCGGCATGTTGTTCCAGCACCATCTTGTTACCCAATTGGTCAATGATGGGTGGCAGCTCGGGTGCTTCTTCGCCTTCGATCAATGCCTCTTTGTCGTACCAGAATGTACATTTTGCTTTGACGACGAGAGAGCCTATGACGCTATGCCAGCCTGTGGTACCGCATTGCTGACAACCCAAGCGCCCTGTGCCTTTGCAATTCTTACATTGCGTAACACCTTTGCCACGGCATGCGGGACATGAAGCGCGCCCCTTGCCGTTACACTTCATACAGGTTTTGCGTCCGCCACCAGCAGCAATTGTGCGATGCCCCTGACAGGTCGGGCATTCCACAAGCATCGCGCCCTTGCAGCGATAGCAAACAGCACGACCATCGCCATGACAAACGCCGCACGCCAAGGCTTTGGAGCCCGAGCATGAAGTGCAGAGTTCATGAATGACATAGTTCTTATTGAAAGAATCAAGCGCAATCGTCTGGTTTTCTAGCGCGAAGCCGATGTCCTGACGTTTCTTGAGTAGAGTAATCACGAATTTTTTAACGTCAGGATTCTCTGTGATCTTGGCGAGTACACCTTGCATCTTTGTGCGCATATCACCGAGCGAGCCGGCGACTTCGCCGTTTTGTTTGCCATTGACGCGCTTTTCCGCGATCTGCGGATCCATGCGGAAAAGCTCATAGGTTTCAAATTTCAGAATTTCGCCTTCAAAATCAGCCAGAGCCACTTGCAGGCCGCGCATACCGTTACCCTTCACCACGCCTTGTACGAGTTTGACGGCCTTTTCCAGCAGTTCATCGGGTACGGGTTCCGGGCCGGTATCGAGATCGGGGTTGGCTACGGTAAGCGGTTCATTCTCGTTGAAAGGATTGTCGCTCACACTCATAAACCCGGATGTTTTTCTTTTATCAGGCGGCGCGGGCCTGCTTCAGATGTTGCTCAAGGAACGCAGCGGTGCGGCTGTTGGCAAGTTGAGCCGCCTTTTCATCATAATGCTCTCCGTTGCCGCGTGCAAATGCATGATTGACCCCGGGGTAGCTATAGATGCTGACCTGCGTGTGGTTGGCGAGGGCGGTTTTGATTTTTTCTTGCGCTTCTTTAGGCACGAATTTGTCCTCTTCGGCGATGTGCATAAGCAGCGGTGTTTTTATGTTACGACTTTCATCCAGCAAGGCATCAAGGCCAACACCATAATAGCTGACGGACGCATCAACTGGAGAGCGTGCAGCCATCAGGTACGCAAGCTTGCCACCCAGACAGTATCCAACGGTGGCTACGCGTGCATTACCCTGGGCGTGGCCTTTGTATACATGTACTGTTGCGCGCAGGTCTTCGATACCCTTGTCGACGTCAAAACGATTGTAAAGGTCGAATGCCTTGTCCCATTCAGCTTTGCTTTTGTCTGTAATGTCGACGCCCGGCTCAAGACGCCAGAAGAGGTCAGGGCAGACCGCGATATAACCCTGACGGGCAAACTCATCACACTTGGCACGCATCTCGGCATTAACGCCGAAGATTTCCTGAATCAGTACAATGGTCGGTGCTGGCAATTTTGCGGGCATAGCCACGTACGCATTGAATGTGCCGCCATCCTTGGCAGGAATGGTTTGAGTTGTCATAGTCTTGCCCCTTCAGCAATTAAGGGTATCAGAATACGCTTGTGGGCACAGACTTCAATATCAAATTGTATTTTTGCAGCGCTAAAACACATGGCGATGCGGTATGAGGAATCGTACGGGGGGCGTACAAGCCGTTACATTAGGCTGACGCTGGGGCGGGCTCTGTCGCGTGTCACAACGATTTGGTCAGAAGCCCCCCTTTCAACGGGGGCGCGCAGAGGGCGCGCTTCTTCCTTGGAGGGTATAAGAGCTGTTTCGATGCGGCTGGTGAGCGCGTTGATTAGATTTTCGCGCGGTGCCGAGCCTTGCTCCGTATTGCGCACGAGTGCAGCACAGGAGTTGAACGCCAGCAGTTTCTTTTCAAGCCCGTTTTGCTTCAGGCTTTCACCAGTTTGCACAATTTCAAAGATCGCATCTGCGCGGCCTGCCACAATAGTGCTTTCGACGCCACCCTTTTGAGCGAGGATGCGGACTGATGTAACGTTCTGGTTCTTAAGTAATTGCTGCAGCAAAGCGGGGTAGGATGTCGCAATGCGCATTTCACCTAAGTCACTGAAATCACGAATATACATTTCAGGACGCGCGGCAATCCACATGCTGCAGGCGGAGATGCGGTCCATGGTCAGAATGCTTGTGACGCCCGTATCTTGGCCTGAATTTCTAGCCTGATATTCCTGCAGCATATCTTGCCCCGCGATCACCAGATCGGCGGCACCATCATTGAGCCAATCGAGGCCTGCGTCTGCACGCAGTTCATAGGTTTCAATATCGGGAAGTTGGCCTGTGGTATCGCGTGTAATGCCCTGACCCGCGCGGCTGCTGGGTTTTTCGAATACGAGACCGGCGCGATCCATAACCTCATCAAAAGCCTGACGCAGGCGCTTTTGGTCGGGGAGGATCAGGCGGAACGGTTGGCCGTCTTTGATTTCGTACTCACTCGTCATTACGCACACACTTTCTTCTATTGCCGTCGTTTGCCCGGGTTGTTCCCGATTGTGTTACTGTAGTACTATGGTGATACAACAGAGTCAAGAAAATTGCGCTTTGGCAACGCTGCTAAAAGCGTGGATCAGATACGCTTTTTCTTCATACGGTCGAGAATGAGGCGGTAGCCGTGAAAGGGCTCTTTTTCGAGGAAGCGGGCAACGCGGCCTACAGTCGTGGTGCTGGCGCCGGTCGTTGCCGATATATCGCGGTAAGAGGCATTACCTTCGTCGAGCATGCGGGCAATCACCCAGCGTTCAGACAAGGCTTTGATTTCAGCCGGAGTGCAGAGATCGATCAGGAAGCTTTTGCATTCCTGAGGGTCTTTCAGTTGCAAGAAGGCTTCGCAGAGTTCTTCAAAACCTTCCGGGGTATGGCTGTCTGATGGGCGGCTCATAGGTGCTTTCTAGCATGAGTTGGCAAAAGCTGCTACACCTGTCCCGGTTAGCCCCCCGAAAGTACGAGGAAGCCATGAAAGTTACCGTAAACGTCGATTGCACCCCTGAAGAGGCCCGTGCTTTTATCGGTTTGCCGAATATTGCCCCGCTGCAAGAGCGCATGATGAAGGAACTTGAGAACCGTATGGCCGAGAACCTGCAAAATCTCGATCCTGAGACCTTCATGAAGACATGGTTGCCAATGACCATGGAAAGCTGGGGCGAAATGCAAAAGATGTTCTGGGGCCAGATGCAGATGGGCATGGGTAATCCCCCTACTTCCGATAAGAAATAATCATGGCTGTGGCCGATACGATTTATGCGCTTTCGACGCCTTGGGGCATGTCCGGGGTGGCTGTGGTTCGTGTATCAGGCCCTGGCGCTCTCACGGGCCTGACGCAAATCAGTGGGCGTCCCGATCTGGCGGCGCGTCAAGCGCATTTGTTGCGTTTAATGGACCCCGCCGATCAGCATCTGATTGACCAGGCACTGGTGTTGGCGTTCCCTGCCCCGCACAGTTTCACAGGCGAAGATGTCGTGGAATATCAAATTCACGGCGGTGTCGCGGTGATCAACGATATGTTGCGCGTGCTATCCACCCTGCCCGGTTACCGCATGGCGTTGCCGGGTGAGTTCACGCGCCGTGGCTTTGAGAACGGCAAGATGGACTTAACCGAAGCCGAAGCGATTGGCGATCTGATCCATGCGGAAACCGAGGCAC
>Ga0247823_10003530_pt1 | contig 12632 bp, 15 predicted proteins | sample 13C_PalmiticAcid_2_FD_192426 | JGI IMG/M metagenome (GOLD analysis project Ga0247823, IMG submission 192426) | Soil microbial communities from agricultural site in Penn Yan, New York, United States - 13C_PalmiticAcid_Day30 | ecosystem: Environmental > Terrestrial > Soil > Agricultural land...
CACCTCGTCCCAGCCCAGCTCGGCGAACGCCCAGTCGGCCGCCGCGCGCGCCGCTTCCGGCGCGTAGCCACGACCCCAGGCTTCGCGGGCGATGCTCCAGCCGATCTCGGTGCCGGGCCAGCCGAGTGGACACCACGGCCCGACCCGTCCCACCCAGCGATCGCTGGCCTTCTCGATCACCGAGAACATCGCGAATCCTTCCATCTGCCAGCAGCCGACCATCGCCGCCAGGCTGCGGTAGGCCATCGAGCGCGGCTGCACACCGCCGATGTAGCGGGTGGCCTCCTCGTCGGCGACGAACGCCGCCCATGACTCATAGTCCTCGCGACGCTGCGGCCGCAGCCACAGGCGCTCGGTTTCCAGTTGCAGATCGAAGATGCTCAAGGTCTGCCCCTCATTTCGCGGCGGAACGGAGAGCGTCAGGCCGGCGATCCGGGCATGGCGCCCGCACCGCGTTCACCCGCCGCCCTTCGCAGCGCCCGCCGCATCGGCGGCGGGCAAATCGGTTCAGAACGCGCTGATCCCGGTCAGCTCACGGCCGATGACCAGCTGATGCACGGTCTCGGTGCCTTCATAGGTGATGACCGATTCCAGGTTCAGCGCGTGGCGGATTGCGGCGTGCTCGGTGGTGATACCTGCGCCGCCAAGCAGATCGCGGCATTCGCGTGCGATATCGATGGCCATGCGGCAGTTGTTCCACTTGGCCAGCGACACCTGCTGCGGCTGCAGCGTGCCGGCGTCCTTGAGCCGGCCGAGCTGCAGCGACAGCAGCTGTGCCAGGGTGATCCGACGGGCCATCTCGGCCAGCTTGATCTGCGCGCTCTGGGTCGCCGCCACCGGGCGGTTGAACAGGATGCGTTCCTTGGAATAGTTCAGCGCCTCGTCCAGGCAGGCGATGGCCGCGCCGATCGGGCCCCAGGTGATGCCGTAGCGGGCCTGGGTCAGGCAGCCCAGCGGGCCCTTCAGACCCTTCACGTTGGGCAGGCGGCTGGAATCGGGCACGCGCACATTGTCGAAGAACAGCGCGCTGGTCACCGACGCGCGCAGGCTCATCTTGTGCTTGATTTCCTGGGCGGTGAAGCCGGGCATGCCCTTCTCCAGCAGGAAGCCCTGGATACCCTCATCGGTCTGGGCCCAGACGATCGCGATGTCGGCCAGGTTGCCGTTGGTGATCCACATCTTGGAACCGTTGATCACCCAATCATCGCCGTCGCGGCGCGCGTTGGTCTTCATGTTGGCCGGATCCGAGCCACCGTGCGGCTCGGTCAGGCCGAAGCAGCCGATCACCTTGCCGGCAGCCATGTCGGGCAGCCAGCGCTGGCGCTGCTCTTCGCTGCCGTAGGCGTAGATCGGATACATGCACAGCGAGGACTGCACGCTGACGAAGCTGCGGATACCGCTGTCGCCGCGTTCCAGTTCCTGGCAGATCAGCCCGTAGCTGACCCCGTTCAGTCCGGCGCAACCGTACTTTTCCGGCAGCGACGAGCCCAGCAGGCCGAGGTCGGCGATCTCGGACACGAGTTCCTTCGGGAACCGGCCCTGGTCGAACGCCTCGCCGATGATGGGACGCACGCGCTCGTCGGTGAAGCGGGCCACGGTGTCCTGCACCGCGCGCTCTTCTTCGGACAGCAGGGAACGGACATCAAACAGGTCGTACGGATTCAGGGCCATGCGGGATTCGTGCCGGTTCGGACAATCCCGCATTGTATGGGCTGCTCCGTCCGGGCGGTAAGCCTTCAGGTCGTAAAGGAAAGGCCGGCATTTCGCCGGCCTTTCGGGGGGTGTTTCGTGGAAACGTCGGACGCCGGGCTCAGCCCTTGCCGGGGGTGGCCGCCGAGGCGGTCTGGGTGACCACCTTGCCGTCGATCACCGGCAGGCGATCGCTGTCCGGCTTCTGGTCCATGCGCAGGGTGTTCTCCTGCCCATCCAGACGGTAGGTCACGTCGTAACCGACCACCTTCTCGCCGTTGCCCATCGCGATGCGGCTGCCCGGCTTGCTGTCCATCCGCATGGTACCGGTGGTGCCGTCCGGATTGCGGTAGGTGACGTTGTAGCCGGTCACCCGCGAGGACTGGGAGTTCGCGGTCTCGGTGTGGCACTGGCGCTCGGTGCGCTCGACCACCCGGCCACCCACATGGCGCTTGTCCACCTGGTTGCCGATCACGCCGCCGGCCACCGCGCCGGCGACAGTCGCGGCCTTGCGGCCACTGCCCTTGCCGACCTGGTTGCCGAGCAGGCCACCGATGACCGCGCCGGCCACGGTGCCGCCGGTGTTGCCGTCACGCTCGGGCAGGCGCTCCTGCACGACCACGTCCTCGCACACTTCATGCGGCGTGCTGGTGGTGGTGGTTTCGCGCACCGGCTCGGTGCCGATCACGGTCGCGTAGAGCTTCTCGCTGGTGGTCACCGGCTTGACGTTGAGCACGTCGGCGTACTGCAGGGCGTCGGCCGGGATCACGTTGTCGGTGGCCGCGGCATCATCCGTGGCCAATGCCGGATCGGTCAGCGGGGCGGTCTCCGCCGTCGGCGTGCCTGCCGCCTTGTCGCCGCCCTTCATGAAAGCGGCGGTTGCCACGCCGCCCACCAGCAGCGCGCCGGCAGCGACCAGAATCATAGTGGTGTTGTTCTTCATCGCAGCCTCCATTGCGGGCCTCGCCCGAGTCACATTACCGCATCATTCCACCACTACGAACCTGAACCAAGCCCCGTTTCCTGCAGACGAAATCGTACTTTTCGTGAACGGCGGCGCAGTCCCGCGCGACGTGCTAGCGTGTCGCCCCATCGTCCCTGCGGAGACCGCACCGTGGCCAATCCCCTCCTGTTGCCCGTGCTGGAATGGGCACGGAAACTGCGTTATCCGACGCTGTTCAAGATCACCGCCGGATTGTTCACCCTGAGCGTGCTGCTGCCGCCCGGCATCGATCCGATCCCGTTCCTGGACGAACTGGTGTTCGGCCTGGGCACGCTGCTGCTGGCGAACTGGAAACGCCGCAAGGATCCGGCTCCGCCGCTGGAATCCGGGCGGCCATCCCGCTGACGTGCGGTTGATCGATAGTCATTGCCATCTCGACGCGGCGGAGTTCGATGCGGATCGCGAAGCGGTGATCGCGCGCGCGCGCGCGGCCGGCGTCGTCCACCAGGTCATCCCGGCGGTCGAGGCCGCCGGCTGGCCCGCGCTGCATGCGTTGTGCCGGGACGCGCCGGATCTGCACCCGGCCTACGGCCTGCATCCGATGTACCTGGCCCGGCATCGTGAGGAACACCTGCCGTTGCTGCGCGAGTGGCTGGAACGCGAACACCCGGTCGCGGTCGGGGAATGCGGCCTGGACTACTTCGTTGACGGTCTGGATCACGCTACCCAGCAGCACTGCTTCGAGGCGCAACTGCGGCTCGCACGGGAATTCGACCTGCCGGTGATCGTCCATGCGCGACGCGCCGTGGACGCGGTCATCGCCAGCATCCGCCGGGTCGGCCGGTTGCGCGGCGTGGTGCACAGTTTTTCCGGGAGTCCGGAACAGGCCCGCCAGTTGTGGAACGCCGGCTTCCTGATCGGCCTCGGCGGCCCCGTGACCTACGACCGCGCGCAGCGGCTGCGCGGCCTGGTCGCGACGATGCCGCTGGAATACCTGCTGCTGGAAACCGACGCGCCGGACCAGCCGGACGCGGCGATCCGCGGCCAGCGCAATGAACCCGCGCGGGTGTCCTTCATCTGCCGGACCATCGCGCAACTGCGTGGCGAAACCGAAGACGGGATCGCCGCCGCCACCCGCGGGAATGCCACCCGCCTGTTCGGTTTGCCCGCCTGACGGCTCAGGCCGCGGGCTTCTTTTCCTTAAGCAGCAATTCCAGCGCCTTGCCGACCATGGCGAAGGCGAACGCGCCGGTGATGTGGGTCGCCGCACCCAGTCCGACACCGCAGTCCAGCTTCAGGGCCGCGTCCGCGCCCAGTTGCGGGCGCAGCCCGCAGACGCTGCCGTCGGCCTGCGGATACTTAACGTTCTCCAGCGAGTAGACCGCCGTGACGCCGAAATAGCGATCGGGGTTCTTGGGGAAGTTGAACTCCCCGCGCAGCTTCTTGCGGACCAATGCCAGCAGCGCGTCATGTTCGGTGCGGGAAAGATCACGCAGACGGATCTGGGTCGGATCGGTGCGCCCGCCCGCCGAGCCGGATACCAGGATCGGCAGCTTGCGACGCCGACACCAGGCAATCATCTCGACCTTGGTACGGAAACTGTCGCAGGCGTCCAGAACCAGATCGAACCCACGGTCCAGCAGTTCCTCCAGATTGCCGCCGGTCAGGAACGCCGGCACCACCTCGACCTCGATGTCCGGATTGATCGCCCGGCAGCGCTCGGCCATCGCTTCGGCCTTGTTGCGTCCGTACTGGCCTTCCAGCGCCGGCAACTGGCGGTTGGTGTTGGAGACGCAGATGTCGTCGGCGTCGATCAGGGTCAAATGACCGATACCGGAACGCGCCAGCGCCTCCACCACCCACGAACCGACGCCGCCCAGGCCGACGACCGCCACGCGCCGGCCGGCATAGCGGCTCACCGCGCCCTGCCCGTACAGGCGGTCGATGCCGGCGAAACGATCCTTGAGGGTTTTCTTCATCCGGCAATTGTAGTCATGGCGCGAGGTGTGACGCGCGTCGTAACATGGCACGGACTTTTCCAAAGGAGCCCGCCGCATGGCCAGCCAACCGACCGCCAAGTCGTCCAACGCTTCCCGCTACCTGTTCCTGTTCCTGATCGGCCTGGTGATCGGCGCCGTGGCCACGGTGATGGCGATGCGCGCGATCCAGGCCCGCCAGGATCCGTTCCCCGACAGCGTCATGCACGTCATGCAGAAACATGCCGGCCTGTTGGGCGACAAGGTGGCGCAGAATCGCTGCGCGGCCACGGACACGGTGCCGCACGTGCGCGCCCTGCGCACGATGGCCAACGATCTGGAACTGGCGCTGCCCGGCCTGGCCGAGGATCAGCGCTTCGTGACCCATGCCAGCGACTTCCGCGCCAAGCTCGACGCCAGCCTGGCCACGCCGCCGACCGATTGCACGGCGGCCAAGGCGCTCGCCGATCAGGTCAAGGAAAGCTGCAAGGCCTGCCACCAGGATTTCCGCGGCTGAATTGCGGCTGACGCCGCAACGTCGCGATGACCGCCCCCGGTGGCGCAGTTGTCGCGGGGTTCACGCAGGCAGCGCGAGGATGCGGACGACCGGGCCGCATCCCGCGCCACCCCGGTTCTGATTGATACGTCCAAGACCGGACCACGTGAACCTGGAGGACCCATGAATCTTCGAATGTTTGCCATCGGCGCCGTTGCTTCGCTGGCGCTGGCAGGTTGCGCCACCAGTTCGCCCGGCTATGGCGGCGGCGGTTACAACAGCGGCGGTTACCGTCCGGCCCCCTCGAACAACTATTGCGCCGACTGCGGCATCGTCGAACGCATCGATGTCGTGTCTTCCGGCCGCTCCGCGCCGGGCGCCACCGGTGCGATCCTGGGCGGCATCGTCGGCGCCGTCGCCGGCCGCCAGATCTCCGAACACACCGGCGGCAGCAAGGGCAACAAGAACATTTCCACCGTCGCGGGCGCCGCGGCCGGCGCGATGGCGGGCAACGCCATCCAGAACCGCACCACCGGCGACTCCTACAACATCACCGTGCGCATGGACGACGGTCGCCGCCTGACCTTCACCCAGCACGATCTCGGCGGCATCCGCGAGAACACCTACGTGCGCGTGCAGAACGGCCGGGTGGTCCTGCGATAACAGATACCTCATCCGGCGGCATGCATTCCCGCCGCGCAAAGAAAAAGCCCGACCTGAGTCGGGCTTTTTCTTCGTGTCCGGTCGTGACAACCGGCGCGAATCTTGTCGAGACCTTACAGCGGCTGCACGGCGTCCGCCTGCAGGCCCTTCTGGCCCTGCACGACGGTGAAGCTGACCTTCTGGCCTTCCTTCAGGCTCTTGAAGCCCTGGGTCTGGATGGCACGGAAATGCACAAACACGTCTTCACCGTTCTCACGGCTGATAAAGCCGAAGCCCTTGGCATCGTTGAACCATTTCACGGTTCCGGTTTCACGGTCGGACATCTACTTGCTCCTTGGAACTCTGGGTGGTGGAAACGCCTATCGGCGGCTGGTTGCAAGGAGGAAGCGAGGTACAACGATGTAGCGGATCATGGATCTACCGCATCTAGGCCACGATTCACGGTGACCTTGGCAAACACAGCGAGCGCACACTAACTCGCAATTTGTGAAAATGCAAACCGTCCGCAGGCACCCGAAACGGCGCCCAACCCGTTGATTCGACAAGGAGAATTTCGCTTGGACCTGACCACCCTGTACTACGTGCTGGCCGTCGTGCTCATCCTGGTCGGGTTGGCCGGGGTCATCCTGCCGGCACTGCCCGGCCTGCCACTGGTATTCGCCGGCATGCTGCTGGCCGCCTGGGCAGGTGATTTCCAGCAGATCGGCTGGGTGCCGCTGGTCCTGCTGGGCCTGCTGACGGCGTTGTCGGTCGCCGTGGATTTCTTCGCCACGGTGGTGGGCGCCAAGCGCGTGGGCGCGAGCGGCAAGGCGCTGCTTGGCGCGGCGGTGGGCACGTTTGCCGGCCTGTTCTTTGGTCCCATTGGTCTGTTTGCCGGACCATTCGTGGGCGCCCTGCTCGGCGAGTTGTGGCACAGCCGCGAAATTGGCCAGGCCACCAAGGTCGGCCTCGGCACCTGGCTGGGCATCGTGCTGGGCGTGGTGCTGAAGCTGGGCCTGGCCTTCGCGATGCTGGGCCTGTTCCTGTTTGCCTGGATCTTCTGAACTGCGGCCTCGTCACTCCGCCGTCGGGCACAATTCCCCGGCCGTCTTCCTCCCCTTCCGGTTGCAACTGATGACACCCCACCCGACCCGGCATCTGCTGCCGTCCCTGATCGCCATGACCCTGGCCGCCACGCCGGCCTTCGCCCAGGAGCCTCAACCCGATGTCGTGAGCCCGGAAGCGTGCCGGGCCATCGAGACCGACGCCTCCCGCCTGGCCTGCTATGACGCCGTGTTCGGGCGCAAGCCGTCGGACACCCGTGCGGCCGACGCCGAGGCCAGCGCGGCGCGCAGCAGTCTGGACCAGCAGGCGGTGCAGGCCCAGCAGCCACCCGACGCCGGCGTGGAGCGCAGCGAACGCCGCCGCCTTGGCGCCTGGTTCCGGACCGACGATCCGATGCTGAAGGAAGCCTTGGCCAACGCCGGCAAGGGTTCGCTGCTGGACAGTCGCTGGGAGCTGGCCAAGGACTCCAAGCTGGGCGTGTTCCAGTTGCGCGGCTACAAGCCGCTCTACCTGATGCCGGTGTTCTGGACCAGCGACAAGAACGAGATGCCGCACTCGCCCAATCCGCGCAACACGGTGACCGAGCCGCAACCGCTGGACAACACCGAGGCCAAGTTCCAGTTGAGCTTCAAGACCAAGTTCGCCGAGAACCTGTTCGGCGACAACGGCGATCTGTGGGGCGGCTATACCCAGAGCTCGCGCTGGCAGGTTTACAACGGCGAGGAATCGCGCCCCTTCCGCGAGACCAACTACGAACCGGAAGTGATGCTGGTGTTCCGCAACAACTACAGCCTGGGCGGCTGGAAGGGACGCATGGCCGGAGTGGGCATCAACCACCAGTCCAACGGCCGAAATGATCCCCTTTCGCGCAGCTGGAACCGGGTGATCTTCACGGTCGGCCTGGATCGCGAGAACTGGGCACTGGTGCTGCGCCCCTGGTGGCGCGTGCCGGACGGCAACGACGACGACAACCCGGATATTGAGGACTACATCGGTCGTGGCGACGCGATGCTCACCTACAGCAAGGGCGGCCACGAGTTCACCGTGCTGGCCCGCCACTCGCTGCGCACCGGCGACAAATCGCATGGCGCGTTGCAGCTGGATTGGGGCTTTCCGATCCATCGCAGTTTCCGCGGCCACATCCAGGCTTTCCACGGGTACGGGGAAAGCCTGATCGACTACAACCACAAGGCCACCTACATCGGCCTGGGCATCTCCCTGCTGGAATGGTACTGATGAACGAGGTGACGATTTACCACAACCCCGCCTGCGGCACTTCGCGCAACGTGCTGGGCCTGATCCGCAATGCCGGCATCGAGCCGCGGGTGGTGGAGTATCTGAAGACACCGCCGGACCGCGGCACCCTCATCGCGCTCATCGCGCGCATGGGCGTGCCGGTGCGCGAGGTCGTGCGTGAAAAGGAAGCCATCCACGCCGAACTGGGACTGGATAAACCGGACGTGGACGATGCCACGCTGATCGAGGCGATGCTCGCCCATCCGGTCCTGATCAACCGCCCCATCGTGGTGACGCCCGGCGCGGTGAAGCTGTGCCGTCCCTCCGAGAGCGTGCTGGACATCCTGCCGCAGCCGCAGCGCGGCGCCTTCAGCAAGGAAGACGGCGAGCCGGTGGTGGACGCGGCCGGACAGCGCATCCACCCATGAAGCGGAGCCCGCTCCGCTGATCTGTCTATCCATCTGCGCGTGGCCGGGAAAGCCCGGCCCCGCGCCATGGATCAGGTCCAGTCGGTCAGCCCCTCGCGGGCATAGACTTCCTTGAACGCCGGGCGCGCCTTCATGCGATCGGCGTAGGTCTTCAGTACCGGCCAGGTGTCGGAAGGCTTCGGCATGTTGCGCGACCAGCGCATTAGCATCGTGGTCATGAAATCGACCACGGTGAGCGGCTCCCCCACCATCCAAGGACCGTTCGCTTCCAGATGATCGGCCACGCGCTGCCATGCGGCCTCGATGCGCTGGCGCGCATGCGCGCGCACGGCCTCGATGTTCTCCACGCCGGCGATTTCGTCGGAGTAGAACCAGGCGCGATAGGCCGGCAGCAGCGTATTCGCCATGAACAGCATCCACTGGTAGTAGCGCGCGCGCTCCGGCGTACCCGCCGATGGCGCCAGTCCGGCTTCGGGGTGGAGATCAGCCAGATGCAGCAGGATCGCCGCCGATTCGGTGATGACCTGCCCATCCAGATCCAGCGCCGGCACCACGCCGGCCGGATTGACCTTCAGGTAACCGGGCGCTTTCTGGTCACGCTTGTCGAAGTCCAGCAGATGCAGTTGATGAGGGACATCCAGCTCGATCAAGAGCCAATGCACGACCAGGCTGGCGGTGCTCGGGGAGTAGTACAGGGTGGTCGTCATGAGATTCCTCTTCGCTTCTCGGCGCCGCCATCGCGGTCGCGGCCGATGGTTCCCAGATGCGTATGTGCAAAGCCCGATTCGTATTTCAGGCCATATCCCAGGGCGCGATCGAAACCGATGTGCGCCAGCCAGATCAACGCCATGCTCAGCGCCCAGGGCGATGTCGAGGCAATGGCCAGCGACAGGCAAGCCACGGCGCCCACGTAGGAATGCATCGCGTTGTAGAGCAAGGCCCCCAGCCGGCGGCCCGCCACGTATCCCAGCAACGACAGATCTGGCAGGAAGAAGCACAGCGCAAACACGCCCCAGCCATTTCCGTAACGGGCGTAAGCCAGCAGCGCCGCGGCCAGCACGACCAGGCCTTCGGCGCGCAGCAGCCAGCGCACGCCGCCGCTGGCACCGTCGCCGGCGGGCCGCGCATGGCCCCCGGGAGCGCCGCGCGGGTTCAGGCGACCACCACCGGAATCTTGCCGATGCGCGCCTGCCACTCCTTCGGGCCGGTGTTGTGCACCGAGGTGCCCTGCGAATCGACCGCGACGGTGACCGGCATGTCCTGGACCTCGAATTCGTAGATCGCCTCCATGCCGAGGTCGGCGAAGCCGACCACGCGCGCGGCCTTGATCGCCTTGGACACCAGATAGGCCGCGCCGCCGACCGCCATCAGGTAGGCCGACTGGTGCTTCTTGATCGCCTCGATGGCGGCCGGACCGCGCTCGGCCTTGCCCACCATGCCCAGCAGGCCGGTCTGCGCCAGCACCTGCCCGGTGAATTTGTCCATGCGGGTGGCGGTGGTCGGACCGGCCGGGCCCACCACTTCGTCGCGCACCGGATCCACCGGACCGACGTAGTAGATGAAACGGCCCTTCAGATCCACGGGCAACGGCTCGCCCTTGTTGAGCATGTCGACCATGCGCTTGTGCGCGGCGTCGCGGCCGGTCAACAGCTTGCCGTTGAGCAGCAGCACTTCGCCGGGCTTCCAGTTGGCGACGTCCTCGCGGGTCAGCGTGTCGAGATCGACACGTCGGCCCTTGGAAGCGTCGTAGGTCAGTTCCGGCCAGTCCTCCAGCGACGGCGGATCCAGCATCACCGGGCCACTGCCATCGAGGGTGAAATGGGCGTGGCGGGTCGCCGCGCAGTTGGGAATCATCGCCACCGGCAGGTTGGCGGCATGGGTCGGATAGTCCTTGACCTTGATGTCCAGCACCGTGGTCAGGCCGCCCAGGCCCTGCGCGCCGATACCCAGCGCGTTGACCTTCTCATACAGTTCCAGGCGCAGTTCCTCGGCCCGGCTGGAGGCGCCGCGAGCCTGCAGATCGGTGATGTCGATCGGCTCCATCAGCGCTTCCTTGGCCAGCAGCATCGCCTTCTCCGCGGTGCCGCCGATGCCGATGCCGAGCATGCCCGGCGGACACCAGCCCGCGCCCATGGTCGGCACGGTCTTGAGCACCCAGTCGACGATGGAGTCGGACGGGTTGAGCATGGCGAATTTCGACTTCGCCTCCGAACCGCCACCCTTGGCGGCGACGATGACGTCGACCGTATCGCCCGGCACGACCTTGACGTTGACCACGCCCGGCGTGTTGTCCTTCGTGTTGGTGCGCTTGCCGGCCGGATCCGCCAGCACCGAGGCGCGCAGCTTGTTGTCCGGATGGTTGTAGGCGCGGCGCACGCCCTCGTGAACCATGTCCTCCACGCCCATCGTGGCGTCGTCCCAGCGCACGTCCATGCCGATTTCAAGGAACACGGTGACGATACCGGTGTCCTGGCAGATCGGCCGGTGGCCCTCGGCGCACATGCGCGAGTTGATCAGGATCTGGGCGATGGCGTCCTTGGCCGCCGGGGATTCCTCGCGCTCGTAGGCGGCGGCGAGATTCCTGATGTAATCGACCGGGTGGTAGTAGCTGATGTACTGCAGCGCGTCGGCGATGGACTGGATGAGGTCTTCTTGCTTGATCGAGGTCATGGAGCCTGGGGCCGGGGCTGCCGGTGGGTAGCGGGCGGAGCCTGCCATTTTAGGCCAAAGTGGCGGCCCGGCCGGTTGTCACGCATTGCCGCCCTGCCCCGTCCTGGCCTCCATGAACGCCGAAACCGTCTTCCAGAGCCACCGTTCCCGCCTGTTTTCGCTCGCCTACCGGCTGCTGGGCAGTCGCAGCGACGCCGAGGACGTGGTCCAGGACACCTGGCTGCGCTGGCGCCAGGCGGACGTGGCCACCATCCGCGATCCCGAAGCCTGGCTGGTCACGACGGCCAGCCGGCTGGGCATCGACCGGCTGCGCGCGGCCAAGCTTCAGCGGGAACGCTACCCGGGTCCCTGGCTGCCGGAACCCGCTGATATCGACGACAGCCCGGGCCCCGAACAAGACGCCGAACTGGCCGAACAGGTCTCGCTGGCGTTCCTGGCCATCCTGGAACGGCTGGGTCCGGAGGAACGCGCCGCCTTCCTGTTGAAGGAAGCCTTCGACTACGAGTACACCCACATTGCCGAACTGATTGGCCACAGCGAAGCCAATTGCCGCCAGATGGTGCACCGCGCCCGCGAACGGCTGCAGGCGACGCGACCGCGCTTCGATGTGGCGCCGGAGCGGCATCGCCACCTGCTGGAGCGGTTCATGCACGCCGCGCGCGTGGGCAACCGCGAGGCGATCGCCGCGCTGCTGCACGAAGACGCGCGGCTGGTGTCCGACGGCGGCGGCAAGGCCACGGCCGCGATCCGCCCGCTGCTCGGCAACGAACGCATCGCCCGCCTGTTCTGGGCCGCCTACCGGCGCCCGCAACCGGAGACGGAATGGTGCATGGGCCGGGTCAACGGCGAACCGGCGGTGCTGCGTTATCGGGATGGCCGCCTGGTCTCGGCGATGGTGGCGATCAGCGATGGCGAGCGCATCGTCGAACTGCTGACGGTGATGAATCCGGACAAGCTGCCCCCGCTCGAACGTGTCACGCGCGCGGACGCGCCACCGTCCCTGGGGTGAAGCGCGACATTCCGTCCGCGCATCCCGAGCACATCCCGATGTCCCTCCCCCGTGTCGACTACACCTCCCTCGCCAGCGATGCCTACAAGGGCCTGCTGAAAGTCAGTCATGGCCTTCATCACGGTTCGCTGGACGCCGTCCTGCTGGACCTGGTCAAGCAGCGCGCGTCGCAGATCAACGGCTGCACCTACTGCCTGGACATGCACGGCAAGGCCCTGCGCGAATCCGGCATCGATCCGCGCAAGCTCGACACCCTTGCCGCCTGGCACGAGAGTCCGTTCTATGACGCCCGCGAACGTGCCGCGCTGGCCTGGACCGAAGCGCTGACCCGCGTCGGCGAAACACATGCCCCCGACGGGATCTACGCCGGACTGCTGCCGCATTTCGACGAGACCCAGATCGCCGAACTGACCTTCGTCATCGCCGTCATCAACGCCTGGAACCGCATGGGTGTCGGACTGCGTTCGCCGCTTCCGGG